>ERZ1066136.110-NODE-110-length-86585-cov-24.170461_pt1 | contig 86585 bp, 59 predicted proteins | sample MGYA00382783_ERZ1066136 | MGnify/ENA primary metagenome ERZ1066136 (study PRJEB33369, sample SAMEA5778366) | biofilm metagenome | biome: Industrial cooling water; feature: Water cooling tower basin; material: Biofilm | place: United Arab Emirates | collected... | reverse complement strand
ACGATGATCCCGGCGCGAGGCGGCGCCGTTAGACCCTGGGCACGGCACTAGCCGCGAGCACGCGCGCTCAGAAGCGGCCGCCGAGCGTGACCCCGACCGAGTGCGCCCCGCCCCACGGCTGCGCGGCCACCCGCGCCCGCCGCGGCGCCGCGAGCAGCAGCGCGATCCCGGCGGCGAAGCACACCACCGCCCCGCCGCCGGCGATCGCCGCGTAGGCCGTCTCGTACTCGTGGCGCTGGTTGAGCGACGACGCCAGGTCTCGCTCGGCCTGCGTCGGCCCGCGCCCTTCGGCCTGGAAGGTCGCCTTGATGTCGCCGATCGCCGCGTTGAGCTCGCTCGCGTTGTGGAGGTACACCCCCATCCCTGCGGTCAGCCCGGCGCCCGCGACCATGAACAGGCTGCCGGTGACGAGCCACCCGCGGGCCCGGGCCCCGGTGGGCAGCTCGGCCGGTGGCGCGGCCGGCCCCGGCGACGGCCCGGCGAGGCCCGCGCTCGCCGCCTGCACCTGCGCCGGCGGCGACGGGACCGACGACGGGGCGCCCGCCTCGCCGGGCCCGGTCGGGGCCTCGTCGCCGGACACGGGCAGCAGCGACTCGGTCGTCGGCGCCGCCGCGACCGCGGCCGTCGGCGGCGGCGACGTCGGCGCCTTCGCGGGCGTGCAGGGGTTCTTGAGGCCCGTGTCACGCAGCTGCTGCTCGGTGATCGTCCGCAGCCGCTCGGCGATCGCCCGGTCGCCCGCGGGCAGCCGGCCCTCGCGTTCGATCCGTCGCAGCAGCCCGCGCGCCCGACACAGCCCGGCCGGCTGGCGGACGATCTGATACAGCCCGTGCAGCCCCTGCACCGCGAAGAACACCATCTGGCGGCGCTGCGCCGGCGTCAGATCGCGGCGCTTGCCCGCGGCCTCGGCCTCGTACACCAGCGTCTCGTAGCGGCGCTGCTCGACGTGGTCCTGCATCCGGGCCTCGAGCGCCGCGAACGACGCGGCCCGCTCGTCGGGCGGCGACGAGGTCGCGACCGCGGCCGCGAGAACGATGCACAAGCAACTGTTCATGGCCACGGCGGTGATACCACAGCGCGGCGATCCGGGCACCGCCCGGGTTGACCTCGCGCGGGTCGCCGTGCCAGCCTCTCGGTCGATGTCCGGCGACGACGACGTGGCCCTCGCGGGCCTGCAGCGGCTGCTCGAACGAGTGGCCCGCGCCGCCGACACCGACGCCGGCGGTTGCCTCGGCGCCGACGAATTCCAGGCCTGGCTCGAGGTCGGCGCCCAGCTGTGGCCGCACCGCCTCGGCGGCACGCAGCCGGCGCTGCGCCCCGCCCCCGAGGTCTGGCCGCTCGCGCCGGACCTCCAGCCGGCCCCGCAGGTCGCCGGGTGCAGCGACACCGGCGACGACGCCTGCGGCGGCCCCGCCGCCCCGCCGCTGTTCGCCCGCCGCCTCGAGCTGCGGACCTCGCTCGGCACCGGCAAATGCGGCCACACCTGGCGCGCCTATCATCACATCCTCGGCCGCGACGTCGCCGTCAAGATCCTCCCGCGGGCGCTGACGCGGACCCCCGTGCTCGCCGACCTGTGCCGCGAGGCGATGGCGCTCGACAAGCTGGTCCACCGCGCCTTCCCGCGGATCTACGAGTGCGACTACGCCGACGACGGCTCGTGGTACCTCGTCGAGGAGTTCATCGACGGCGAGACGCTCGCCCGCACGATCCAGCGCGGCCCGATGGATCCGTTGGTCGCCGTCGAGCTGATCGCCGAGGCCGCGGCGGCGCTCGCCGAGGCCCACGGCAAGGGGATCCTCCACGGCGACATCAGCCACACCAACCTGATGCTCGAGCGCAGCCTGCCGCCGCGCCTGCGGATCATCGACTTCAGCGAGTGCCGGTTCCAGGAGGCGTTCTTCGCCGCGAGCGACCAGCGCTACGCCCTGACCCCGCGCCACCGCGGCGAGGGCGGCCGGACCTTCGCCCACCCCGGCTTCGCCGCGCCCGAGCTGTTCCGCGGCGGCGCCAAGACCGAGCGCAGCGACGTCTACTCGCTCGGCGCCGTCCTCTTCATGCTGCTGACCGGCGCCCAGTACCCGAACGCCGTCCTCCGGGAGCTGCTCGGCGAGGACGGCTCCGGCGGCGAACGCCTGCGCGCCCACCTCGTCCGCGCCGCGCCCGAGCTCGAGGACACCTCGCTCGCGGCTGAACTCGAGGACATCCTCGCCCCCGACCCCGCGCGCCGCGTCGCCGCGATGGCCGGCTTCCTCGAGATCCTCCGCAACGAGCTCGACGCGCTGCGCTCGCTCCGCGGCATCGAGCGCGCGGCCGACGACGCCCGCCCCGCCCCGCGCCCGGCCGCCGAGCCGCGCGCCCTCGCCCCACAGAAGCCCGAGGCCCCGGCCGAGCCCGCCCCGCCGCCCACCGCCGACGCGGACGATCCCCCGGCCGCGCGCTCGTCCCTGTCCTCGCGGACACCGCGGCGGTCCCTCCCGCGCGCCGCCGCGGTGCTGCTGCTCCCGCTCGCCGGCGCCGGCCTGTGGCTCGCCACCCGCCCCGAGCCGCCGGCCCGCGCGCCGATCCTCACCGTCGCCCCGCCCCCTGCCGGGGATCCTGCACCCGCCCGCGAGGCCGCCCCGCCTCCGGCCTCGCCGCCCTCTCCACCTCCATCCTCCCCTCCACCCCCGCCCGCGGCGGCCCCCGAGCCGCGGATCGTCACCAAGGACGAGGTCCGGGCCGCGCTCCTCGCCCAGACCGAGCGCCTGCGCGCGTGCCCGGACGCCCCCGAGAGCCTGTCGCTGACGATCGACCTCGACGCCCCGGTCGCGCTCGTCGACCTGCAATTCGGCCCGGTCGACCGGACCCGCGCCCTCGATCGCTGCGTCGAGTCGATCGTCGCCGGCCTCGACCTCCCGGCCGCCCCGCTGGCCAAGCGCCACTCGCTGAAGATCCGCCTCGACCCCCCTCCGTGAGCCCGGCACGCGGACTCGCCGCGCACCACGCTCGCGACCCGCGCCGACCGGCGGCAGCATCGCCCGCCCGAACACGCCGCCTGCACGATCCCCGCGAGCGAGAAGATCCGCCCTCGCCCTGCGGCGGGCTTTCCGGCTACCCTCCGCCCGTGCACCTGCGAGCCCTCGTCCTCCTCGCCCCGCTGCTCGCCTGCGGCCCCGCGGACGCGCCGAAGTCGGCCACCCCGCCGGCCCCGACCAGCGCTCCCGAGCCCGCGAAGCCGGCCAGGGCCGAGCCGTTCGCCGACCCGAAGCTCGACCCGCCGCCGCCGCCCGGGGGCGCCGCGCTGCTGCCCGATCGCAAGCGGCCGATCTACGTCCAGCGCTGCGACAAGGCGCACGCCTGCCCCGACCTGCTGCAGCCCGCCGGCGAGACGCACTGCCGCGAGCTCAAGCTCGGCGGCCTCCCGAGCTGGCGACTGCCCGACCGCGAGGAGGTCAAGCGGTTCGCCGCGATCGCCGACCTCGAGGCGCTCGAGGGTTTCCACTGGACGCGCACCGCCTTCGCCGAGGACGCCGCCCAGGCCTGGATCGTCGACCCGAAGTCCGGCCAGGAGACAACGATCCCCCGCGACCGCAAGCCGTTCCGTGTCCGCTGCGTGTTCGAGCCGTGACCTGGTATCGTCCCCGCGTGCGCCGCCTCGCCCTGCTCGCCCTCCTCGCCGCGTGTCGCACCCCGACGCTGCCCGGCCTCACCGCCGGCGCGACCTCCGCCACGGACACCGGCGCCAGCGACGGCGACACCGCCGCCAGCACCACGGACGCCTGCGAGCGCAGCAGCGACTGCGACACCACCGGCGTGTGCGTCGCCGACTACCAACCTGACCCGACGGGCAGCCTCGGCGGCAGCCGGGGCCCGGCCGTCTGTGTCCTCCCCGACAATTGCATCGGCGCGATCGACCTCGCGCGCTGGTGCTTCGACAACCAGGGCTGCTGCGACGACCTCCGCTGCCGCACCGCCGACGGCGTCTGCGAGCCCTCCGGCCTCGGCGTCACCAGCAGCACCACCGACGACCCCGCGACCGGCACCACCGCGGACACGACCGCCGGCACCACCGACGCGGGCACGACCGGCGACGACACCGTGGGGACGACCGACACCACCGGCGACACCACCGGCGACACCACCGGCGACACCACCGGCACCACCACCGGCACCACCGGCTGATCGCAGCGCCCCCTGCGCACCCCACCGGCGCGCGCCGGCTCGCCTGTCGTCGGCCGGGGTTTCCCCGGGCCTCGTCGGCGAGGCGGCGGGCTCGTGCCGCGGCTCCCCCGCGTCGGCCGCCGCCTCGACGACGGCGCCGCAACCCTGCCGCGCCCCGCCGTCGAGCCTCGACGCGCGGCCGCACGCGCGGCCGCTACCCGACGCGATAGTTGTGAGCCAGGCGGACGTACTTGTGCGCGAGGGCGCGGTGGCTCGCCTCGTCGGCGGCGGTCAGCGTGCGGACCACCTTGCCGGGCGCGCCGAGGACCAGCGAGCGCGGCGGGATCACGGTCCCGGCGGTGACGAGCGCGCCGGCGCCGATCACCGAGCCCTCGCCGATCACCGCCCCGTCGAGCACGGTCGCCTGGATCCCGATCAAGGTCCCGCCGCCGATCCGGCAGCCGTGGACGACCGCCCGGTGGCCGATCACGACCTCCTCGGCGACGAAGGTCCCGTCGAGGTCGCCGAGGTGGATCACGCTGCCGTCCTGCACGTTACTGCGCTCGCGGATCTCGACGCGGTTGACGTCGCCGCGCAGAACGCAGCCGTACCAGACGCTCACGTCGTCGGCGAGCAGCACGTCGCCGATCACGGCCGCGCCCGCGGCGATGCGCACCCGCTCCCCGACGACCGGCGCGCGGTCGAGATAGCGCTCGACGATCGCCCCCGGAAACCGCTCCCGGAGCCCACGCGCCCGGGCTTCGGCCGCCGCTGCGCCCGCCGGCGGCCCCTCGACTCGCTCGACCGAATCCACGACCGTTCGCGATGCCATCTTGGGCCCGAAGTGTAACCACGTCGCTCGAGGACTTGCCATCCCCGCGGCCGATCGCGTAGAAAAACCCCCGTGGCTGCATCGTCAACGCGCTCCAAACCCGCCGCCAAGAAAGCCGCCAGCAAGGCGAAGCCCGCCGCCAAGGCCACCAGCGCCAGGGGCAAGGTGAGCGCCAAGGCCAAGACGAGCGCCAAGGCGACCGCCAAGAAGGCCGCCGAGAAGCCCGCCAAGAAGGCCGCCGCCAAGGCGACCGCCAAGAAGGCCGCCGAGAGGCCCGCCAAGGCCGCCGAGAAGCCCGCCGCCGAGAAGCCCGCCAAGGCCGCCGGCAAGGCCAAGGTCGCCGAGCCCGCCCCGGCCAAGAAGCCCGCCCGCGCCCGCGCCGCCGAGGCCCCCGTCGCCGAGCCGCCCGCCGCCGAGCCCGCCCCGGCCAAGAAGACCAAGAAGCCGGCCGAGCCGACCACCCCGGTCCAGGTCAAGGCCCCGACCAAGGCCCCGGCCGCTCCGGAGCTGGCCGCCGCGGCCCCCGCCGCCGAGCCCGCCCCGCCGGCCGACGGCCTCCCCGCCGGCCTGCCGATCGCCGCGCCGCCGCCCCCGCCGGTCGAGCGCAAGAAGTCCGTCCTCGAGATCGCCGAGGAGGACGAGGAATTCGACGACGAGCCGCCGATGCCCACCCTCGAGAACCTCGACGCCCTGCTCGACCGGATCCACCGGCTCGCCCAGGACGCCAGCGAGAGCGAGATCCGCGAGGAGCTCGCGCCGCTGGTCGAGCAGCTCGAGCAGATCGAGGACCCGGCCGCCCTGCCCCGCCTGCTCGACCTGCTCGAGGACAACGACCCGCACGACGTCTACTGGAACGTCCTGTTCGTGCTCGAGAAGTTCGACGCCTACCTGCGCGTCCTGCTCGACGGCCTGCAGGCGCTCCACCACCGCGCGCCGGAGTGGGCGTACACCTGTGTGATCCGGATCCTCAACACCCGCGGCGCCGAGGACGACTGCACCGCCGCCTTCGAGCAGCTGATCAACGCCGGCCCCGCCGACACCCGCGCGCTGATGCTCCAGATCCTGCGCGAGCTGTCCGAGCACCCCGAGACCGACGAGGACCAGCGGCAGAACATCGCGCGCACGATCACCGCCATCGGCGGCGACGTCGCCCGCGAGCCGGCCAAGACGCCCGAGCCCGCGCCCGAGGCCGCGAGCTGAATCCCCGTCCATACTTCTCTACATGGCCAACGTAGAAGCGCTCGGTCCCGAGCAGTGCACCGCTCGGGTCCACGTCGACTCCTTACCCGAGATCAGCGCCCCCTCCGAGCCCGACGTCGACCTGCGGATCGCCCCGCAGCACCGGGCCGTCGAGGCGCTGCGTCGCGGCCTCACCGAGCGCGCCCCCGGCTTCAACGTCGCCGTCGTCGGCCGCCGCGGCACCGGCCGCACCTTCACCGCGATCGCGCTCGCCCGGGAGGAGGCGCTCCGCCGCCCCGCCCCGCGCGATCTCGTGCTGCTGGCGAATCCGCGCTGGCCTTTGGAACCTGTCCCCGTGTTCCTGCCCGCCGGGACAGGCCCCGCGTTCGTCCGCGCGATGGAGGAGCTGCACGCCCGCCTCGAGGCCGCCGTCCACGAGGTCTTCGAGGGCCGCGTCCGCCACCGCCTGCACGTCGAGGTTCACCGCGAGCAGAGCGCCGCCGAGCGCAAGATCCACGACCAGCTGAGCAAGGTCGCCGCCGAGCACGGCCTCGGCCTGGTCGCCGGCGACGACGGCTTCGACTTCGTCCCGCTCGACGACGAGGCCGACGCCGCCGCCGAGCCGGTCCCCGCCCACGCCGGCGAGCCGAGCGACACCGAGGCCGACGCCGCCGAGGCGGCCGCGGCGGCCGACACCGAGCCGACCGCCGAGTCCGAGGCCCGGCTGAGCCGCCAGGTGCTCGACGCGCTCGAGGCGATCCGCCCGCACGTCGAGGAGACCCAGCGCCAGCTCGCGCTGCTCGAGGCCGAGGCCCAGGCCAACCTGCTCCAGCGCCAGCGCGCGGCCCTGCGCCGCGACATCGAGGCCTGCTTCGCCGCCGTCCCGCCGCGCGCCTTGCTCACCGACCAGGTCCAAACGTACATCCGGCGGCTGCACGACCACCTCCACCAGGTCTACCACCTCGAGGAGGGCCACCACCTGCCGCTGACGAGCGTCCCGCTGCCTGCCGGTCTGGTCGTGCCGACGCTGCTCGTCACCAGCGCCGAGGGCGACGCCGCGCCGATCGTCCACGCCCAGAACGTCACGCTCGCCGGCCTGTTCGGCCGCGTCGTCGCCGGCTCGAACGAGAGCCGCTACCCCGAGCCCGGCACGATCCTCGCCGGCGACATCCACCGCGCCAACGGCGGCTTTCTCATCATCGACGCCGAGGCGCTGGTCAAGCGCGAGGCCGTCTACGAGCACCTCAAAGCCTGCCTGCTCGCCCGCGCGATCCAGCCGCACGAGGAGGACGAGGGCCCGAGCCTGCGGATCCAGCCGATCGAGCTCGACGTCAAGGTCGTGCTCGTCGCCGACCCGGATCTGATCCACCAGCTGCAGGAGCTCGACCCCGAGTTCTCGCGCCTCTTCAAGATCCGCGCCGACTTCGAGGACGACATGTCCTTCGAGGAAGGTATGCGCGTGTACCCCGGCGTCGCCTCGTGGCTGGCCGCCAACCGCGGCCTGTCCCGCTGCTCGCGCAGCGCCGTCGCCTTCCTGATGCACTACGGCGCCCGCCTCGCCGAGGACCAGCACCGCCTGACGACCAACCTCGGCCTGCTCAGCGACCTGATCACCGAGGCGACCTCGCTCGCCCGCGGCGCCGACGAGCTGACCGACGAGCACCTCAAGGCCGCGCTCAAGCTGATGCGCGACCGCCAGGGCCAGCTGCGCGACCGCCTGCTCGACCTCCACCGCTACGGCCTGATCCGCGTCGAGGTGTCCGGCAAGAGCGTCGGCCAGATCAACGGCCTCGCCGTCGTGTCCGACGGCTTCCAGTCGGTCGGCCGCCCCAGCCGCGTCACCGCGGTCACCTACGCCGGCAGCCACGGCCCGCTCAACATCGAGCGCGAGGTCGAGATGTCGGGCCCGATCCACAGCAAGGGCGTGCTGATCCTCAGCGGCTACCTGCACGACCGGTTCGCCCGCGACTACCCGCTGAGCTTCGGCGCGTCGGTGGTGTTCGAGCAGACCTACACGCCGATCGAGGGCGACAGCGCGTCGACGGCCGAGCTGTTCGCGATCCTGTCGAGCCTGTCGGGCCTGCCGGCGCGCCAGGACATCGGCGTGACCGGCAGCGTCGACCAGCGCGGCCGCGTGCTGCCGATCGGCGGCGTCAACGAGAAGATCGAGGGCTTCTTCGAGGTCTGCCGCGCGCACACGCTGACCGGCACGCAGGGCGTGGTGATCCCGGAGAGCAACGTCCGCAACCTGGTGCTGCGCGACGACGTGATCGCGGCGATCGCCGACGGCCAGTTCTTCATCTGGCCGATCAGCACGGTCGAGGAGGGCGTCGAGCTGCTGCTCGGCGAGCCGGCCGGCACGCCGAGCGAGCCTGACGACGCGGGCGCCCTGCGCTACCCCGAGCGCACGGTCTACGGCCGGATCGAGCGGCGGATCGCCCGCCTGCGCCAGCTCGCAGCGCCTCCTCGCTGACCGGCGGACGATCGTGCGGGGCAACCCGCAGGGCAACTTGCCGAAGGCTGCTCGCAGCGGGTCGGGCATGCGGGTGCGTGCGCGTCGTTGGCGGGATGGAGTCGACTTCGTCGCCCCCATCCCACCATCCGATACGCACGCACCCGCATGCCCGACCCGATGCACGCCGACATCGTGATCTGCGTCGTCGCCGGTCCGTCGCGCCGCTCACGGTCGTCGTCCTGCACAGGCCCGAGCCGCGAGACGGACGCTCGTCCCCTCGCGCCCGGCTCGCGGCCCCCCCGACGGCCCATCCGGCTCCTCGATACCGGACCCCGACGGCCACCTCACGCCATTCCGACGGCACGCCGGGCGATCCGCGCGAGCTGTCTCTTCGGCCAGACGGCTGTGCGCCGTCGACTCCGCCCCGTTCGAGGTCTCCCTTCACCCAGACGCCCGCCGCCGCACGGACGCTCGTATCCTCGCGCCCGTCCGCCGGCTCCCGTCGCACGCCCACACCGCCGACGACACCTTCGGCCTCGACTCCGCCCCGTTCGAGGTCTCCCTTCACCCAGACGCCCGCCGCCGCACGGACGCTCGTATCCTCGCGCCCGTCCCCCGGCTCCCGTCGCATGCCCACAGGACCTCCGCCGAGAGGGAGCCGGCGTCGTCCGCGAGGGGGCCGCGGGCTGGGCGCGAGGGACGAGCGACCATCGCGCGGCGAGCATCTGCTCGTCACGACGGCCCGCAGCGGAGCCGGCAGCCGGCGAGCCGCTTCTCACGGCTGTTCCGTGCCTGCGGGCGGGGATGAAGTCCGGCGCCCATCTGCAGGCAATTGGGGGCGACGAAGTCGACCCCAATGCCGAAGCCTGGGCGCCGGACTTCATCCCCGCCCGCTCGCGAGGAGCGGCCGGCAATCAGCCCTCGCCGGGCTAGCGAACCCGCGCGCACGAACCCGCGCGCACGAACCCGCGCACACGACCCCGCGCGCACGAACCCGCACGCGAACCCGAGCCGCTAGAAAGACCCGACGACCTTGAAGTACAGGATCGACGAGCCGGTCGCCCGCTGCCCGAAGTACGTCTTGTCGCCGCCGATCAGCGCGAAGCTGCCGAGCTCGAAGTTGACGTAGCCCCAGGGCGGCGCGAACAGCAGCGCCGGCGCGACCACGGCCGACGGGCCCTTGTCCCGCGGGTTGTTCGACGGGAAGTCGACCATCCCGAACGCGCGGAACACCAGTTTGCGGCCGAAGAAGATCAGGTCGGTCCCGCCGAGCAGGTAGTTGCCGATCAGCCCGGCGCCGAACTCGTTGATCATGCCGCGGAGGTACTGCGCCTGCACGTACACGTGCTTGCCGAACGTGTAGTCGAAGCCGGCCGTCGCCTTGATGAAGGGCTGCTTCTTGATCGACACGCCCTGGATCACCGCCTCGGGGTTGGCCATCCCGTCGTCGGGGGTGACGTCGACGCCGCCGCCGGGCAGCGGCGGCAGGTCGATCGAGAACTGCTGCGCCTCGGGGATGATCAGCGCCGCCTCGCCCCACAGGCCCATGTTGCCGAGGAACGGCACCTGCGTCGCGAAGTCGAGGCCGATCACCTGCATCTTCGGGTAGATCAGGCGGACGTTCGAATGGAAGTACACGCCGTCGGCGGGCGGCGGGTCCTCGTTGATCGGCGCGACCATCGTCGTCCGCGCCTCGACCGGCAGCGGGATGTCGTGGCGCCCGTAATAGTACGAGGCGCTGAGGTCGACTTCGCCGAGGCGCGACCCGATCTTGGCCGCGAACTGCCCGTTGGCGAACGTCGTCTCCGGCATCTCGACGTTGCCGAACACCAGCGGGATGAACTTCGGGTTCTTCGGCAGGTACTGCTCCTGCAGGTACGTCAGCTTGGCGATCTCCGTCTGGTTGACGAACGGCGCCTCGGCGAACGGGTCCTTCAGGCCGAGCGCGGCCGACGGGGGCAACAGCGCCGGGAAGAACAGCGGCACGTACACGCCCTGGAAGAACAGCTTGTCGCGGTCCCGCAGCGGCGCGTAGTCGATGACGACCATCTGGTTGGCGATCGGCTCGGTGAAGAGCGGCCTGTCCTCGAGGTCATCCGGGTTGATGTTGTTGGTCGGGTTGAACTTGTCGGCGGTGCCCCACACGACGATCTGGCGGCCGATCTTGATGTCGAGGCCCGGCGCCAGGTCGGTCAGCGCGACGTACGCCGCGTCGCTCTCCATGTGGAACCGCTGCAGCAGCGTCTGCGTCGCCAGGTCGTCGAGCTCCTGCGCCTGCGACACGCCCATCAGCACCGGCTCGGCGTCGCCGACGATCTGCACGTGCTTGTTCGGCGTGTACGCGAAGTAGAACTCGAGCCGGTTCTCGTTGCGGCTGATCCGGTTGTTCGGCTCGCCGCGGTCGACGTCGTAGTACACGCTGCTGACGATCCGGAACCGCGTCTGCAGCTTGCCGTTCGTCGCGCTCGAGATCCGCTCGCTCGCCGACGGCGGCTTCTTGCCGGCCCCCGTGTCGACCTGCTTGACGACCGTCGGCGTCGCCGTCGCCGTCGCCGGCGGCGTCACGGCCGGCGCCTGCTCCGGCCCGGACATGCCGCCCCCGCCGCCGAACACGTCGTCCATCGACAGGTCGCCCGGCTTCGTCTCGCCGGCCGGCGCGGCGGGCGAGCCGGTCGTGCCAGTGACCGCATTCGCGGGCGTCCCCTCCGTGGCCGGTGGCGCGCTCGGCCCGGTGCCGAACACGTCGTCCATCGACAGGTCGCCCTTCTTCTCCGGCGGCTTCGCTGGCGCCGGCGCGGCCGTCTGCCGCGCGACGAGCTCGACCCCGCTCGGCCCCGCGTAGTCACGCTGGAGGGGAACGGGGGCGAGCGCCAGGAACGCCGAGGGCCCGTACGCCAGGGCCCAATACACACTCGGTGCGACCGTCAGCACGACGGCATATTACCCGCGCATGAGCGTGCGGCGGGAGAACAAATCGTCGGAGATCGGGGTCTTCACGTCGAGCTCCGACAGGTTGATCACCGTCTCGTCGCCGGTCTTGAGGTTCTTCATGCGGATCCGCGTCGGGATCTGGGCGCCGTCGAAGGCGGTCCAGTTCTCGCGGGTCTGGGTGCGCACGTGGTTGCCGGACGTGTCGAAGTAGTGGATCCGGGAGATGCCGCCGACCTTCGAGTCGATGAAGATCTCGAGCTTGCTGAACGACGAGCTGACGCCCGACTTCGGCTTGAGCACCAGCTTGGTCTCGTCGCCGGTCTTGCCGATCAGCTCCGCGTCGAAGCTCGGCGACAGCTTGGCGAGCACCATGTCCTCGGGCGTGAACTCGCTGCCGAGGAAGCCCTGGTTCTGCATGTGCGCGGCGACGCGCCGGACCTTCTGGAACTCGGGGCTGTAGATGTAGATGGTGTCGCGGTCCTCCATCAGGATCTTCATGCCCGCGACGTCGCCCGGCGCCGTGAAGCTGATGAACTGCTTCTCCAGCCCCTTCATCGACATCTTGAAGACCATGGTCTGGCGCAGGTTGCCGCCCTTGTAGATCTCCATCGACGCGACGTAGGTCTGATCCGGGTACTTGGCGGCGCGCTCGTCGGCGATCTTCAGAATCGCGGCGCCCTTGCTGAACGCATCTTCAGCGGCGACCGCGGCCCGCGGCTCGACCAGCATCGTCGTGGGCAGGGCAAGGATCGTGGCGAGGAGGACGTGGACCGACTTCATGACTTGATGGCTCCGAGGACTATACCAGGAAGAGGTCTGCAGCGCGCGGCGACGCGACCCCTACACAGCGCGACTTGGACGCGACGCACCGACCACTATTCTCCGCGCCGACGAGCTCGCCAACTTTTTCCCGGCGACGCCTGGCGCGCGGGCCGAGAACGCCGCCGAAAAGACCCTTCGCACGCACGGTGATCCGGATCACAGCGCGGGCGCCGGGGCACCCGCCGCTACTGCGAAGAGCCCTTCGCACCGCGGCCCAGGAGCCCGGGGACGAGCCAGCAGGCGCCGAGCGCCGCGCCGACGAGGCCGAGCGCGAGCCCGACCCCGAAGTGGCGCAGCGGCGCCATCTCCGACGCGAGCAGCACGAGGAACGCGGCCGCGAGCTGCAGCGCCGAGATCAACGTGACGACCCCGATCTCGTCGACCGCGCGCTGGCCCGCGTCGGGCCCCCCGTGCGCGCGCGCGCGGATGTTGAGGTGGATCGCGAAGTCGACGCCGGCGCCGACGGCGATGCACGAGATCATGCTCGTGCTGACGTTGATCGGCAGGCCGAGGAGCCCCAGCAGCCCCATCGTCACGCACAGGGTCCACAGCGCCGGCACGAGCGCGATCATCTGCCGCGCGAGCAGCAGCGTCGCCGCGAGCCCGACGACGGACACGCCGGTCGAGGTGAACAGGCTGCGCGTCACGCTCTCGGCGAACGCCGCGCCGATCACCGGCTGTCCCGTGAGACGTGTCTTGAAGTCCAGGCGGCGACCCTCGCCGGCCGCGATCCCCCACTCCTCGTCGTCGAGCTCCGACAGCGCCCCCTGCACGCTCGCACAGGTCGGCCCGGCCTTCGCGTCGGCCTTCGCGTCGGCGGCGGCGGCGACCGGCAGCCCGAGCGCCGAGCAGCGCGCCTCGACCTTGAACTTGAGCAGCGCCTCGTCGACCCACGGCCCGAGGTGCTTGGCGACGAACCCGATCCCCTCCGGATCCTTGGCCGCGAGCGTCGGCAGCTTGTCCCGGAGCAGCGCCTCGAGCTCGGCGCCGCGCGGCCCGATCAGGCTCGCCGGATCGATCGCGTCGATCTCCGCGCGCGGCACCCCCTCGACCGGGCTGTCCTCCGAGTCGAGCGAGCGATCGCGCACCTCGGTCAGCGCGGCCAGCAGCGCGGGCGACGGCGCGGCCGCTGGCGACGCCTGGACCAGCGCGGCCGCGTCGACCGGCTTGCCGAGCAGCCGCGACAGCCGACCGCCGACGTCGCCGACCTGCTGCTGGCGGGCCTTCGCGTCGACGCCCGGCGCGACCACCAGCGACGCCGTCGGGTGCGCCGCCAGCACCGCGCGCACGGCCTCGGCGACCGCCACCTGCCTGTCGCCCGGCATCGGCGCGAGCTTGACGTGGATCAGCGCCCCGCTCGTGTCCTCGGTGACCAGCTGCGCGACCGCGGGGTGGCCCTGCAGGTACGTGAACACCCGCGCCGCGCGGCCCGGCGTCTCCGGGATCCCGCGCCGTCCGCCGAGCGCCTCGTTGAGCAGCGCGACCGGCTCGACGATCGACCGCACGTCGATCACGCCGTCGATCGCCCGCACCTCCTCGGCGATGTCGCGGATCTCCCGCAGCACCGCCGGCTCGGCCAGCGGCTTGCGATCCTGGACGTCGACCGAGGCCGCCTCGACCGCGATCTGCAAGTACGTCGAACCGCCGAAGTGCCGCTCGAAGAACCGGTTCGAGCGCATCGGCTCGCTCTCCTCCGAGAACACCGAGCCGACGTCGGGGTCGGCCTTGAGCGTCGTCGCCGCGCCGGCGCCGACGATCGCCAGCGCCGCGAGCAGCCACGCCGGCGGGCGCAGCTTCATCGGCATCGACCGGTCGGCGCGCGTCGGCATCCACCTGTCCGGAAGGACAGCCAGGAGCGCCGGCAGGGCCAGCAGCGCGACCGCCAGCAGCGTCAGCACGCCGAGCCCGGCCGCGACGCCGAACCGCTGCATCGGCACCTGCGGCATCGCCAGCAGCGCGACGAACGACACCGCGGTCGTCAGGCCGCTGAGCAGCACCGGCAGCCACAGCTCGCGCAGGGTCGCGCTCGCGCGCTCGCGGCTGGTCCCGCGCTGGCGCTGGTAGCCCGCGAGCATGTGCACGCCGAACGCCCCGCCGAGCGCGACCAGCAGCACCGGCATCGAGCTGCTGACGATCGTCAGCGGCTCGCCGAACCGGCCGTGCGCCCCGAGCACCAGGCCGACGCCGAGGCCGGTCGCGATCAGGTTGAGCAGCGCCGCGACGGGGCTGCCGAGCAGCAGCGCGGACACGAGGATCAGCACCGCGATCACGATCGGCGACAGGCGATTGAGGTCGCCGCGGCCAGCCCGCGCCGCCGCGTCCTCGATGAACGGCGCGCCGCCGACGTGGCTCTCGCCGGACCACCCGGCCGCGACGGTCTCGCGGATCTTCTGCAGCACCTCGGCGCGCCGCTCGGGGTGCGCCGCGCGCTCGGGGTCGTGCAGCAGGAACACCAGCAGCGCGGCCGCCTTGCCGTCGGCCGAGATCAGGTTGCCGACCGCGTCGGTCGAGCCGAGCACCTTCGCGCGGATCGCCGCCGGGTCGCGCAGCGTCTCGGGCACCAGCGCCGCGACCTCGAGCCCCTCGTCGGTGACGCGCGGGTCCGGCAGGTCGGCGAGCGACAGCACGATCCGCACCCCGGGCAGCTCGCCGATCCGGCGCGCGAGCGCGCGCACCTCGTCGACCCGCTCGGGCGTCAGCAGGTCCCCGCCGTCCTGGCCGCGCAGCCCGACGAGCCCGACCTCGAGCACGCCGAAGCGGCCCGCGACCTCGCGGAAACCGACGACGTCCGGGTGCTCCGGCGGCAGGAAGGCGAGCACGTCGTCGTCCTCGCGGATGTCCTTGTAGCCAGGGAGGATGAACGCGCAGAGCGCGACCAGCGCTGCCAGGACGGCCCAGCGTGCGCGCACGATCGGATGATCACGCATGACGAATTCTTCGGTCTTCTCGCTACGTCCACACGGGCGTCAGCCAGCCGCGCCGGTGCTCGACCGCGCCGCGGACGACCGCGTTGAAGTGCTCCTGCAGGCGCCGCGTGACCGGCCCGATCGCCCCGTCGCCGATCGTCCGCCGGTCGACCGTGCGGACCGGCTGGATCTGCGCCCCGGTGCCGCACAGGAACAGCTCGTCGGACACGTACAGCTCGGTCCGGCCGATCACCCGCTCGACCACCTTGTAGCCGAGGTCCTCGGTCGCCAGCGTGATCAGCGAGCGCCGGGTGATCCCGTCGAGGTTGTCCTCGGTGCTCGGCGGCGTGTAGAGCACGCCGTCGCGGACGATGAACACGTGCTCGGCGCTGCCCTCCGAGACCTTGCCGTACTCGGTCAGGAAGATCGCCTCGTCGAAGCCGTTGTCGTGCGCCTCGCGGCGGGCGAGCGCGCTGTTGAGGTACAGGCCGGTCGCCTTGGTCCGCGCCGGGATCGCGTTGTCGGTCGCGCGCCGCCACGACGACACGCACACGTCGATCGCGTCCTTGTCCATGTAGCGCTGCAGCGGCAGGCAGTACACGGTGAACAGGCTGTCCTCCTCGCGCATCACCGGCGCGAGCTTGGTCGAGCCGTTGAGCACGAGCGGCCGCACGTACACGTCGTGGCGGACCTCGTTGCGGCGCAGCAGCTCGGTCACGATCCCGCAGACCTCCGCGTGCGAGCCCGGCAGGCGCATGTGGAGCACCCGCGCCGAGTGCATCAGCCGCGTGACGTGGTCGGCGACGCGGAACACGTGCAGCTGCGCCCCGTCGGCGCTGACGTACCCGCGGATCCCCCCGAAGCAGCCCAGCCCGTAGTTCAGCGCGCGCGAGCGGACGCTGATCACGGCCTCGGCGTCGTCGACGAACTTGCCATCGAAGTAGGTGATCATGCCTCGCGCAGGATGCCAGCGCGGGCGGCTCCGGATCCATCCGTGCCCCGCCGAGCAGGCGCGAGACAGCTCACGGCGCCGCGCAAGCGGCTTCACGGGGCGCCGGGCCCCGGCTGCACTTTCGGCCATGTGGGCCCGCCGACGGCGGCCCCGCGCGCCCGGCGGCGGCCGGGGCCGGGCGCGTCCGCCACGCCGTCCGACTGTCCGAAAAGCCAGGAATCGACGGACACACCGGATCACCCGCCCGCGGGCCCCGGCGCGTCCAGGATCGCCCGCAGCCGCTCGTACTCGAGCGGCTTGACGAGGTGATGATCGAAGCCGGCCTCGCGGGTGCGACGGCGGTCCTCCGCCTGCCCCCAGCCGGTGACGGCGACCAGCGTCACCGTCGGCCCGAGCGCGGCGCGGACCCGCTGCGCGACCTCGTAGCCGCTCATCGTCGGCATCCCGAGGTCGAGCAGGATCACCTCGGGCCTGCGCTCGCTCGCGAGCGCCACCGCCGACGGGCCGTCATGCGCGACCGTGACGTCGTGGCCCTCGACCTCGAGCAGCATCGCCAGGCTGTCGGCCGCGTCGGCGTTGTCGTCGACGACGAGCACCCGGCGCCCGCGCGCGGGCGGCGGCGCGGGCCGCTCCGGCGACGGCGCCGCCGGCTCCCCGGACGCCGCCGGCAGGCGGACCACGAACTCGCTGCCCTGCCCCGGCCCGCGGCTGTGCGCGCGCACGCTGCCGCCGTGCAGCTCGGCGAGCAGGCGCACGATCGTCAGGCCGACGCCGAGCCCGCCGTGCGCGCGCGTCACCGACGCGTCGAGCTGCGCGAACATGTCGAAGATCTCCTCGAGCTTGCCCGCCGGGATCCCGACCCCGTCGTCGCGCACGATCAGCTCGACGAACGCCCCGTCGCGCCGGACCTCGAGCTCGACGCGACCGCCGCGCGGCGTGAACTTCGCCGCGTTGTTGAGCAGGTTGGCGGCGACCTGGACCATCCGCGTCGGGTCGGCGTCGATCAGCACCGGCTCGCGGGGCGCGGCGACGGCGACGCGCAGGCCGGCGCGGTCGAGCAGCGGGCGACACGTCTCGAGCGCGTGGTCGACGATCGTCTGCAGCGCCACCCGCTCGATCTGCAGCCCGATCGCGCCGCGGCTGATCCGCGACACGTCGAGCAGGTCGTCGAGCAGGCGCGACAGGTGACCGAGCTGGCGGTCGACGACGCCGGTCGCCCACCGCACGCGCTCGTCCGCCTGCGGCGCGCGCTGCAGCACCTCGACCGCGCTGCCGATCGGCGCGAGCGGGTTGCGCAGCTCGTGCGCGAGCGTCGCCAGGAACTCGTCCTTGCGCTGATCGGCGCGGCGCAGCGCCTCCTCGGCCCGCTTGCGCGCGGTGATGTCGACGAACACGGCGATGCACCCGCGCGGGCGGCCGTCGGCGTCGAACATCGGCGCGACCGACTCGTGCAGCGTCGCCGCGGTCCCGTCGGCGTACACGATCTCGAGCTCCTCCCCGAGGATCTCGACGCCGGTCGCCGCGCTGCGCTGCATCGGCAGCTCCTCGGCCGACAGCTCGCGGCCGTCGCGGTACAGCCGGAACGGCAGCGCGTGGCCGTCCGGCGCGCTCTTCGACGCGTTGGTGTCCGGCGACGGCAGCCGCAGCATCAGCGCGCCCGCAGGGTTGCTCGTGATCACCCGGCAGGCCGGATCGTGGGCGATGAACACCCCGACCGGCAGCACGTCGAGCAGCGTCTCCAGCTCCTGCCGGCGGTCGAGCAGGTCCTCGTCGAGCCGCTGCCCCTCGCGCGCAGCGCCCGTCCGCTCGGGGGCCGCGCCGACGACCCGCGCCGCGCCGACGACGACCCCGTCGACGACCCGCGCGCGCTCCTCGACGAGCTGGAGCGCGCCGGTGTCGGGCCGCACGATCCGCAGCGACGCCGTCCAGCCGCCCGCCTCGCTCGCCCGCTCGCGGTGGGCGCGGTGCGCCGCGCGATCGTCCGGGTGGACCACCGCGTCGACCTCCGCCCACCGCGCGACCGCGTCGAGCCCGTAGACCTCGCGCGGCGAGCCGTACACCGTCACTTCGGGCGCGCCCGGGACCCATTGCCACGCGACTCCGCCGCCGAGGCCGAGCGCCAGCTCGAGGCACGCCTCGGCGTGCAGCGGTCGTTCTCGCGACGAGGAGGCGGAGGCCATGCTTCGTCCGTCAAGGGTACGGAGGCCGACGGGCCGGCGTCAATCGTGCGAGCCCGGCGCCCGCGCGCGGACGGCCCCGCGACGCCCGGCGGCGCGGGCGGCCCGCTGTCACATCGGCGGCAGGCAGGTGACGTTGAACAGCGCGTTGCCGGTGAAGTCCGAGTACGTGTAGGGCGTATTGAGGCCCTCGTACTTGCCGACGATCGTCATATTGTCGGTGTCGACCTTCATCACCAGCTCCGGGTCGAGCTTGTTGCCGTTCTCGTCCTCCTCGGCGTAGTTGACGAGCCAGAGGTAGCCGTCGTCGTCGAACCCGACGCCCTTGATCGTGTAGTCGGTCTTGAACACCGGACCGGGCTCGAGCGTGTCGATGTGCACCGAGTTGACCCCGTTGTTCGACGAGATCCACATCCAGTCGCCGGGGCCCTCGGCGAGGCCGGCGCCGGCCCAGAAGTTGCTGACGAAGTCCCACGTCTCGGCGTCCGGGTCGAAGCGCCCGGCGCCGTACATGCCGATCGCGACCGACGACAGCCACACGCGGCCCTTGCGGTCGACCGTGATCCCGTACGGCCCGATCTCCGGCGGCACGGTCCACACCTTGTAGGCGAAGTTGTCGATGTACACGCGGGCCAGGCGGCCGCCGTTGAACGCCATCGAGGTGAAGAACAGGTCGCCGTACGTGTTGACCGCGCCGCCGTACGCGCCGAACTGGTCGCCGGAGAAGGTCGGGATCGTGATCTGCTTCTCGACCGCGCCGGTGTCGCCGTCGACGAGCGCGACGATCACCCCGCCGGGCGCGCCGAGCCCGGGGAACAGGCTCGGCTTCTCGCTCATCACCGTCCACACCTTCTCGTCGACCGTGTCGCACGTCCCCGGCGTCACCGTCCCCTGCGTCCACGCGACCGGGCGCTGGTTGGTCGTCGGGAAATCGATGTACCACGCGCGGCACTCCTCCACGTCCCACGGCAGCACGTCGTCCTTGCCGGTCGACGTCTGGATCCCGGGGATCCCGTTCGACTCCTTGCAATCGGCCTTGTCCGCGTAGAACTTGACCAGCCCGCCGTGGCGGTTGGCGACCGCGACGTCGCCGCTCAGCGCGACCGAGGTGCGCGACGGATTGCCCTGACCGTCGGCCCGCGTCAGATAGCGGCCCTCCTCGACCAGCGACTTCATGTTGATCTTCGAGACCGTGCCCTCCGAGGAGTTGGCGACCCACACGTACGAGAACTCACACCCGCAGGCGATCTGCCCGTCGGGCGCTCCGACGTCGAGCTTCGGCCCGCTGTCCGAGCCCGCCCCGGAGCTGTCGCCGGTCGTCGCGTCCGACTCCGACGCCGAGCCCGAGCCGCCCGTCGGCACCCCGCCGGTCGTCGGCTCCTGCGTCGTCCCGGTCGTCGGCGAGGCCGTCGTGATCGTCGTGCCGGCCGACGCCGTCGCGCTCGCGCTCGACGCGACGTCGTCGCCGCAGGCCAGCGGCGCCGTGCACAGGAGGAGGGACAGGCGAGACGAGGGTCGCATGACGCCGCGTCTTATCCGCCGGCGACGCGGCGCACAAGCCGCCCAAGCGCGGGGCTACACGGATGCGCAGTGGACCGCCGCGCGCCCGGGTCGTGGCATTCGCGGTCACGGCATTCGCGGTCGTGGCATTCTCGGTCGTGGCATTCTCGGTCATGGTATTGACGAGCCCGCGTCGTCCGCCCGTGCGACGACTCCACGCATTCCCGCGGCACGGCTCGCGCGGAGGCACGCCGCTGTCCGCGGTCCGCGCTGGCCGCTTTCGCACCCGGCCGCCGCGCTGGTCCGCGCGACTCTCCCGCGCGCCCGCGTGCGGCCCGTGCGAACGCGGCCCCGCGCCGAAACATGGCACTAGCGCGGCCTCCAGCCCAGGGGCCCGCGGCGGCGGTCCCCTGGCGACGCGGCGCGCCGCCGTGTTAGCATCGCGCCCACGAGTGGGGGCGAGGGCGATGCGGAGACTTAGACTTATTGGTTTGATGGGTGTACTGGGCGCGTTGGGGCCGGTCGCGTGCTCGGATCCGCCGGCGACGGCGACCGAGGGCAGCAGCGGCGGCACGGGCACGACCACGGTCGACGGCAGCACGTCGTCGCCGACGACCGGGCCCGGCACGATGACGACGCCGACGACCGTCGGCACGACGACCGGCGATCCGACGACCGGCGATCCGACGACCGGCGATCCGACGACCGGCGACCCGGTGTGCGGCGACGGCCAGGTCGACCCCGGCGAGGGCTGCGACGACGGCGCGAGCAACGGCCCCGGCCAGGCGTGCAACGCCGCGTGCCAGCCGAACGCCTGCGGCGACGGCGACCAGGGCCCGGGCGAGCAGTGCGACGACGGCGCGGGCAACGGCGACATGAACAGCTGCAAGGCCGACTGCACCAACAACGTCTGCGGCGACGGCAAGGTCGGCCCCGGCGAGGGCTGCGACGACGGCAACCAGGTCGACGACGACGACTGCAAGAACAACTGCGTCCCGGGCACCTGCGGCGACGGCGTCGTCGCCGCGACCGAGCAGTGCGACGACGGCAACCAGGACGACACCGACGCCTGCACCAACGCCTGCACCAACGCCGCCTGCAGCGACGGCTTCGTCCAGCCGGGCGTCGGCGAGGAGTGCGACGACGGGGCCGGCAACTCCGACAACGCCGCCTGCACCACCCAGTGCAAGGCCAACGTGTGCGGCGACGGGGCCGTGTTCAACACCGGCGACGGCGCCGAGCAGTGCGACGACGGCGGCGACAACGGCCCCGGCAAGACCTGCAACGACCTCTGCCAGCTCAACGTCTGCGGCGACGGCGACCCGGGCCCGGCCGAGCAGTGCGACGACGGCAACCAGGACGCCGGCGACGGCTGCTCCCCCGAGTGCAACCTCGAGGGCTGCGGCAACAAGTCCGTCGACCCCGGCGAGGCCTGCGACGACGGCCAGGACGGCGACAACGACAACGGCTGCACCGACGATTGCCAGCTGCCCGCCTGCGGCGACGGCTTCCTCCAGGCCAGCCTGAACGAGCAGTGCGACCAGGGCGGCCAGAACAGCAACAGCGGCGCCTGCACGCTCGCGTGCAAGACGGCGACCTGCGGCGACGGCCTCGTCCAGCAGGGCGTCGAGCAGTGCGACGACGGCATGAACAACGGCCCCGGCAAGCCGTGCAACGCGACCTGCAAGCTCAACGTCTGCGGCGACGGCGACAAGGGCCCGAGCGAGGCCTGCGACGACGGCAACCAGAGCAACGACGACGGCTGCACCAACGTCTGCAAGCTGGCGACCTGCGGCGACGGCTTCAAGCAGCCCGGCGAGGACTGCGACCTCGGCATGGCCAACAACAACACCGGCGCCTGCACCCTGATGTGCAAGCTGCCGATCTGCGGCGACGCCTTCACCCAGGCGAGCAACATGGAGGAGTGCGACGACGGCAACATGTCGAACAACGACGCCTGCGTCGCCGGCTGCAAGGCCGCCAAGTGCGGCGACGCGTTCGTGCAGATGGGCGTCGAGCAGTGCGACGACGGCAACATGGTCGACAACGACGCCTGCAGCAACGCCTGCACCTCGGCCTCGTGCATGGACACGGTCAAGAACGGCGCCGAGACCGACGTCGACTGCGGCGGCATGAGCTGCCCCAAGTGCGCGCAGGGCAAGACGTGCAGCGTCGCCAGCGACTGCGTCACCGGCAACTGCGTCACCGGCGTGTGCCAGCCGCCGCAGAGCTGCCGCCAGATCCTGCTCGGCAACCCGATGGCGACCAGCGGCCAGTACATGGTCGACCCCGACGGCAACGGCGGCCAGCCGGCCTTCAGCGCCTACTGCGACATGACGACCAGCGGCGGCGGCTGGACGATCTTCTACGCGGCGACCGCGAACATCGACAACATCCCGCCGATGGTCAGCGACACCGAGATCCTCGTCGGCAACCCGCTGCTGTTCCAGCCGTACACCGTCAGCCGCCTCAAGAAGGTCGGGCTGTCGGCGATCTCGACCGAGACGCTGTTCGTCCGCACGGGCGGGATCTGGCTGCGCGCCAGCGCGGCCGCGTTCGACAACGGCCTGCTGATCCCGAACACGACGTCGAAGAAGGCCGTCACGCTGACCGCGAACAACGGCGTCTCCGCGCCCGGGTTCATGGGCTACGCGAACTTCAACTTCAACGGCGGCGGCGACTTCGGCGTCACGCTCTCGCCCGACAGCCTCAACGTGTGCGCCAACAACATGCAGATCATGACGGTCCAGGGCTTCGACCACCACGACACCCGCTTCCGCATGCTCAACTGCAGCTGCCAGAAGCACTACCTCTACAGCTACTCGGGCACGCTGGACGCCGACGGCGGCTACGACGTCAACACCGCCCTCGGCTCCTGGACGACCACGTCGGCCTGCCACGCCCCCGAGGGCGGGACGATGTCGTTCTACGCGGCGATGCGCTGACCACCGCCCGCGCGCTCACCCCCACGGGTGGCCGTGGGGGAACAGCGCCGCCAGCTTGCGCCGCGCGAACGCCTTCTCGTCGCGGTGCAGCTCGAACAGCCCCTCGACCTCCGCCGCCGGCAGGCCGAACAGCGCCGCCATCGCCCGGATCGTCTGCTCCTCGCCGGGCTCGAGCGCGTCGTCGGCGTCGGCCGCCTTGATCGCGTGGTACACGAGCGCGTGCACGAACAGGCCGGGCCGCTCGGTCTGGGCGAGCAGCTTGATCGGATCGAGCTGCGTCGGATCGACCGCGCGCAGCTCCTGCAACAGCTCGTGGGTGCCGCCGGCGTTGGCGACGAACCCGAGGATCCACTCGAGCTCCGCCGGCGCGAGCTCGCCGTCGCCGGCGGCGCACAGCAGCATCGCCTTGGCGAAGCCCTCGAGCATCGGCAACATCTTGCGCTGCTCCTGCATGTTCGGGGCGACCGGGAACTTCGTCGCCCCGAGCTGGTGCCGCAAGAAGAACTGCTGCGCCCGGTGGAGCACGGCCGAGTCGCCGTCGTCGGGCGGCGCGCCGAAATCGATGGTGTCTTGCAAGGGCGTGATCATGCGCGAAAACATTCCCACGGGCCCCAGGGGCCCGGCAAGCCCCGCAAAGGCGCCCCCCTCGGCGACCCCCTCGGCGCCCCCCTCGGCGCCTGGCAGCCCGAGGTAGAAGGGCGGGCCCGCGTGGCCTTGACGCGTCGACGCCGCGGTCGCATCGTTCGCGCCCGATGCTGCTCGCCACGACGTCGCTGGCCGCCCGGATCGAATCCACCGAACGCCGCCTGTCGGGTTCGATCGCCGCGTCGGTCGAGCGCGCCGGGGCGGACGCGTTCGCCCGCCCGATCGCCGGCGGGCTGGCGGTGTTCGCCGGCACCGGCTCGCCGTTCAACAAGGTGATCGGCCTCGGCTTCGCCGGCCCGCCCGATGACGCGGAGCTCGCAGCGATCGAGGCCGCGTTCGCCGAGCGCGGCGCGGCGGTGCAGGTCGAGCTGGCGAGCCTCGCCGATCCGGCGATCGCCGCCCGGTTGACGCGCCGCGGCTACGCGCTGGTCGGCTTCGAGGATGTGCTCGGCCAGGCGCTCGGCCCGTCGCACGCGCGCGCGCCCACCGGCGACGTCACGGTCGCCGCCGCGGACGACGACGCCGCGTGGATCCGCCTGCTCGGCGAGGGCTTCGCCCACCCCGACCTCGGGCCGGAGGGCGGGCAGACGCACGAGTCGTTCGCGCAATCGTCGCTCGAGCAGGTGTTCGGCCACTTCCTCGCGGCGCCCGGCCTGCGCCGCTACGTCGCGCGCTGCGGCGGCGCGCCGGCCGGCGGCGCGAGCCTGCGGATCGACGACGACGTCGGCCAGCTGTGCGGCGCGGCGACCCTGCCGGCGTTCCGTCGCCGCGGCGTGCAGACGGCGCTCCTCGAGGCCCGCCTCGCCGACGCCGCGCGCGCGGGCTGCGAGCTGGCGACGATGACGACCGCCCCCGGCTCCAAATCGCAGCACAACGCGCGCCGCCAGGGCTTCGAGCTGCTGTATACGCGGGCGATCCTCGTCCGCACCCCGTAGCGCCGCGCCGTCCCGGCCGAGCCCGCTCGCGGCGCGGCCGCGTCCGCCGCGCCGCGCCGCCCGGCTTGACTTCGCGCGGTCGCGCGCTAGGTACCGATCCGGACCGGAGGCGCGCGATGCAGAGAGCGATCTGGCAGGGGTCGATCAGCTTCGGGTTGGTGCAGATCCCCGTCGGCCTGTTCGGCGCCGAGGACCGCGACGAGCTGAACTTCGACCTGCTCGACCGCCGCGACATGTCGCCGGTCGGCTACCAGCGGATCAACAAGACGACCGGCGAGCCGGTCGCCTGGGACGACATCGTCAAGGGCTACGAGTACGAAGGCGGCCGCTACGTCACCGTCGACAAGCAGGACTTCGAGCGCGCCAACGTCAAGGCGACGCGGACGATCGACATCGTCCACTTCACCGACCCCGCCGCGCTCGACACCCTGTACTTCGAGAAGCCGTACTACATCCTGCCCGACGAGCGCGGCGCCAAGCCGTACGTGCTGCTGCGCGAGGCGCTGCGCAGGCAGAACAAGATCGGGATCGCCCGGGTCGTGATCCGCACGCGCGAGCACCTCGCGGCGGTGCTCGTCCACGGCGACGTGCTGGTGCTCGAGCTGCTGCGCTGGCCGTCGGAGCTGGTGCCCGACACGGAGCTCGAGCTGCCGCACGACGGCGCGCGCGCGGTGTCGGCCGCGGAGCTGCGGCTGGCCGAGCGCCTGATCGTCGAGACGACCGAGCCGTTCGCCCCGGAGGCGTTCCACGACACCTACCGCGAGGACCTCCTGCGCCTGATCCACCGCAAGATCGAGGAGGGCGACAAGATCTACGCCGAGCCGCTGCCCGCGCCCGACGATCCGACCGAGGTCGTCGACATCATGGTGCTGCTCCGCCGCAGCCTCGGGCAGGCCCCGGACGCCCGCGCGCCGAAGGCCGCCGCCCTGCCCGCGCCGCGCCGGACCGCGACGAAGACGACGGCGAAGCGCCCGTCGAACAGGGCGGTCAAGGCCGCCGCGAAGAAGCCCGCGAAGAAGCCGGCCGCCAGAAAGCCGGCCGCCGCGCGCAAGCAGGCGAGCCGCGGCGCGGCCCGCAAGGCCGGCTAGGAACGAGGCCCGCGTGTCGCTCGCCCGCTATTCCAAGAAACGCGACTTCGCGCGCACGCCCGAGCCGCGCGGCGCGCCGGCGAAGGCGCGGCACGGCGGCGGCCGCTTCGTGGTCCACGAGCACCACGCGCGTCGGCTGCACTACGACCTGCGGCTCGAGATCGGCGGCGTGCTCAAGAGCTGGGCGGTGCCGAAGGGCCCGAGCCTGAACCCGCGCGACCGCCGGCTCGCGGTCCACGTCGAGGACCATCCGCTCGAGTACGGTGATTTCGAGGGCATCATCCCGGAGGGCGAGTACGGCGGCGGGACGTCGGTGCTGTGGGATCGCGGTCGCTTCGCCCCGCGCGGCGACCCCGAGGCCGACTACGCCCGCGGCAGCCTGCACTTCGAGCTCGCCGGCGACAAGCTGCGCGGCGGGTTCGTGTTGCGCAGGATGAAGACCCGCGACGACCGCGGCGACGACTGGCTGTTGATGAAAGAGGACGACGCGGCCGCCGACCCCGACGGCGAGAAGTTGATCCGCGAGCGCCCCGAGAGCGTGCTGTCCGGCAAGACCGCCGCGCAGCTCGCCGCCGCGCCCGCTCGCGTGTGGCCCGCGAAGCCCGAGGACATGACCGAAAAGCCATCCGCGAAGAAGGCCGCCAAGACGACCGCCGCCAAGAAGACCGCCAAGAAGACCGCCAAGAAAGCCGCCGCCAAGACGACCGCCGAGCGGCGCCTGCCCGCGGCCGACGCAGCGCCGCCCGCCGCGTTCACCGTCCCTGCCCCGGAGCTGGCGACGCTCGTCGAGGCGGTCCCGGCCGGCGACGAATGGCTGCACGAGGTCAAGTTCGACGGCTACCGGCTGCTCGCCGAGGTCACCGGAAAGACCGTCCACCTGTGGACGCGCCGCGGCGAGGACTGGTCGGCCCGGCTGCCGTGGCTCGCCGCGGCGCTGCGCGAGCGCCTCGGGGCGGCCGCCCGCAGGCCGCGGGCGCGCGGCGTCGCCGGGCCCGCGGCGCTGCTCGACGGCGAGCTCGTCCACGTCGATCCCGACGGCGTGACGCGCTTCCAGCCGCTCCAGCGCGCGCTCGCCGACGGCGTCGACGCCGGCCTGGTCTACTTCGCCTTCGACCTGCTCTTTCTCAGGGGACAGGACCTGCGGGACATGCCCCTAGAGTCACGCAAACGGGCGCTCGCCGGGCTCGTGCCGCCCGAGCCGGAGCCCGGGCGCGTGCGGCTGTCCGAGCACGTCGTCGGGCGCGGCGAGCCGCTGTTCGCGCGCGCGTGCGCGCTCGGGGTCGAGGGCGTCGTCTCGAAGCGGCGCGACGCGCCGTACCGCTCGGGCCGCCTGCGCGACTGGCTCAAGGTCAAGTGCGGCCGCCGGCAGGAGGTCGTCGTCGGCGGCTTCACGGCCGCCCGCGGCGGCCCGCGCGAGATCGGGGCGCTGCTCGTCGGCGTGTACGACGACGGCGGCGCGCTGCGCTACGTCGGCAAGGTCGGCACCGGCTTCGATCACGACGAGGCGACGCGGCTGCGCGAGCGGCTCGGGGCCTTGAAGACCGCGCGCTCCCCGTTCGCCGCCCGGCCGCCGAACGCCGCGCGCGCGACGTTCGTCCGGCCCGAGACGATCGTCGAGGTCCGCTTCGCCGAGTGGACGCGCGACGGACGGCTGCGCCAGCCGGTCTACGAAGGTGTCCGCGAGGACAGGGACCCCCGCGAGGTCCGCCGCGAGACGGCGCAGAACGGCGCGCCGCTGCAACGCGTGCGCGAGCGGCCCGCGCCGCTGCCGAGGCCGACGCGGGCCCCGCGGGCCGCCACGGCCGAGGTGCTCGGCGTCCCGCTGACGCACCCCGATCGCGTGCTGTTCCCCGAGGACGGGATCACCAAGCGCCAGCTCGCCGAGTTCTACGCCCGGATCGCCGAATGGACGGTGCCGTGGATCGCCGGGCGCCCGCTCAGCCTGGTCCGCTGCCCCGACGACGTCGCCGGCGCGTGCTTCTTCCAAAAACACCCGCGCCACGGATTACCGCCCGGTCTGCTCGCCGCCGATCTCGACGGCGACGGCGGCGAGGACGCCTATGTCTATTTGCAGGGCGCGCCCGGGCTCGCGGCGCTGGTCCAGATCGGCGCGATCGAGCTGCACACGTGGGGCTCGACCGTCGCGCGGCCCGACGACCCCGATCGGATCGTCTTCGACCTCGACCCCGATCCGGGCGTCCCGTGGGCGCGGGTCAAGGAGACCGCGCTCGCCGTCAAGGCGCGGCTCGAGGACCTCGACCTCGCCAGCTTCGTCAAGACGACCGGCGGCAAGGGCCTGCACGTCGTCGTGCCGCTGACCCGCGGGCGCCAGGACTGGGACACCGTCAAGGAGTTCTCCCGCGCGATCGCCCGCGAGTTCGTGCGCGCGGCGCCGACGCTGTTCACCGACCAGGCGGCCAAGGCTCGCCGCAAGGGCCGGATCTTCCTCGACTACCTCCGCAACGACCGCGGGGCCACCAGCGTCGCGCCGTACACCGTCCGCGCCCGCGCCCGCGCTCCCGTGTCGACGCCGCTGCGCTGGGACGAGCTCGACGCGCTCGCCAGCTCGCAGGTGTACACCCTCGCCAACCTCGAGCAGCGGCTCGCCGGCCTGCGCCGCGACCCGTGGGCGGCGCTGCCGACGACCAAACAATTCTTGCGCGCCGCGGCGCTGCGGGCGGTCGCGACCCCGCGCCGCGCGGCCTGACGCGGCGCCCACGCTCGCCGCGCATGACCCTCCGGACATCCTGCCCCTCAGGACAGCTTGGCCAGGAACCACGAGACCATGCCGTCGCTCGCCCGCGGCCGCACCGACGCGGGCATGTGCGGCGGCGTCGCCGGCCGCTCGCGCTCCTCCTCGCTCCGTCCCAGGTTCGGGTGGACCAGCGGCTCGACCGGGCGGCCCGCGAGCTGGCTCCGCAGCGCCCGCAGGGCGTCGGTCGTCGTGAAGATCCCGCACGGCTTGCCCGCGCGGGTGACGACCGCGCTGCCGAGCCGCCCGCGCTCCATGTGCTCGACGACCTCGACCAGCGGCGTGTCGACCGCGCACGCGTACGGCGCGCGCGACATCACCGCCTCGACGCGCGCCTCGAGCGGATCGAGCCCGCGCAGCGCCGCCGCGATCGCGACATCGCGGGTGCTCAGGACGCCGACCAGCGCCCCGCGCTCGTCGACGACCGGCAAGTGGCGGATGTTGTCCACGTACATGCGATCGAGCGCGTCACCGAGGCGCATGCCCGTCTCGATGGTCGCGGGGATCTCGGTCATGTAGTCGCCGACGGTCGGTGAAGCGTGCTGCATCGCGGGCCTCCGCAGCCAAGCAGACACCGGATCGGCGGCCGCGGCAGCGCGGCGCTCGCGGACGCGCCGGGGCGGTCCCGCGCGGCCGTTCGCGCCCGCCGCCGCCCGCGGCGCGCTGTGCCGGCGCAGCCGCCGCCGGACCCTCCGGACCTGCGCGATCGGTCAGGTCGTTCGCGACAGGCGCAGCTGCACGTGTACGGCCGGCGCGGCGCGGTCGGTCCGCCAGCGGCCCTCGACGTGGGTCGAGCCGTCGCTCGCCAGCACGTCGACGATCTCGACCAACCAGCCGTCGAGCGTGAACACGAGGCCGACGAGGTCGGGGGCGATCCGCCGCGAGAAGTAGGCCTGCGCGCTGCCGAAGCCGAGCGACGGTTGCTCGGGATCCTCGTAGATCTGCAGCGAGAGCAGGTCCGCCGGCTCGCCCGCCGTCACGTACCCGCGCCCGAGCGTGCTCAGCCACAGGTACGCCGGCGCCGACCCGATCACGTGCTCCTTCGGACAGGCGAGGGCGAACCGCCGGACCTCGATCGTCTCGGGCGTCCCGCCGCGCGCCGGCTCGATCCGCAGCAGCTCGCGCGCGCGGCGGACCAGCCGCGGCCCGGAGAACGGTCCGGTCACCGAGCCGCCGATCGCCGGCGCGCCCGTCAGCTGCAGCACCGACACCGACGACGCCTCGACGCGGTACGGTCCGCCGCCGCGCGCGGGAACTTCGTGCGCGAGGTACTCGAAGTTCAGCGCCCCGAGGCTGCCCTTCTGGCCGAGCTCGAGGATCCGGCGCTCGGCCTCCGCGGGCAGCGCGGCGAGGCCCGCGGGCAACTCGGTGCGCGCGGGCCCGGCGTCGCCGCACGGGCCGGGCGCGGCCACCGGCGCGGGGAACGACGGCGCCAGCGCCGGCTCGATCCGCGCGCGGACGTGCACGCCGCCGTTCGAGCTGCTGGTCTTCGGGACAGGCACCACGCGGTCGATCGTGATCGTGTGGCCGGCGACACGGACGCTGCGCGGCGCCCCGGGCCTCGGCTCGAACCACTGGCGGTAGTCGGGGCGCGAGACGTCGAGGCGCGGGACGTCGCCGTGCAGGTCGACGAACACCTGCAGCAGCTCGCCGTGCAGATCGTAGGTGTGCTGGCGGATCGCCTCGGTGCTGACCCACAGCGAGCGCGGCGCGGTCGTCGGCTCGATCTGCGCCGACTCCGGGCAGGTCTCGCGGGTGACGGCGACCGTCACCGACTCGGGTGGATCGCCGGCGCCGGCGCGGACGTCGAAGCGGTACGGCGCGACCGTCAGGCGCGCCTCGCCGCCGCCGTGCAGCTCGTGCTGCGCGCCGTACGGGCCGCCGTCGGCCTCGGCCTGGGGGAACTGCACGAGGAGCGCGGGGCCGCGGTGGCCGGCGCGGTGGGTGCCGATCCACACGTCGCGGTCGTAGCGGACCTCGACGGCGCCGAGCGTGCGCGTCTCACCTGGCTTTACGGTCACCTCGCCGAGCGCGGACCTTCCGGTCGCGAGCGCCGGGGGCAGCTCCGTCGGCAGCTCGCCGGCCTCGCCGCAGCGGCGCTCGGGCGGGCTCGGCACGTCCGCGGGCGGCGGTGCGGCCGGCGGATCGGCGGCCGGCGGCGCGGGCTCCGGATCGGCGGCCGGCTGGCCCTCACGACAGGCGACGAGCGCCAGCAGGAGCGACCCGCGACGCGACCACGCCCCGCGGAGCACCCGGCGAGCGCAGGGAACCTCACCCGGGGCGCGCGACGACATCGTGGACGACGCGTACCACGGCTCCATGGCGGCGCGCACGCCCGATCGAGCGGAGCGCGCCGCCGCGCGGGCCTGTGCTCGGCGGCCGGCGCGGTGCTCTCCCCTGCCCTCGTGCTCGCGCCTGGTCAACGGGCGCGGAGGATTGTTCGCCCCCCGCACCCACTAGAATACGTGCCCGACATCGACATAGAACCCGGACGTCCTCTCGGTCGGCGAATACGCCGCATCGAAGCGGACCAGGAACGTCTCGCCCCAGCGCACGCGCAGCCCGCCGCCGGTGCCGACCTTGAACGACCCGCCGTCGATGCCGACCCCGCCGAGCTCGGTCCGGCGCCAGTCGGCCCAGATCCGCGCCGCGTCGAGGAACGCGACCGCCCCGACCGCGAACCGGCTCTTGCCGATCGAGAACCGCCAGAACAGGCTGCGCAGCTCGAGGTTCTGGATCAGCTTGATCTTGCCGGCGTAGCGCTGGCGCGGCACCCCGCGCAGCGACCAGCCGCCGCCGGGCCCGTCGCGCGGCGTCAGGGCGCCGAAGCGGGCCAGCTCGTAGAACGGCGCGTCGCCGGCGATCACGTCGGCGACCCCGCGGAACGCGATCGACAGCCAGTCGCCGACGAGCGCCTTGTACCACGCGCTGCTGAGCGTGACGCCGACGTAGCGCAGCCCGAGCTGCACGCCCGGCGCCGCGCGGACCGACAGCTCGGTGAAGTTGCCGCGGGTCGGCGTGTACTCGTGGTCGCGCGTGTCGAACACCGCGCCGCCGTTGACCGTCAGCCGCGCGTGCGGATCGGTCCCCTGGAGCAGGTCCGCCAGCGTCTCGCCCTCGGGCGTGTCCGCCTTCGCCGCCGCGATGTCCTGCTCGAGCAGGCTCCCGGGGTACGGGCGGATGATGTTGTAGTCGCCGTGCAGGCCGACGAACGCCTCGACGCGTTTGCGCTGCTCCGCCGTCGAGCGGTCCCACAGCCGGATCCGCGCGCTGAATTGCAGGAGCGGGAAGATCCGGTCGTACCTGTGATAGCGGCGCGCCGCCTGGTACGCCGCGAGGTCGGTCTCCGGGTCGATGCCGACCCACGGCTCCTCGGCGATCGACCCGTTGCCGAACCCGTAATAGCCGGTGTTGGCGAACTTGCGGAAGCCGACGCGCGCGGTGATCCGCAGGCGGTCGCCGGCGAGCCCGGGGAAGTCCATGTTGAGGTAGTCGTCGTGGAACGGCACCTCGATCCCGCGGCCCGGGGCGCGCTTGGCGTTGGCCGACAGCAGCAGCTCGAGGCGCCAGCGGTACGGCACGAACTTCGGGGCGAAGCGGGCGACGCTGGCGATCAGGCCGAAGCCGAGCCCGAGGTCGGTGTCGTAGCTGATCGCCGGCAGGGCGCCGACCTCGACCCGGTCCGGCTTGGGCGGGCCCTTCGGCGGCCGCTTGCGGGCCGCCGCGGCCGGCGCGGCGAGCAGCCACGCGAGCGCGAGCGCGAGCGCGACGATCGACGTCCACCGCGCCGCTCGTCGCATTGCACATAGGTCGGAAGGACCAGGTGACGGGCGCGCCCCCCGTGGTATCGTCGCCGCGTGGCCGGTCCCTCGCTCAAGCTCTCGCTCCGCCTGTCGTACGCCGCGGGCTCGCTCGGCGCCGGCGTGTTCAGCACGATCCCGGGCCTGCTGCTGCTGTTCTATCTGACGGACACGCTCGCGGTGCCGGCCGGCCTCGCGGGGCTGGCGATCCTGATCCCCAAGCTGTGGGACATCGCCACCGACCCGGTCGTCGGCGCGTGGTCGGATCGCACGCGCGGCCGCTGGGGCCGGCGCCGGCCGTTCCTGCTCGCGGGGGCGCTGACGCTGCCGCCGTGCTTCGTCGCGCTGTTCTCGGCCCCCGTCGGCGACCCGACGCTCGCGTTCGTGTGGGTGCTCGTCGCGTTCTGCCTCGCCGCCGGCACGTTCACCCTGTTCCAGGTGCCCTACGCCTCGATGCCGGCGGAGATGACCGCCGACTACCACGAGCGGACCAGCCTCGTCGCCTACCGCATGGCCTTCGTCACCGTCGGGATCCTCGCCGGCGGCGCGCTCGCGCCGGAGCTGATCAAGGCCGGCGGCGGCGGGCCGGCCGGCTACACCACGATGGCGATCGTCCTGTCGCTCGTCACCTGCGCGGCGATGCTCGTCACCTTCTTCGGCACCCGCGGCGCGCCGCAGGTCGCCGCCGCCGAGTCGACCGTCGGGCTGCGCGAGCAGATGCGCGTCGCGTTCGCCAACCGGCCCTACCGCAACCTGCTGACCGCGTACTGGCTGCAGTGCGTCGGCCTCGGGGCGGTGCTCGCCGCGGTCCCGTACTTCGTCCGCTACACGCTCGCCGAGGACGGCGGCGCGGTGACGCTGCTGTTCGTCGCGCTGGTCGGCCCGGCGATCGTGGCGATGCCGCTGTGGACCGCGATCTCGCGGCGGCGGGGCAAGAAGGCCGGCTACGTGCTCGCCGCGGTCGTGTTCGCGCTGCTGTCGGCCAGCCTGCTGCTCGCCGGGCCCGGGCGCCTCGCGATCGTCGCCGCGCAGGTCGGCCTGCTCGGGGTCGGGTTCGCCGGGCTGCAGGTGTTCCCGTTCGCGATGCTGCCCGAGCTGATCGACGACGACGCCGCGGCGAGCGGGCAGCGCCGCGAGGGCGTGTTCACCGGGCTGTGGTTCGTCGGCGAGAAGGCCGGCTTCGCCCTCGGCGCGTGGCTCGTCAGCGCCGTGCTGTCGGCGACCGGCTTCGTCGAGCGCCGCGCCGGCGAGGTCGTCGCCCAGCCGGACGCGGCGCTGCTCGGCGTCCACGCGGCGACCGCCCTCGCCCCCGCCGTCTGCGCGCTGCTCAGCCTGCCCTTGCTCTTGCGTCATGTCGAAACGGCCAGGAACCGGCGGGCCTGAGGGCCGCCGCGGCGAGGTTCGCCGGCCTGGACGGAGAGCTCACGAAAATAAACGCGCGCCGTCAAGCGTCCCGGCGCGTCCCCAACGGCAGACGACGCGCCCCGCCCGCAGCGGACGAGCGACCCCGAGCTGTCCTCGGGGTCATGACTTTTTCGCCAGGGCCTTGCGACCCCGCGGCAGCGGCGTGCGCCGCGGCGTCCGGACCGGCCGGCCCCAGCCGCGGACGAACCCGGCGACGTGGGTGTCGACGAACGCCTCGACGTCGAGGCTGCGGCAGCTCGACCCGCCGAGCGCGTCCTGGTGGATCAGCGCGAGCACGACCGGCGACAGCAGCGCCAGCGCGGCCGCCCGCAGCCCGGCGGCGTCGTCCGGGCCGATCCGCAGCGCCCGCGCCCGCGCGTGGGCCTGCAGGCGGCGCTCGACGGCCTGCAGCGTCGGCTCGAGCACGCCGTCGAGGTACGCCGGGCCGACCGCCGCCTCGTAGGCCCCCGCGACCATGCCGACGGTGAACACCCGGCCGACGCCGAACGGCCGCCAGGCGCGGACGAGCGCGCGCAGGAAGCCGACCAGCGAGGTCGTCAGATCGCGCGAGCTCGGCGCGGCGATCGGCTCGACGTACGGGCGCGCGAGCTCGCTCTGCCGCCGCAGCGCCGCCGCGACCAGGCCGGCGCGGTCGCCGAAGTAGTGCTTGAGCGTCGGCACCGACACCCCGAGCTCGACCGCGAGCTCGTTGAGGCTGGTCCCGCCGCCGTCGGCCAGAAGGCGCGCCAGCGCGGCGTCGGCCAGCGCCGCGCGCTTCGCCTCGTAGTCCGGGTTCCTGGTGCCGATCGGCCGTCCCATCGTCGCTCGCTTGCAAATTTTCTATCTCGACTATAATACGAAACGGAGGCAACGCAAACGTCATGTTCCGCGGTTTCGCAAACGTCTGGACGATCGTCGGCACGAGCAGGGAGCTGCGGCCGAACACCCCCCTGCCCGTGCAGGTCGCCGGCGAGCGGCTGGTGCTGTTCCGCGACGCGTCCGGGGCCGCGCGCGGGCTCGTCGACCGCTGCCCGCACCGCGGGGTCCAGCTGTCGCTCGGCAAGGTCAAGGATGGTTGCCTCGAGTGCCCGTTCCACGGCTGGAAGTTCGCCGGCGACGGCGCGAACTGCCACGTCCCGTGGAACCCCGACGCCAAGCGCGAGCGGCTCGGCGCGACGGCGGTGCCGGTGCGCGAGCTCGGCGGCCTCCTGTGGCTGTACACCGCCCCCGGCGCCGAGGCGCCGGGCGAGCCCGAGGTGCCCGCGGTGCTGCTGCGCAAGGACGTCACCGTCTGCGCGTTCAAGCTCGACTGGAAGACCCACTGGTCGCGCGCGATGGAGAACATGCTCGACTGGCCGCACCTGCCGTTCGTCCACGCGACGACGATCGGCAGCGCCATGAAGATGCGGGCCGACTCGCGGATGGACATCGCGATCGAGGACCGCCCGTGGGGCTTCCACACGACGGCCACGATCGACGGCGCGCATCAGCCGGGCTCGCTCGACTACCGCGCGCCCAACGCGATGCACCTGCGCATCAGCGACGCGCCGAAGCGGGTGTTCGAGATGATGTCGGTCTGCCTGCCGATCGACGACGCGACGACGCGGATGATCCTGATCTCGGTCCGCAGCTTCCTGCGGCCGCACCTCTTCGACCGCTTCTTCAACTTCGGCAACAAGATCGTCGCCGCCCAGGACGAGGCGATCGTCGCGTCGTCGTCCCCGGTCGAGGTCCCGCCCGCGGGCGAGGAGCGGTCGGTCCGCACCGACGAGCCGACGCTCCGGTTCCGCAAGCTCTACCGCGACCGCCTGATCGGCTCCGACGCGGCCTCGCCGGAGCTGCGGCCGGTCGCCTCGCTGGTCCGCCCGGCCGCGGTCACGGGTAGTCCTTGACGATCTCGATCCCGGCGGGCCCGCGCAGGTAGGTCGCGCCGAGCTGGTCGGTGCGGATCGTCAGGCCCTCGGCGAGGTTGGTCTTGGTGCTGTCCTCGACGACGAGCGCGCCGGCCGGCGTGTACTGGAAGTGCTTGGTCGTGCGGTTCTGCTGCGGGGTGATCCAGTTGTAGACCTCGCCGAGGACGAAGTCGTCGCCGCGCAGCGGGATCTCCTGGTGGCGCCGGCGGAACGAGTCGTAGCAGTGGCCGCCGTTCCAGCCCTCGAAGTCGATCGTCTGGCGCTTGACGTCGGCGAGGACCTTGGCGTCGGCGGCGAAGAACCGCATGTCGAGCGTCGTGCCCCCGGAGCGCCACAGGAACACGAACTGGTCCTTGTCGTTCATGCCGACGGTGAAGCCGTCGTACCAGTAGTGGTAGTTGACCGGCACCTGCACCGCGGCCGGCTCGACCCAGCTGCCGTCGGCCTTGAAGCGGCGGTAGTAGATGCCGTTGCCGCTGTGGATCTGCGCGGCGACGATCCCGGCGCCGGTCGCCTGATTGACGGCGACGTGGTCGCCGTAGACCGCGTTGATGTTGAACGCCTGCTGCTGGACCTTGGCGGCCCCGCTGGCGTCGATCCAGTTGATGAAGGTCGCGCTCGGCGAGACCGAGACGACGCTGTTGCCGGCGGCGTCGATCGCCGCGTTGTGGAACTCGAAGTAGCCGTTCGGCACGGTGATCGCGGTCTTGGCGGTGACGATCGGCTGGCACTTGTCGTCGAGCAGCGAGTAGGCGATCCGGGTGTTCGCGTCGCCGCCGGTCTTGTCGTGCCAGGTGACGAGCACCTTCTGCGCCTGGCGGGCGATGTGGATCTCGGGGTACGGCCCGAGGCCCTGGTTGGCCGGGTAGGTGCCGGCGACGAACTCGGCGCGGCGGACCGAGCGGTCGCCGTTGTAGCAGGTGACGAACAGCGAGCCGGCCTCGCCGCGGACGACCACGAGCGCGCCGTCGCCGGCGACGTCGTAGTCGTCGATCGGCTTGGGGAACGACAGCAGCACCTGCTCGTCGCAGGCGTCGGGCTTGCCGTCCTTGTCGGCGTCGACGTCGTTGGGGCCGAGCGGGCACGCGTCGACGCCGTCGCAGATCGCGTCGTTGTCCTGGTCGTTCAGCGGGTCGGCGGGGCACTCGTCGCAGGCGTCGGCGATCTGGTCCTTGTCCATGTCCGCGAGGTCGTCGCCCGCGTCGCACGCGTCGCACGCGTCGGGCACGGCGTCGCCGTCGCTGTCGACGAGGTCGTCGCCCGCGTCGCACACGTCGCACGCGTCGGCGACGGTGTCGCCGTCGGCGTCGGCGAGGTCGTCGCCCGCGGGGCAGACGTCGCACGCGTCGGGCACGGTGTCGCCGTCGGCGTCGGGGCCGGGCTCGCCGGGGCCGCACGGCGGCTCGCCGGTCGAGCTCGAGCCCGCCTCCGTCGTGCCGCCGGTGGTCGAGTCGTCGCCCGTCGACGTCCCGGTCGTGCTCGTGGTCGCGCCGCCGGTCGTGTCGTCGCCGATCGTGTCGTCGCCGGTCGTCGTGCCGTCGCCGGTGCCCGAGCCGCCGGTCGGCTCGACCCCGGTCGTGACGCCCCCGGTCGTTGCGGTCGTGCTCGTCGCGCCCGTGGTCGTGTCCGCGGACGTCGACCCGTCCGCGGAGGTCGTCGAGTCGTCGCTGCAGGCGGCGAGCGCGAGGAGGAGCGAGAGCGCGGGGAGGGACGTGCGACGCAGGTGAGCCATCGCGGCAGCGTATCCGACCGGCCGCCCCGTGCGGCGCGCGCGGGCGACGTCCTAGCGCACGACCGCAGGGCCGGCAGGCCGCGCCTCGAAGCGGGCCGGGAGGCCGCCGTCGACGTGCAGCGTCGCCGCCGGGCGCGGGCGGGCGCGCTCGGGCCGGAGCGCGCGCAGGCGCCCGCGCTGGGCCAGCATCGCCAGCACGATCGCCGCCTCGGCCAGCGCGAAGTGGTTGCCGATGCACACGTGCGGACCTGCCCCGAAGGGCAGGTAGGCGAAGGTCTTGCCGCCGCCGATCCCGAGCGACGGGTCGCGCAGGAAGCGCTCGGGGTCGAAGCGCTCGGGCTCGGGCCAGAACTCGGGCAGGCGGTGGGTCGCCAGCGGGAAGATCGTCAGCGCCGTGCCGCGCGGGACCCTGTACCCGCGCAGCTCGTCGTCCTCGGCGGCCTCGCGGGCGAACAGCCACGCCGGCGGGCGCACGCGCAGCGTCTCGCGCAGGACGGCGCCGGTGTACTCGAGCCGCGCGACGTCGTCGGCGACCGGGTCGCGGGCGCCGACGACCGCGTCGACCTCGGCCTGCAAGCGCGCGGCGACGTCGGGGTGCTGCGTCAGCATCAGCGTCGTCCAGGTCAGCAGGTTGGCGGTCGTCTCGTGGCCGGCGAAGAAGATGTTCATCACCTCGTCGCGCAGCTCGGCCTTGCTCATGCCGCGGCCGGTCTCCGGGTCGCGCGCGCGCAGCAGGGCGTCGAGGAGGTCTCGCGGCTCGCCCGCGCCGGCGCCCTCCGCGTCGCGCCGGTCGATCAGCCCGTAGACGGTGCGGTCGAGCGTGTCGAGCGCGCGGCGGAACCGGCGGTTGTCGGGGATCGGCAGCCACAGCGGGATCTTGATCGGCAAGAACGCGTAGCGGGCGACGTAGCGCTCGATCGTCGCCAGCGCCTCGTCGAGCGGCGCCGCCTCGCCGCCGAGCTCGTCGGAGAACATCGTCTCGACGATCACGTCGCGGGTGATCCGCATCATCAGGTAGTGCGTCTCGATCTCGGCCCCGTCGCGCAGCCCGTCGAGGTAGCGGCGGGCGACCGCGACGATCGTGGCCACGAGCCCGGCGATCTTCGGGCGGTTGAAGCTCGGCTGCATGATCCGCCGCTGACGCAGCCAGAAGTCGCCGTCGGACAGCGGCAGGCCGTTGCCGAGCATCGGCCGGATCATGTCGACCGTGCGCCCGCGGACGTACTTGCGGTTGTGCTCCTGCAGCACGTGCTTGAGGTCCGCCGGGTGCGCCACGACCGTCATCGCGCCGGGGCCGAGGTTGAACCGGACCAGCGGGCCGTGCTCGCGGATCGCCGCCAGCAGGGTCTCGACCGGGTCGCGCACGAACGCGGGCAGGTTGCCGACGAGCGGCAGGCCGCGGGCCTCGGGGATCGTCGTCGCCATCGCCGGCGAGGATACCCGAGGCGCCGCCGGGCCGGAGAGGTCGCCTGGCCCCCGCCCGTCCCGGCGCGCGCGTGGTCTGCCATAGACAACGCGCGCCGCCCAGACTCGCGCCATGGCCTCCACGTCGCGCCCGCGCCCCGTCCCCTGCCCTGTCCTTGCGATCACCTTGCTCGCCGCCTGCGTCCCCGAGGTCGCGCCCGATCCGGGCGCGCTGACGGCCGCGCCGGAGCCGGGGTCGACCGGCAGCACCGGCGACGGCGAGGGCGAGTCGCCAACGACCGGGCCGCTCGTCGGGCCGCCCGAGGACGCGAGCACCGGCACGACCGGCGACGAGCCTGGCGCTTCGGACAGCACCGACCCGACGGCGACCGGGACCGACGGCGAGCCGACGCCGGCCGAGTGCCCGTACGATCCGCCGGACGTCGCGGTGACGCTCGGGCGCACGACCGCGGGCGTGTTCGCCGACCTGTCGACGCGCCCGTGCGGCGCCGCCGAGGACCTGCCGGCGCTCGCGGTCGTCGCCGCGGCGGACGATCACCTCGAGCTGGCGGTCTGCGCTGACGCGGCCTGCGGGGCCTGCGATCCGGCGGACGTGCTGGCGCTCGACCTGGCGATCCCGCGCCCGTTCGCCGGGCTGCCGAAGCAGCTCGCCCCGGGCGCGTGCCTGCGCCTCGTCGCCGCGTGGGATCGGCCGGGCGACGGCGAGCCCGCGGCCTGCGGCGTGTCGTCGCTCGCGCTCGTCCGGCGAGACGGCGGCGTCGAAGAACCTGTCCCGAGGTTCATGTACAGGCACAGCGAGGCGCTGCCGGCCAGCGACACGGTCGGCAGCTTCACGCTCGCGGGCGAGCCCGCCGGGCCCGGCGCGATCGCCTGCCCGTGCGACGACGACTGCTGCGGCGAGCCGCCGGGCTCACGCCGCGTCCGGTTCACCGCGGCGCGCGAGCAGTGGGCCGTCGAGGTCCCGCCGATCCACCCCGGCGACGAGGTGCCGGCGTTCGCGCTCGGCACGCTCGAGGGCGACGATCTGATGGCGACCGTCGGCCTCGTCGCCGCGGTGGTGCCGGCGGCCTGCGCGGCGCCGGCGCGCTTCGAGTGGATCCTGCGGCTCGCCCCGTGAGCCGAGCGACGGACGATCTGTCCCTCGGAACATCTGCCCGCGCGCTTCGGCGCAGCGGCGCGAGCGCCGTGCGACCTCACATCAGCCCCGGAGCGACGCGCGCGAGGCGTGTCCTGCGGACCGCCCGTCCGCGCGAGGCCTGCGTGCGCCGGCCGACGCATTCGTGGACCGTGCGCCCGGATCCCCGCTACCGCGGCGAGGAGCCCGGCGTCCACAGCGTCGCAATCGGCCGCGCCGGCCGGCCGTCGGCCACGGGACGCCGGATCGCTCGCGATCCGCGCGCCTCATGGCATAGTTCACGCGCATTGACGATGGCTGGCGACCCCCTCGCACCTCCGCCTTGCGCGCACACTGCGCGAACTCTCCGTGGCCACCGGGCGGACCTCGTCGCCGCCTTCGAGGGGGCCGGGCCGGTCCTCGACGAGCTCGTCGCGGCGCTCGAGCAGCCCGAGGCGCTCGGCATAGCGATCGCGGCCGCGGCGCTCGGCGTGCAGCGGGCCCAGGGCGACGCCGACCTCGCCCGCCTCGCGCACGACTTCGGCCGCCTGCGCGGCGCCGTGCTCGCGCGGCTCGCAGGAGAGCCCGCGGGCGACAGTTCCGGCGCGCTCGCCGTCCACGCGCTGCTCGACCGCCAGATCGCCGCGAGCTCGGCGGCCTTCCTGCGCGAGCGCGAGGCGCAGGTGCTGTCGATGGTCGCGCACGACGTCAGCAACCCGCTGATGAGCGTATGCCTGATCGCCGGCTACTTCGAGGACCGGCTCGGGCCGGAGCACCGGCGCTCGACCGACACCCTGCAGCGCGCGTCGCATCAATTGCGGCAGCTCGTCCGCGACGTGCAGGACGTCGCCGACATCCTCGCCGGCGCCCTGACGATCGCGCCGTCGGCGGTCGACCTCGGCGAGGTGATCGCCGACGCCGTCGCGCAGCACGAGACGGCCGCGCACGCGCGCGGGGTCCGGATCGTGCAGGTGCAGCCCGGTGGGCCCGTGCCGGTGCTCGGCGAGCGCGAGCGGCTCGTGCAGGCGCTCGGCTGCATCCTGCGCGTCGACCGCCCCGCCCTTCAGCGCGAACGCGTAGCGGCACAGCCCCGGGATCGGGTTCTTCCCGGCCTTCTGGTCGCTGCCGAACCGCCGCTGCAGCATCGCCCGGATCAGCTCGTCGTGCGTCTCCTTGCCGACGACCGCCCCGCTCCGGACCCACCGCCGGATCTTCGGCTCGCTCGCCGCCGTCGTGTACTCGACGAACTTCGCCTCGGTCCCGCTCCACGCCTGCGTCCCCTTGACGTCGCGCAGGCAGCTCGCGTGGACCTTGACCTTCCACACCATCGTCAGCCCCTTGTCGTCGAGCGCCTCGGCGATCGACTTGTGCAGCAGCCCGACGAACTTCGTGTGCGTCTCGAGCGGCGCGGTCAGGCCGGCCGCCGCCTCGACGACGATCCTCTCGCCGGCCCCGGCGAACAGCGGCGCCGGGTCGAACGCCTTGGTCGCGTCGAGCCCCGGCGAGACCCGCAGCTGGCGGTTGACCATGTCGGGCGTCAGCGTCTTCTCGGTCGCGACCAGCAGCTCGAGCCACTCCTCCTTCCCGACCTGTGGACGAGCGGCGTCATCAGCGACGGGTACAGGATCACGCCCGGCGTCGTCTCCTTCTCCGTCGTGATCGTGAACCCGATCTGCAGCGCCCCGACGAACTTCTGCTCGGTCTCGCGCAGCGTCACCCAGATGAAGTTGTAGAGCTTACGCGCCATCGATCGCCCCCCAGAGCGTCGCGCCGTCGGCGACCGGTGATCCGTCGAGCTGGTACCGCAGGCCCTCGCCCTCGACGACGTCGCGGCGGCGCAGCGCGGCGAAGCGCGCCCGGTCGACCGCGAGGTACTCCTCGATCCGCGAGCCCGCGATCGACGCCTCCGCCCACGCCCCGTCGCGCACCACCAGCCCGGCCAGCGCGCAGTCGTCGATCCGCAGCGGCCCCGCCGCCCGCACCGCCGCGAACGTGGTGTGCTGCAGGCGCGAGCGCGCGAGCGCCAGCTGGCCGACCTCGCAGTTGTGCAGCAGCAGCCCGATCACCTGGGTGCAGCGGTCGATCGTCAGCGAGCGCACCGCGCTGTCGAGCGCCCGCGGGCTGACCAGGTTGACGCAGCGCTCGAACCGCAGCGCCTGGGCCCGGACGTCGGCGAGCGCCAGGTCGTCGGCGTCGACGTCGACCAGGGTCAGCGACCCCAGCTCGCCGCCGACCACCCGCAGGCGCTTGATCGTCGCGCCGGCGATCCGCAGCGCGCCGACGTCGGCGAGCGTCAGCTCGGCGCTGCGCAGCGCGCCGCCCTCGACGACGACCTGGTCGATCGCGCAGTTCGCGGCCCGCAGCGCGTCGAGCGTGCAGTCGCGGAGCGTGCAATTCGCCAGCCGGCCCTCCCGCACCGTCCACGAGTCGACGGCGACGCCGTCGAGCTCCACGTCGCGGACCACGCAGCGGCGCATGTTCAGCAGCGTCGCCGCGCCGGCGACGAAGTGGCAGCCCGACAGCTCGCAGCCGTCGAACCGCGCCTCGTCGAAGCTGCAGCGCTCGAACGTGACGTGATCGAAGCGGACCCCGACGAACGCGACCCGCTCGAACGCGACGTCGCGGAACACGCAGTCGCGCAGCACGACGTCGCCGGCCCACGTGAACCCGCGGAGCGCCGCGTCGACGACCTCGAGCCCCTCCTGGACGACCGCCCCGGTGAACCGCTCGTCGACGATCTCGCGGCCCGCGAGCCGCCACGGCGCGGGCCGGCCCTGATCGTCCCGGGGCGGCCGCTCGCTGAGCGCCCGGCGCTCCTCGGCGCTGAGGCTTGTTCGTCGCTCCATCGTCTCGCTCCTCTAGCCGTCGGCGAACTCCCGCAGCTTGTCCTGCGTCGCCGCGTCGAGCTCGCCGGTGACCTCGAGCCCGTGCGCGGCCTGGAACGCGCGCAGGGCCTCCTCCGTCCGCGGATCCATCACCCCGTCGGGCTCGCCGACCGCGTACCCGAGGTGCCGCAGGCGCCCCTGCGCGCCGCTGATCTCGGACGCCGGATCGAGGCGACGCAGGTCGAATGTATAGACCTCCGTCCTCGCCGCCGGCGCCTTCCTGGCCGGCGGCGGCGGCTCCTCGCGGATCACGTCGGGCCCGTCGTCCTCGAAGTGCCCCGGCGGCGGCTCCGCGGCGCTCGCCTCGTCGACGGCGAAGTGGACCTCGGCCCGCGCGGCCGTCGGCGAGATCGGCTCGTCGAGCAGGCCGTCGCCGTCGGTCGCGCCCTCCTTCGCCCGCGTGCCGTCGACGAACAGCTCGTACTTCGCGCCCGCGCGCGGCTTGCCGTCGACGAGGAAGCGGATCCGCAGCCGCGACGGCACGCCCTTGCGGCGGAACACGTGCTGCGTCCCCGTCGCCCGCGCGACCTTCTTCGGCCGCGGATCCGGCACGAACACGACGTCGCCGGGCAAGAGCACGTGCGCGCTCCGCCGCAGCTCGCGCAGCTTCGCGTTCTCCGGGTGCTCCCACACCGTCTCCCAGAAGTGCCCGGCCGCGTGAGCGATGCTCTCCACGGACTCGCCCTGCTGCACCTTGTGCCGCTTCCCGCCGCCCACGCCCCCGCTCCCGCCGCCCGCGCCGCGCGGACGACCCGGCCAACGTAGCACCCGGTGCGACCCGCCCGTCAAGCGCACGTGGGCCGCTCGCGCCGACGCGCCTCGCAGGCGCGACCACGGGCGACGAGGGCCCGCCCGCGCGCACGCGCCGGGGCGCGCCCGCGCGCAGCCAGTCGGCCGCCACGCTCGCCGCCGGCGGGGCAGACGTCGCCGCGCCGATTCCTCGCACCCGCGCCGCGAGCCGCCGGTGTAGGACCCTGTCGCCGTCCCTCTCTCGGATGCGTCGCCCACCGCCCCGACGGATCACGGCCCCCGGCGCCGTTTCGTCACGCGGGCCCGATGGAGCCGCTGCCTTGATTCGCCGGTCTCATCGCATACAACTCCCGCACCTCGATTCGAGGCCTTGAAAGAGCCATGCTTAACCGTTTCTTCAACCTTACCCTCGTCCTCTCCGCCCTCTGCCTCGCGCCCGCGTGCGACGCCCCCAGCCCGCAGAGCCCCGACGACGACGCCGACGACGTCGACGGCCGCAGCAGCGCCGAGGAGCACGAGACCTTCTACATCGTCACCCGCCGCGACTCCCGCAAGTGCGCCGCGCCGATGTGCGGCGGCTTCTTCGTCCAGCGCGTCAATCAGGAGACCACCCGCTGCGCCGACGGCACCATGCAGAGCGAGTGCTACGTCGGCGCGATCGACCTCTCGGGCCTCGGCCTCAAGTCGGAGGGCGAGCAGTCGCTGCAGGCAGCGCTCGCCGGTCGTCGCGCGCTGGTCCGCGGCGCGATCGTCCCGGGCGGCGACGAGCGCTTCCCCGACATCGGCAACCTGGTCGCCAGCGAGGGCTGGCTCGGCCGCGCCGGCGCCGAGCCGAGCGGCAAGTTCTACCGCCTGCTCGGCGTCGCCGCGAAGTGCAGCGACCTGCCCTGCCCCTCCGCCCACGCCTTCCGCCTCAACACCGGCTGGGACGCGCTGCTCGCCGGCGTCGACCTCGCGGCCTCCGGCGCCTCCGAGCAGGCGCGCGGCGAGGCCGACAAGGCGATGTTCGAGGCCCAGGACGGCATCCTCGCGGCCGGCGCGCTGAAGCCGGTCAAGGGCAAGAACGGCAGCATGCGGTCGCTCGTCACCAGCGAGTTCTACACCCGCGTCGAGCCCAGCGGCGGCCCCGCCTTCTGCGGCGGCGTCGCCGGCTTCGCCTGCGGCGAGGGCCAGTTCTGCGACCAGGAGCCCGGCCAGTGCAACACCGCCGACGCCGGCGGCACCTGCGTGGCCAAGCCCGAGGTGTGCATCGAGATCTACCAGCCGGTGTGCGGCTGCGACGGCGTCACCTACGGCAACGATTGCCACCGCATGTCGGCCGGCGCGACCAAGCGTCACGACGGCGAGTGCAAGTAATCGGCGCTCGCCCGCCGCCCGCTTGCCTCGCTCCGCCCACGGGCACACACCTGTGGGCGGAGCGAGGTCCCATCATGCCCAGACACGAAAGCGTAGCGGCCGAGCCCGTCGCCGACCCGGATCGTCTCGCCGAGGAGCTCGTCGACGAATTCGGCGCCAGCCCCGAGGATCTCGCGCTCGTCGCCGAGGACGACGACGAGGACGCCGAGCCGCCGCACGACAATTCGCTGACCGGCGTCGCCGCCGATTCGTTGCAGTCCGGCCTCCACCCCGGCCGCCCGCTCGACGTCGTCCCCGGCGACGACGAATTGCTGCGCGCCGGCGACCCCAACGTCGAGCCGCTCGAGAACCTGTTCTCCGGCGAGGAGCTGCCGGGCTCGACCGATCCGACGCCCGATCAGAACGACGTCGACGCGATCGGCCGCGCCGCCGGCATCGCCGACGAGGACGACCTCAGCCTCGCCGGCGACGGCCTGCGCACCCCCGGCGAGCTGCTCGACGAGCGCGACGCCCACCGCTGGGAGCTCGACCCGCGCTCCGCCGGCCGCCCCGGTGACGGCGACGACGACCCCGACGACGAGGCCGAGCCCGCCTGATCGGCGCGCGCGTCCCGGGGCGCATCGCCCCCGACCCGGCGCCCCTGCGCGCGTCTTCCCTTCCGCCGCCCCGGACGCTAGGGTGAGGTCTACATGGCCGCCCCGCGCCGCGCAGCCCTCGCGCTGTCCCTCGCAGCCCTGGCCTGCGCGTGCATCCCACCGACCGAGCCCTGGCTGATCGACCGCCCGATCGCCTGGGGCATCCGGGCGAGCGTCGTCCAGCCCGGCGGCTACTCCTCGGGCCTCGTCGTGCCCGCGGGTCAAGCGCGCGCGACCGCGCTCCCGCTCGACACGCTCGAGCTCGAGTGGGCCGGCGCCGGCCCCCCGGGCACGACCTTCGCCCCGCCGATCTGGCTCGCACTCTCCAGCGACAACCTCGGCGACCTCGTCCGCGCGGGCCCGCTGGAGCCGTGCCCCGACCTCGTGCCGCTCGCGCTCGATCGTCCCTGTCTCCTGGGACAGGGCGAGCGCCTCCGCTTCGCCCTCGGCGGCGCCTTCACGAACGGCGACTCCCAGTTCCTGCGGATCCGCGTGCTCGCGCTCGCCAGCGCCGGCGATCCCGCGACCTGCCTCGAGCGGCTGCAGACCGACCCGCCGCCCGACCTCACCGACTGCGAGCTGATGACGCGCGCGCTCGCGCTCGGCCCGCTCCCGTCGCTGCTCGACGCGATCGCCGAGTACCTGCCGCCCGAGATCGAGCTGCCCGAGATCCCGCCCGAGGTCGCCGACGACGAGCCGGACACCCACCCGCGGATCCTCGGCTTCGACATCGCCCGCGAGTCTCCGGCCGGCCGCGTCGCGCTGTTCGCCGCCGACGGCGACACCGTGCCCGTCCGCGCCGGCGAGCGGGTGATCGTCGCCGTGAGGTTCGACGAATTCGCCGCGCAGAAGTACGACCGCGTGGTCCGGACGGATCCGCCGACGAATCGGATCGACACGATGACGGAGTCGCTCCGGGTCCGCATCGGCCTGACGACCCTCGTCGACGGCTATACCCCCATCGGAGCCGGCCACGCTCACCGCTGGATCGCCCCCGACTCGCGCGAGCCCGTCGACGTCTTCTTCCACGTCACCGACTCCCGCGAGGGCCGCGCCTTCGCGCGGCTGCGCTTCGTCACCGAGGACGCCTCGTGATCGCCGCCCTCGCCGCCGCGCTGGTGGCATTCGCCGCCCCCGCCGCGAGCGCCCCCGCCGCGGCCGGCGCGACCGTCCAGGGTCAATTGCGCAGCGCCGGCGAGCGCCTCCCGGTCGCCGGCGCGCGGATCTTCGCCGCCTCGCGCCGCGGCCCCGCGTGGACGCGCGAGGCGACCGCCGCGATCGACGGCAGCTTCGTCCTCACCGACCTGCCCGACCTCGAGTTCACCCTGATCGTCGTCGCCGCCGGCCACGAGCGCCTCGAGGTCCCGACCACCTCCAATTATTGGCGCCGCCGCGCCCCGCCGACGATCTTCGTCCGCCCGAGCGGCAGCGTCCGCTATCGTACGACCGTCACCCAGCGGCGCAACCCGAAGCCCGCCACCTTCAGCACGAGCCTGTCCCCCGAGGAGATCGCCGCCGCCCCCGGCAGCCAGGGCGACCCGCTGCGCGCATTGCAGAACCTGCCCGGCGTCGCGCGCCCGCCCGGCGGCCTCGGCCTGTTGATCCTGCGCGGCGCGACCCCCAATCAATCGCAGGTCTTCTACGGCGAGCACCCGCTGCCGCGCGCCTTTCACCTGCCTGGCCTCGCCAGCGTCGTCCCCGCGGCCGCGCTCGCCGGCATCGAGTACACCCCGGGCAACTTCGACAGCAGCTACGGCAACGCCGTCGGCGGGATCGTCACCATGCTCCCCCGGACCGGCCGACGCGACGGCACCCACGGCCACGCCAAGGTCGATATCACCAGCGCCGGCGCCAGCGTCGAGGGCCCGTTCGGCCGCGGCTCGTACCTGCTCGCCGCCCAGCGCGGCTACCTCGACCTCGCCCTGCGCGCGCTCGGCCGCGACATCCTCGGCCAGAGCGCATTGATCCGCCCGCGCTACTACGATTATCAACTCGTGTTCGATCACCCGGTCGGCCCCGGCGCCACGCTGACCGCGCGGGCGCTCGGCGCCCGCGACGACCTCCGTTATCCATTGACCAGCATCGGCCTCGACGACGTCCCCGAGACGCGGCTCGACTCGACCTTCCACCGCCTCGACCTCGCCTACCGCAAGCGCCACGGCGCCTGGGACTTCCTGCTCGCCCCGGCGGTCCGCCTCGATCGCGCCGCGTTCTCGCTCGCCACGATCGCCCGCGGCCGCACCGACGTCGTCGGCCTGTTCCGCGGCGAGATCACGGTCCGGCCCGCGCAGCGGTTCCGCCTGACCGTCGGCGCCGACACCCAGCTCGACCGCTTCATCGGCTGGGCGTACTCCCCGGAGAGCCCGACCACCGGCGCCCCCGCGGAGTACCGCCGCGACCGCGGCCTCCTGACGATGAGCGGCCTCTACATCACCCCGATGCTGAGCCTCGGCCGCTGGACCCTCGTCCCCGGCGCGCGCCTGTCCGCCTTCACCGGCCGGGACAGCCGCAGCTTCGCCGTCGATCCGCGGCTGATGGCCCGCTGGGCGGTCCACGATCGCGTCGACCTCAACTTCGGCGCCGGCCTCTATTCGCAGCCGAGCCTGGTCGTGATCGGCACCAGCTCCAACCTGCTGATCGGCGGTCCCGGCCAGACGACGATCGGCGGCTACTCCCCGCTCGTCCTGCCCGGCGCCGTCCGCTACCTCGACGCCCGCCTCGAGCTCGAGCCGATGAGCCGCGTCGGCGCCACCCGGGCCGTCCAGATGAGCGCCAACGTCCACCTCGACCTCCCGGCCTCGCTCGCCCTCGACGGCACCGTGTTCTACCGCCACGTCCGGCTCGGCAGCCAGCCGACCTTCCCGATCGGCGACCGCGAGGTCGCCAACCCGGACAGCGGCTCGGTCACCTGGGGACTCGAGGCGATGCTGCGCAAGGAGCTGACCGGCCGGCTCTACGGCTGGATCGCCTACACGTACATGCGCTCGCGCCTCGGCGTCTACGACATCGACCGGCTGCGCCTCCGGTTCCCCGCCGAGTTCGATCAGCGGCACAACCTCGTCATGGTGCTCGGCCTCAAGCTGCCGAAGCGCTGGGAGCTCGGGGCCCGCTTCCGCGTCGTCACCGGCCTGCCGTACACCCCCTACGTCGGCGCGGTCGCCATCGACAACATCGGCACCGACTACGTCCCCCTGGTCGGCGCGATCCACAGCGCGCGCCTGCCGGTGATCCACCAGCTCGACGTCCGCGTCGACAAGACCTGGATCCTCCCGCGCACGATCGTCTCCGCCTACCTCGACGTCCAGAACGTCTACAACCGGCAGAACCCCGAGGGCGTGCTCTACAACGCCGACTACACCGACACCCGCGCGGTCGTCGGCGTCCCGATCCTGCCGGTGCTCGGCCTCAGCCTCCGCTACTGATCGCCACACCTGCTCGATCCGGGGGACGCGGGGCCGAAAAGACCCGGGAGGGCGCGTCCCCGGGGCGGCTCCGCGGGGCCCTCGCTTCCGGCGGGCTCCCCCCCATGGCCGTGCTCGGCGGCTCGCGTGCACACGTTCTGGGAGATGCGGAGGACATGCTGCAAGAGCAATGTCTCGAGTGCCAGAAGAAGCCGCCTGCGCGCGCGCCATGGGCTCCGCCCCGCCGGCGTCCCACTGCACCGCCCCGGGGACGCGCCCCGAAGGCCCTGGTGGGCCCCGCGTTTCGGTCCGCGCAGGCCTTCCCGCCGGCGTGCCCGTCGCGGTGCCAGCATCCACGGCGGCAACTCGGCCGACATCCAGCCACAAGCGGGGCCCGGTCGCAGTGCCAGCATTCACGGCGGCAACTCGGCCGCCATCCGACCACAAGCGGGTCCCTTCGCGCTACCAGCGTCCACGGCGGCAACTCGGCCGCCGTCCGACCACAAGCGGGGCCCGCCCAGATCGTCGGGGGGCGGACCCGGCGCGGAGCATGGGACGCCGGCGGGGCGGAGCCCATGGCGCGCGCGCAGGCGGCCTGTCTGGCACTCGAGACATTCCTCTTGAACCATGTCCTCTGCACCACCCGAGCAGCGTGCACGCGAGCCGCCGAGCACGGCCATGGGGGGGAGCCCGCCGGAAGCGAGGGACCCATAGCGCCGCGCCGGGTCCGCCCCCACCAAAATCTTCGGGGCCCCGCCCTCACACATCGGCCCGCCCCGCGCTCACGCATCGGCCCCGCCCGCGCTCACGCATCGGCCCGCCCGCGCCCTCCGCATCGGCCCCGCCCTCCGCATCGGCCCCGCCGCCCGCCGCAGCGAAGCCCTCAAGCCGAAACGACCGGCTCCTCGCCGCGCAGCAGCACCCCGGCCCGGTTCTCGACCCGCACCAGCGGCGGCAGCTCGAGCGCCACGTAGTCGGTCCGCTCGACCATCAGCTCCGGGTTCGTGCGCGCCTCGTGGAGCGGCGGCAGCTTGTCGAGCTCCTCGGCCGTGAATTTGCGCAGCGTCTTTCGCCGCTGCACGTACGTCCCGCGCTTGAAGAAGTCCGGGTAGTCCTCCCAGCGGACCCCCTTCTCCTTCAGCATCGCGATCATCTCCGCCCCGTTCTTGTTGTCGAGCTGCTTGTGGCTGTAGTACGCGCGGGCCGCCATCGAGATCGAGTTCTTCGTCGCGTCGAACTCGCGCCACAGGAACGTGTTGGCCGCCTCCTCGACGTTCGGCACGTTCCACACGCGCGCGTCGAAGTGGGGCAGCTTGCCCGCGTACTCGCCCGGCAAAAAGCGCGGCAGGTGATGGTTGAAGGTCACCGTCGTCAGGCTGGCGAGCACGGACACCAGCTTGCTCAGCCGCCCGTCGAACAGGATCTGGGTGTCCGTCGTCGGGCTGTACCACGCCAGCGTGATCTCGTCCGACTGCGTGTACCCGCACGCCGCGTTGGTCTCGCGGACCAGGACCTTGACCGTCTCGATCATCAGCTGCGACAGCCGGCGATCGAACGGCCGCTCGAGCCCGTGCGTGAACTTCGAGAACGAGCGCCCATCGATCCGCGCCAGGATCGGGAGCAGCGGCATGCACCGCCGGCCGGCCTCCGCCATCTCGTACATCTTCATCCGGTCGCCGAGTTCGTCGCTCACCGTCACCCCTCCTGCAAAGGACGGACAGCCTACCGGCGACTCGCCCACCGCTCCAGTCGTCTCTCGTCCCGCGCATTTTCGATCGCGCGGGGCTCCCCGCGCGGTCCCGGCCCGCGCTACGATGGGCCGCCGTGACGACCGAGCCGCGAGACGCCGACGACCGCACCCTCGCGCTCGCCGTGCTCGTCGTCGCCGCCGCCCTCCTGCTCACCCCCGCGCGCGCCCTGTGGGCCGCCCCCGACGCGCCGTGGTGGAGCCCCTTCCTCGTGTGGGCCGGCCTCGTCTCGTTGAGCGCCTGGCTCGCCCGTCGCGCCCGGGGGTCGCACGCGGATGTCGATCGCTAGCATCGGCCTCTCGACCGGCGGCTGGGCCGCGCCGCTCGTGCTCGCCGCGGCGTACCTGTGGGCGCTCGCTTGGATCGCCGGCCGGATCGAACGCAGCCCCCGCCTCGCCGCCGCCGCCCGCCACCCGACCAGCCTCGGCCTCGCGCTCGGCGTGTTCGCCACCTCGTGGACCTTCCTCGGCAGCCCCGGCTTCGCCGCGCGCGCCGGCTACGACTTCCTCGCGATCCACCTCGGCGTCGCGCTCTCGTGCCTGGCGATCGGCCCGCTGTGGTCGCCGATCGCCCGCGTCGTCCGCCGCCACCGCCTCGGCAGCGTCTCCGACCTGCTCGCCTTCCGCTACCAGTCGCAGGCCGTCGGCGCCTTCGTCACGCTCGGCATGACCGCCGCGCTCGTCCCCTACCTCTCGCTGCAGATGCGCGCGATCGCCGACACCGCGCAGTTCCTGGCCCACAAGCCAGGTCCCAGCGGCATCGGCCTCGTCTACGCCGCCCTGCTCGGCCTGTTCGCCGCCGGCCTCGGGGCGCGCTACGCCGACCCGCGCCACGATCGCCCCGGCCTGCTCGGCGCCCTCGCGCTCGAGTCGCTCGTCAAGCTCGTCGCTCTGACCGCGATCGGCGGCGCCGCCCTCTTCCTCGTGTTCGGCGGACCGGCCGGCGTGCAGGCCCACCTCGCCGCCCACCCCGGGGCCGTCCGCGACCTGTTCGAGCCGGTCCGCGGCGCCGACTTCCCGGCGATCCTGTTCTCCGCCTTCTTCGCCGCCTTCCTGCTGCCGCGGATGTTCCACGTCGCCTTCGTCGAGAACCCCGCGCCCGCCGCGTTGCACCGCGCCGGCTGGGTGCTGCCCGCATTGCTGCTCCTGCTCAATTTGCCGCTGCCCCTGATCCTGTGGGCCGGCACCGTCGCCGCTCCCGGCGCGCGCCCCGACACCTATGTCCTGGCGATCGCCGACACCACCGGCCTGTCGTGGCTCGCCTTCCTCGGCGGCCTCTCGGCCGCGAGCGCGATGCTGCTGGTCACCGCGATCGCCCTCGGCGGCATGATCGTCCACCACCTGCTCCTGCCCCTGCTCGGCGTCGCCCGCCACCCGACCGCCCAGCCGGCGACCTACGCCCGCCTCCTGCTGATCCGCCGGATCGTCATGGTCGGCGTCGCGCTCGCCGGCTTCGTCGGCCACATCGTCCTCCCGCGCACCGGCGCGCTGATCGACCTCGGCCTCCTGTCCTTCTCCGCGGTCCTGCAATTCGTCCCCGCCGTGCTCGCCGCGCTGCTGTGGCCGCGGGCGACCCGCGCCGGCGTCCTGCTCGGCATGAGCCTCGGCTTCGCCGTGTGGCTCGCCGTCGCCGTGCTGCCCCTGTTCGCCCCTTCCTTGAGTCCGACCTGGATCGTCCGCTTCGGCTTCGCCGCCGGCGAGACCTTCGCCGCCTCGGTGTGGCTCAGCTTCGTCGCCAACGGCCTCGGCCTCGTGCTCGGCTCGCTCGCCACCACCCCGTCGCCCGAGGAGCGCGCCGCCGCGGCCGCGTGCGCCGAGCGGCCCGCCCCGCCCTCGGTCGCCCCGCCGCCCCTGCCCGCCGACGCGCTCGAGCGCCGCCTCGCCGGCGTGCTCGGCCCCGACACCGCGCGCGACGAGGTCGCCCGCGCGCGCGAGCAGCTGCGCCTCGCCGCCGACGAGGCCCGCCCGCTCGAGCTGCGCCGCCTCGGCGAGCAGCTCGAGCGCAACATCTCCGAGCTGATCGGCCCGCTGTCCGCCCGCGTCCTCGTCGGCCGCGACGCCCCGGCCGCCTCGAGCGAGGCCGCCGCCGCGATCGCCGACGAGCTCCGGTTCCTCCGCGAGCGCGCCGCCCTCGGCCGCGGCGCCGACCCTCGCCGCTCGCTCGAGCTGGTCTGGCGCTACCTCCAGGGCGTGCTCGAGGGCCTCCCGCTCGGCGTGTGCGCCGTCGACGGCCGCGGCGTGATCGCGGTGTGGAATCAGACCCTGTCCCACTGGACAGGTCTGCCCGCCGCCGACGTCGTCGGCCAGCCCGCGCAGCAATTGCCCGACCCGTGGGGCCGACTGCTCGAGGGCCCGCTGACCCGCGGCGCCGCGGCCGAGCCCGCCGAGCACACCCTCCCCGGCCCCGCCGGCCCGCGCCTGTTCCGCGTGTGGGGCGCGGCCCCGGCCGGCGATCCCGACGCCGGCCGCGTGGCTGTCCTCGAGGACATCACCGAGCGCCGCCTCGTCCGCGCCCAGATCGCCCACCAGGACCGCCTCGCCTCGGTCGGCCGGCTCGCCGCCGGCGTCGCCCACGAGGTCCTCAACCCGCTGACCGGGATCCTCATGCTCGCCAAGAACCTGCGCGCCGAGCCCGAAGCCCCCGCCGACGACCGCGACGAGCGCCTCGGCCTGATCACCCACGAGGGCAAGCGCATCGAGGCGATCGTCCGCACCCTGCTCGAGTTCAGCCGCAGCGGCGCCGCCGAGGCCCCGCCGACGATCGCCCGCTTCCCGGCCCGCCCGTGGGTCGACGACGCCGTCCGCCTCGTCCGCCTCGAGGAGCGCTCGCGCCGCCTGCAGTGGACCCTCGACGTCCCGGACGACCTCACCCTCGCCGGCGACCGCGCCCGCCTCAGCCAGGCGCTGATCAACCTGCTCGCCAACGCCCGCGACGCCTCCCCGCCCGGCGGCCGGATCACCGTCTCGTTACATGTCCTGGAGGACATGTCCCGGATCGACGTCCTCGACGAGGGCCCCGGGATCCCGCCCGAGCTCGCGGACCGGATCTTCGAGCCGTTCTTCACCACCAAGGACCCCGGCGCCGGCACCGGCCTCGGCCTCGCGCTCGCGCACCGGATCGTCCAGGACCACGGCGGAGCCCTCACCTTCCGCGCCCGCGACCCCGGCCCGGGCACCACCTTCTCGATCGAGCTGCCGGCCGCGCCGGCGGAGGTCCCATGAGTCGAGTCCTGATCGTCGAGGACGAGCTCGTCATCCGCGGCGAGCTCAAGCGCGTGCTCGCCCGCCACGGCCTCGAGGTCTCCGCCGTCGGCGACGTCGCCGAGGCCCTCGCCCTCGGCCCGACGAGCTTCGACCTGATCCTCACCGACCTGCGCCTGCCCGGCGCCAGCGGCGACACCCTGATCGAGCACGCCCTCGGCGTGCCCGTGATCGTGATGACCGCCTACGCCACCGTGCACTCCGCCGTCGACGCGATGAAGCGCGGCGCCGTCGATTACCTGACCAAGCCGTTCGACCCCGACGAATTGGGCCTGATCGTCCAGCGCGCCCTCCGCGAGTCCCGCCTGCGCCGCCAGAACGCCGCCCTCCAGCACGACGTCGCCCGCGCCTGGGCCGTCGATGGCCTGATCGGCGAGTGCCCGGCGATGCGCGACGTCTTCCAGCGGATCGACAAGGCCGCGCCGACCGACGCCAAGGTGCTGATCCTCGGCGAGTCCGGCACCGGCAAGGAGCTGGTCGCGCGGGCCCTGCACGCCCGCAGCCCGCGGCGCGACGAGCCGTTCGTCGCCGTCAACTGCGCCGCGATCCCCGAGGGCCTGATCGAGTCGGAGCTGTTCGGCCACGAGCGCGGCGCCTTCACCGGCGCCGTCGCGGCCAGCAGCGGCCTCGTCCAGGCCGCGCACCGCGGCACCCTCTTCCTCGACGAGATCGGCGAGCTCCCGCTGCCCGCCCAGGCCCGCCTGCTGCGCGTCCTGCAGGAGAACGAGGTCCGCCGCGTCGGCTCGAGCAAGACCCGCACCGTCGACGTCCGCCTCGTCGCCGCGACCCACCGCGACCTCCCGGCGATGGTCCGCGCCGGCGCCCTGCGCGAGGACCTGTACTTCCGCCTGCGCGTGATCGAGATCCGCCTGCCGCCCCTGCGCGAGCGCGGCGACGACATCGTCGCCCTCGCCCGCGTCCTGCTCGACCGCCTCGCCGCCGGCCTCGGCCGCCCCGGCCTGCAATTCTCCGACGACGCCCTCGCCGCGCTGCGCCGCCACGACTGGCCCGGCAACGTCCGCGAGCTCGAGAACGCGATCGAGCGCGCGATCATCCTCCACGACGGCGGACCCGTCGACGCCGACCTGCTCGGCCTCGCCCACGTCGCCGCCCCGCCCGCCGGCGAACCTGACCCCGAGGACAGTCAGTCGATGGAGGCCTACTTCCGCGGCTTCGTGCTGCGCCACCAGGACAGCCTCGGCGAGGCCGAGCTCGCGCGCCGCCTCGGCATCAGCCGCAAGACCCTGTGGGAGCGCCGCCAGCGGCTCGGCCTGCCGCGCCCGGGCAAGAAGTAACCCGCGTTACGGATCGTAACACCCCCGCGTTACCCCGCGTAACGCCGCCCCGCCGCCTCGCGCGATTCGCCCGCCCTGCGCGCCCGCGGCGCCTGGCACGGCCCTTGCTGAGCCTCTCTCCAGGAGGCAGGCATGATCCCCGTCAAACCCGAATTCCAGGCCCGCGCGAGGCTCCGCGACATGAACGAGTACCGCGCCCTGTACGAGCGCAGCATCCGCGACCCGGAGAGCTTCTGGCGCGATCAGGCCGGCTCGCTGCACTGGTTCCACCCGCCCGAGTCGATCGTCGACGACACCTTGCCCGGCGAGCACACGTGGTTCACCGGCGGGCGGCTCAACGTCACCAGCAATTGCATCGACCGCCACGCCGCCCGCACGCCCGACAAGACCGCCCTGATCTGGGCCAAGAACGAGCCCGGCGAGTACGAGGCGATCAGCTTCATCGACCTCAAGCACCGCGTCGGCCGGATGGCCAACCTCCTGCGCGCGCTCGGCGTCGCCAAGGGCGACCGCGTGATCCTCTATTTGCCGATGATCCCCGAGCTGCCGATCGCCATGCTCGCGTGCGCCCGGATCGGCGCGATCCACTCGGTCGTGTTCGCCGGCTTCAGCGCCGAGGCCCTGCGCGACCGGATCGTCGACTGCGGCGCGAAGCTGGTCGTCACCGCCGACGAGGGCTTCCGCGGCGCCAAGCGCGTCCCGCTCAAGCTGATCGTCGACGAGGCGCTCGACGGCCTGTCGATGGTCGGCGACGTCCTCGTCGCCCGCCGCACCGGCGCGAACGTGCCGATGCAGCGCGGCCGCGATCACTGGCTGGACGAGGCCGTCGCCGCCCACCGCACCGCCTGCCCCGCCGAGTGGATGGCCGCCGAGGACCCGCTGTTCATCCTCTACACCTCCGGCTCGACCGGCAAGCCCAAGGGCCTCCTCCACACCACCGCCGGCTACCTGCTCTACGCCTCGCTGACCCACCGCTACGTGTTCGACGCCCGCGAGGACGACGTCCACTTCTGCACCGCCGACATCGGCTGGATCACCGGCCACAGCTACGTCGTCTACGGCCCGCTGTGCAACGGCGTCACCAGCGTGATCTTCGAGTCGATCCCGACCTGGCCCGACGCCCGCCGCTACTGGCAGGTCGTCGACGACCTGCGCGCGACCACCCTCTACACCTCGCCGACGGCGATCCGCGCGCTGATCCGCGAGGGCGTCGAACCTGTCCGCGCGACCAGCCGCGCCTCGCTGCGCCTCCTCGCCACCGCCGGCGAGCCGATCAACCCCGACGTGTGGATGTGGTTCCACGACGTCGTCGGCGAGGGCCGCTGCCCGGTCGTCGACACCTGGTGGCAGACCGAGACCGGCGGCGTGATGATCACCCCGCTGCCCGGCGCGACCCCGTGCAAGCCCGGCTCGGCGACCCTCCCGTTCTTCGGCGTCCGCCCGCTGCTCGTCGACGGCGAGGGCCGCGAGCTCCACGGCAACGGCGTCGAGGGCTACCTGTGCGTCCGCGGCAGCTGGCCCGGCCAGGCGCGCAGCATCTGGGGCGACCACCGCCGCTTCCGCGACACCTACTTCAGCCAGTACCCCGGCCTCTACTTCACCGGCGACGGCTGCCGGCGCGACGAGGACGGCTACTACTGGATCACCGGCCGCGTCGACGACGTGCTCAACGTCTCCGGCCACCGGATCGGCACCGCCGAGATCGAGAGCGCGCTGGTCGGCCACGACGCCGTCGCCGAGGCCGCCGTCGTCCCCTGCCCGCACCCGATCAAGGGCCAGGGCGTGTTCGCCTTCGTCGTCCTGTCCGCCGACTCGTCCTACCGCGGCGAGGAGCTGGTCGGCGCGCTCAAGGAGCGCGTCCGCCACGCGATCGGCCCGATCGCCACCCCCGACCACATCCAGATCGCCGACGCGCTGCCGAAGACCCGCTCCGGCAAGATCATGCGCCGGATCCTGCGCAAGCTCGCCGACGGCGAGTACGAGAGCATCGGCGACATCACCACGCTCGCCGACCCCGCCGCCGTCGAGCAGCTCGTCGCCGCCGTCCGCACCACGCGGGCGTGGAAGGGGGCCGCGTGATCGACCACGACGAAGACACCCCCGTCACCGCCCCGCGGCCCGAAGCGGCGCTCGAGCTCGCCCCCGAGCTCGTGCGCGCCGACGCGGCCCGGCACCGCCGCTACTGGCGGGCCAACGTGCGCCTCCTGCTGCGCCTGCTCGGCGTCTGGGTCCTCGTCGCCTACGGCGCCGCGCTCGTGTTCGCCGACCAGCTCAACGCCTTCACCCTCCCGGGCACCGGCTTCCCGCTCGGCTTCTGGTTCGCCCAGCAGGGCGCGATCTACGTGTTCGTCGGCCTGATCTTCTTCTACGCCGCCGCGATGAACCGCCTCGACCACCAGTTCGGCGTCGCCGACGATTGACGGCCGCGGCGCCCCGCGAGGCGCCGCGCCGATCCCCCGCATCTCGTAGTTCCACCAGCGTGATCCGCGGCGCCGCGCGCCCGGAGAGAGGATTCTCGTATGGGCGTACAAGCATGGACCCTGATCATCGTCGGTCTCAGCTTCCTTTTGTACATCGCGATCGCCGTGTGGGCGCGCGCCGGCACGACCAAGGAGTTCTACGTCGCCGGCGGCGGCGTCCCGCCGGTCGCCAACGGCATGGCGACCGCCGCCGACTGGATGAGCGCCGCCTCGTTCATCAGCATGGCCGGCATCATCTCGTTCGCCGGCCGCGACGGCAGCGTCTACCTGCTCGGCTGGACCGGCGGCTATGTGCTGCTCGCGCTGCTGCTCGCGCCGTACCTGCGCAAGTTCGGCAAGTTCACCGTCCCCGACTTCGTCGGCGACCGCTACGAGTCGACCACCGCCCGCGTCGTCGCCGTCGTCTGCGCGCTGTTCATCTCCTTCACCTACGTCGCCGGCCAGATGCGCGGCGTCGGCGTCGTGTTCAGCCGCTTCCTCGAGGTCCCGATCGACGTCGGCGTCATGATCGGCATGGCGCTCGTGTTCTTCTACGCCGTGCTCGGCGGCATGAAGGGCATCACCTACACCCAGGTCGCGCAGTACGTCGTCCTGATCATCGCCTTCCTGACCCCCGCGATCTTCATAAGCCTGATGCTGACCGGCCACGTGATCCCGCAGGTCGGCTTCGGCGGCGCGATGGACGGCGAGCTCGGCCGCCAGATCACCGGCGGCCAGTCGGTCACCCTGCTCGAGCACCTGAACGCCCTGCACCACGAGCTCGGCTTCTCCTCGTACACCGACGGCTCCAAGCCGCTGATCGACATGCTGGCGATCACGATCGCGCTGATGGTCGGCACGGCCGGCCTGCCGCACGTGATCGTCCGCTTCTTCACCGTCCCGAAGGTCAAGGACGCCCGCACCAGCGCCGGCTGGGCGCTCCTCTTCATCGCCCTGTTCTACACCGCCGCCCCCGCCGTCGCCGCGTTCGCCCGCACCAACCTGATCGCCACCGTCGAGGACGCCCGCTACCTGCCCGTAGAGGAGCGCGGCGCCGCGACCCCGCCGCCGGCCGACGACAAGGTCCTGCCCGAGTGGTTCTACAAGTGGGAGGGCACCAAGCTGCTCGCGTGGGTCGACAAGAACGGCGACGGCCGCGTGCAGTACCGCGCCGGCGCGCCCTTCGTCGGCAACCCGCTCTTCCGCAGCGACGGCGCCGGCGGCCAGATCCCCGGCCCCCAGGGCCAGTGGGCGGTCGACAACAAGCTGACCGACAACGCCAACGAGCTCTACATCGACCGCGACATCGTCGTCCTCGCCAACCCCGAGATCGCCGGCCTGCCGCCGTGGCTGATCGCCCTCGTCGCCGCCGGCGCCCTCGCGGCCGCCCTCTCCACCGCCGCGGGCCTGCTGCTCGTCGTCAGCACCGCGATCAGCCACGACCTGCTGAGCCGGACCTGGATGCCCAACATCTCCGAGCGCGGCGAGCTGATGGCCGCCCGCCTCTCCGCCGCGGTCGCCGTCCTGCTCGCCGGCTACTTCGGGATCCACCCGCCGGGCTTCGTCGCCGAGGTCGTCGCCTTCGCCTTCGGCCTCGCCGCCTCCTCGTTCTTCCCCGCGCTGCTGCTCGGCGTCTTCACCAAGCGCGCCAACGCGACCGGCGTCGTCACCGGCATGCTCGTCGGCCTCGGCTTCACCGCCGGCTACATCGTCTACTTCAAGTTCCTCGGCGGCAAGCCCGAGCAGTGGTGGTTCGGGATCTCGCCCGAGGGCATCGGCACCCTCGGCATGCTGCTCAACTTCGCCGTCGCCTACGTCGTCTCCCACCTGACCAAGCCGCCGTCCGCCGCCGTCCAGGCGCTCGTCGAGGACATCCGGATCCCGCGCGGCGCCGGCGGCCCCACCGCTCACTGACCCGGAGGACATGACCATGCAGCCATCCGTCGCATTGTTCCTGGCCAGCGGTCGCCTCCTCGTCGGCCAGCCCGAGTCGGTCCCGGTCCCCGCCCAGGACCAGACCCAGACCGCCCCGATCACCGCCGCCCCCGGCGCGATCGTCGTCAACGTCTCGCCGCCGACCCAGGTCCAGGTCACCGCGAACAGCACGACCACCGCCGGCCAGATCGACGACCCTGCGACCGCCCCCGCGACCGCGCCCGCCCCCGCGACGACCGCTCCCGCGCCCGCCGCCGCCCCCGCGCCCGCCGCCCCTGCGGTCGTCGCGGGGGCCCCGGGGCCCGCCCCTGCCCCTGCCTCCGCCCCCGCGCCATCCATTAAACCGGCGACGCCCGACGAGCTCTACGACGGCGGCATGCAGTGGACCCTCGGCAAGCGCGGCGTCAACAAGCTGCGCATGATCACCTGGCACCAGATCTGGAGCCGCTACACCCGCGAGAACCCGGGCACCGAGGTCCAGGGCCAGGCCAAGGAGCACCAGGTCGACGTCGGGATCCGGCGCGCCCGCCTCTTGCTGGTCGCCGACCTGACCGACCGCTTCCAGATCCTGCTGCACTTCGGGATCAACAACCAGACCTTCAACAACGCCCGCAAGCCGCAGCTGTTCATCCACGACGCCACCGTGCAGTTCCGCGTCGTCAAGGAGTACCTGTACCTCGGGACAGGCCTGCACTACTGGAACGGCGTCTCGCGGATGACCAGCGCGAGCACCCTCAACTTCATGTCGCTCGACGCCCCGATCGTCAACTGGCCGACGATCGACGCGACCGACCAGTTCGCGCGCAAGCTCGGCGTCTACGCCAAGGGCAAGATCGGCCTGTTCGACTACCGCGTCTCGGTCAACAAGCCGTTCGCCGTCGACGACGCCGAGCCGCTGCCCGGCCGCGCGACCTTCAGCCCGCGCGCCAGCTCGGTCTCGTTCGCCGGCTACTTCGCGCTGCAGTTCCTCGACCGCGAGGCCAACGCGCTGCCGTTCCAGGTCGGCACCTACCTCGGCAAAAAGCGCGTCTTCAACCTCGGCGGCGGCTTCGAGGTCCACCCCGACGCGATGTGGTCGCAGGGCGAAGGCGGCCAGATCCGCAAGCACCCGATGCTCCTCGGCGGCGTCGACCTGTTCGCCGACATCCCCCTGAAGGGCGGCGACGCCGGCGCGATCACGGCCTACGGCGTCTACTATCATTACAACATGGGCCCCAACTACGTGCGCATGGTCGGGATCATGAACACCGGGACCGGCGGCACCACGCTGAACGGGGCCGGCAACGCCTACCCGACGATCGGCACCGGCGAGCACGGCTACGCGCAGGCCGGCTACATGCTGCCGGCGCGCTGGACCAGGCTCCATCGCCTCCAGGTCTACGGCGCCGCCCAGGTCAGCAAGTTCCAGGCGCTGACCGACCTCTCGGTCGTCCCCGAGGCCGGCCTCAACTGGTACATGCTGGCCCACCACGCCAAGCTGACCCTGATGGGCCGCGCCCGCCCGATCTTCGAGGGCGAGCTCGGAAAGCGCGCGACCGTCACCGAGATGCGCCCCGAGGCCGTGCTCCAGGCGATGATCTTCTTCTAGCCGCGACGGCGCCGGCCCGCGGTCTGGCACGTGCTCCGGCTGTTCGCCCTGCGCTTGCCCCTCGGGTCACCGCCCGAGCTCACGCGAGCGTGACGTCGAACCGCTCCGACAGCGTCGGCACCGGCTGCGTCGGCACCGCGACGATCAGCGCGTGCGTCCCCGCGGGCAGCTGCCCCGGCCCGACCGCCGCGACCAGCGTCCCGGCGTCGGCGAACCTCGTCATCAGCGCCGCCCCGCCGAGCGTCACCGCCGCGCCCGGGACGAAGCCGCGGCCGCGGATCGTCAGCTCGCCGCCGTCCGCCGCCGCGAGGCTCGCCGGCTCGACCGCCGCGATCACCGGCCTGGCCGGCGCCTCGAGCTTCCCCGAGTACTCGGCCGGCTGCACCGTGCGGAACAGGACGTCGAACACCTCCGCGAGCTTGTCGGTCGCCCGCTTCGAGAACCACCCGGCCAGGCCCGCCGCCGCGAACACCCCGTAGGGATTGATTCCCTCGCCCGAGCCGATCGTCAGGAATCCCCCGCGCAGGGCCACGTACACGAACAGCCCGAGGATCGCGCCGATCGGCGCGCGCAGCAGATACCACCACACCCAGCTCGACTCGAGCTTGCGGTCGCCGACGAACGCCGCGAACGACTGCATCGAGTGCATCGCGCTGCCGAGCACCCCGGCGAGCAGCGCGATGCACAGGAGCCCGCGGTCCGCCGACAGCCCGAACCCGAACGCGCCGACCCGCATCCCCCCCGCCTCGCCGCCCGTGTCGGGGAAGATCGTGATCAGCAGCGCCGCCGCGACCGCCGCCGTGGCGACCAGGTACAGCCCGAGGAGCGCGGTGCCGAAGGGCCGGAGGAGCTGCGGATCCGTCATCTGTGGCGATTTCCAACGCGGGCGGGCTCGCGGGCCCACGGGCGCGACGATCGACGCTAGCGGCCCAGGCCCGCCCGATCAAGCCCGCGGGCCGCGGGCGCGGAAGCGACCGGCGCGGATCGGCGCATTCACGGCTCCGGGCGGCCGCGCCCCGCGTCGCCCTCGACCCGCAGCAGCCCCGAGTCCTCGCCGCCGAGCGTCGCGCGGACCAGCCGCGTCAGCGCGTCGGCGGTGAACGGCTTCTGCAGGAACGGCACCTTCTCGTGCTCGATCCCGTGGCGGAGCACCATATCGTCGTTGTACCCGGAGATGAAGATCACCTTGAGCCCCGGGATCTTCGCGCGCAGCGCCTCGGCGACCGCGGTGCCGCCCATGCCGGGCATCACGACATCGGTGATCAGCAGGTCGATCGGCGGGGACGGCCGCTCGCACAGCTGCAGCGCCTGCGGGCCGTCGGCGGCCGCGATCACCTGGTAGCCGCGCCGCTCGAGCAGGCGGGTCGTGATCCTGCGGACGCTCGCGTCGTCCTCGACGATCAGGATCGTCTCCGACCCGCGCTCGGCGGGCGCGCGCGCGCGCGTGCGCGGGTGACGGCGCTCCGGCTCGGCCGCGGGGAACAGCAGCGTGAACGTGCTCCCGCGGCCGATCGCCGTGTCGACCGCGATGTGACCGGAGAACTGCTTGACGATCCCGTACACCGTCGACAGCCCGAGCCCCGTCCCCTTGCCGGGCTCCTTCGTGGTGAAGAACGGCTCGAAGATCCGCGCGCGGGTCGCCTCGTCCATCCCCGTGCCCGTGTCGGCGACCGTCAGCCGGACGTACGCCCCCGGCTGCGCCTCCGGGAACGCCGGCGACGGCCCCTCGATCGTCTCGTCGGCCGTCGAGATCGTCAGCGTGCCGCCGCGCGGCATCGCGTCGCGCGCGTTGACGGCGAGGTTGATCAGGATCTGGTCGAGCTGCGTCACGTCGGCGCGGATCGCCCGCACGTCGGGCGCGAGCTGCACGACGCAGCGGATGTCCTCGCCGAGCAGCCGCCCGAGCATGTTGCCGACCTGGGCGACCACCGCGTTCGGATCGACGACCTCGACCTTGAGCACCTGCTTGCGCCCGAAGGCCAGCAGCTGCCGGGTCAGCGCCGCCCCGCGGGCGCCGGCCTCGCGGATCGCCTCGAGCGCCTCGTACTCGGGCGTGTCCGGCAGGGCGCCCTCGACCAGCTGCTGCGTCGACAGGGTGATGATCATCAGCAGGTTGTTGAAGTCGTGGGCCACCCCGCCCGCGAGCTGGCCGATCGCCTCGAGCTTCTGCGACTGGCGCAGCCGGAGCTCCATCTCGCGCCGCTGCTCCTCGATCCGCTTGCGCTCGCTGATGTCGATGTTGATCCCCGTGCGTCGGATCGGCGCGCCGCTGGCGTCGCAGACGATCTTCCCGAACGAGCGGACGTGCCGGACCTCCCCGGACGGCCAGACGATCCGGAACTCGACGTCGGACGACGCGCGCGCGTCGATCGCCCGCTGCCCGCGCTCGATCACGCGCGGCAGATCCTCGGGGTGGACGAGCCGCTTCCAGTCCTCGTAGGTCCCGCCGAACTCGGCGCGATCGACCCCGTAGATCCGCAGCATCCGATCGTCCCAGATCAGCGTCTCGCGGACGAGGTCGAGGTCCCACACGCCGATCCCCGCCGACTCGGCCGCGAGCTCGAACCGCTCCTGGATCGCCCGCTCGCTCTCCTCGATCCGCTTGCGCTCGGTGATGTCGAGCAGGATCCCGCGCATCAGCCTCGGGGCGCCCTCGTGCGACAGGATCGTCACGCTGTCCTGGATCCACACCACGCGCCCGTCGCGGGCGATCATCCGGTACTCGAACTGATGATTGAGCCCCTGCTCGAGACAGTCGAGGCAGTACTGGACCGCGGCGTCGCGGTCGTCCGGGTGCAGGTGGTCGCGCCAGAAGTCCGGCTCGAGCCAGCGCTCGAGCGGGTACCCGAGCATCCGCTCCGCGGCCTGGCTGACGAACAGGAACCGGAACGTCTGCGCGTCGGCCTCCCACACGATCCCGTCGATCGCCCCGACCAGCTCCTCGTAGCGCCGATGCGCCTTGCGCATCGCCTCCTCGGCCCGCTCGCGCGCCGTCACGTCGCGCGCGCACGACACGATCCCGGTCAGCCGCCCCGCCTCGTCGAACAGCGGCGTCATGTTCGACTCGAGCGGCACCCAGTGGCCGTCGCGGTGGCGGAAGCGGCACGCGAGCCGGACCTCGCGGCCCGCGAGCACCTCGGCGAACGCCTGCTCGAGCGCCGCCCGCTCCTCGGGGTGGATCCAGTCGACGGCGGCCTTGCCGGTCAACTCCTCGGCCGTCCAGCCGAGCAGCCGCTGCACCGACGGGCTGACGTACGCGGCCAGACCCCCGGGGCTGACCAGCCCGACCGCGTCCTGCATCGCCCCGGTCAGCAGCTTGTACAGGCGGTTGCTCGCGCGCAGCGCCTCCTCGGCCTCGCGGCGGGCCGTCACGTCCTGGACGAACCCGAGCGCGCGCACGACCGCGTCGCCTGACCTTTGGGCCAGCCCACGGCCGGCGATCCAGCGGACCGCCCCGTCCGGCAGGACGATCCGGAACTCGTAGGCGTACGCCTCGCCGCGCAGGAACGCCGCCGAGATCGTCGCCTCCAGGGCGGCCAGGTCGTCCGGGTGGATCCGCCGCACCGCCCCCGCGTAGGTCCCGTCGAACTCCGCCAGCGTCACGCCGAACAGCCGCGCGTGCCGCTCGTCCCACACGATCCGCCCGGACGGCACGTCCCAGTCCCACACGCCGAGCTGGCCGCACTCGAGCGCGAGCGAGAGCCGCTGCGCCACCTCGGCGATCGCCGCCTCGCTGCGCTTGCGCTCGCTCAGGTCGCGGTCGATCCCGAGGATCGCCGAGCGCCCCTGCCACGGGATCAGCAGCCCCCGCACCTCGAGCGGCACGAGGTGACCGTCGCGGTGCCGCGCGACCGACTCGAACGTGATCGTCTCGCCGCCCCGGATGAGCTGGGCCCGCGCCTCCGCCACCGCTTCCATCCCGGGCTCGTCGAGCAGCGCCACGATCGAGCGCCCGACCAGCTGCTCGACCGGGTACCCGTTGATCTCGCTCGCGGCGCGGTTGGCGTAGAGGATCCGCAGCGACACCTCGCGGTCCTCGGGGTCGAGCACGAACAGCCCGTCGGGCAGGCACTCCGCGAGCGAGCGGAACCGCTCCTCGCTCTCGCGGCGCTCGGTGATGTCGATGCACGTGCCGATGTACCCCTCGAACGTCCCGTCCGCGGCGAACCGCGGGACCCCCGAGTCGAGCAACCAGCGGTACTCCCCGTCGTGTCGGCGCAGCCGGTACTCGATCTGGAACGGCTCGCGGCGGACGAACGCCTCGCGGTAGTGCGACACGCAGGCCTCGCGGTCGTCCGGGTGGACGCCGGCCGACCAGCCATCGCCGGACTCCTCGGCCAGGCTGCGCCCGGTGAACCGCAGCCACGTCTGATTGAAGTACGTGCAATGACCGTCGACGTCGGCCATCCAGATCAGCACCGAGGCGCTGTCCGCCAGCACCTGGAAGCGCGCCTCGCTCTCGCGCAGCGCCCGCTCGGCCCGCTTGCGCTCGGTGATGTCGCGGAAGATCCCGCAGTACCCGCGCCGCGCCCCGTCCGGCGCGTGGAACAGCCGCGCGTGCGCCTCGATCCAGCGGGTCGTCCCGTCCTTCGCGTGGACCGTGGATTCGAAGTCGATCGGACGGCCGTCGCGCACCGCGGCCAGCCGGCGGAGCAGCGCCGGGCGATCGCGGTCGGCGAAGAACTCGCGCACTCGCCGGCCGACGATCTCCTCCGCGGCCCACCCGAAGATCCGCCGCGCCGCCTCGTTCCAGAACGTGACCACCCCGTCGAGGTCGACGAGGATCACCGCGTCGCTGACGTTCGCCGCGACGATCGCGTGCGCCGGCTCCGCGAGGTCGGTCGCCCTGCGCCGCCGCGCCTCCGCCTCGGCCCGCGCGGCCTGGACGCCGAGCATCTCCGCGAGCGCGCCGATCAGCGACAGCTCCGCGGCGACCGGCGCCCGCGGCGCGTGGTGCTGACATTCGACGACTCCCCACAATCGACCGTCGCACACGATCGCCGCCGTCACCGCCGCGCGCGCCCCCGCGGCGCGCAGCCGCTCGCGCAGCGCCGGCGACGGCGCGCGCAGCAGGCCGGCGATCGGCGCCTCGGCGGCCGCGTCCGCCGCGATCATCGGGACCGCCGCCGCCTCGACGTCGGCGATCGCGATCACCCGCTCGCGCGGCGCCGGCGCCGGCGCGCCCTCGCCGGGCTCCTGCAGGCCGAGCCACGGCGTCAGTGCGTCGGCCCGCGCCTCGGCGATCACCTCGATGACCGACCGCGGATCGATCCGGACCACCACCACGCGATCGGCCGCGGTCATTCGCCGCAGCGCGCGGGCGGCGAACCGACCGAACGCCTCGACGTCCGGCGCCGCCGCGATCAGCGTCGACGCCTCGTGCAGCAGCCGGACGGCGAGCTCCGCGTCGGCGGGCGCGCTCACCGGCACCAGCTCGATCCGCCAGCCGTCGCCCTCCGCATGCAGCGACGCGCGCAGCGCCGCCGCGGCGCCCGGCGCCTCGATCCGTCCGAGCTCGTACGCGCCGATCGCCGGCTGCGCCGCCGCCTCGCGCGCCGCCCGCTCGATCGCGGGCCCGAGCGCCTCCGCGCAGGAGCGCCCGAGCAATGCGTCGGGTGCGATCCCGAGCGTGGTCTCGACATTCGCGCTGCACCGCGAGACCCGCCACTCCGGCGTGAAGACGACGAGCGCGCCGAACGGCTGGATCTCCCCGCCGCGCGCGTCGCTCACCCCGGAGAACCCCCGTGGGAGCCGCGGCTCGGTCGCGGCCTGCCCCTCCGAGCCAGCTCCCCTCGCGGGACCTCGTTGCTCGGTGGTCCCCTCCATCCGCCACTCATCGTCGCCCTTCACGTGCGACGAGTCCACCGAATTTTCAGGGGGGCTCTTTGCCCGCGTCCACCGGTGCAGACGGCCGACGTCAGAAGAGGCCCATGAAGTCATCCCACATGGCGCTGGTCCAGCCGTACACGTCCTTCATCGCGTCCTCGATCTCGCTCGCGGCGTACCCGGCGGCGTCGAGCGCCGCCTTCGTCGTCTTGTCGCTGAAGTCGAGCACGTCGTCGAAGAACTCCGCGGTCTGCTCCGCCGACCACCCGAACGCCCTGCGCATCGCCCTGGCGATGTCGCTCGCCGACATGCCGATCGTCTTGAGCAGCTGACCGACCTGCTGCTCGGTCATCGCATACGCCGACTTCATCGCGCCCGCGATCGCCTGCGGCGAATAGGCCGCGACGCGCAGGGCGGTCGCGCACGACTCCGCGGACGCCGCATAGATCTGGCGGAACCCGTCGGCGACCCGCGCGGCGGCCGCGTTCGCCTGGCGCATCACCATCGCCGCCTGGTTGAGGTCCGGCACGTACTGCCGCAGCCACGTGATCGCCGCGAGCGACGCGGCGGCGAGCTCCGCGAGGATCTCCTGCGCGACGCGGCCCGAATGCTCGACGAAGAAGCGCGCCATGCTCTCGACCTCGGTGAACCGGAGCGCCCCCGCGTTGACGTCGAGGTCGAGCTTGGCCCCGCAGGCGTCGAACACGAACCGGATCGGCTGGCTGATCGCGTCCGCCGTGACCGTCGCGGCGTACGCGGCGAGCACCTCGGTGTCGAGCTCGATCTCGACGGCCCCGAGGGCCACCTTGACCTTCGCGCGGAACCCGACCGAGCTCGTGAGCGTCACGCGGCCGTGGGCCAGCTCGATCGAGCCGCCGGTGTAGATCCCGAGCTTGGTCCGGCCGAGCGCGAGCTTCAGCCGGTGGGCCTCGACGATCGCCTCGAATTGGTGATTGTACAGGCCGACGATCTTGACCGAGCCGACGGCCCGGCCGCCGCGCTGGACCGCGTTGAACCCGATGTCGAGCGACGGCCCCTTCCCCGGGTCGCCGTGGATGTCGACGAGCGCGCCGCTCGCCGGGTAGATCACCGGCGAGAACGCTCCGCGCAGGTGGCCGCCGGCCGCGTAGCTGAGCGCCCCGTCGACGCTCGCGCGCAGGCCCCACAGCTCGACCGCGCCGCGCAGGTGGAAGCCCGGCTCGTACTCCTTGCCCGCGATCAGCCCGCCGCTCGGCGAGATGTGGATCTGCAGATCGTCGAGCGCGACATCGAGCAGCTCCGTCGGCACGAACTGCGGGTCGACGACGCCGCCCAGCAGCCGCCGCAGCTCGACCCGGTCGGGGACCTCGAGCTGCAGCACCGCCTTGTCGGGCGCCGACGGATCGAACAGCAATGCGAGGCCGGCCGAGATCCGGTCGCTGCCGAACATCACCCGCGCGCGCAGCCCGACGCCGACGAACGGCGCCGTCGGGGCCGCCATCAGCTGCACGCCGACGCCGCCGAGCGTCACCCCGCGCGCGCCGAACGGATCCTTCCACGCGCCGTCGGCCGCGTCGAGGCTGCCGGAGATCACCGCCGCCCCGCGGCTGTCGACCCCGAGCCCGCCGGTGAACACCAGCGTCTCGCCGCCGACGCGGACGGCGAACGACACCGACGCGCTCGCCAGCACCGAGCTCGAGTCCTGGTCGACGCGCAGCGCGATCCGGTCGAGCACGATCGCCGGCGTCCCGATCTCGGCGTCGACGTCGAAGTTACCCTGGACGACGAACGTGAAGCCCGGGGCGGCGACGCAGCCGAGGTGCAGCACGAACCGCCGCGCCTCGAGCCCGGCCGCCGGGAACGTCTTGCACAGCGTCCGCGTCGGCTCGATCTCGCCGAGCGCCGGGCGGCAGTAGAAGTTGATCCCCGCGAGGATCGCCCCGAGCGCCGGATCCTCGCCGACGTGCGACGACACGATCGCCTCGCAGTCGCGGTAGAACGCGACGTACGGGCGGACCAGCCGGTCGTACGTCGCGCGCAGGGTCGACGACAGCCGCGGCAGGACGGTCGAGTCGAGCACGCTCTCGAGCCGACCGAGCACGAACCGCAGCTCGTAGCGCCCGTTCGGATCGATCGCCAGCCGGACCCGCGCCTGCCCGCCGAACGGCGCCGACAGCTCCGCCGTCCCCTCGAACACCGACCACGCGCCGCGCTGGCCGACCGTCGGCGGCGCCGTGAACTTGATCTGCAGCCGGATCGGCACGGACAGCAGCACGAAGCTGAAGCCGCCCTGCAGCAACTCGGCGTACCGAGCGTCGATCGTCGCATTACCAGTCGTGATTTGAGACATGACACACTCCCCCTCGGGCCGAGATCATCGACGGCCCGCACACCGAATCAGCGACCCCAGGGTGGCCGGGAGATGTGGAGGAGTTGTGGAGGCGACCGCGGGCGCACCGGCGCGCGCGGGGCCGAGGGACCTCAGCCGTCGCGCCGATGCCCGGGGTCGCCGGACCGCGGACCGATCATTCCGGATCGCAGGGGCCGTCGCAGAAGTTCTCGATCGACCCGCCGGGCGCGAAGAAGGCGTCGATCTGGTCGCGGATCTTCGGGTTGCGGCGGACCAGCTCGTGCACGTTGTACATGTCGTCCGGCGGCGCCGGCAGCTCCGCCTCGACGCCCGGCAGCACCGGCACCATGTAATCGACGGGCACGCCGGCCGACCCCGTCGCCGGCGAGGGCGTCGTCGCCACCCCGTACACCGCCTCGGCCGCGGGCGCGAGCAGCGGGATCCCGGCCGCGCGCAGCAGCAGGTGGCTCGCCAGGTTGTTGACCGAGTGATCGCCGATCCCGTACTGGAACAGCACCTCGCGCGGCGGCGCGTCGGCGGGCGGCTGCTGCAGCACCCGCGGCGCCCACGTCGCCGGGTCGACGCGGTCCCAGGTGTGCTGGCTCATTGCGATGAACTTCTGGATCGTCAGCGGGTCGTCGCCGAGCGCGACCTTCACGAAGTCGAACAGCTGCGAGAACGTGCCCGAGCGCGTCATCATCAGCGAGTACGGCCCGCCGCCGACGCTGAGCACCGCCTTCTCGATCGTCGGCGTCAGCGCCATGATCGTCATGCCGAAGATCGAGCCCTGCGAGATCCCGTACCAGTAGAGCTGCTGCGGGTCGTAGACCAGCTTGGCGAACGCCTGCAGCTCCTCGCGCTCGGCGAGCGTCGTCTGGACCGCGACGCTCAGCGCCAGCTGGTTGGCGAAGCCCTGGTGCAGCCGGTCGGTGAACAGGAACACGTCCGAGGGCGCGCTCAGGATCTTCTGTACGACCTCCGGCTGGTCCTCGAGCGCCATCCCGGCCCACTCGGTCGAGATCATCACGAACCCGCGCTCGGCCGAGAACCCGCGCATCGCGCTCCAGTTGATCTCCTCGCGCTCGCCGAAGAACCCGTGGCCGAATTGGATGATCCGCGCCGGCTGGAAGTCCGCCGCGAGCGGATACGCCGACTTCGGCACCTGCAGCGTGAACGGCACCCAGTGCGCCCCGTTCGGCGTCACCGTCCCGTCGGGCCCGCGGTGCAGCCGGGCCATCGGCGCGTCGGCCTCGAGGTACAGCGGCACCTCGATCCGGCCCTCGACCCGCAGCGCGAAGTCCTCGTGGTGGTCCGGCTTGACCTCGTCGATCATCACCGCCGGCGGGGTCGTCGCGAGCGTCGCCAGCAGGTCCTCGCGGATCGCCAGCATGTCGCGGGTGTTGCGCTCGTCCGACGCGGTCGTGAAGTCCCACGCGAGCTGCAGCGCGCCGCGGTCGACCCCCGCCTTCTCGAGCTCGGGGAAGATGTCGGCCTCGTAGTGCGCCGCCAGCGGTTCGAGCACCGGGTGGCCCGCGACCTCGCCGCGGGCGATGTGCGCGAACCCGAGCGGCGGCTCGATCGCCGCCCCGTCCTTCGCCACGAGCCCCTGGAACGCGACGATGTAGCGCGTGCTGTCGTCGAGCCGCCCGTACGGCCGCACGATCAGCGCCTGCCGCGTCGGGTCGTCGGTCATCGCGTCGAGCTCGACCCAGTGCGGCACCAATTCGTGCGTCTCGGTGTTGACGAGCAGCGTCGGGCTCGTCGGCGCCACGGTCGCGTCGCCGCCGTCCGGGTGGAACGTCAGGTCGCTCGCATCGATCCCCGCGGGGAACAGCGCCAGGATCGGCATGTGGTGCGAGAAGCCGTCGGCCGGGTGCGAGATCAGCGGATCGACCGCGGCCCCCATCATGCTCTTTGGGACAGCCGCGTCCGTCAGCGCGACGCGGACCCCGTTCGGCAGCGACGCGTCGGGCACCAGGAACCAGTCCGACGGGTACGGCAGCATGCAGTCGGCCGCGTACGCGATCGGGTTGCAGCCCGCCGGGATCTCGGCCGGCGGCAGCGGCTCGCCGGTCGTGCCGGTCCCGGTCCCGCCGGTCGTCGGCGCCCCGGTCGTCGTCGCGGCGGTCCCCGTCCCGCCCGAGCTCGCGTCCGCGCCCTCGGTCGCGCTCGTATAGGGCTCGAGGCACCCGACGAGCGGGACGGCCAGCAGCCCCGCGAGCGAGCGGAGCACGAGGGAGGTCTTCGGGCGAGCGAAGGTGTTCATCGAGCGCCGATGATATTCGGCCCGCGGGCCGAATTACCAGCGAACCGACCGCAGGAGTTGCACGCCCCCCCCGCGCCCTCGGCATGGAAAGGAGCGCCATGCACCTCCTCATCGCCGGCTTCATGGGCGTGATGGGCCTCGGCCTCGCGGCGCTCGGGGCCCTGACGTACACCGGCACCAACAGCCTCGCCTGGGCGCTCGCACGGCCCGAGCGGCGCGCATACGCCGTGCCGATGCGGGTCGGCGCCGTCGGAGGACTCGCCGCCGCCGCGGCCCTGATCGCGCCCTGACGTGGGGCGGCCGCGAGCGCGGCACCCTCGCCCGCGCGCCGCGACCTCGCGCGCAGACCTGCGTGACGCAGACCTGTCCGGATGAACGGCTGGCCCGGGGCGCTCCAGCGGGCCGGCGAGCGCTGCGCCGAGGCCAGTGACTTGACACCCCCGGGGTGGGGCCGCTAGCGTCGCGGCAGGTTTGCGAATGCGCGCTCCTGCCAGCCTCGTCCCGTGCAGCCTCGCGGTGGGCCTCCTCCTCACGGCGTGCGGCGAGAGCTGGCTACCGACCACATCCGGGATGCCGACCTCGTCCGACCCTCCCGCCACCGGTTCGAGCGGCCCCGAGCCGACGACCGGCGGCGGCACGACGACGACCACCACCGCGACCACCGGCGCCGCGACCGACGCGCCGACCACCGCGGACTCGAGCGGGACGACCGACGACACCGGCAGCGTCGGCGGCATGTGCGACGTCTTCCAGCAGGACTGCCCTGCCGGGCAGAAGTGCACCGGCTACGGCCCCCCGGGCGCCTTCATCCCCGAGGGGATCAAGTGCGTGATGGAGGTCGAGGACCCGGTCGAATTCGAGGAGCCGTGCATCGTCGGCCCCGAGGGCCTCGGCGACGACAACTGCAAGCTCGGCTCGGTCTGCCTCGACCTCGACGACAACGGCCAGGGCTTCTGCCTGCCCTACTGCACCGGCGACTCCGACAACCCCGCCTGCCCGTTCGAGGGCCAGACCTGCGTCAAGCTGTTCTTCGGCTTCAACTTCGGCAACTGCTTCTACAAGTGCGACCCGCTGATCCAAAACTGCAAGGACGGCGAGGGCTGCTACATGGACGCGACCACCGTCGGCAACTCGGGCTTCGTCTGCCTGCCGGTCGCCGAGGAGGGCAAGGGCAAGACCTACGGCGACACCTGCTTCGGCTGGTCGACCTGCGAGCCCGGCTACGGCTGCGTGTTCCCGCAGTTCGTGCCCGGCTGCGTCAACGAGCTGTGCTGCACCCCGTGGTGCGACCTGACCGAGGTCGACCCGTGCGCCCAGTTCGACCCGGCGATGACCTGCCTGCCGTGGTACAGCGGCGTCACGCCGCCGCCCGGCCTCGAGAACGTCGGGATCTGCGGGATCCAGCAGTAGCCCGCGGCGCCCCGCCATGGGGCTCGCCCCGCACCCGGTCACGCTCCGCCATCTCCCGGCACGACCGACACGGACACGACCGCCGTCGGTGCGCTGGCCCTCGCGGCCACTGGTGCGACGCGGCTGAAGAAGCGGCGCCGCCCCTGACGAGGCGACCCGCATGACCCGCGCGCCCGCGCTCACCCGGCCCGGCCTCGCAGCCGCGCCTTGAGCAGATCGAGGAGCGCGTGCAGCGTCGGGTTCCTGTCGGACCGGCTCGAATAGATCGCCCACGCCGAGGCCGCCGCGATCGGCCAGTCGCTCCACAATCGCACCAGCCCCCCGCCCGCGAGGTCGCGCGCGCACAGGAACGCCGGCAGCCGCGCCACGCCGAGGCCGGCGCGGCAGGCGTCGAGCACCACCCGGGCGCTGTCGACCCGCATGCGCGGCGCCAGCTCGACCTCGATCGCCTCGCCCGCGCGCGTGAACCGCCAGACGTGGCGATCGGCCCGCGCCCCGTACACCAGCACCGCGTGGTGATCGAGCGCGCGCGGACCCGGCAGCGGCGGCGAGCTCGCCAGGTACGCCGGCGCGGCGCAGCAGACCAGCGCGACCGTCCCGAGCTCCGCGACGTAGCGGCCCTGCGTCGGCCGCTCGCCGAGCCGGATCGCCAGGTCGAAGTCGTCGCGGACGAGGTCGCTGCGGGCGACCGTGAGGTCGGCATCGACCTGCACCTCCGGCCATGTCCGCAAGAACTCGTGGATCACCGGCGCGAGGAACTCCTCGGCGAACAGGTGCGGCGCGGTCAGGCGCAGCCGCCCGCGCGGGCGCCCCCGGGCCGCGCGCATGCTCGCCTGCGCGTCGCGGGCCTCGCGGAGGATCGCGCTCGCGTGGGCGTACAGCCGCCGGCCCGCGTCGGTCGGCCGGACCCGCCGCGCGTCGCGGTCGAGCAGCCGCACCCCCGTCGCCTCCTCGAGCTGCGCGACGCCGCGGTGCAGCGACTGCCGCGGCAGCCCGAGGGCCCGGGCCGCCGGGCTGAAGCCGCCGAGCTCGACGACCGCGGCGAACCGCGCGAGCGCGTTGAGGTCGAGATCGGAGCCGCCGCCGGGGGTGTCCATCCTGGATGACATCTTGTCACCAATTCGCCCCGATTGTCACCTCAGCCGGACAGTCCTTACCCTGTTCGCGCAATGACCACCCCGATCCACCTCGAGACCCACCGCTTCTCGCCCGGCTTCTCCGCCGTCGGTCTGCGGTCGCACCACCTGCCGACCGGCCACTTCCTCAACATCGACCACTTCCACATGTCGCAGCCGACCTTCCCGCCGCACCCGCACGCCGGCTTCTCCGCCGTCACGTACATGCTCGAGGACTCGCCCGGCGGCTTCACCAACCGCGACAGCCGCGGCGACCGCACCCGGATCGTCCCCGGCGCGCTGCACTGGACCCGCGCGGGCATCGGCATCATCCACGAGGAGATCCCCGAGGTCCCGGGCGTCGATTGCCACGGCCTGCAGATCTTCGTCAAGCTCCCGCGCGAGCTCGAGGAGATGCCCGCCACCGCCTTCCACCTCGAGCCGCACGAGGTCCCGGAGGTCGTCCGCGCCGGCGCCCGCGTGCGCGTGCTCGCCGGCGAATTCGCGGGCGTCGCGTCCCCGATCCCGCAGCCCGTCCCGCTGACCCTGCTCGACGTCCAGCTCGCGCCCGCCGCGGACCTCGAGCTCGCGCTCCCCGCCGGCCACGAGGCGTTCGCCCTCGTCCTCGCGGGCGCCGGCCGGCTCGGCGACGTCCGGGTCGTCCGCGACGACGCCCTGCCCTTGCCCGCGGGTGCCACCATTCGCCTCGTCACCGACGCCGAGCCGCTGCAGCTCGTCCTCGGCCACAGCCCGCCGCTGGCCCACGAGGTCCACTGGGCGGGCCCGTTCTGCATGTCCGACCCGGCCCGCCTCGGCGCGGCGCGGCGGCGCTACCAGGCCGGCGCGCTCGGCCGCCTCGACCCCAGCCCGGCCTTCCACTCCATCCAATGACCGGCGTGCAGGCCGGCTCGACGCTCGCGTCTCGCCGCTCCCGACGTCCGCGCCGGACCCCGGTGCAGCGGCGCGGCCGCGCGCGGCCGCGCCTCGCCCCGTGATACGCTGCTCGAATGAACCGACGCCGCCTCGGCCTCCTGTTCATCGGCCTGCTCGCGTGCAACGCCAATGGCCCGACCAAGGAAGACTGCGCCACCCGGGTCGCCGCGATGCGGGCCCTGTTCGCCCAGGCCCCCGCGGACCCTACGATCTTCCTCCAACCGCCCGCGGGCCTCGCCCTGCCGACGACCAGCCGCGGCGAGCCGCACGGCGACGGGCTCCCGATCTTCGTCCACGCGGACGGCCGCGCCGAGTTCGACGCCCAGCCCTACCCCTCGCTCGCCGCCGTCCAGGGCACGTTGACCGCGGAGCTCGAGACCGGACGGACGCTCTCCGAGCGCATGGGCAAGCCGTTCGCGCCCGTCGTCCAGCTCGTCGCCGACGCGCGCGCCCCCCTCCCCGTGCTCGTCGGATTCGCGGAAGCACTCCCGCCGGAGGTCAAGCTCCAGCTCCTCGCCGAGCTCGCCGGCGACACCGTCCCGCCGCCCCCGCCGACGCCTCCGGCCGTGCGCGACGCGCTCGCCGCCCCCGCGCGCGAGGTCTCGTTCCGCCTCGCCGAGGTGTTGGCCCCCGCCCTCGGCACGTGTGCTCCGGCCAAGCAGACCTTCGAGGCCGTCGCCACCGCGCCCTTCGACCAGCGCACCCGGATCCTCGTCGACGGCCTGACGGCCGCCGTCGAGACCTGCCGTTGCGAGGGCCTCGACCTCGACACCGTGGTCGCCGGCGTGTGGACGATGATCGGCAAGACCGCGCCGGCCAGGCGCACGCTCGCGCTCGCGCCGTCGCGCGATCCCGCGGTCGAGCTCGCGCCCTTGCCCGCCGACGCGACCGTCGCCGACCTCGTCGAATTCCTCGAGACCCGCGGCGCCGCCCCGTTCCGCCTCGCCCCTGCCCCCGCGACCCCCTGACGTGGTTCTCGTGACGCCGCGCGCGTGACGGCGCGACCCGGACATCCGCGTCGCGGTCGCTCGCCACCTCGCCGGCAACCCCGCGTGAGATCATTGCTTCTCCGCCGCGGGCACGCCGCTTGCTCCGTGCCGGGCATGCTCGGCCGCACCGCCCCGCTCCTCTCGCTCTCCCTGCTCTCTGCTGCGCTGATCGCCTGTGGCCCCGAGTCGCAAGGCACCGACGGAGACACCGACGCCCCGGACACCTCCACCACGGACACCTCCACCGGCGACCCCTCCACCACCGACACCTCCACCGGCGACCCCTCCACCACCGACACCTCCACCACCGACACCGCCGGCGAGGCCTGCGAGGCCCCCGATCCCGCCATTCAAGCCTCGGTGTCGGTCGACCTCGGCCAGTGGCCGCTGGTCGTCGACGCCTACCCCGACCAGATCCACGTCGACGCCGATTGCACCGTGCAGTCGGCGACCGGCGACGGCGGCACGATCGACCTCGCCCTGCTGTGCACCGAGGGCCCGCTCGTCGACGTCCCGACCGGCATCGTCGTCGACGGCCCGGACGACTTCGTCGTCGACCTCGTCGCCGGCGACGCGGTCAAGCTCGACGCCTACTGGCAGGCCGACGGTCACCACATCTTCGCCGGCCACTGGTTCACCCTGCACGACGAGGGCGGCGCCCTCCTGCTCGCCGGGCTCGACCTCGACGCCGCCACCGCGTCCAACGACCGGCTCGCCCCGCTGACCGTCGACGTCGCCAAGGACGTCTGCGCGCCGACCTGCGAGAGCAACTGCGACGTCGACCCGCCGGACACCGTCGAGCGCCTCGCCCTCGACTTCACCCACCAGGGCGGCGCCACCGCGCGGGTCCTCGACGAGGGCCGCGCCGAGCTGATCGAAGGCGGCCTGCGCTTCGACATCGTCGTCGAGCGGGCCAAGCTGTGGTCGTGCCTCAATTGCGGCGCGCACCACATCTGGATCCTCCGCGCCGCCGACCAGCCCTGAGCCGGTCGCCGCGCTGGCGCCCGCGGCCGGTCTCGCGCTATCGTCGCGCCCCATGCGATCCGCGACGGCGCTCACCTGCCTGCTCCTCGCCTGCGCGCCCGACCCCGGCGCGACGACGACGGAGAACATGTCCTCCAGCACAGGTCCCGAAGGCCCGGGCACGACCGGCGGGACCGGCACCTCGACCGGCGACGGCACCTCCGGCGGCGCGACGACCGGCGACCCGCCGACGACCGGCGCCGACACCAGCACCGGCGCGCCCGCCGGGCCGTGCGGCCAGCCCCCGCCGTTCACCGGCGTCATGCCGCAGTCGATCGAGGCCGCCGGCCAGGGGCGCGACTACGACCTCGCTATCCCGGCCGACTACGACCCCGACCGGGCCTACCCGCTGGTGTTCGCCTGGCACGGCCGCGGCGGCACCGGCGAGCTCGCGCGCCTCTACTTCAAGGTCGAGGAGGCCGCCGGGGGCCAGGCGATCTTCGTCTACCCCGACGGCCTGCCGCTCCCAGACATGAACAATCAGACAGGCTGGGACCTGACCCCCGGCGGCGAGGACGTCGCGCTGTTCGACGCGATCCTCGCCGACGTCCGCGCCCGGCTCTGCGTCGACGACGCGCGGATCTTCAGCACCGGCCACAGCTTCGGCGGCTACATGTCGAACGCCCTCGCCTGCGCCCGCGGCGACGTCGTCCGCGCGATCGCCCCGGTCGCCGGCGGCGGCCCCTTCGGCGGCTGCGCCGGCCCGGTCGCCGCCTGGATCGCCCACGGCATGAGCGACGCGACCGTCCCGTTCGCGCAGGGCGAGGGCAGCCGCGATCACTGGACCGGCGCCAACGGCTGCGACGCCGCCGCCGACCCCGTCGACCCGACCCCCTGCGTCACCTACACCGGCTGCGACGACGGCTTCCCGGTCCACTGGTGCGCCCACGACGAGCCCGCGCTCGGCGGCCACGGCTGGCCCGACTGGGCCGGCGCCGCGATCTGGTCGTTCTTCGCCGCCCTGTGACCACTCCCGGGGCGCCGCTCCCCGCGACCCCGACGGCGCCGGCTTGACAGGCGGCCGGCGTCGGCGCCAAAACCTCGATCGCGGCCCCCACCGCGCTCCGGGGGCCTCCGGAGGCTCTCCATGGGCTATGCGCAGTGCATCTTCGGCGTCCCCACCGATCGGATCACCCGCGACGAGCTGCTCGCCGTGCTCGTCGACGCGATGCGCGAGCTCGCCGGCGAGCTCGCGCTGCCCGACGTCTACGCGCTCGTCGACCGCGAGGCGAACGCGAGGAAGCGGGGCCTGCGCCTGTTCATGCTCGGCCGCACCGCCGAGCGCGACACCCTCGTCGACCGCGGGGCCTTCGCCGAGTACGTCGGCCTCGGCCATCCCCTCGTCACGCTCCTGCACGACGATCGCACCGGCGTCCACCTGTTCCGCCACGACGACCCCGAGGGCGACCCGGGCTGCGTCTGGCTGCGCAGCGACGGGCCCTACCTCGGCGGCCACCTCGACGTCTTCACCGTCGATTACCCGCAGAAGGGCTTCTCCCGGGCCGAGCTCGCGGCGCTGCACGACAAGCCCGAGGCGAAGCGGACCGCGCGCGAGGCCCGGGCGATCATGGACTACGATCACGCGATCACCATCGGCCTGCGCCAGTTCTTCCCGCGCCTGCGCGCCCCCCAGTACCTCGATTTGCTCGACCTGCCCGAGGCCTACCACGTCTATTCGCCCAAAAAACGCCTCCGGTCGCCGACGAAGCTCGCTACGCCCGCCCGCTGGCACAACATGTTCGCCCATTGGCCCGACGACGCCGACGACGACGACTCGCCGGAGTCGACCGCCGAGGCGCTCCTCGAGCAGGCGCTCGCCCGCATCGAGCAGGCCTCGGCGCTCGCGGGCGAGCACGCGGTCGCCCTGCTGAACCGGGCCTGCGACGACCTCCGCCGCGCCTGCGAGCTCTGCCCGGATCGCGGCGACCTCCTGCACCGCTGGGGCTCCTGCATCGACGACCTCGCCGGCCACTCCGCCGGCGACCTCGAGCGCCGGCTGGCGCTGCGGCGCGACGCCTGCGACAAGCTCCAGCGCGCCACCCGGCTCGACCCGGAGCTCGCCGACGCCTTCCACGACTGGGGCGCCGTGCTCGCCGCGATCGCGGCCGAGACCGACGACCCCGGCGAGAAGCGCAGGCTGCTGCGCAAGGCCGCCGACACGTCGCGCGCCTGCCTCGCGCTCGACCCCCGGAGCGCCCAGGTCCACCACAACCTCGCCGACGCGCTGCGCGACCTCGCCAACCTCGGCCGAGGGGGCGCGCCGCGGGCCGCGCTGCTGCGCGAGGCCTGCACGCACTACGCCGCCGCGATCGCCGAGGATCCGGATCGCCCTGCCGCGAATCATCACTGGGCCCTCAGCCTCGAGCAACTGGCGGAGTCCGAGGAATCACCGGAGGCGCGGCGCCGCCTCCTGCGTGCCGCCTGCGAGCGTCAGGAGGCCGCCTTCGACGGCGATCCGACGCGGACCGACGCGCTCGACCACTGGGCCAGCCACCTGCTCGCGTGGTCCCGCCTCTACCCCGGTCAGCCGCAAAGGCAGCGGCCCCTGCTCGACCGCGCGCACGAGCTGCTGAAGAGGTGCGCCCGCCTGCAGAAGATCCCCGTCGCGCAGCTCTACAACTACGCCTGCCTGATGGCGCGCCGCGGCGAGCGGGCCAAAGCGCTGCACAGCCTCGCCGCCAGCCTGCGCGCGCACGAGACCGACCTTGACCACGTCCGCCGCGACCCCGACTGGCACGAATTCCGCTCGGACCGCGAATTCATCGACCTGCTCGCGCGCCTCGACGCCGAGCTGGCCGCGGATTGACCCGTCACGCCGGGCCGCACGCCCGGCTCGGCGAGCCGGACCTCGACCGCCTCACGCCCGCAGGTAGAACCCCGCGCGGCAGCTGCCGTACCCGGGGAACGTCCCCTTCTGGATCCCGACCTCGTCGAACGCGATCGGCGCGAAGCCGATGTCTTGATTCGGCGTGACCGAGAACGCCACCTCGTCGCCCGCCTCGACGCGCGTCGTCAGGCCCTCGAGCGAGAACACCGTCGCCCGGTCGCTCTGCCGCTGCACGAGCCCCTGATAGGTGCGATCGAACACCTGCTGGCCGCGGATCCGCACGACCACCCGGCACCCGTAGGGGTTCTGATTGATCCCCATCACCACCCCGAGCTCGCGCGGCGTGCCCGAGCCCTTCGCCGTGAACACCTGGGTGAACGTCGCGCCCGCGGCCAGCGCCCACGACGTGCCGGTCGGGGCGTCCGCGATCGTCGAGCGGATCACCGCCGGGTCGATCGGCTCGGCCGGATACGTCCCCGCCTGCGCCGCCTCCGCCCCGCGGAGCGTGAACCGGCTCGTCACCGATCCGTACCCGTGCAGCGGCCCCGGCGGGCACTTCGGGTCGTTGATCCCGAGCCCCCGGATCCCCGTGTCGCTCTCGGGCGTGATCGAGAAGCTCGCCCACTCGCCCGCGCGCATGACCCCTTCGAAGTTCAGGATCGGGAACACGGTCGCCCAGTCGGTCTGGCGCTGCTGCAGCCCCCAGAAGTCGCGCGAGAACCGCACGACGTCGCCGACCCGGATCACCAGCCGCGCGCGGTACGGCCGCTGGTTGCTGCCCATGCACACCGCCAGCTCGACCGGCACGCTCGTGATCGCCGCCTGGAACCGCTGGGTGAACGTCGTGCCGTGCTCGAAGCCGTAGTCCTGGCCGCCCTGGACCTCGTACGTGCTGTAGATCGTCCCGGCGACCTTCTGCGCTCGCAGCGCCTCGACGGTCCACTCGTTGCCGATCCCCGTATTCCACGTCGTCACCCCCTGCGGTGAATCGGGCCGGTGCAGGCAATCACCCTTCCACGACCGCAGCCGCACGGTCGCGCCGTTCGCCTCGAGCGTCCATTCGTTGCCGACCCCCGTGCTCCACGTCGTCACCCCCTGCGACGAATCGGGCCGGTGCAGGAAGTCGCCCTTCCACGACCGCAGCATGATCCGCCCCTCGGGCCCGCGGACCACCCGCCACTCGTTGCCGATCCCCGTGCTCCACGTCGTCACCCCCTGCGGTGAATCGGGCCGGTGCAAGTAATCCCCCTTCCACGACCTCAGCCGGATCGCGTCGAATTGCAGCAGTTCCTCCGCGCTGGTGACATTGACCGTGACGAACTCGCTCATCGCTTCACTTCCATCCTCGAGTATGACGGGTCCGCCGGCCGTCGACGTTCGATCGACGCACCGACGAGGGCCAGGGCGCACGCCCACGCGCAGCGCCCCCGACCGCCGCCCCCATAGCGTCGGGCCTCCCCCGAACGGATCACCGCGGCTCGCCGCGCGCTCCGTCGGCCCCGCCGCGGCCGCCTGCGCAGCGCGAGGGCGCACGCGCCCGCCCGCGCGGTCGCCGGCCGGCCGGCGCCTTCGCCTCATTCGCGGCACCGCGACCGCCGTGCGCTCGACCGGGCCTGCCGGCCCCCGATCATCCCCGCGCGCGGGCCTCGATCGCGCGCGCCGCGAGGCACCTCGCGACCGTACGTGGCTCGATGGACATGTCGACAGGAGCGTGCATCGGCCGGCGGATTGTGGCAAAGCTGCGGCGCCATGACGGCCGACCCCGAACGATCCGAGCCCGCCGCGACCGTGTTCCGCGCCGAGCCGCTGCCGGCGATCCTCGAGCACGTGCAGCGGCACTTCGCCGACGGTGCCTCGCAGGTGCGCATCGAGGTGCTCGACCCGGATCACGGCCGCGGCCTGTTCGCCGGCGAGCGCGTGACGATCGGCGGCGTCGAGCACGTGCACCGGCCGCTGCAGGTATGGGTCGACCTCGCGGCGCGGCTCGGCCTGCGGCTCCTGACCCCGCGCCCGGCCGCGCCGCCGCGGATCGAGCTGCGGCTCGAGCGGCTCGATCCGTCCGCCGACTGGCACCGCGAGGCCGCGCCCGATCCGACCGAGAAGTACGGCGCCGGCTCGAGCTTCGCCCGGATCTCGAAGCTCGAGGATCCCGACTTCGTGCTCGACGTCGCCGACGCGATCGATCGGATCGGCCTCACCGCGGACGCGCGGGTGCTCGAGCTCGGCGTCGGCCGCGGCGACGCGCTCGCGCTGCTGACCGCGCGCGTCCCGGGGCTCGCCGGGCGCGGCGAGCTCGTCGGCGTCGACCACAGCCGCAGCGCGCTGGACCTCGCCCGCGCGCGCCTCCCCGGCGCGCGCTTCGTCGCCGCCGACCTCGCCGACCTCGCCGGCCTCGAGCTCGGGCGCTTCGATCTCGTGCTAGCGATCGACACCTTGCAGAGCTCCGGGCTCGACGACCGCGCGCTGCTGCGGACGATCGTTCAGCGCTGCCTGACCCCGCGCGGCGCCATCCTCCTCAGCCTGCCCAATTGTCGTTACCTCGACGGCGAGGTGCTGTACGGCGCGCGGACCCGGAACTTCCGCGAGCCCGAGCTCGGCCTGATGATCCGGGACATCGCGTACTATCAGCGGTACCTGCGGCAGCACGCGTTCGCCACCCGGGTCACCGGCAAATACGCGGTGCTCCTGACCGCGACGCCGATCGCACGCGGGTGAGCGCGGGCGCGCCGGCCGCCCGCCGCGACGGCTGACGGCTCGATCGGGCTCGCGCACGCGGGGGCGCAGCCGCGCCTGGAAAGCGCCCGGGCGCCCGGCATACCCTGGGCCCCGCATGGACCTCGAGCAACTCGAAGCTCTCGCCCTCTCGGACGATCGATCGGCGGCCCTCGCCGGCCTGCTCCCCGGCACCGTGGAGCACGACTACTGGCGCGGCGTCCACCTGCAGCAGCGCGGCCGGCTCGACGAGGTCGACGTCCTGCTGTCCGGCTGGCGCCGCCGCCACGGCCGCACCGACGAGCACCACGCGCGCCTCGCCCGGCGCCAGCTGCTCCTGCGCGCCGGTCGCGACCTCGGCGCGCACGCCGACAAGCTGCGCTTCGAGGCCGGCCTCTCGCTCGACGACCAGGCCGAGGCCGTCGCCGCCGCCTACCGCCACCCGACCCGCCTCGACCCCTCGGTCCTCGACGAGGCCGCGCTGGTCCGCGAGGCGCTCGCGCGCGGCCAGGACCTGACGCAATTGACAGACTGGGCGCTCGCCGACCTCGTCGGCGCCGAGCTCGACGCGGCGCCCCGCCGCCACCTGCTCCAGCGATTGCCGCGCGCCAACCTCCCGGGCGTCGTCGCGCTCGTCGCCGCGGACCTGGCCGAAAAGACCTCTCGCGGCTTCGGCTCGCTGCCGATCCACGGCCGCCTGACCCGCGCCCAGCTCGACGAGCTGGCGCGCAAGCGGCCCGAGCTGCGCAAGAGCCCGGCGTGGGTCGCCGCCGTGCTCACCCGCCTGCGCCCGCCGGCGCACGTCGAGTGGCGCCACGACCTCGCCGCGCGCGCGGACTACCTCGACGCGCTGTGGTCGTTCGTCGCCGGCCTGCCCGCGATCTTCAACGCGCTCAAGGCCCAGGTCCTCTACCACCGGCTCGACCTCGATCGCCGCCGGGGCAACCTCGACCGCGAGCGCTTCCTCGAGTACCTCGCCCTGCCGCGCAAGGTCGCCTACGCCGCGGCCGAGCGGCTGCAGCGCTTCCCGGCCGAGCACCAGATCGCCCCCGGCGCCGACGCGGCGCAGGCCGCCGAGCTCGAGCCCGTCGCCGACGACGAGCCGCTGGTCCGCGAGTACCTCGAGCACTTCCTCGTCGCCGAGGACAGCGGCGCCTTCGCCGACCACCTGCGCGCCGACTGGCTCGAGGAGCGCCTGGCGACCGCGCGGCTGCTCGCGGGCTCGCCCGACCCCGAGCGGTGGGCCGCGCTGCTCGGGCCCTCGCGCCTCGCCGCGCTGCGCGACCGCGTCGACCTCGAGCTGACCGCCCGCAACCCCTCGCGCGTGCCGGCCGACGCCGCGGTCGCGCTCGAGGTCGACATCAAGAACGTGCCGCAGCTGGTGGTCAAGACCTACCGGATCGACGCGGTCGCCTACTTCCTCGCCCGCCGCGCCGCCGTCGATACCACGATCGACCTCGACGGCCTGGTCGCCAGCGACGAGCAGGTGCTGCGCAGCGACCTGCCGGCGATCCGCCGCGAGCGCCGGACGATCGCCCTGCCCGGCTGCGCCCGCCCCGGCACCTACGTGATCGAGCTGATCGGCGGCGGCAAGTCGAGCCGCGCGCTGATCCACAAGGGCTCGCTGCGCCACACCGTCCGCGTCGGCGTCGCCGGCCCGACCCTGCGCGTGCTCGACGAAGCCGGCCGCCCCGTCGACAGCGCCCGCGTGTGGCTCGGCGGCCGCGCGTACGACCCGCGCGACGACGGCGCGATCTCGATCCCGTTCTCGACCGCGCCCGGCCGCGCCACCGCGCTGCTCGTCCACGGCGACATCGCCCAGCTCGAGGTGATCGATCACCCCGCCGAGTCCTATCAATTCTCGGCCGGCGTCCACCTCGAGCGCGAGTCGCTGGTCCCCGGCAAGGCCGCGCGCGCGCTCGTCCGGCCGATGCTGACCTGCGCCGGCTGGCCCGCGACCGTCGCGCTGATCGACGACCCACGCGTCGAGATCACCGTCACCGACCGCGCCGGCACCACCTCGACGCGCACCCAGCCGCTCCCGCTGCGCGACGACGCCGAGGCCGTCGTCGAATTGCACGTCCCCGAGGACGCCGCCGCGATCGCCCTGACCGTCCGCGGCCAGGTCCGCAGCGCCTCGACGCAGAAGACGATCGACCTCGCCGACGCCGTGCGCGCCGACCTCGGCCTGATCCACGCGACCGAGCACACCGAGGCGCTGCACCTCTCCACGGCCGACGGCGGGCACGCGCTCCACCTGCTCGGAAAGACAGGCGAACCGCGCGCCGGCCGGGCGATCGCGCTGACGTTCAAGCACGCCGCCGTCACCTTCGAGGTCTCGACCACGCTCGAGACCGACGCGCGCGGGCGGATCGAGCTCGGCGCGCTGCCCGGGATCCTCCGCGTCGGCGCCGCGCTGCCGTCCGGCGTCCAGCAGAGCTGGTGGCTCGGCCCCGAGGAGGACACCGGGCCGCGGGTCTACCACGTGTCCGAAGGGACAGCCGTGCGGATCGCCGCGCCGCCCGGCGTCCGGGCCGACGATCCGCCGCGCACGCTCGCGCTGGTCGAGCTCCGCGGCAACGCCCCCGCGCGCGACGTCTCCGACCGCGTCGCCGTCGACGGCCGCACGCTCGTCGTGTCCGGCGCGCTCCGGCCCGGCGCCTACCTGCTGCAGTGCCGCGGCAGCGCCGACGTCCGGATCGTCGTCGTCCCCGCCGACGCGCCGGTGACCGACGGCTGGGCCTCCGCCGGCCCGACCTCGCTCGAGCTGTCGGCCGCGCTGCCGCTCCTGACCGACCTCGCGGCCGACGCCGATCGACTGACGCTGACGATCGACGGCGCCGGCCCGCAGACGCGCGTCCACGTGCTAGCGACCCGCTTCCGCCCCGACCGCGCCCTGCCCCGCTCGCTGCGCCGCAGTCCGCGGCCGCCGCTCGCCGGCGCCGTCGCGCCGGTGCTGTCGCACTACGTGTCCGGCCGCGACATCGGCGACGAATACCGCTACGTGCTCGAGCGCCGCCACCAGCCGCGGCGCCCCGGCGTCCTGCTCGACAAGCCGGGCCTGTTGCTCAACCCGTGGGCGGTGCGGACCACCAGCACCGGCGTGCAGCAGGCCAGGAGCGGCGGCACCTATACGGCCAACACGCTCCGCCCCGGCGCGCCGCCGGCCGCCGCCGCGCCGCAGACCAAGATCGCCACCGCCTTCGATCAGGGCGCGTTCGCCTCGCTCGACTTCCTGCCCGCCCCCGCGGTCGTGCTCGCCAACCTCCGGCCCGACGCGCAGGGCACGATCCGGATCCCGCGCGGCGAGCTCGGCGGGGCCCAGAGCGTGCGGGTGATCCTCGTCGACCCCGCCGTGACCAGCGTCGCCGACCTCGCCCTGCCCGCGACCGAGCTGCGCCCGCGCGACCTGCGGCTGCGCCTCGCGCTCGACGCGGACGGCCACTTCCGCGAGGAGCGCGGGGTCGAGGGCGCCCCCGCCGGCGCGCGCCTCGTCGTCGAGGACGTCCGGTCCGGCAAGCTCGAGCTCGTCGACACCACCGCGCGCGCGCACCAGGTCCTGCTCTCGCTCGGCGCCCCCGATCCGCTGCGCGAGTTCGCGTTCGTCACCCAGTGGCACGCGCTCGACGACGCGACCCGGCGCGCCCGCTACTCGAAGTACGCCTGCCACGAGCTCCACCTGTTCCTGTACTTCCGCGACCCGGAGTTCTTCGCGCGGGTCGTCCGGCCCTACCTCGCGCACAAGCGGCACAGGACCTTCGTCGACCGCTGGCTGCTCGGCGAGGACCTCTCGCACTATCGAGACCCGTGGGCGTTCGGCCGCCTCAACGCGCTCGAGCTGGTCCTGCTCGCCCGCCGCCTGCCCGCGCTGGCCACCGCGATCGCGCGCCTGCTCGGCGATCGCGTCGACCTGATCCCGCCCGACCCCGAGCGCGACGCCCGGCTGGTCGACACGCTGCTCGGCGCCACCGCGCTCGAGGGCGGCGGGCTCGCGGCCGTCGCCGCCGCGTCGCTGCCGATGGACGACGAGGCGCCGGCGAAGGAGCGCACCGCCGAGAAGTCGAAGAAGCGGGCCGGGCGCCGCCGCGAGGAGGCCGACTCGTTCGGCGCCGAGGCGCCCGAGCCCGAGCCCGAGGAGTTCGAGCTCGACGCACCGCCTCCGCCCCCGTCGGCCCCGATGCGGGCCGCCGCCCCGCCGC
>ERZ1066136.108-NODE-108-length-87382-cov-21.468412_pt1 | contig 87382 bp, 62 predicted proteins | sample MGYA00382783_ERZ1066136 | MGnify/ENA primary metagenome ERZ1066136 (study PRJEB33369, sample SAMEA5778366) | biofilm metagenome | biome: Industrial cooling water; feature: Water cooling tower basin; material: Biofilm | place: United Arab Emirates | collected... | reverse complement strand
GGCGGGCACGGACGCGGGCGCGCCGGCGGGCGCGGGCACCCAGGCGGGCGCGGGGGCGCCGGGCGCACAGGCGGGCGCGCGAGGCGGCGGGTCGGCCGCGTCCGGGTCGGCGCCGTTGCCGGGGAGCGACGCGCAATTGCCGCCGCTGCCGAGCGATCCCAACGACGCGCCGTTCATGGCCCCGCCGAACAACCAGCTGCGCGGCAAGCCGCCGCGGACGCGGCCGGACGTCCGGCGCGGGTGGTCGGCGCGGCGCCGGTTCGCGTTCACGGTCGCGCCGGCGTTCGCGTCGTTCCGCCTGGCGTTTCAGGGGCGGGTGCAGCCGGACGGCAGGACATCGAAGCGGCTCCATGGCGCGGGGATCAACCTCGAGCTCGACGCGCAGCTCTACCGGTGGATCTGGCTGCGCGTGCAGGGCACCTACTCGGGCCACCCGGTCGACGACGAGCGGGTGATGACGTCGGAGGGCGACGTGGTCCAGACGGCGCCGCGCGGGACGATCCACGCGACCGGCTTCGGCGCGGGGCCGGTGTTCGCGCTCGACCTCGGGCGCTTCCTGCCGCTGATCGAGGTCGGCCTCGGCGGGCTCCGCGTCTCGAGCCCGGCCAGCGAGGTCCGCGGTCAGCGCGGCGCGACCTGCGGCGAGGGCGGGGTCTGCGACGCCGGGCTCAAGTGCAGCGCGAGCAACGTGTGTGAGCCGACGCTGCTGCCCGAGCTGTACTTCGGGGCAGCCGTCGACGTGCTGATCGCCCGCAACTTCAGCGTCGGGGGCCAATTCCGCTACTACGCGGTGCTGCCGGCCTGGAGCCGGTTCCCGGTGTACCTGCTCGGGACGGTGCGAGTCGGGGTACGCTTCTAGGCGTGCACATCATCGCCGACATCTGCGTGATCCCGACGACCGGCAAGACGAGCCTGCGCGAGGAGGTGGCGCAGGCGGTCGCCATCCTCCGCGAGACCGGGCTGCCGGTGCAGGTCGGTCCGTTCGGCAGCGTGATCGAGGGGGAGTTCGACGCGGTGATGGCCGCGGTGAAGCGGATCCACGAGGCGCTGCACGCGGGCGGGGCGGTCCGGATCACGACGACGATCAAGATCGGGTCGCGCGTCGACAAGCCGCAGTCGGCGGCCGAGAAGGTCGCGGCGGTCGAGGAGGTGCTCAGGGCGCCGCGAGCTTCGGAAGCCAGATGATCACCGCCGTGCCGCCGCCCTCGCGCGCCTCGATGCGGAGGTTGCCGCCGTGGGCCTCGACGATCTCGCGGCACAGCGGCAGCCCGAGCCCCGAGCCGGTGCGCTTGGTCGAGTAGAACGGCAGCAGCACCTTCGAGAGCAGCTCCGGCGGGATCCCCGGGCCGCGATCGAGCACCTGGATCTCGGCGCCCTCGGGCCCGGTGCGCAGCCGCAGGGCGACCTCGTCGGGCGGGCCGCCGGCCTCGACCGCGTTCTTGAGCAGGTTGATCAGCGCCTGCTCGATCTGGCTGCGGTCGATCCGGGTCACGGTGTTGAGGTCGTCCGGGGCGGCGTCGACCTGGAACGACACGAGGTCCTCGAGGCGGCCGATCAGCTGGCGCCACTTGACCGGCTCGAGGCGCGGGCGGGGCAGGCGGGCGAACTGCGTGTAGCCCTTGAGGAACTCGCCGAGGTGCTTCGAGCGCTCCGAGATCGTGTCGATGATCCGGTCGAGCCGGGCGTCGCGCGCCTCGGCGGCGTTGATCAGGCGGGCCGAGTGCAGCAAGGACGAGATCGGGGCGAGGGTGTTGTTGATCTCGTGGGCGATCAGGCGGATCACCTTCTTCCACACCTCGACCTCCTGGCGCGCGAGCTCGCGGGTCAGGCGCTTGAACGCGTAGGCGGTGTGCGGGCGGCCGCCGATCTGGACGTTGCGCATCACGAGGTGGTAGGCCTCGAAGTCGCCGCCCTGGTGGTCGACGGTGAAGATCGAGTCGCGGCCGCGGGCGACCGCGTCGCGCAGCTCGCCGGGCAGGTCGCTCAGCACGTCGGAGAACTTGGCGCCGATCAGTCTGCTGTCCGGTAACTTGAGCCATGTCTGCGCGGCCATGTTGGCGTAGACGATCGCGCCCTCGCCGTCGCACAGGATGTACGCCGTGGTCGTCACCGCGAGCAGGGTCTCGAGCAGGACCTCGCGCTCCTCGAGCTCCATCTGCGTGGTCCGCAGCTCGGAGATGTCGGTGATGAAGCCCTCGAGCGCGACGAGATCGCCCGCGGGGCCGTGGACGCCCTGGCCCTGCTCCCACATCCAGCGGACCGCGCCGGTCCGGGTGCGCACGCGGTAGCTCGTGCGGAACGGCTGGCGCGCGGCGAGGGCGAGCTGGACCTGCTCCCACACGCGGTCGCGGTCGTCGGGGTGGATCAGCGCGCCGAAGCGGACGGCGCCGGTCAGCTCGTCGGGGGAGAAGCCGACCAGCTCGAGGCTGCCCTCGCTGGCGAACTGCATCGTCCAGTCGGGGTCGTTGGCGCAGCGGTAGACCATGCCGGGGAGGTTGGCGAGCAGGGTCTGGAGCGCGCGGTGACCCCCGCGGAGCTGCCCGGCCGCGGCGAGGTGGGCGGCCCGCTGCGCGAGCGCGCGCTCGACCGCGGCGAGGCGGCCGGCGAGGCGGGCCGGGTCGTCGCCAGCGGAGAAGACGAGGAAGTCGTTCGCGCCGGCGGCGATCAGCGGCTCGGCCCGGGCCTCGTCGGCGAGCGCGGCGAGCAGCACGACGTCGTCGCCGACGCGCCCGCGGACGTGCGCGACGAGGGCCGCGGGGTCGTCGGCGGCGCGCTCGTCGAGGACGATCAGGTCGGCCGGCGCGGCGGCGAGCTCGGCCTCGACGCGCGCGAGGTCGCCGGCGAGCCGGACCGCGTGGCCGCGGCCGCGGAGCTGCGCGGCGAGAACGTCGGCGACGGCCGAGTCGCGCGAGACGACGAGGACGGCGGCAGGATCGACCATGGCGCGCCGACGATACCCGCCCGCGATCGCGGTGAGAAGCGGCGAAGATGGCAGCGCCGGGGACCTCCTGCCCCAAGAGGCAGGATCTGGGGCCAGCCCGTCGGGGGGCGCCGCCCCGACGGCCGGACCGGCGCGCGCCTTTTTGTCACGGGCGCCGCGCCCCGGCGGCGCTTTACGCGGTCTGTCGAGCCCGCTAGCGTGAGGGCGTGCTCGTGCCCCTCGTCGGTCTCTCCTGCCTCGTGGCGGTCCTGGCGCCGCCCTCCGATCCGTCGATGCCGTGGACCGCGGAGATCGTGCCCGGTCAGCCGATCTCGGACGGCGCGCCGTGGGCGCTCGCGCCCGACGACCACCCGCGGACGCTGCTCGAGCAGGTGTTCGGCGAACGGATCGACCCGACGACGGTCGCGCCGCTGCGCGAGGGCAACCTGGTGTTCGACGGCGAGAGCCTGGCGCGCTCGCAGCTGGCGGCGCTCGGGCTGCCGGTGCCGGCGCTCGACTTCGACCCGACGCCCGGGATCCTCTACGTGGCGATGGACGGCGTGACGCTCAAGCGGCTGTGCGGCGGCGGGCAGGTGGCGAACGCGGCGCTCAACTGCTCGCCGCTGGTCGACGACGAGACGAGCTTCCCGCCGCTGCAGGGCGGCGACGCGGCGCGCGCGGTGGTGATGCAGAAGCTGAGCACCTTCTACGCGCCGTTCAACCTGGTGCTGACGACGACGCGGCCGCCCGACTGGCTCCCGTACTCGATGGCGGTGATCGGCGGGACGTCGGGCAACGCGGGGCAGGGCAACGGGGTGTGCGGGGTCGCCAACGTCGCGTGCGACGGGGCCAAGCGCAACCACGTGTCGCTGACGTTCCCGCAGAGCTGCGCCGGCTCGTCGGCCGAGATCGCGGCGCAGGAGTCGGCGCACAACTTCGGGCTCGAGCACACCGACATCCAGGCCGACCTGATGTATCCGTTCGTCGCCGGCGGCGACTCGTTCATCGACAGCTGCATGGACATCTCGCACGCGACCGGCGACGGGATCACGCAGTGCACGTACGTGCACGAGTTCTACTGCCCGGCCGGCGGCGGCGAGCAGCAGAACTCGCACGACGAGCTGCTGGGGGTGTTCGGGCCGCGCGAGGTCGACACGATCGCGCCCGAGATCGTCGACGTCCAGCCGCCCGACGGCAGCGTGTTCACGACCGCGGACTCGTTCACGATCTCCGCGACGCTCACCGACAACCTCAACATGGTCGGCGTCAAGTGGACCTGGCTCGAGGGCCTGCCGCCGGACTTCCAGGAGTCGGGCTACACCCGCTGCACCAACGACGTCTGCACCGACGACTACGCGGCCTGGCGGCCGATCGACAGCCCGTGGGAGTTCTTGACGTTCACCAAGCCGCCCGCGGGGGCCTACAAGTTCAAGGTCGAGGTGATGGACTCGTACGGCAACTCGGCGACGAGGACGCTCGCGCTGACCGTCAACCCGGCGGCCGGCGAGACGACCGGCGGACCCGACGGGACGACCGGCGGCCCCGACGGGACGACCGGCGAGCCGGATCCGACCGGCGGACCCGAGTCGACCGGCGAGGTGCCGGATCCGACCGGCCAGCCCGGCCAGACCGGCGGGGTGACCAGCGCGACCGGCGGGGCGACAAGCACGACCGGCGGCCAGGAGCCGGGCGAGGACACGTGCGACTGCAGGGTCGACGACCCGCGCCCGCCGCTCGCGCTGCTGCTGCTCGCCGGACTCGCGCCGCGGCGGCGCCGGCGGGGCTCGTGAGCCTGGCCTTCGGGGCCTGGCCTTCGGGGCCTGGTCTTCGAGACCTGAACTTCGGGCCCTGGCCTTCGGGGCCTGGCCTTCGGGGCCTGGCCTTCGAGACCTGAACTCCGGGCCCTGCGCTAGAGATCGGGCTTGCGATCGAGGCGCCAGGCGGCCACGGCGATGAGCGCGCTCGCCAGGCCGAGCGCGCCGGCGAGCGCGAGCGCGGCGTTCGCCGGGGACACGCCGCCGTGCCACAGCAGCGAGGCCGGGAACGCGGCGGCGAGCGAGAGGTCGCGGCCGGCGAACACGTCGGGGCGGTAGATCAGGACCGAGGTCGGCAGCAGCGGGAGGATCGCGGCCGCGGACGCGAGCAGGACCGCGTGCTCGACCTCGCGGAGCCACAGGAAGGCGAGGTTGAGCGCGGCGAGCAGTACGACCGCGAAGGCGGTGATCGCGGCGCCGGCGGTCAGCACCGGGACGAGCGCGGCGTCGCCGAGCCACAGGCGCAGGGTCAGCGCGTTGGCGACGCTCAGCGCGAGGCCGAGGACGAAGGTGGAGGCGAGGGCGGGGGCGCTGCGGGCGGCGAGGAAGTGGGCGCGGCCGATCGGCTTGGCGAGGTAGAGGTCGAGCTCGCGCGACTCGGCCGGGCCGACGTGGACGCGCAGCAGCTCGAAGGCGCCGGCGAACAGGACGATGATGTACTGGCCGAGGTAGTCGTTGACGAGGATCAGGTCGGCCATCGTGTCGAGCCGCAGCGAGGTGCGCAGGAACTCGAGCGCGAAGGTCGGCAGCCGCGGGGTGAGCGCGGCGTCGACGACGGCGATCACGGCGCCGAGGGTGATCAGGGCGAGGTGGCGCGGGCCGAGCGCCCGGCGCAGCTCGGCGCGGACGTAGGGGCTGAGGACGCTCATGCTTCGACCCTCCTCACGGCGAGCGCGCCGAGGGTGATGGTGGCGGCGTGGATCGCCAGGAGGACGAGCAGCGGCCGCACGACGGTCGCGGCGCTCAGATCGTCCAGGTGGCCCAGGAGCCAGACGGCGTGGGAGAACGGGTTGACGACGGTGTAGTCGGCCCAGGCGGGGTTGTAGAAGCCGAGGAAGGCGCCGCCGACGAGCAGCATCAGGACCATCAGGCTGGTCAGCATGGCGCCGAGGCGGCGGCGGATCAGCACGGCGAGCGCGCCGCTGAAGGTGACGGCGAACAGGGCGCCGACGAGGTGGACGCCGCTGACGACGAGGAACGGGCCGGCGCGGAAGCCGGCGATCTGCCAGGGGAACAGGGCGAGGCCGAGCAGGCCGGCGCCGCCGATCAGGAGGGTGAAGACGATCGCGGCGGCCGCGAGCTTGACGAGGTAGTACTCGGTCCGGGTGATCGGCTTGGCCCACAGCAGCGGCAGGAGGCCGCGGGCCTGCTCCTCGCGGATGATGCCGCCGGCGAGCACGACGCCGAGGATCGCCGACAGCTTGTTGAGCGCGAGGTCGGTCCAGATGAAGAGGAAGAGCGAGAAGGCGGGGTCGTCGCCCGAGAACCACGTCGCGGCGGCCTCGGCGACGTGCGGCGGCGGCTTGGCGAGCAGGAAGGGGGCGCCGAGCACCGCGTAGAGGACGATGCCGACGGCGAGCCGGGTCCGACGGGCGCGCAGGAGGGCCCGGACCTCCTGGCGGAGCAGCGCGGCGATCATGCGGCCTCCTGCACGAGATCGAGGTAGAGGTCGTCCATGCTGGCGGCGCGGCGCGTGGCCTTGAGCTCGGCGAGGCCGCCGCTGGCGATCAGGCGCCCGTGGTGCATGACGGCGACGCGCTCGCAGATGCTCTCGACGTCGCTGAGGATGTGCGTGGAGAAGAGGACGGTGGTGCCCTCGTCGCGCGCGAGGCCGCGGATGTGCGTCAGGAACTTGTGGCGGCCGAGCGGGTCGAGGCCGCTGGTCGGCTCGTCGAGGAAGAGCACCCGCGGGCGGCCGATCAGGGCCTGCGCGAGGCCGACCTTCTGCGCCATGCCGGTCGAGAAGCCGCCGAGCGACTTCCTGGCGACGGCGCCGAGCTCGAACAGGTCGAGCAGGCCGCGCGCGCGGGCGGTCGCGTCGGCGCGCGAGAGGCCGAACATGGCGCCGACGTAGACGAGGAAGTCGAGCGCGCTCATGTCGCGCGGGAGGCCGTAGCTGGCGGGGAGGAAGCCGGAGAGCCGGCGGACCTCGAGGCTGTCCTCGACGATGTCGCGGCCGAGCACCCGCGCGGCGCCGGAGGTCGGCCGGGTCAGGCCGAGCAACATGCGGATCGCGGTCGTCTTGCCGGCGCCGTTGTGGCCCATGAACCCGAAGACCTGTCCCTCGGGCACGGTGAAGGAGACGCGGTCGACGGCGAGGACGTCGCCGAAGGACTTGGTGAGGGCGTCGAGCTCGATCGCGGCGGTCATGCGGAAGACTCCTGATCCGGTGGCCCGGACGGTTGGGCGGCGTTGGGCGGGGCGAGCACGCCGGCGAGCACGAAGTCGACGAGGCCGGCGAAGTAGCGCCGACGGTCGATCATCCCCGCGGTGATCAGGTCGGCGTGGAGGTGGAGGAACTTGAGGCCGGCGATCACGAACGGGACGACCTCGACGTCGAGATCGGCGCGGAGCTCGCCGGCGGCGATCCCCCGGCGCAGAAGCTCACGGAAGTGCTGCACCGCGGCCTCGACCTCGGTCCGCTTGCGCCCCTGCGCGGCGTACTCGCGGAGGATCGGCAGCTCGGGATCGTCGGTGAGGAGGCGCGCGAGCAGCGGCTCGCGCTCGAGGGTGTCGAAGGTGAAGGCGAGGCCGGTCCGCAGCCACGCGGCCGGGCTGGTGATGCCCGCGATCTCGGCGGCGTAGCGCCGCCCGGCCTCGGCGTTGACGTCGTCGAGCACGGCGAAGAAGAGGTCCTTCTTGCCGGGGAACTCGAGGTACAAAGATCCCTTCGCGCAGCCGGCCTCGGCGGCGATGTCGTCGAGGACGGTGCGCCGGTAGCCGTGGCGGCCGAAGTGCTTGCGCGCGACGGCGAGGATCCGCGCCCGGCGGGTGTCGGTCGGCTCGGTGGTCATGCGGGTCGATGACTATATGACTCGATTCGTTCATTCGGTCAATCGACTATTTTCGACCCCTGGAGCCCGTGTCCGGGGCCTGTATCATCCGCGCGTGTTCACGTCGGTCACGCTCGATCCCAACGACTCGTCGCTCGTCCGCGCGCGCCCGGGCACGGGGAATCGGCTCGGGCTCGTGCTGCTGTGGTCGGTCGACGAGCCGGAGCGCGCAGGGGAGGTGGCCCTGGTGCCGCCGGTGTCGCGCAAGGCCCAGCTCGCGCTCGGGCGCGCGGACGGCGGGTCGCTGCAGATCGAGTGGGTCCGCCAGCGGCCGGGCATCAACGAGATGACCGGGCCGCTGCGGTCGCCGCGGATCTCGCGGGTGCAGCTGCAGGTCCGTCAGCCGGACGAGGAGCACCTCGCGGTGGTCAACGTCGGCCGCTGCCCGCTGCTGCGCCAGGGCTGTCCGATCGAGCAGGCGGAGCTGAAGGTGGGGGAGGTGATCGAGCTGCGCAAGGTGGCGGCGCTGATGGTGGTGTCCCGACCGGCGACGCTGCCGCTGTGCCCGGAGTGGCCCGCCACGGACCACACGTTCGGCGCGGCGGACCGGTTCGGGATCGTCGGCGAGAGCCCGGAGGCGTGGGCGCTCCGCGGGCAGCTGGCGTTCGTCGCGGGGCGACCGGCGCACGCGCTGATCCGCGGAGCGAGCGGGACGGGCAAGGAGCTGGTGGCGCAGGCGATCCACGCGCTGTCGCCCCGCGGCACGCGGCCGATGATCGCCCGCAACGCGGCGACGTTCCCCGAGACGCTGGTCGACGCGGAGCTGTTCGGGAACATCAAGAACTTCCCGAACGTCGGCATGCCCGAACGGCCAGGGCTGGTCGGCGAGGCCGACGGGTCGACGCTGTTCCTCGACGAGTTCGGCGAGCTGCCGCAAGCCGTGCAGGCGCACCTGCTGCGAGTGCTCGACGCCGGCGAATACAGCCGCCTCGGCGAGGCGAGGGCCCGCCGCGCAGACCTGCGCCTGATCGCGGCGACGAACCGCCCGGAGTCGGTGATCAAGGAGGATGTGCTGGCCCGGCTGCGGCTGCGCGTGGAGGTGCCAGGGCTGCCGCAACGCCGCGAGGACGTGCCGCTGATCGCGGCGCACCTGTTGAAGAGGATCGCGCGGCAGGACCCGGTGATCGCGCGCCGCTACTTCCCGGAGGCAGACCCCGAGCAGGCACCACGCGTGAGCCCGCGCCTGATGGCGGCGCTGACGCAACACCCGTTCACGACGCACGTGCGCGAGCTCGAGGCGCTGCTCTGGAAGGTGATGGCCGAAAAGACAGACAGCGAGACGCTCGATCTGCCGCTGTGGCTGGCGACGGCGCCGCCGCAGGGGACGGCGCAGGCGCCCGAGACGGTCGAGCCGGAGCAGGGCGGGGTCGATCCGATGAGCCTGTCGCCCGAGCAGATCCAGGCGGCCCTCGATGCACACGACGGGCGCCAGGAGCCGGTCTGGCGCGAGCTGGGGCTGTCGAGCCGACACGTGCTGACGCGGCTGGTGAAGCGCTACGGGCTGCGGGTGCGCGGGCGCGGGGACTGAGGCTCGCGGTCCCAGGTCCGCGAGCGGCGCGGGAGGTCGAGCGCGATCAGCGGGAGGTCGCGGACGACCAGGCCGCGGAGGGCGAGTCGGCCGGTCGCGCGGCCGCCCGCGATCGCCGCAGGCCGCGGACGGTGAATCCGGCTGTCCATTCGAACATGTCCGTTCGGGCGCGCAGGTCGATCCGCGCCGAGCGGGCGATGACGTCGAGGGCGGACAGGCGGCGCAGCTCGAGCGCGGCGGCGCAGCGCAGCTCGGGTCCGCGGCAGCCGCCGTGCACCGACAGGGCGCCGCGGATCGGCGGGAAGGTCGGGACGAACAGGCGGGCGAGCGCGGCCGGGCGCGCGAGGTCGGCGGCGGTCAGGGCGGCGTCGAGGTCGTGGACGGCGCCGCCGAGCGCGCGCAGGTCGAGCGCGGCGCGGACGCCGGCGAGCTCGAGATCGGTCTGAAGGGACAGGTCGCCGCGGGCGAGGTCGAGGACGCCGACGAGGCCGGCGGACAGGCCGCCGACGGCGTCGCAGCCGCGGCAGCGGACGGCGCCAGCGAACGCGAGCCGATCGTCGTCGAGCGGGCGCGCGCGCAGGTCGAGCGCGGGGGCGATCCGGCCGGCGGCGCGGTCGGTCAGGGCGGCGAGGTCGAGGTCGGCGCGGAGCTGGACGTCGGCCCGCGGGGCGCCGCGCCAGGCGCCGCTGCCGGCGAACGCGAGCTCGAGGTCGGGGGCGAGGGCGAGGCGGAGGTCGGCCGACATGTCCTCGGGGACACCCCGGGCGTGAGCCGCGAGGTCGATCCGCGGGCCGAGGGCGCGCAGCCGGTCGGCTGTCCCTCGGGGCAGGAGCGGTTCGAGGGCGGCGAGCGCGACGGAGGCCCGCAGGTCGAGGGCCCCGTCGAGGTGGCGGACGTCGAGCTCGGCGGACGGGATCCGGACGGCGGCGCCGTCGGCGAGCAGGCGGAGCTCCGAGAGCGTGACGACCGGCGAGGACCAGGTCGCGTCGAGGCGGAGGTCGCGGATCGTCGGCGCGTCGCGGACACCGGCCCGGACGTCGCGCAGCTCGAGGCGCGCGACGCGGCCGGCCGCCTGGGCGCGGGCGTCGAGGTCGAGCGTCTCGACGATCGCGTCGGCGCCGGCGCCGAGCACGGCGGCGTCGCGCAGGCGCAGGGCGACGTCGAGGCCGAGCGGGAGGTCGGGGCCCGGCGGGGCGTCCGGGTCGTCGGGCTCGAGACCAAAGGGCGGGGCGAGGTCGCCCCAGTCGCTGGCGACGCCGTGGACGTCGGTGAGGTGGACGCGCGTGCGATCGAGGCGCAGCTCGCGGACGACGAGGTTGCCGCCGAGCAGCGGCCACGGCGACCAGTCGACGGTGATCGCGTCGACGGTGACGAGCGCCTGGCCCCGGCGATCGCGGAGCATGACGCCGCGCAGGACGAAGCGGCCGACGAGGATCCCGTCGACGTCGTCGATCGAGGCGCTGCCGGCGATCCGATCGCCGTAGACCTTGAGGCCGAGCGCGACGACGAGGCGCAGGCCGCAGGTGGTCGTCAGCGCGACGGCGAGGAGCAGGACGACGGCGATCAGGAGGGCGAGCGCGCCCCAGCCGATCCAGCCGAGCGCCCGGCGCGCCAGTCTGCGGAGCCGCGTCATCGTCGCACTAGAATGCTTCACCCAGGCCGAAGTGCAGGGCCCAGCGGCGCTCGTCCTCGCTGTACGGGGTGTCGTTGAGGCGGACGCCGAGGTCGAGGCGAAACACGCCGATCGGGGTGTCGAGGCGGACGCCGGGGCCGGCGGAGTAGTTGAGCTGCGAGGGCCGGAACTCGCGGACGCCGGGGCGGACGTCGCCGGCGTCGACGAAGGCGACGAAGCTGAGCATCCTGCTCGCGTGGACGCGGGCCTCGACGTTGGCGAGCACGAGGGTGTTGCCGCCGATCGGGATCCCGCGGCATCCGTCACCCTCCGGCTCGCAGACCGCCGGGAAGGCCCGCGGCGAGAGCCTGCGCAGGCCCCACCCGCGGACGGTGTCGGCGCCGCCGAGATAAAACCGCATGTCGATCGGCAGGCCGCCCCGCTCGCCGAACGGGAGGATCCAGCCGAGCTCGACCCGGCCGGCGAGGGTGAAGCGCCAGTGCGGGGTCCAGTAGAGGCGAACGCTCGGACGCAGGCGGTGGGCGCTGAAGTCGCCGCCGAGGCCGGCGAGGTCGTAGACGAGGCCGAAGATCACGCCGTTGGTCGGGCGCAGGATCGAGTCGGTGAGGTAGATCCGCAGCGAGGGCTCGATGTAGCTGAGGAAGTAAGGGTCGCGGAAGTCGAGGCCGAGGATCGACTTCTGGACGTTGAGCTGCGGCGAGACGTTGAAGAAGTCGACGAAGCGGAGGTTGTAGGTCATCTCGACCTCGACGACGCGGCCGAGGAACCGCGAGAGGCCGGCGCGCAGGGTCGGGGTGTAGAACTGATAGCCCTCCCAGATCCCGAGCTCGAAGCCCGGCGAGAGGGTGGCGACGGTGCGCTTCTCGATCAGGCCCCGCTGGCGCAGGCTCGGCTCGAGCTTGAGGACGGGGCCGTGCTCGACGGGGCGCAGGAGGCTCGGCAGCTCGGCGTAGCCGACCTGGGCGCGCAGATCGAAGCGGGTCAGGTTGTGCGCGAGGTTGCGGTGCGAGTAGAGGAGGCTGCCGCGCTGCTCCCAGCGCACGGGGTCGAAGCCGAAGCCGAGGCCGAGCTTGAGCGACTGCGGGCGGGCCTGGCGGACGCGGACGGTCAGGGTGACCGGGCCGCTCTCCTCGGGGGCGGGCGGCTTGTCGATCGTGACGGTGTCGAAGACCTCGAGGCCGTAGACGGCCTCCTCGATCCGGGCGACGAGCCGCGGCGAGTAGGGGCGGCCGATCGCGAAGTCGATCTCGTTGCGGACGTACTTCTCGGGGACGTTGCCGAGGCCCTCGAAGCGGAGGCCGCCGATCGTGACGCGCGGGCCGGGGCGCAGCTCGAAGCGGACGTCGGCGCCGAGGCCGGGCGAGACGCGCGCGGACTCGCGGACGTCGGCGTAGGCGTGGCCGGCCCGCTGGAGGGCGTCGCGCAGGGCGATCGCGCTGCGATTGAGCCGCGGGACCTCGAAGGGGCGGCCCTCGGCGAGCTCGACGGCGCGGCGCAGCGCGTCGTGGCTGACCTTCGGGTCAGCCGGGGCGGGGCCGTCGGGGAACACGAGGTCGACGCTGCGCACCGGGGTCGGATCACCCTCGCGGACGACGACGCGGATCGTGGCCTTGCCGGGCCGTCGCTCGCCCGGGGTCCGGGTGAACAGCTTGACGCGCCCGGCGCGGACGCTCGGGGTGATCGAGACGACCTCGGCGTCGTAGTAGCCGTGGGCCTTGTAGACCTCGACGATCCGCGCGGCGTCGACGGGGATGTTGGCCGGGAGGTAGGGGAACTTGTCCTTCCACGGGAGCCGCGAGCTCTCGCCCATGTGGAGGTAGGCCAGCAGCTCGTCCTCGGTGAAGCGGTGGACGCCCTCGAGCTCGACGTCCTTGATGTAGGCGGTGGAGCCGCGGACGTCGTCGAGCCGGCTCGAGCAGGCGGAGCCCGCGAGCACGAGTCCGAAGAGACAGGTCCGCAGGCGGCGCACGTCGCGGCAACCATAGCGCCCGGATCCGCGCGGACCCGGCGGGGCGCGGCGCTATAGAGGTTCGCTCGGCTGTCCCCGGGGGCAGGTCGAAGCGGATTGCGCGGCCGCCGCTGGCCGCCGGGCTAGGCCGGATCGTCGGGAGCGCCGCCCGGCCGCTCCTGGCGGACGCCGAGCGCCTCGGCCTTGCGCGCCTCGGCCCGCCGCTTGGCGTGGTAGAGCCGGATCCCCTCGGTGGTGACGAGGCCGACCGGCGGGGCGTCGGGGGCGGAGGGTGGCCTTTCGGGCATGTCCGGTCGGCCAGGCTCGACGGGGCGGGTCCGCTCGGCGCCGTGGCGGCGGAACTCGTCGCGCCAGGCGGCGAGCGAGCGCGCGGAGAAGCTGGGGTCGCTCGGGTCGTCGAGGACGGCGCGGACGATCGCCTCGGGGTCGTGGAACTGCGGGGCGAGCTCGCCGGGGTCGTAGGCGCCGCCGCGATCGAAGAGGCCGCCGCAGATCGGGCGCAGGCGACAGGCGTCGCAGGCCGGCGCGTAGAGGTGGCCCCAGGCGGTCTGGCGCACGGTCTGCTTGTCGTCGAGGAAGTGGACGACGCGCTCCTCGCCCTTGACGATCTTGCGGGTCTCGGTGCTGGCCCACCCGAATTCGCCCATGTAACAGAGCGGGACCTTCTCGACGCGGAAGCTGCGGCCGCTGGCGTGGAGGAGCCGCATGGCCCGCAGCAGCGAGAGCTCGAAGTCGGCGAGCCGCGGGGTGAACTCGGCCTGGTTGACCTCGGCCCGACCCATCGAAGGATCGAGGTTGTTCCACACGAAGTGGCGGACGTGCGGGTGATGGGCGAGGTAGTGGCGGATGTTGTGATCGAGGTGGTCGGCGTTGAGGCGGTTGATGACGCAGTTGACGTTGACGTCGATGCCGACGGCGTGGGCGTTGTCGAGGGCGGCGAACGCCCGCTCGAGCGTGCCGGCGGCGCCGCGCAGGCGGGCCTCGATGTCGGGACGCACGGAGTAGATCGAGACGTGGACGCGCCGGACGCCGGCCTCGGCGAGCTGACGCGCGAAGTCGAGATCGGCGAGGCGGGTGCCGTTGGTGATGACGCGGACGTCGAGGCCCTGCGCGCTGGCGTAGGCGGCGATCGCGGGGAGCTCGGGGTGAAGGGTGGGCTCGCCGCCGGTGAGGATCACGCCGAAGTAACGCCGACGCACGAGATCGTCGACGAGGAGCTTCATCGACTCGAGGGTGTGGACGTACGGGGTGGTCGGGTTGCTGCAGAAGCCGCAGAAGTGGTTGCAGTGGCGGACGACCTGGATGTAGCCGAGGTTGGCCACGGGAGGCGAGGATAGCACGAGGGCGGGCGAGGCGCGGCGGGCGTTGGGTGGGGGAGGGGTTGGCGTCGGGTGGGGACGCGGGGCTCGAAGGCCTGGGCCTCCGAGCCCCGCGTCCTTGCTCAACGCCAAGACAGGCCCGGGCCCCGCGCCCGCAGCTCGACGCCACGATCAGCGGCCGCGCAGCGAGAGGGCGATCTTCAGGACGTCGGTCAGCACGCCGGCGGCGGTGACGGCCCCGCCGGCGCCTGCCCCCTGGACCAGCAGGGGATAGTCGCGGTGGCGGTCGGTGGTGAAGGCGACGAACGCCTCGGTGCCGCGCAGGCGGGCCGCCGGGTGATCGGGCTCGACCTCGACCGGGCCGACGCGGACCTGCGGGGTCGCGGCCGGGTCGATCTGGGCGAGGTAGCGAAGCACCCGGCCGGCGCGGCGCATCCGGTCGATCCGCGCGGCGACCTCGGCGTCGAGGTCAGTCAGCGCGACGAAGAAGCGCTCGAGATCGGCGTGATCGAGGGCGGCCGGCGGGACGAACGGCTCGACGGCGATCGCGTCGAGGTCGAGCGGCAGGCCGAGCTCGCGGGCGAGGATCAGCGCCTTGCGGGCGACGTCGAGCCCGGACAGGTCGTCGCGCGGGTGCGGCTCGGTGTAGCCGCGGGCGCGCGCGTCGCGGACCGCCTGCGAGAGCGGGACGCCGCGCGACAGCTCGCCGGCGAGGAAGCCGAGCGTGCCGGAGAAGCTGCCCTCGATGCGGACGATCCGGTCGCCGGTGCGGACCAGCGACTTCAAGGTGTCGATCACCGGCAGGCTCGCGCCGACGGTCGTCTCGTACTCCCAGCGGCGGTGGCGCCTCCGGGCCATGTCCATCAGTTCCTGGCGCCGGGGCCAGGCGGCGGCGAGCGGGCGCTTGTTGGCGCCGACGACGTGGATCCCGCGGGCGAACGCGGCCTCGTAGAGCGCGGTGGTGTCCTCGGCGGTGCAGTCGACGAGGATCGGGACCGGGAGGCGGCGCAGGCGGTCGAGCAGCGGCAAGATGTCCGGAGGGCCAGCCGCGGGCGCGGCGGCCTGGAGGCGCGCCTGCCACCCGGCGGGCGGGATCCCGGCCGGGTCGAAGGCGGCGCGCTTCGAGTCGACGACGCCGGCGATCTTGAGCAGGACGTCCTGGGTGCGCACGAGCTCGGGCTGCTGCGCGGCGATCTGGGCCAGGAGCTCGCGGCCGACGGTGCCCTTGCCGACGACGAGCAGGTTGACCTCCTGGGTGGCGAGGTTGAAGGCGGCGTGGACGGTGCGGACGGCCAGCGCGGTGTCCTCGGCGTCGATCACGGCGGAGATCGAGCGCTCGCCGGCGCCCTGGGCGCTGGCGCGGACGAGCACGCCGATCTGGCCGAGCGCGCCGAAGAACCGGCCGGCGACGTTGGGGGTGCGGCCCATCGCCTCGCCGACGAGGGTCAGCATCGTCACCGGCTTGCGGACGCGGAGCTCGGTGACCTCGTGCGACTGCGTCTCGGCGGCGAACTCGGCGGCGAGGGCGGCCTCGGCGCGGGCGATGTCGGCGAGCGGGACGGCGACGGCGACGGCGCGGTCGCGCGGGGCCGGCGCGGCGAGCCAGACGGGGACGCCGGCGCGCGCGAGGGCGCCGAGCGCCCGCTCCTCGGCCCGCAGGTCGCGCAGGCGGCGGTGGGTCTCGAGGTCGACGAGCGCGAGGTCCTCGATCGAGACGACGCAGGTCGGGCGCTGCTCGTCGGTCGCGCCGGCGGCGTCGATCAGCGTGCCGGGGTCGTCGGGGCGGCCGGTGTTGCGCACGCGCAGGGGGATCTGCGCCTCGATCAGCGGGGCCATCGTCCGCGGGTGCAGCATCATGCCGAGGTCGGCGAGCTCGAGCGCCTCGGTCTGGCTGAGGTGCGGCACGGGGTAGGCCTCGAGCACGAGCGACGGGTCGGCCGTCATCACGCCGGAGACGTCGGTCCAGATCTGGACCTCGCGCGCGCCGAGCAATTGCGCGAGCAGGGCGGCGGTGTAGTCGGAGCCGTTGCGCCCGAGGGTGGTGGTCCGGCCGTCGCGGGTGCGGCCGAGGAAGCCGGTGTGGACGCTGACGGCGTCACCCCAGCCGGCCCGCAGCGCGTCCAGGCGGGCGCGCGAGGCGGCGAGGTCGGGGGTCGCCTGGCCGAAGCGGTCGTCGGTGACGGTCCAGTCGCGGGCGTCGACCGCGACCGCCGGGACGCCGCGGGCGGCCAGCAGCGCGCGGACGACGAGCACGCTGGCGCGCTCGCCGAACGACAGCGCGAGGTCGCGGGTCTGGGCGGTGCGCTCGCGCACGAGGCCGACGCCGAGCAGCAGCTGGCGCAGCGGCTGCATCAGGGCGCCCAGCCCGAGGGACAGGTCCTCGGGTTCATGGACCAAGAGACCTGCGCTCCGGAGCATGTCCGTCAAGTCGCGCGCGACGCCGGCGGCGAGCGCCTCGATCGCGTCGACGTGCGGGTCGGCGGGCTCGCCGAGGGCGGCCGCGTCGACGGCGGCGATCAGGCGGTCGGTGGTGTCGGCCATCGCCGAGACGACGACGGCGACCGGGCCGCGCGCGCGCTCGCGGGCGATCAGATCTATGGCCTGGAACAGGCGCGGGGCGGCCCCCACCGAGCTGCCGCCGAACTTCATCACCCGATAGGCGTCGGTCACGGCGGGCAGGATAGGGGAAGGCGCGGCCGGGCGTCCACCGCCGCCGGCGCAGGCGTGCGCGGCCGTCGGCGGCGCGCCGGGACCGGACGCACGCGGGCCGGCGGCTTGACGGGGAGGGGCCGCGTGCCACAGTTGCGGCGCCTTGGAGGGCACCATGCAGATCCTTGTCACGGGCGCGACGGGCTTCGTCGGGCGGGCGCTGATCCTTCGGCTGTCACGCGACGGTCACCGCGTGCGCGCGCTGGTCCGGTCGCGGGCGCGGGCGGCCGATCTGCTGGGGGCCGAGGTCGAGCTGGCGGACGCGACCGGCGAGGGGGCGCTCGCGCGGGCGGTCGAGGGCTGCGACGCGGTGATCCACCTCGCCGGCGAGTCGGTCGCCGGCAAGCGCTGGACGGCGGCGCGCAAGCGTGTCCTCGAGGACAGCCGGATCGCGCTGACCGAGCAGCTGGTCGCGGCGATCGCGGCGGCGACCGTGCGGCCGAAGGTGCTGGTGTCGGCCTCGGCGGTCGGGTACTACGGCGACCGCGGCGACGAGGAGCTCGACGAGTCGAGCCGGCCGAGCGACGACTTCCTCGGCTCGATGTGCCAGCGGTGGGAGGCGGCGGCGCTGGCGGCCGAGGGCCACGGGCTGCGCGTCTGCTGCGTGCGGATCGGGCTGGTGCTCGGGCGCGGCGGCGGGGTGCTCGCGGCGATGCTGCCGCTGTTCCGCGCGGGGCTCGGCGGGCCGCTCGGCTCGGGGAAGCAGTGGTTCCCGTGGATCCACCTGCACGACCTCGTCGAGCTGCTGACGACCGCGGCGACCGACGCGCGCTACCGCGGGCCGGTGCTCGGGGTGGCGCCGGAGGCGGTGACCAACGCCGAGTTCTCGCGGGCGCTCGCGCGGGCGGTCGGGCGGTGGGCGGTGCTGCCGGCGCCGGCGTTCGCGCTGCGGATCGCGCTCGGCGAGGCGGCCGCGGCGGTGCTCGCCGGCCAGCGCTGCCGGCCCGCCCGCGCGCTCGCGCTCGGCTTCCCGTTCCAGTTCCCGACGCTCGCGGCTGCCCTCAAAGACCTGTTTGATGGGACAGACGGCCCGAGCTTCGAGCCGGCCGGGGCGCCGCCGGCGAGCCCGTACCTGGCGCGCCGCGGGGCGCGCGGGAAGCTGCACCAGCGGACGATCCTGGCGGCGCCGCTCGCCGAGGTGTGGCGCTTCTTCAGCCGGGCGGAGAACCTCGGGCTGCTGACGCCGGGCGACGCGGTGATGCAGACCCGCGGGCCGCGGCCGCTCGAGGCCGGGCAGGGGCGGCGGATCGAGCACACGCTCAAGGTCGGGCCGGTGCCGCTGCGCTGGGTGTCGGAGTTCGAGGTGTGGGAGGAGGGCCGGCGGTTCGTCGACGTGCAGCTGCGCGGGCCGTTCGCGACGTGGTGGCACGAGCACCGGTTCGAGCAGCGGGCCGACGGGACGACGCAGATCGACGACACGGTGTACTACCGGGTGCCGTTCGGGCCGATCGGGTGGCTGGCGGAGCGGCTGTTCGTGCGCCGGCAGCTGCGCGCGATCTTCGAGTACCGCGCGCAGGCGATCCGGCTGCGCTTCGGCCGCGCGCCGGCGTGAGCCCGGCGACGCGGGGTCACTGGACGAGGAAGTAGGCGGTGGCGCCGAGGGCCGGGGTCGGTCCGTCCATCGAGCACAGCGGCATGGTGGCGCCATTGGCGTACGAGATCTCGTGGGCCGCGCTCCACTTCACGAATTTGCGCGGCATGCCGGTCTTGCCGCCGTGGGTCGACATGACGAGCAGCTTGGGGTCGTTGATCACCTTCGGCAGGACGGCGACGCCGTAGCCGTCGCCGAGGCTCTCGAGGCACGTGATCTGGGCCGGCTGGCTGAACCGGCCGAAGACGAGCAGGCGATCGGTGTTGTCGAGCTCGATGAACTGGGTGTGGCCCGGCACCATCCACTGCAGGTGCGCGGCGGCGTCGCTGGTGATGTGGTCGGGGTCTCCCCAGTTCGACAGGTCGCCGGTGGCCTTGTAGAGGATCTTGTCGCCGGTCAAGACGACGATCGTGATCGTCGTTCCGGCCTTCATGATGCAGCCGTCGAACCAGGTGTTGCCCGCGATGTTGATGTCGAGGTTGTTGGCGATCGCGGCGCAGGTCTTGAGCTTGCAGGCGTCGCTGCACAGCGCCGGGTAGAGGTTGAAGGGCAGGCTGGATCCGTCACAGCCCTCGGTGTTCGCGTCCCACTTGCCGTCGCCGCACGACTCGATGCAGTCGTTGCGGCAGGCGTCGTCGTCGATCGCGTTGCCGTCGTCGCACTCCTCGACCCCGGCCTGGACGAAGCCGTCGCCGCACGCCGCCTTCTTGCAGCCCCCGAGGCACTCGTCGGTGTCCTCGAGGTTGCCGTCGTCGCACTCCTCGCCGGGATCGACGATGCCGTTGCCGCAGGCGGCGTCCTCGATCAGGCAGAGGGGCGAGCAGCCGTCGCCGTCGTCGAGGTTGCCATCGTCGCACTCCTCGCCGTCGTCGAGGATGCCGTCGCCGCAGGTCTCGAGGGCGCAGGTGTCGGTGCAGCCGTCGCCCTCGAGGTTGTTGCCGTCGTCGCAGGCCTCGACGCCGACGTGGACGAAGCCGTCGCCGCAGGACGCGACCTCGCAGGAGCTGAGGCAGTCGTCGTTGTCGCTCGGGTTGCCGTCGTCGCACTCCTCCATCGGATCGTGGACGCCGTCGCCGCAGACGCCCGCGGGCTCGGTCGTGTCGGGGGCGGTGGTCAGCGGCGAATCGGTGGTGCCGGACTCGGTCGTGGTGCCGTCGCTGGTCGGCGCGCTCGTCGACACCGTCGTCGGCCCGCTCGTGGGCCCGCTCGACGACGGGTCGCCGGTGCCGGTGCCGACGCCGGTGGTGCCGGGGAGCACGAGGCCAAAGGCGGGGTTCTCCGCGGTGCAGCCGGCCGCCACGAGGCCGAGGGCGAACGTCGGAAGCAGGAGACGCGATAAGTCAGACATATCCTCCACGGTAACGGGAGGTCGGCGCCGACTGAAGCGCTCGTTCTTCGCGCCGTGCGGGCTGGAGCCAGAGGTGCCCTAGCGCGAGGCGGCGAGGCCGGCCTTGACGACCTTGCCCATCGCGTTGCGTGGGAGCGCGGCGAGGAACACGACCTCGCGCGGGCGTTTGTGCGGGGCGAGGGCGGCGGCGACGTGATCGCGCAGGCGATCGGCGTCCGGGGGGCGCGCCGGATCGGCGGCGACGACGTAGGCGACGATCCGCTCGCCGAGGTCGGCGTCGGGGACGCCGACGACGGCGACCTCGGCGACGTCCGGATGCTCCAAGAGGCAGGTCTCGATCTCGCCGGCGCCGATCTTGAAGCCGCCGCTCTTGATCAGGTCGGTGGCGCGGCGGCCGACGATCCGGATCGCGCCGTCGGCGGTGCGCGTGGCGAGGTCGCCGGTGTAGAACCACCCGCCGGCGTCGAGCGCGGCCGCGGTCGCGTCCGGGCGGTGCAGGTAGCCGAGGAACACGCTCGGGCCGCGGACGGCGATCTCGCCGATCGTCGCGTCGTCGCAGGCGGCGAGCGGGCGGCGCTCGTCGTCGACCAGCCGGACCTCGACGCCGGGCAGCGGCGGGCCGACCAGGCCGGGCCGCGGCGGGGCGTCGCCCGGGACGCCGCAGACGATCAGGGTCTCGGTCAGGCCGTAGCGCTCGTGGACGCCGCGGCCGGTGAGCGCCTCGATCCGCCGGTGCTCGCGGGCGGCCAGCGCGGCCGAGCCCGACACGAGCAGGCGCGCGCCGGCGAGGCCCGCGGCGACCTCGGGATCGCGCTCGGCGGCGTCGGCGAGGCGCGCGTACATCGTCGGCACGGCGAACAGCACGCCGCGCTCCCGGACCGCCGCGGCGACCGGGCCGGGCTCGAAGCGCGGGATCCAGCGCAGCGCGCCGCCGACCCGCAGGCTGCCGAACAGCCCGAGCACGAGGCCGTGGACGTGGAACAGCGGCAGCGCGTGGACCACCGTGTCGGCGGCGGTCCACGCCCAGATCCGCGCGAGCGCGTCGAGGTTGGCGGCGACGCCGCGGACGCCGAGGATCGCGCCCTTCGGCATGCCGGTGGTCCCGGATGTATAAAGGATCAGCAGCGGGCGGTCGTCGACGCGGTTGAATTCATGTCCCCCGGGACATGCTTCCTCGGATATGTCCTCGCAGACCTGCTCCGCGGGCCCGACGTGGGCGACGGGCGCGTCGGCGGGGCGCGCGGCCCAGCAGCGGCGCGGCGCGGCGTCGCCGGCGACGTGCGCGAGCTCGCGCTCGCCGATCTTCGGGTTCAGCGGGACGGTGACGACGCCGGCGAGCGCGTTGCCGACGAGGGCGACGATCGTCCCGAGCTCGGGCTGGGTCCACACGCCGACGCGCTCGCCCGGGCCGATCCCCGCCGAGGCGAGCGCGCGCGCGTGACGACGACAGGCGGACAAGAGCTGCCGATCGGTGACGGAGTGTCCGTGGAGGGAGAGGACGATCCGACCGTCGGGAGCGGCGAGGCAGGGGAAGAGCGCGTCCAAGACGCCGAGAACATCAGCAAAACCGGGCCGGCCTGGCAAGTGCCAGTCAGAGCGCCGGCGGCGGCACGTAGGTGATCCACTCGCCGTCGGCGAGGTCGAAGTCGTCGCAGGCGGGGATCGGGCAGTCGACGGCGGTGTCGGCGAGCCGGGTGCTCTCGAGGCACAGCGCCCCCGCGGCGGTCCAGACGGCCTCGAGGGCGCCGGGCTCGCCCGCGACCTCGACGCTGCCCGAGACGTTCTCCCACTGCAGCGGGGTGCCGTTGACGGTGTAGCTGTGGCCGCCGCCGCAGTAGTCGGCGGTGATCATCTTGAGGGTCGCTTGACGCTGCGCCGGCGTGGTCGCGCTGGTCTGCGGGCCGTAGCCGAGCAGGGCGAGCTTGGCGGCGGCCGAGCCGGCGCAGGCGATCGAGAACCACCCGGGCCGGTTGGGGGCGACCGTCTTCTCGTCGAGGTCGTAGGTCTCGCCGCCGAGCACGAGCGCGACCGAGGCGCGCGCGTCGGTGACGTCGCCGGTGCAGACGTTGCGCTCGGTGACCCCGTCGGCGAGGTAGCTGAGCGCGTAGGCGTGGGCCGGGCCCGCGCCCGCGGCCCACCGCGGGACGGTGTCGTGGCCGGCGATCATGACGCTCGTGACCTTGACGCCGTTCTTCCCGAGCTCGATCTCGGTGCCGATCAGCGCCGCGCCGGTGATCGTGTTGCCCTTGGCGTTGCGCAGCACGAACGAGTCGCCGACGACCTCGAGCTCGTCATAGCCGCCGACCGCCGCGGGGGCGCTCGGGACGACCCGCAGGATCTGCAGACCGGCGCCGTTGACCTCGCCGTCGAGGCTCAGCTCGCGGATCGACGCGCCGTGGACCTCGGCCGCGTTGAAGCCACACTGCCAGATCGGGCAGCTCGAGCCCGAGCCGCCGCCGCGAAACATCGTAGCTTCGGCCTCGGCGTCGCTCACTGTCAAATTCCCGTCAAGATCGCAGCCGGCGAGCAGCGCGGCGCAGACCACCCCAGCGGCGTTCACATGACGAATTCTTGATGTCACAACAATCCCTCCGCGTCCTTCGCCAAGCAGTGTGGACGAGCTTTCCCGGCGCGCCCGCTCTCACATGTGATCCACGCCGTACGACCGGCCTACAGCGCCCGCTCAGGGCGAGATTCGCGGCTGTCGTCGCAGATCGAGGATCCGGCGCTCGAGCTGGCGAACCTCGGCGAGCCGCCACGCGTAGGCGTCGCCGCCGTCCCGGTACCACCGCTCGGCGTCGGCGAGCAGCTGACCGGCGCGCTCGAGGGTGCGGGCGGACGGTTGACCGGCGAGCGACACCTGGACGAGCGCGACCCGGGCCCGGGCGAGGCGCTGGTCCCGGAGCACGTCGCGGGCCTCCGCGGCGACGGCCGCGAAGTCGTCGATCGCGGCCTGAAGGGCCTGTTCGGCGCCCTCGAGCTCGCCGGCGGCCTGCAGGTGGAGCCCGAGCAGCAGCTCGCACTCGGCGCGCGCCCGCCTCTGAAACCATTGGTCGCGCGGGCTCGCCTCGATCGCGTTGCGCAGGTCCCGAACGGCGTCCGCCGATCCGCCGGTGTCGAGGGCGGCGTAGCCGCGGATCAGGGTTCCATCAAGGTTGAGCGGCCCGCCGGCGTCGGTCGCCTCGTCGGCGATCAGCTCGGCGGCGCGGCGCTGGGCCTGGCGCGCGTCGTCCTCGGCACCGGCCTCGCGCGCGTGGTGGGCGAGGTAATAGAGGCACCGCGCGCGCTGCATGAGGTCGGGCGCGGCGAACCGCTCGAGCGCCTCGCAGCCGGGCCGCAGGAGCTGGCGCGCCGCCTCGGGGTCGCGGACGTTCAGGCTCGCCGCGAGCCTCGCCTCGATCGTCTGCGGGTGGGCCGAACCGCGCTGCTCCTCGAAGATCGGCAGGGCCTCCTGCATCTGCCGCGCCCGCGCGTCGGGGTCGTCGTGCAGCATCGCCAGGTTGGTCAGGGTGTAGGCGACCTCGATCGAGTTCGGGCCGTGGGTGACCTGCTTGACCCGCAGGGCCTCGGCGTGCAGCTGGCGGGCGCGCTCGGCGTCGCCGCCGGCGAACGCGACCACGGCGGCGTTGTTGAGGAGGAGGCCGCGCAGCGGGCCCGGCGAGCTGACGCGCGAGAGGAAGGCGCGCGCGAGATCGAAGAACTCGAGCGCGCTGGTGGCCTGGCCGGGCTCGCGGCCGCGGACGAACATCAGCAGGGTGGTCGCCTCGGCGGCCCGCTCGTCGTCGCCGGCCTCGACCGCGGCGCTCAGCGCCCCGCGCAGCAGCTCGGCGTTGGCCGTCGGGTCGTCGGCGAGGAGGCTGAGGGCGAGGCGGCCGCGGGCCAGCAGCGCCCGCGCCCGCGCCGACGGCTCGCCGAGCGCCTCGGCCTCGTCGACGAGCTGATCGGCGAGCTCGGTCGCCGCGGCCTGGCGGCCGATCTTCTCGAGGTTCTCGAGGCGCTGGATCTCGTCGTCCATCGCCTGGATCCGGCGGGCGACCACCGGGTCGTCCGGCAGCGGGCGCTGGTCCCTCTCGAGCGCGGACAGGTCGCTGCAGCGGGCGATCGACGGCAGGTTGTCGACCAGCTCGAGCGCGCGCAGGGCGACGTTCGGGTCGCGCTCGGCGAGCAGCTGCGCGACCTCGGCGAGCGCCGTCTTGCGCTGGTCGAGGCAGGCCATCCGCCGGTCCAGGAAGCCGTCCGACAGCTCGCCGCGCTGGTGCGCGAGGCAGGCGTCGCGGTGCTCGGCGACCCAGTCGCGGCGGTAGCCGTCGAGGTGGCCCTGGACGCGCGGCCAGACCTCGGCGACAAACGCCGGGCCGGCGGCGGAGAACGCCCGCTCGGCCGCCGCGCGCCGCTCGCCGCCCCAGGCGGCGTCGATCGCCGCGTCGCCGCCGCTGCACGGGCCGGCCTGCGCGTGCTGGGCCTTGGCGGCGATGAAGCCGAACGCGGCGGCGACGCCCGCGAGCCCGAGCGCGGCCGCGTAGGTCCGCCGGCGCAGCGCGTGGCTGCGGTCGAGCGCCTTCAGCAGCGCGTCCATGCCGGGGTACCTGTCCCTCGGGTCAGGCCGAAGGCCGCGCAGCACGACCGCGTGCAGCCACGCCGGCACCCGGGTGCCGCGCGGCGGGTCGCGCACCTCGCCGCGCGCGACCGCGTGCGCGAGCTCCTGCACCGTGTCGCCGGGGAACGGCAGCTGGCCGTAGAGCGCCTCGTGCAGCGAGACGCAGAACGCGAACTGGTCGGAGGCGGGGCCGACGAAGCGGCCGCTGAACTGCTCCGGCGGCATGTAGGCCGGCGTGCCGACGACCTCGCCGCCCTGGGTGACCTTCGGCGCGGCGGCGGTGATCTCGCCCGAGAGGTCGCGGTGCGGCCGCTCGTGCTCGCCGCTCTCGCTGTCGCGGCCGGTCGAACACAGGCCGAAGTCGAGGACGCGGACGCGGCCGTCGACGCCGATCATGACGTTGCTCGGCTTGAAGTCGCGGTGGACGAGGCCCGCCGCGTGGGCGGCCGCGAGGCCCTTGCCGGCCTGCAAGAACACGTCGACGATGTCCCGCCAGCTCCGCGGCTGGCTCGAGAGCCAGGTCTGCACGGTGGTCCCGCGGATGAACTCCATGGCGACGTAGACGTCGTCGCCGTCGGTGCCGACCTCGTGGACGACCGCGACGTTCGGGTGCGACAGCCGGGCCATCGCCTGCGCCTCGCGCAGCAGCCGGAGCTGCGCCCGCGCGCTGTCCCGGGTGCTCTGCTGGCGCAGGACCTTGATCGCGATCTTGCGATCGAGCTTGTCGTCGTAGGCGGCGTAGACGACCCCCATCGCGCCGGAGCCGATCCGCTGCAGCAGGACGAAGCGCCCGAGCCGGCGGCCGAGCGCGGCCGGCTCGCGCGGTCCGACGGCGCCGGCGGTCGCCCGCGCGTCGTCGGGGACGCGCCGCAGCAGCGCCCGCACGCGCGCGAGCCGGGCCGGCGCCCGCTCGCCGCCCGGGCCGTCGAGCGCGACGTCGGTGAGGATCTCGTCGTCGCCGTCGAGGGCCAGCGATCGGGCGAGCGCGTCGAGCAGCGACTCCCAGGCGGTCGCCGCGAGGCCGCGCAGCGCCTCGATCTCGGCGTCGGCGACCGGCGGCTCGCGTAGCGACCGCTTGATCGCCCGCCGCAGCCGCCGCGCGGTCGGCAGCGGGAGGTTCCCGGACAGCCCGCCGCGGCGCAGCGACTGCTGCAACAGCGCGGCCTCCGGCGTGCCGTCGAGGACGGCGAGCACGCCGGCGTAGCGCCGCGCGGCGCAGTCCTCCCGCGCCTGCCCGCGGGCGCTGCTGCCGGCCGGCGGCCGCTCGATCATCGCCGCGATCAGGGCGATCACGAGGTCCGTCCGCCCGCTGCGCTCGGCGGCCGCGGCCGCGGCTCCGGCGACCGCGAGCACGGCGTCGGGATCGGGGGTCGGATCCTTGTGCGCGAGCAACCAGGCGGCTTGGTCGAGGCGGTGGAGGTCGGCGCTGGCGAGGCTGTCGCGCGTGCTCGGGACGGGCGAAGACATGGAGGGGGGCAGCCTCGCAGTATGACGCCGGTCACACCCGTCCAGCAGAGGCGGCCGCTGCGCCCTCGCAGGCGCCGGCCAGGCCGAGGTCGCCTGTGGGCCGGCCCCGCGTGCGGCGATCGCGTGGGGGAGTGCGCCGGGGCCGGCCCGCGGACACGAACCTGCCTTTCAGGCCATGTTCACGGGTGGGCGGACGCCGGCGGCGCTCGACCGCCTGGACCCCACCGGACACCGGGCCGCCGGCGAGCGGCGAGGATCGCGTGGTCGTCGCGTGGGGGACGAGACCCCCGGACCGTCAGGCGCGTACGAGCTCGAGGCGCGTCAGCTCGGCGGGCGCCCCGACGCGCATCGGCGGGCCCCAGTAGCCGGTGCCGCGGCTGACGTAGATCGCGGTGTCCCGGTGGCGGTGCAGGCCGGCGACGTACGGCTGCTGCAGCGGGACGAGCAGGCCGAACGGGAAGATCTGGCCGCCGTGGGTGTGGCCGGAGATCTGGAGGGCGACGCCGTGGGCCGCGGCCTCGTGGATCGCCTTCGGCTGGTGCGCGAGCAGGATCAGCGGGCGCGCGGTGTCGCGGCCGGCGAGCGCACGCGCGAGGTCGGGGCCGTGATCGGGGAGGAAGTTGCCGCCGGTCGGGTCGTCGACGCCGGCGAGATCGAGGCCGACACCGTCGCGGTCGATGCTGACCCGCTCGTTGCGCAAGACCTTGATCCCGAGCGACTCGAGGTGGCGCACCCAGGCGTCGGCGCCGGAGAAGTACTCGTGGTTGCCGGTGACGAAGTAGACGCCGTGGCGGGCCTTGAGCCGCGCGAGCGGGGCGACCAGCGGGCCGAGCGTCTCGACGCTGCCGTCGACGAGGTCGCCAGTGATCGCGACGATGTCGGGCTGCATCGCGTTGGTCTTGTCGACCAGTTCCTCAATGAAGGCGCGGCCGATCGTCGGGCCGACGTGGACGTCGGTGATCTGGGCGATCACGAAGCCCGACAGCGCGGCGGGCAGCTCGCTCAGGGCGACGCGCACCGGCTTGACCTCGATCGGCCGCAGCACCGAGAACAGGCCGTACCCGCCGAGCCCGAGCGCGCCGACGCCGACGACGCCGCCGAACACGCGGGCGAGGAACAGCCGCCGCTCCGGATCGACCGGGCCGCCCGCGAGCCGCTCGATGATCCAGGCGATCCCGCGCAGCAGATCGGCCGGGACCAGCAGCGCGAACAGCAGGAACATCAGGCCGAGCCAGGTGAAGAGGACCCAGTAGATCGGGCTGGCGACCTCGCGCGGGAGGTACCGCGACAGCGGGATGCTCAGCGGCACGACGACGGCCAGCAGGGCGAGCAGCCAGCCGAGGGTCCGCCCGTGCGGCGCAGGCCAGGCGACGTCCCGCACCAGCCGCGCCCACAGGTAGTAGTGGATCGCGCTCGACACGGTGAAGACGACCCCGAAGAACGCGAGGAGACGGCCGACGGACATCGGGACCAGGTGTAGCGCAGATCCTGCCGGGCGCGACGGGGACCCGGCGAGACGCCCGCGGACGGGCGAACCAGGCCGGCGCGCGTCCGCGAGGCGTCCGGGCCATGGCCGACGGGACAGGTCCCGCGGGCCATGTCCATGAGCGCCCACAGCAGGGATCGAACCTGCGACCTACAGTTTAGGAAACTGTCGCTCTATCCAACTGAGCTATGCGAGCGTGCGCTGCAGATTGGCCGAACCACTCCGCCCGCGCAAGGGGCCGCGCCAGCGGCGCGGGGGAGCGTGCGGCCGGCACGGGGGGAGCGGGCCGAACGAACTGGGCCGGGGGGCCGCCAGGGGGGCCAATTTCGGCAAAATGCGTCCGAGCGGCCGGCCGAAGCGGCCAAATTCGGAGAGACGGCCGCGGCTCGGCGGCGGGCGCGGGCGGACAGGGCCGGGGGACCGCGGAGGGGCCGCGAGGGGGCCGGGGGGACGCCAGGGGGCCGAATTTCGGTGAATGCCTGCGCTCGGTTCTTTGGGAGGGCGCGGCACCGAAGGGGGGGCCGGGGGGCCGCCGGGGGGCCGAATTTCGGTGAATGCCTGCGCTCGGTTCTCAGGCGAAGGGGGGGCCGGGGGGCCGCCGGGGGCCGAATTTCGGTGAATGCCTGCGCTCGGTTCTCGGGAGGGCACGGCACCGAAGCGGGGTCGGGGGGCCGCCGGGGGGCCGAATTTCGGTGAATGCCTGCGCTCGGTCTTCGGGAGGCACGGCACCGAAGCGGGGCCAGAGGGGGGCCGAGTTCGGCGGGGGGCCCGGCCGGCGATCGGCGGGGGAGCCGGTGGGGCGCAAGCGCTGCGGGGCGGGCGGGACACCCAGGACTTGACAGGGCGCGGATTTGCGCGCTCTGATGCCCGTGTGAAAGCGCTCGTCGCGTCTCCCCCCGGCCTCGCGCTCGTCGGCCTCGCCCTCGGGGGCGCGTGTGATCCGCCGCGCGAACCGGAGCCGGTCGAGGCCCGAACCGCGGCGCGCGGCGACGAGCCGGCCCCCCCGGAGGCGCAAGCGGCCCGCCAGCGCGGGCGGCTGGTCGCGGGCGAGCGGGTCGCCCGGGTGCCGCGGTGGCCGGGCGCGGAGGCGCTCGCTACGAGCGTGCGCGAGCGTCTGTCGACGGCGGTCCGCGCCGAGATCGAGCGCTCGCCGGTGCCCGTGCTGGTGCCGGGCGATCCGGGCTGGCAGGGGCTCGCGCTGTCGAGCCCGCGCGGCCCCGGCGAGCTCGGGCCCGGGTACGCGCTCTCGGCCCGCGCGGACGGGCGGACGCTGGTGGTGCAGGCGTCGCGGCTGGCCACGCTGGTCCCGGGGATCGGCCGCCACGAGGGCCGCGAGCGGCTGCGCGGGACGCCGGGCTTCGTCACCGAGAACGACGGGGTCAAGGCGGCGGCGTGGATCGAGCACGGGACCGCGTACACGCTCGAGCTCGAGTGCGAGGACCCGGAGTCGCCGCAATGCAGCGTGGAGGCGCTGCGCGCCGAGGTCGAGGGCCTCGCGTACGTCGGCGGCGCGGGCGAGGCGAGGCCGCCGACCCGCGCGCAGGGCGGCGCGATCGGAGGTGGCCGATGAGGCAGCGAGCGTCCTTCGTCGCAGGTCGTCGGGACATGCGCTCCCGGACATGTCCGCGCGGACAGCACGCGCCGCGCCGGGCGATCCACTTTGCGATCGTTGCGGCGCTCGCGGGCGCGGCGGCGACGGCCCGGGCAGCGGAGCCGTTCTACCTGCCGGTCGGCGACCTGATCCCGGGCTCCGGCGAGGGGCTCGCCGATCCGACGGTGTACGCGCCGGGGATGCGCTACCCGATCGAGAGCGGGCCGTCGTACCCGAACTCGCAGGTGTACGGGATCGGCGGGTCGAACGGGCCGCCCGGCAGCCAGTGCGACCCGGTCAACTACAGCTACCCGTGGCGCGACAATTACTGCGAGAAGCGCTCGTGGGACATGCCGCTGTGCCCGGCGGGGATCGGACACCAGGGCCAGGACATCCGCCCGCCGACCTGCGAGAAGGACAAGCACTGGACGGTCGCGTCGAAGGCCGGCGAGGTGACGCACATCGGCAGCTACACGGTCTACGTGACCAGCCCCGACGGCCAGCGCCAGGACTACCTCCACGGCGCCGTGCCGACGCTGCAGGTCCAGCTCGGGCAGACGGTCGCGGCCGGCGACAGGCTGATCAAGGTGTCGAACAACATGGGTCAGACGCCGACGTCGATCCACCTGCACTTCAACCTGAAGCAGGACATCGGCGGCGTCGGCTACGTGTACGTGTCGCCGTACATGTCGCTCGTCGAGGCCTACGAGGAGCTGATGGGCCTCGGCAACAAGCCGCCGACCGGCGCGCTCGACAAGGCCGACTGCGCGAGCCTGGTCGGCTGGGCCCAGGACCCCGACGCGCCGGAGCAGCCGATCGCGGCGCTGCTGGCCTTCGGCGGGCCGAAGGACGACCCGGCGGCGACGCTGGTCGAGGTGCTCGCCGACATCCCGCGCGACGATCTGTGCGCGCAGCTCGGCTCGTGCGCGCACGGCTTCGAGGTCGAGGTGCCGCTCAGCCTGCGTGACGGCCAGACGCACACGGTCCACGTGTACGCGAAGGACGACGGGCAGGGCGCGCCGGCCGAGATCGACCTGTCGCCGGGTCAGTTCGCCTGCGAGCCGCCGCCGCTGCCCGGCGGGGTGCGCCGCTGGATCACCGACCCCGAGTCGCTCGCCGCGTGGAAACTGTCGCCGTTCTGGCAGATGATCGTCGCGCCCGACGCGGCCGTCGAGGCTCTGCCCGCCGGCCACGACCTGATGCCGTGGCCGACGCTGGCGCGCAGCAACGCCGACCCGGAGGCGATCTGGCTGATCGACCAGGGGACGCGCCGGCCGATCGACGACCCGGCGATCGCGTCGGCGTGGCAGCTCGACCTGGCGACCGCGGAGACGTGGTCGGCGGCCGCGCTGCAGGCGCTGCCCGAGGGGCCGCCGCTGCGGCCGGCGCCCGTGCTGGTCAAGGGGACAGGTCCGAGGATCTATGTCCTCGACGACCCGCTGTGCGTGGCTGGAAACGAGGAGCCGTCGTGTCCCACCGTCGCGGACACGAGCGGCGGCGAGACCGGCGAGAGCAGCGGATCGGCCGCGTCGTCGGGCGTGACCGAGGGCGTCGGCTCGGGCGCGGAGTCGGGCGGATCCGCGGGCTCGGCCGGCTCGACCGCCGGAAGCGCGAGCGGGTCGGAGGACGTGCCCGTGCTACCGCCGGGCTTCGGCCGCGGCGGTGAGGACGGCTGTGGCTGCGCGCAGACCGACGCGCGCGGCGGCTGGTGGCTGCTCGCGGCGCTCGGGCTGCGACGGCGCCGTCGCGCGGCGCGGCGGTGCTCCTCGCGGTGACGCGCGCGCCGGAGGTGCGCCGGCGATCCGCGACGCGCAGACGACGACGCTCGCGATGTCCACCGATCGCCGGCTTGACAGGCCCTCGCGCCGCACCCCTCATCGTGGGCGAGGAGATCGAAGATGGCGACGAGGCGGGGTGTGGAGTGGGGGCGCTGGATCGCGTCGGCGACGCTGATCGCGGGCGGATGCGGGGACAACGGCGGCGACAGCAGCACCGCCAGCGCGAGCGGGGCGAGCACGACGACCGGGGCGACCGAGGCGCCGACGACGACGACGACGACGAGCGGGGCGTCGAACTCGGAGACGGCGACGGCGCCGACCGAGGGCGGGCAGTCGATCAGCGACTCGCAGGCGACGACCGCGAGCTCGAGCGGAGCGACCGACTCGAGCGCGAGCGAGACGGCGACGACCGCGAGCACGGGCTCGACGGGGCCGGTCGATCCGAGCGCCTCGACGACGGAGCCGGGCACGACGGGTGACGGCACGACCGCCGCGGTCAGCGAGTCCGACGGCAGCAGCGGCAGCACCAGCGGCGACACGACCGGCGGGCCGCCGGCGATCTGCGAGGCGCCGCCGGGGTTCGACGGACCGAAGGACCCGGCCTGCGCGATCGCGCCGAAGGTCGGCACGTTCAACCCGGTCGTCGAGTGGTCGAAGAGCACGTGGGCGGTCCAGCCGGCCTTCAACCAGGTGATGGCGGCGCCGATCGTCGCGTCGCTTAGCGACGACAACGCCGACGGCAAGGTCAACCAGGACGACATCCCCGACATCGCGTTCACGACGTTCTCCGGCGGGGCGTACCAGGCGGCGGGGGTGCTGCGGGTCGTCAGCGGCAAAGACGGCGCCGAGCTGCTCAACATCGTCGGGCAGGGGATCGGCGGCTCGGCGGGCGTCGCGGCCGGCGACATCGACCTCGACGGGGTCGCCGAGATCGTCAGCGTGACGACGAGCGGCCAGATCAAGGCGTTCGAGCACACGGGCGAGCTGAAGTGGACGTCGCCGGGCAACCTGGCGAGCATCTACGCGTGCCCGGCGATCGCCGACATGGATGGCGACGGCAAGCCGGAGGTGATCGCGGGCAAGGCGATCCTGAACAACGACGGCACGGTCCGCGGGATGGTCGGGCTCGGCACCGGGCTGCTCGTGTCGGTCGTCGCCGACATCGACAACGACGGGATCCAGGAGTACGTCGGCGGCAACGCGGCGTACGGGCCGAACGGCGCGACGCTGTGGTCGAACGCCAAGGCCGACGGCTGGGTGGCGATCGCCGACATGAACCTCGACGCGCAGCCCGACATCATCGTCACCGGCGGCGGGCGGGCGCGCATGCAGACGAACAAGGGCGTCGTCGTGTGGGACGTCCTGCTGCCGGGCGGCGGCGGCGGCCCGCCGACGATCGCCGACTACGACGGCGACGGCGCGCCCGAGGTCGGCGTCGCCGGCGCGACGTTCTACGTGGTGCTCGAGGCCGACGGCAAGGTGCTGTGGCAGAAGGCCACGCAGGACGCGAGCTCGCAGTCGACCGGGTCGTCGGTGTTCGACTTCGAGGGCGACGGCGCGGCCGAGGCGATCTACAACGACGAGCTGCGCCTGCGCGTGTACGCCGGCACGAACGGCGCGGAGAAGCTCAACATCCTCGGCCACGGCAGCGGCACGCTGTACGAGTACCCGCTGGTCGTCGACGTCGACGGCGACGGGCAGTCCGAGATCGTGGTGATCAACAACAACTACGCGTTCGGCACCAAGACCGGCGTGGCGGTGATCGGCGACAAGGACAAGTCGTGGCGGCCGACGCGGAAGATCTGGAACCAGCACGCGTACAGCATCACGAACGTCAACGACGACGGCTCGATCCCGAAGGACCCGACGCCGAACTACAAGGTCTACAACAGCTTCCGCTCGGGCGACCTGGCGCCGCCCGACGGCACGGACACGCCCGATCTGACGGTCAAGCTGGCCGAGCCGTGCGCGTTGCAGTGCGGCGAGGGCAAGGTGGTGCTGTACGTCCACGTCGGCAACGAGGGCGCGTCGCCGCTGACCGCCGGCGCGACGATCAAGGTCGACGGGACGATCAAGGGCCAGCCGGCGTCGCTGGCGACGATCGACATCGCCGACGTGATCGAGGCCGGCAAGGTGTCGCCGGGCTATCCGATCGAGCTCACCGAGGCCGTCGACATCGAGACCGTGACGGTGTCGGTCGAGGCGAAGGAGCAGGAGTGCGACACCGGCAACAACACGGCGATGCTCGCCGGACCGCTCTGCGGCTGACGATCCGTCCGACGCCGACGAGCGACGCGAGCAGGCGCCGCTCGTCGGCATGACGCGGGCACGGACACGCGGCGGGCACGGACACGCGAGGGCGCCCCGGCCCCACGGATGGGCGAAATTCCGATAATATGTATTATGTTAAGTCTAGGAGAGCGGCCAGCCGAGGCGCCGGGCTCGCCGCCGCCGTGCAGAGCGCACGCAGCACGTGCTCGTAGCTGCAGCACACAGCACACGCTCGTGCTGCACGCGCCGCTGCACGCTCGTTGCTGCTGCACGCTCGTTGCTGCACGCGGCCGCGGCTCGTTGCTGCTGCACGCTCTTGCCGCGTGCGCGCGGGCCGCTACCGGATCGGCAACCAGAACCGGCTCAGCGGCAGCCAGATCCGGTCGGCGCGGCCCTTGACGTTGCCGCGCGGCACGTACGGCGCCGGGCGCTCGGCCGCAGGATCGATGAAGTTCGCGGCGTCCAGGGCCTTCTGGTGCGCGCGCTGGGCCAGGCCGCGGGCGACCTCGGGCGTCGGGCACAGGCCGGCCGTGCACTGCAGGCGCACGACGGCCTCGGTCGACGGCACGGCGAACGCGTACTGCGTGCCGAGGCCGCTGAGCGCGTCGCCGACGACCGCGCCCGGCGCGACGTCGTCGGCCGCGCGCGCGTTCGGGATCGCGGCCCTGAGCTCGGCGAGCTTGGCCTCGAGGCCCTCGGACGGCCTCAGCCAGACCCACACGCCGAGGCTGTACGTCGCGTCGCGGATCGTCCCGTCGAGGCGGATCCGGTCGTACTCGTAGCGCTCCGGCGCCGGCGTCGGCGGCAGCTCCTTGAAGCCCGCGACGTCGGCCGGCGGCAGCAGCTCGGGCAGCCGCGTCCGGTCCTTGATGGCCGCCGGGACATGTCCCTCGACGCTGCGGACCAGCGCCAGCGCGTCGCGCTCGGTCGCGCAGCGCTGGCGGCCGCACTCGAGGCTGAACACGATCTGGCCGCGCGGATCGGCGCGGACGATCGAGAAGCGCTGATCGTCGACCGCGAGCCACGCGTCGTCGCCGAACTCGTCGAAGATCTGGCGCGCCGCGGCGCGCGAGCTGCCGACCGCGGCCAGCGCGGCGTCGCGCAGCAGGCCCTCGCCCTCGTCCGCGGCCCGCCAGGCGCGCAGGCGCACCAGCCCCGCCGGGCCCGGCGGCTCGGCGCCGGTCTTGCTGTAGCGCCGCTCGGCGAACTTCTCGGCGGTCGGGCCGCGGCTGGTCCAGTGCTGCGAGTAGCGGACGTTGTTCTCGCCGTCGAGGATCTGGCGCGCGTCCTGGCTGCGGTCGCGGTTCCACCGCTCGACGACCTCGAGGATCTTCTCCGACAGCAGGCCCGGGTCGCGGCAGACCGCGAGGCCGCAGCGCAGGCGCATCACCGCGTCGGTGTCGGCGACGCGGATCACGACGTCGTGGTCGACCGGGCCGGCGACGTGCGACAGGCCGGCGACGACGCCGGCGCGCTGGAGCTGGCGCGCGCGGAACTGCTTGGCGGTGTCCGAGTCGTCGAGCCCGGCGAGCAGGCCCTCGAGGGTCGTCTCGTTCGGGGCGATCTGCGAGGCGACCAGCGCGCGGTACACGGCCTCGGCGCCGAGCACCGGCTGGCGCCAGATCTCGAGCTCGAGCCCGTGCGGGTCGCTCGCGTGGTCGGCGATGTAGAGGATGTGATCGAAGCTGGCGTCGCCGCGCGCCGAGGCGTCGTCCGGGCGGGTCAGCGAGAACAGCTTCTCGGCGGTCAGGTCGCGCAGGTCCTTGACGCTGATCAGGCCGTCGGCGGTGACGGCCTCGACCTGGCGCGTCCACGCGAGGCTGTCGTGGCTCTCGTTGCGGTTGTCGCCCATCACCAGCAGGTGGCCCGGCGGGACCGTCCACTCGCCGATCCGGCGTGCGCCGAGGCGCGGGTCGAGGTTGGTCTTGTAGCGGACGACGTAGGTGTGGCCGTCGAGCGTCTCCTCGAGCAGCTCGCAGTGCGGGACCTGGTGCTGGCCGGAGTCGTCGCGGCACTTGTCCGGCAGGCGCCTGCGCGGCAGCTCCTCGAAGCTGTCGGCGCCGGCGCGGCGGATGCTGACCTTGTTGCCGTCGACGCGGATCGTGTCGCCCTCGAGGCCGATCACGCGCTTGATGAAGTCCTCGGACTCGTCGATCGGGTAGCGGAACACGACGACGTCGCCGCGCTCGATGTGGCCGAGGCTCTGGCCGACGACGGTGGTCGTGAACGGGATCTGGACCCCGTAGACGAACTTGTTGACGAAGATGTGGTCGCCGGCGACCAGCGTCGGCATCATGCTGCCGCTCGGGATCTTGAACGGCTCGTACAGGCACGAGCGCAGCGCCAGCGCGACGAGGATCGCTACGCCGACGTTCTCGATCGTCTCGCGCAGCGGGCTCTTGCGGGCGAAGCTGGCGTGCTGGTGCAGCAGCTCGTCGAGCCGCTCGCACTCGTCCTCCGCCCGCTCCCACTGCTTCTCGGCGCGGTGCCGGTCGAGCGCCTCCATGCTCTCGCGGATCGCCCGCGCGGGCTCGGGCGCGAGCCGGGCGGCGTGCTTCTTCAGGATCCGCCCGGCCTCCTTGACCAGCAGCGACGCGGCCGCCTTGACATTGCCGACCGACCGCCGGCCGGCCTTGCCCGCGGGCGGAGGCTTGCTCGGGGGCCGGTCCTGCGGCGCGCTGCCGGGCCCGGTGGCCTGTGCCGGAGTCGTCACGGGTCGCTCAGTCTAGCTTCAGGATCGCGTGGAAAGCACCCTGCGGGATTTCCACATTCCCAACCGCCTTTAGACGCTTCTTGCCGCGCTTCTGCTTCTCGAGCAGCTTGCGCTTGCGCGAGATGTCGCCGCCGTAGCACTTGGCGAGCACGTTCTTGCGCAGCGCCTTGACGGTGGTACGAGCGATCACGCGGCTGCCGATCGCGGCCTGGATGGCGACCTCGAACTGCTGCTGCGGGATCTCGTCCTTCATCTTGATGCACAGGTCGCGGCCGCGGTTGTACGCGCTGTCGCGGTGGCTGATCAGCGACAGCGCGTCGACGCGCTCGCCGTTGACCAGCAGGTCGACGCGGACGAGTTCGGCCCTGCGGTACTCGCCCTGCTCGTAGTCGAGGCTGGCGTAGCCGCGCGACAGGCTCTTGAGCTGGTCGTAGAAGCCGAACACGATCTCGGCGAGCGGCATCTCGTAGGTCAGCTGGACGCGCTTGGCGGTCTGGTACTTGAGGTCGAGCTGGATCCCGCGGCGGTCCTGGCAGAGCTTGATGATCGCGCCGAGGAACTCCTCCGGCAGCTGGATCCGCGCGGTGATCATCGGCTCCTCGATCGACTCGTAGTCGCCGATGTCCGGCATCTTCGCCGGGTTGTCGATCACCGTCTGCGTGCCGTCCTTGAGGTGGACGTTGTACTTGACGCTCGGCGCGGTGGTGATGATGTCGAGGTCGTACTCGCGCTCGAGCCGCTCCTGGATGATCTCCATGTGCAGCAGGCCGAGGAAGCCGAGGCGGAAGCCGAAGCCGAGCGCGACCGAGGTCTCCGGCTCCCAGGTGACGCTCGCGTCGTTGAGCGTCAGCTTGGCCAGCGCGTCGCGCAGGTCCTGGTAGTCGGCGTTGTCCGACGGGAACACGCCGGCGAACACCATCGGCTGGACCTCCTTGAAGCCCGGCAGCGGCGCGGCGTCGGGGTCGTCGGCGGCGGCGATCGTGTCGCCGACCTTGGAGTCGACGACCTCCTTGATGTTGGCGACGAGGTAGCCGACCTCGCCGGCCGACAGCTCCGGCAGGCTCGTGATCTCGGGCGCGTAGGCGCCGACGTCGATCACCTCGTAGGCCTTGCCGGTCGCCATCATCTTGATCTTGTCGCCGGCGCGCAGGCGGCCCGAGAACACCCGGACCATCGAGATGACGCCCTTGTAGCTGTCCCACCACGAGTCGATGATCAGCGCGCGGACCTTGGCCTCGACGTCGCCGTGCGGCGGCGGGATCCGCAGGACGATCGCCTCGAGCAGGTCGGCGATCCCGACGCCGGTCTTCGCCGAGACCAGCAGCGCGTCGCTCGCGTCGAGCCCAACCGTCTCCTCGATCTGCTTCTTGACCGACTCGACGTCGGCGCTCGGCAGGTCGATCTTGTTGATCACCGGGATGATCTCGAGGTTGGCGTCGAGCGCCATGTAGACGTTGGCGAGCGTCTGCGCCTCGACGCCCTGGGTCGCGTCGACGACCAGCAGCGCCCCCTCGCACGCGGCCAGGCTGCGCGAGACCTCGTAGCCGAAGTCGACGTGCCCGGGCGTGTCGATCAGGTTGAGCGCGTACTTGACGCCGTCATACTCGTACGCCATCCGCACGGCCTGGGCCTTGATCGTGATCCCGCGCTCGCGCTCGATGTCCATGCGATCGAGGTACTGGGCGGTCTTGTCGCGCTCGGTCAGAAGGCCGGTCGCTTCCATCAGGCGATCGGCGAGCGTGCTCTTGCCGTGGTCGATGTGGGCGATGATGCAGAAGCTGCGGATCGTCGGCCGCTCGGGGGCCGAGAGATCCACCATGCGTGGGGCGGGCTTGATCATGCGCGCGGACGGTGCCTTGGGGGGTGTCTGGTAGCACAAGACGCGGCCCGGCGCCCGCGCCCGCGCAGGGGGCTCGGTCACATGCCGCCCGCGCTTGCGGCCCGTCGCCGCCGTCATCTATTGTGTCGCCGGTGCCCCCTGCCCTCGCCCGCCCCTCCCGCCGCCCGGCGCCCCGCGTGCCGCCCCGCCGCGCGCCGGGGGCCCGCGGGCTCCTCCGCGGGCTCCTGGCGCTGCGGGCCGCCCCGGCCCTTGTCTTGGCCCTCGCAACCCTCGCGCTGGGGGCCTGCGCGGGCAAGACCCGCGGCCCGGGGGAGCAGGTCAGCGAGGGCGGCGACCCACCGTTCAAGGTCGAGCCCATCCTCCCGGTGCGCCAGGTCGCGCTGATCCCGCTGACCGTCGACAGCCAGCACTGCGACGCCGCCGGCAAGCGCGTCCAGCAGCAGGACTCGAACTACGACGGCCGCGCCGACGTGATCACCCTGGTCGGCGGCCGCGCCCCCGACGAGGGCAAGCTGCGCTGCCAGCAGGCCGACCTCAACTACGACGGCCGCCTCGACGCTTTCCTCCATTACGACGAGAAGGGCGAGCTCGTCCGCGAGCAGTACGATCAGGACCACGACGGCCGGATCGATCTCGGGCGCGTGTTCGAGGACAAAAGGCCGATCCTCGACGAGCAGGACACCGACCACGACGGCTACGTCGACGCCTGGCGCCGCTACGACAAGGGCCGGCTGGTCCGGATCGACGCCGACCGCGACCGCGACGGCCGCCCCGACGTGTTCACGTTCTTCGTCCAGGGCCAGATCGACCGCGTCGGCTACGACACCGACGGCGACGGCAACGTCGACGCCTGGGACCAGGACGTCGCGCGCCGGGCGAAGCTCGCGCTCGAGCGCCGCCGCAAGGCCGAGCGCGAGCTCGGCGAGGAGGAGTTCGTCGACTCCCCGAAGGCCGAGCCCACCGAGGACGGCAAGAAGGACGGCGGCAAGCCCGCCGACGCCGGCAAGCCCGGGAGCAAGAAGTCCGAGGCCAAGAAGCCCGAGGCCAAGAAGCCCGAGGCCAAGAAGCCCGAGGCCACCAAGCCCGAGGACAAGCAGCCCGAGGCCAAGAAGCCCGAGGCCAAGAAGCCCGCGGACACCAAGCCCGAGGACAAGCAGCCCGAGGCCAAGCAGCCCGACGACAAGCAGCCCGACGACAAGCAGCCCGCGGGCAAGTAGCCCGAAGCCGGGCGCCCAGGATCCTCAGGCCGGATCCTCAGGCCCCGCGTCGAGCGGCCCCGGGACAGGCGGACAGGCAGCCCGGCGACGGCGCCCGCCCATGTCGGGCAGCGTCGCCTTGGGCCGGCGTCTCGGGGCGCGGGCATGCGTTCGCCCGCGCCGCGGTGGCCGCCGCAGCGTTTGTCCTCGCCTGGAGCCACCTTCCCGGGATATCATCGCTGCGATGGAGCACAAGGATCGAGACGGAGCCGAGGACCCTGAGGCGAGCCCGGACGAGGCGGCGCTCGATCCCGCCGACGACGACTACGGGCCTCCGTTCGAGCGCCGCAGCTTCGGCGGCGAGTTCGTGTGGGGACAGGCGCCGGGCTACACGGCGAAGGTGCTGCGCGTGCGCGCCGGCGAGGTCGTCGCCATCTCGACCAAGGGCCGGCGCGACATGGTGGTGATGTTGACCGGCGGGCGGGCGCTGCTCGAGACCCGCGCCGACGACAACGTCGATCGCGTCGAGCTGCTGCCGGCGACGCCGATCCTGGTCGCCGAGGGCGAGCTCGCCTACCGCCTGGTGGCGATGACCGACGTCGAGCTGTTCACGATCTACTCGCCGAAGACGGCCTGACCGGCGCGGGTCGCCATGGGCCTCCTTGCTGGAGGCCGGTGGATCCCACGTACGCAACCGAGGACCTGACTCTGCACGCATGGCCTTGCAGACAGGCGCGCCCTCGCCCGCCGGCAGCGCGCCGGCGCCCGCGAGGCGCGGCCGTGCGCCGCATTCGTACGCGTGAGCGAGGACGGGTGCGGCCTGCGGGCGAAAACACGGTCTAGTGCGGCCCGTGGGCCTCACTGATCATGCCGGGGGGTTTCACGGCATGCACAGCGGCTTTTCCAAGTATCTTCCCTTGTCCGTCGCGCTGGTCCTGACCGCGTGCGGCGACGACGCAAACACCAGCATGACGGGCGACGGCACCGCCGGTTCGACGGGCGCTGTAACGACCGGCTCGACCAGCACCACGTCCAATCCGACGACCGGCAACTCCGGCACGACGACGGACGGCGGCGGCACGGTCTCGGGCACCGGGAGCACGGGTCTGCCGACCACCGGCGAGACGGCGACGACCGGTCCGGGGACCTCGGCGACGACGGGCGACGCGACCGGCCCGGTCTCGACCACCGACCCGCAGACCTCGACGACCGGCACGACCGGCGACGGCACGACCGGCACCACGTCCGACGGCGTCAGCGCGTCGTCGTCGTCGTCGTCGACCGGCGAGGGCTCGACCAGCGGCAACTCCGGCAACTCCGGCACGACCGACGATCCGGTGTGCCTGCCCGGCGACATGGGCGGCGGCATGGGCATGGTCGACAAGAGCTACATCTGGATCGCCAGCCAGGACAGCGGCCAGATCTCGAAGGTCAACACGGTGACGATGATCGAGGAGGCCCGCTACCGCACCGGCCCGAACGGCGGCGGCGAGAGCCCGTCGCGCACCGCCGTCAGCGCCGACGGCCGGTTCGTCGTCGTCAACAACCGCTCGACCGGCCGCGCGACGATGTTCGCCTCCGAGCAGGGCGACTGCATCGACAAGAACGGCAACGGCGTGATCGACACCTCGATGGCCCTCAACGACATCAAGGCGTGGGGCCAGGACGAGTGCATGATCTGGTCGATCACCTTCCCGTTCGGCGGCGCCTGGCAGCACGGCCCGCGCGGCGTCACGTGGTCGCCCGGCGAGTGGAGCTTCGAGGAGTGCAAGTACGTCGAGCCGAAGGTCTGGCTCGGCTACTTCTCGAACCAGGGCAACAACACGATCCACGTCGTCCGCATCGACGGCGAGACCGGCGTCGTCGAGCTGACGCTCCCGATCCCGGCGTGGAACGGCTCCGGCTTCGCGCCGTACGGCGCGGCGATGGACCAGAAGTTCCAGCCGTGGTTCTCGAGCCTCCGCGGCGAGATCGCCCGCGTCAACGTCAACAACAACCCGGTCGACGCCACCCGCTTCCCGGTGCCCGGCAACGTGCAGTCGTACGGCATGACCGTCGACCGCGACGGCAACCCGTGGATCGGCGGCTGCTCCGGCCCGGTCAGCGTGTTCGACGTCGAGGCGAACAAGTGGGTGTCGATCGCCAACACCGGCGCCTGCCACCGCGGCATCGCCTCGAGCGAGAAGTACGTGTGGGTCGCGTCGAACGGCCCGTGCGGCCTGGTCCAGATCGACCGCAAGACGCGGACGCTGATCAAGAAGCACACGCCGCCGCAGTGCAGCACCGCGATCGGCCCGTCGATCGACATCGAGGGCTACCTCTGGCTCGTCGACCAGGCCGGCTGGGCGTGGAAGATCGACCAGGAGAACGTCCTGTGGGACAAGAAGGTCAACGTCGCGGGCAGCCACTACGTCTACTCGGACATGACCGGCGGGCAGGTGCGCGACATCCTCCCGCAGTGAGCCGCCGATCGACCCGCCCGCGGCGCCCGGTGACCGCCGGCGTCGAGGGCGGGTCGCTCCGCTGTAGGTGTCCGAGGACCTGACCCCGCACACATGGCCCCATGGACAGGCGCGCCCGCGCGCCGCTCCGGCGCTCCTCCGAGCGGCTCGCGCGCCCGCGCACCCGCACTCGCACGCACGCGAGGGGACGTGAGCGAGGCAGGGGGCGAAATTACCGTCTAGTGCGGCCCATGGGCCGCACCCAAGATGGCGAGGGGTTCCACGGTATGCTTAGCGGGTATTCGAAGGCTCTCTCTCTCTCCGTCGCGCTGGTCCTCACCGCGTGCGGCGACGACACCAACACCAGCATGTCGGGCGACGGCACCGCGGGGTCGACCAGCACCGCGACGACCAGCCCGACCACCTCCAACTCGACGACCGGAAACTCGGGGTCAACGACCGAGGGCGGCGGGACGCAATCCGGGACCGGGAGCACGAGCCTGCCGACGACGGGCGACACGGCGTCGACCGGGCCGAGCACCGCGACGACGGGCGACCCGACCGGCCCGGTCTCGTCGACGGACCCGATGACGACGACGAACCCGACGAACGGGTCCACCACCGACGAGACGACCAGCGGCGGGACGACAGAGGCCGTCAGCGGGTCGTCGGGCAACGGCTCGACGAGCAACGGCAGCAACGGCAGCACCAGCGACTCGGGCAACCCGCCGGACACCACCGACGGCAACGGCGTGTGCCTGCCCGGCGACATGGGCGGCATGGGCATGGTCGAGAAGAGCTACATCTGGATCCCGAGCCAGGACAGCGGCCAGATCTCGAAGGTCAACACGCTGACGCTCGTCGAGGAGGCCCGCTACCGCACCGGCCCGAACGGCGGCGGCGAGAGCCCGTCGCGCACCGCCGTCAGCGCCGACGGCCGGTTCGTCGTCGTCAACAACCGCTCGACCGGCCGCGCGACGATGTTCGCCTCCGAGCAGGGCGACTGCATCGACAAGAACGGCAACGGCGTGATCGACACCTCGATGGCCCTCAACGACATCAAGGCGTGGGGCCAGGACGAGTGCATGATCTGGTCGATCACCTTCCCGTTCGGCGGCGCCTGGCAGCACGGCCCGCGCGGCGTCACGTGGTCGCCCGGCGAGTGGAGCTTCGAGGAGTGCAAGTACGTCGAGCCGAAGGTCTGGCTCGGCTACTTCTCGAACCAGGGCAACAACACGATCCACGTCGTCCGCATCGACGGCGAGACCGGCGTCGTCGAGCTGACGCTCCCGATCCCGGCGTGGAACGGCTCCGGCTTCGCGCCGTACGGCGCGGCGATGGACCAGAAGTTCCAGCCGTGGTTCTCGAGCCTCCGCGGCGAGATCGCCCGCGTCAACGTCAACAACAACCCGATCGACGTCACCCGCTTCCCGGTGCCCGGCAACATGCAGTCGTACGGCATGACCGTCGACCGCGACGGCAACCCGTGGACCGCCGGCTGGACCGGCCCCGTCGGCGTGTTCGAGGTCGAAGCCAACAAGTGGACCACGATCCCCGGCGTCTCCAACGCGGCGCACCGCGGCATCGGGGCGAGCGACAAGTACGTGTGGGTCGCCTCGACCTCGCCGTGCCGCCTGGTCCAGATCGACCGCAAGAACCGGACGCTGATCGCCTACCACACCCCGCCGCAGTGCTCGACCGCGATCGGGATCTCGATCGACATCGAGGGCTTCGTCTGGCTCGTCGACCAGGCCGGCTGGGCGTGGAAGATCGACCAGGAGAACGTCAAGTGGGACAAGAAGGTCCTCGTCGCGGGCAGCCACTACGCCTACTCGGACATGACCGGCGGCCAGGTGCGCGACATCCTCCCGCAGTGAGCCGCGGCGCCGCGGGCTGCTAACGTGACGACGTGCGGCCCGGCCCGATCGTCCTCGCGCTCACGCTCGCCGGCTGCCGGCCGGCGGACCTGCCACCGCCCCGCGCCGCGGCGACCGACCCGGCCGCGGTGCTCGGCGGCCGCTGCGAGCGCGGCGACGGGCCGGCCTGCGTCGAGGTCGCCGCGATCCACCGCGCCGCCGGCGACCTGCCGCGCGCCGCGGCCTACGCCCGCCGCGCCTGCGACCTCGCCAGCGCCCGTGGCTGCGCCGATCTCGCGGCGGCGCTCGAGCGCGGCGAGGGCGTCCCGGCGAGCCGCGAGCGCGCGCTCGACCTGTACGTCTCGGCCTGTCTCGGCGGACAGGCCGAGGCCTGCCGCGCGACCGCCGAGCGGATCGGCGACGACGCGGCCGCGGCGGAGTTCCGGGCCCGCGCCTGCCTCGCCGGCGACGCGACGCTGTGCCCGCCCGCGGCCGAGCCGGCGCCGCCGCCGATCGACCCGCGCGACGAGGCCGGCGTCGTCACGGCGCTCGCGGCCCACCGCGGGGCGCTGCGGCGCTGCTACGACGCGGCCCGGCGCGGCCGCCCCGGCCTGCGCGGGCGGGTGATCGTCGACGTCGCGGTCGGACCCGACGGCCGGCCGCGCGCCGCGGTCGTGCGCGAGGGCCTGCGCGGGGCGCCCGAGGTCGGCGCCTGCGTCGCCGAGCTCGCCGGGCGCACGACCTACGCGCCGACGACGACCGGCGAGATCGTCGTCGTGCCCTACGGCGTGGTCTTCGAGCCGCCCGAGGAGTGACGGAGCGCGCGCGGCTGCGCTATCGTCGGCGCGTGCGCGCCCCTCCCCTGCCCTCGTGGCCGCCCGAATGGCCGGGCGCGTGGGTCGCTCCGCTGCTGGTCGCCGCGACATGGTCGATCGTGCTGGCGGGCGAGCCCTCGCCGATGACCCAGCGCGGGCTCGTGTTCGCCGGCGGCCCGTTCGTCCTGCTCGCCGGGCTGCACGCGCGCCTCGCCGGCTACCTCCACGCGCGCGAGCGCGAGCGCCTGCTGCCGCTGCCGATCGCCCCGGCCGCGCACTTCGCCGCGGCCCGCCCGGCGCACCGCCGCGGCCTCGCGCTGGCGACCGCGTGCGGCCTCGCGGCGATCGCCGCCGCGACGCTGCCCGACCTCGAACGCGCCGCCTGGCTCGCCGCCGACTTCGCCTGGCTCGCGCTCGCCGCGGCGCTCGTCGAGCCGGCGATCGCCGGCGCCGCGGCCTACGGCGGGCGCCGCTTCCCCGACGGCCACCCGCTCGCCGAGGCGCAGCGCTACGGCGCCGGCGGCTGGACCTCGCCCGAGGCCGCGATCCATCTCTACGCGCCGGCGCTCGGGCTCGGGCTGGCGATGCTCGTCGCCATGCCGGGCCAGCTGACGTTCGCGCGGCTGGCCGAGCGCGGCGACGCGACCTCGACCCACTGGGCGCTGCTCGCCGCGCCGATGGTGCTCGCGGCGGGGCTGCGGCTCGCCGCCGGTCGACTGTACGCCGCGGGGCTGTGGGAGGCGGTCCCGTGGCTCGCCGAGGCGACGCGGAGGCTCGCCGGCACGGCCGCCCCGTCGCCGCGCCCGGTCGTCCTCGATCGGCTCGGCAACCCGGTCCTCCAGCTCGGCGCGACCCAGCTATGGCGCCTGTGCCCGCTGCTCGGCCTGCGCCTGCTCGCGCTCGTCGCCGTCAGCCTGTGGCTGCTGACCCGCGCCGGGCCGCCCGACGCGCCGCGGATCGCCCTGTGGTGCGCCGTCGCGGCCGTGTGGCTGAGCCCGCTGCAGACGCTCGCCCGCGAACGCCGGCGCACCGCGGCCGCGCTCGCCGCCCTGCCCCTCCCCGCGCCCGAGCGCGCCGGTCGGCTGCGCGGGCTCGAGGGCCTCGTGTGCGCCCCGCCGGTCGCGCTCGGCGCGCTGCTGCTCGCGCGCTGGCTCTGACGGACAGGTCCGATCGGGCAGGATCGATCGGGCAGGCTCGATCGAGCAGGTGCTCCCGGCCATGCGCCCGGGGACATGTCCCCTGGGCCCTTCCCTTCCGGTCAGGGCCGCGCGGCCGCGGTCTTGCGGTTCGCCGAGGCGGCCATGCAGCGGCGCAGCGCGTCGTGCAGCGTCGCCACCGTGGTGACGCGCGTCAGGTCGACGCCGAGGGCGACCAGCGCCTCGGCGACGGCCGGCCGGATCCCGGAGATCAGGCCCTGGACGCCGAGCAGCGCGACGGCGCCGAGGATCCGCAGCAGTTGGTCGGCGGTGCGGCTGTCGATCGACTCGACGCCGGTCAGGTCGAGGATCGCGTGGCGGGCCCGGCTGGCGGTCAGCGCGGACAGCAGGCGCTCCATCATCTCCGCCGCGCGCTCGGCGTCGAGGTCGCCGACGACAGGCATCACCAGCACGTCCTGCCACACCTGGATGATCGGCGCGGCCATGCTGCGGATCGCCTGCGTCTGCGCCTCGATGATCGCGATCCGCCGCTCGAGCTCGGCCCGCGCCTGCTCGCGCTCGGTGACGTCGGTCGAGATCGAGAAGGCGCCGATGATCGCCCCGGAGCCGTCGCGCAGCGGGCCGAACCAGTTGTCCCAGATCGAGTTGCCGAGGTCCTGGGTGTTCTGGCTGGTCTCGCCGCGCATCGCCGCCCGGATCCTCGCCAGCGCGTCGTCGGCCCCCTTGAACGCCTCGAACACGCTGGCGCCGCGCAGCTGGTTCTGCTCGAGGCCCAGCTTCTCGAGACCGCGGCCGATGTGCAGCAGGATCGTGCCGCTGAGGTCGTAGGCCGAGACCACGATCGGCGCGCCGCGGGCGACCGCGTCGAACAGGCTGCGCAACAGATCGCCGCTCGGCTCCCCGGTCATCGTCTCCATGCGCCCCTTGTACCGTAAAACACGGCACCACAAAACCCGGCCGGTTCGTCGCGGCGGGGCGGCCGCCGTCAGCGATCGCGGGTGACGGTGAACTCCACCATCCGGCACGGCAGGTCGGCCTGCGGGTCGTGGTGGATCTCCGCGACCGCGCGCCGACACGCGCGATCGCTCCTGCGATCGCCCGTGCTGACCTGCGTCGCAATCGCGTAAGCGCGGCCGTCGGAGCCGACGCAGAAGGCGGTCACGTTGCGACGGCTCTCCCCGACGGCCATGGTGGCGCAGGCCGGGAGCGCGAGCGCGGCGAGCACGAACACGAGCAGGGAGCGCATGGGCCTTACGGTAGCGCCCGGCGGGCGCTCGCGCTACTGGACCTGCCCGCCCGCGCTGCGCAGCAGGAAGGTCACTGGCCCGTCGTTGACGAGCTCGACCTCCATGTGCGCCGCGAACCGGCCGGTCGCCGCCGGCAGCCCCTCGGCGCGGATCGCCGCGACGACCGCCTCGTAGAGCGCGCGCGCGCGCTCGGGCGCCTCGGCGCCGTCGAAGCTCGGGCGCCGGCCCTTGCGCAGCGAGCCCGCGAGGGTGAACTGCGACACGACCAGGCACGCCCCGCCGACCTCGGCGAGCGTCAGGTCCATCGGCGTCTTGTCGGGGAAGAAGCGCAGGCTCGCCAGCTTGCGCGCGGTCGCGAGCGCGTCGGCCTCGGTGTCGCCCTTCTCGACCGCGACGAGCAGCAGCGCCCCACGGCCGACCTCGCCGACGACCTCGCCGTCGACCTTCACGCTGGCGCGGGCGACCCGCTGGATCACCGTCAGCACGTCTCAGATCCACCCGTAGAGGATCGCGGCGGTCAGCGCGATCCAGACGAGGAAGTTGGTCATGAACAGCGGGTCGCGCAGCATCTCCTCGGTCGGCGACTCGGCGTCGCGGCGGGTCGTCGCCAGGACGATGAAGCGGACGATCCCGACGACCCCGAACACCGAGGTGAACGCGAGCTTGTTGGTGCCGAACGTCTGCAACACGTGGTCGCTGAGCGTGTAGGCGACGTAGACCGCGACCGTGGCGACGCCGAGCAGGTAGAGGATGATCCGCAGGGTCGTCGGGTCGTACGCGGCGAGCGCCGCGCGGCGCCGGTGCGCCTCGTCGCCGTCGGCCAGCTCGTGCGCGCGCTTGCCGAACCCGAGGAACATCGACAGGAGGCCGGTCGCGCCGAGCAGCCACGGCGACGCCGGGATCTCGAGCGCGAGCGCGCCGGCGAGGACGCGCAGGATGAACCCGGCCGCGATCGACAGCACGTCGACGTAGGCGATGTGCTTGAGCTTGAAGCTGTACGCGAGGTTGAGCGCGAAGTACCCGCCGAGCGCCGCCGCGTACAGCGGCTCGAGGAAGTAGCCGAGCGCGAGGCAGGTCGGCACGCAGATCACGGCGAAGCGGCGCGCGACGACCTCCGGCAGACGCCCCGACGGGATCGGGCGGTGCTGCTTCTTCGGGTGCGCGCGGTCCCTCTCGATGTCGACGAGGTCGTTGAGGATGTACACCGAGCCGGACACGAGGCAAAACAGCGCGACCGCCCCGGCCGTGATCAGGAGGCTCGTCGGGTCGGTCAGCCGCTGGCCGTACATCAGCGGCACCGCGACGAACAGGTTCTTGATCCACTGGCGCGGGCGCAGCGTCTGGAGCAGGGCGAGGAGCACGGGGCCGGGACTATCGCACGGCCGCGGCGCGTGTTCTACTGCCGACCCCGCGACCTTTCGCCCTCGAACGCCCGTGCCGTCCACGCTCCAGTCCACCGGGTCACTCAGCGCCGCCGTCGCCGCCTCCCGCGTGCTGGGGCTCGCCCGCGAGTCGATCTACTCCCGCCTCGTCGGCGCCGGGGCGCTCGCCGACGCCTACTCGGTCGCGTTCCGGATCCCGAACCTGCTGCGCGACCTGCTGGCCGAGGGCGCCCTGTCGAGCGCCTTCGTGCCGACCTTCACCGCCGCGCTGGTCCAGGAGGACCGCGAGCGGGCCTACCACCTCGCCAACCTCGCGCTCGCCGGCGTGCTGCTCGTCACCGGCGCGCTGACCCTGCTCGGGATCGTCTTCGCCGAGCAGGTCGTCGGCGCCATCACCTCCGGCTGGAGCGCGGAGAAGATCGCCGAGACCGTCCACCTGACGCGGATCATGATGCCGCTGCTCGCGCTGGTCAGCGTCGGCGCGGTGTGGTCGGGCGTGCTCAACGCGCAGCGGAATTTCTTGCCGCCGGCGCTCGCCCCGGCGCTGTTCAACGTCGTCAGCGTGCTCGCCGGCCTCGGGATCTGGCTCGCCGGCCTCGGCGGTCGCGCCGCGGTGATCGCGTGGAGCGTCGGCACCCTGCTCGCCGGCGTCGCCCAGGCGGGGCTGCTCGTGCCGGCGCTGCGCCGCCTCGAGTACCGGCCGCGGCCGCGGATCGGCGGCCTCGTGCGCCACCCGGGGATCCGCCGGATCGTCGCGCTGATGCTGCCGGCGATCGTCGGCGTCGCCGCGGTCCAGCTCAACGTGTTCGTCAACACCCGCTTCGCCGCCAGCCTCGGCGACGGGCCGGTCGCCAAGCTCGAGTTCGCGTTCCGGATCTTCTTCCTGCCGATCGGCGTGTTCGGGGTCGCGCTCGCCACCGTCACGACCACGCAGGTGTCCGAAGAGGCAGCCCGCGGCGACCGCACCCGCCTCGCCGCGCGCACCGCCGAGGGCCTGTCCGCCGCCTGGCTGCTGACCTCGGCGAGCACCGTCGGCCTGGTCCTGCTCGCCGAGCCGATCGTCGCGCTGATCTACCAGGGCGGCCGGTTCACCGCCGAGGACACGCTCGCCGTCGCCGCGATCCTCCAGGCCTACGCGCTCGGGCTCGCCCCGTACAGCATGGTCAAGATCGTCGCCCCCGCGTTCTACTCGATCGACCGCCCGCGCCTGCCGCTGCTCGCCTCGAGCGCCGCGATCGCGACCAACATCACGTTCAACGCGCTGACCTACCGCCAGCTCGGCGCGCCCGGCCTGGCCCTCGGGACATCCCTCGCAGCGCTGGTCAACCTCGGCCTCCTGCGCCTGTTCTTCGCGCGGACGATCGGCGGCCTCGGCCGGCCCGGCCGCGCCCGCCGGCTCGGCGTCCTGCTGCTCGCCAACGCCGCGCTCGCCGGCGTCGTCTGGGCCGGCTGGCGCGGCAGCGCCGCCCTGCTCGCCGGCCCGCTCGCCCCGGCGCCGCGGGCCCTGCGCTTCGCCGTCGAGACCTCCCTGCTGCTGGCGGTGATCGCCGTCGGCTTCGTCGCGTTCGCCGCGATCGTCCGCGCCGGCGAGTACCCCGGCGGCGCCCAGCTGTGGGGCCTGCCCGCCGCCGCGCTGCGCCGGCTGCGGCGCCGCAGGCCGGCCGCGCCGGCGAAGTGACCCGGCGCGCGCGGCATGTCCGAGAGGGCATGCCCGATGGACCTCGAACAACAGGACATGCCCGATCCAGCATGGCTCGTACGCCATGCTCGATGCGACAGGACCGATGCGACAGGCCCCGGGGGCGCCGTCGACGCGCGGCGCCCGGATCTCCGCGGCGCCGGCGTCGGCTGCCGCCTGCCGGCGCCCCCGGACGGCGCGCCCCTGCCGACCGGGCCGCGCGCCCGTCGGGCCCCTCACACCGGCCTCCCCGCCCGGGCCGCCCCGGACACGCCGTCGCGGGGCTGGCGAGCCGGCGAGAAAGCGAGTATCCAGGGCTCGTGGCCGACAAACGCGCGCGCTTCCGCCTTCTCGCCTGGGGAGCCCTCGCCTACACCGTGCTCGTGATCCTGTTCGGCGCCGTCGTCCGGATCACCGGCTCCGGCGCCGGCTGCGGCCAACACTGGCCGACCTGCCACGGCGAGGTCATCCCGGTCAGCCCGACGATCGAGACGATCATCGAGTTCTCGCACCGCGTCACCTCGGGTCTGTGCGGCATCATCGTGATCGGCCTGCTCGTCGCGGCGATCCGGTGGTTCCCGCGCGGCCACGCGGTGCGCCTCGGGGCCTGGCTGTCGCTGTTCTTCACGATCACCGAGGCGCTCGTCGGCGCCGGCCTGGTCCGCTTCGGCCTCGTCGGCCACAACGACTCGGTCGCGCGCGCCGTCGTCATGGCCGCGCACCTCGTCAACACCTCGCTGCTGACCGGGTCGCTCGCGCTCGCCGCGTGGGCCGCGGGCCGCGAGCGCGACCCGTCCGCCCGCGTCCCGGCGAAGACCGTCTGGCTCGCGCTCGCCAGCCTCGTCGGCCTGCTGCTCATCGGGATCAGCGGCGCGGTCACGGCGCTCGGCGACACGCTCTACCCGGTCGAGCCGGGCGCGCTCAGCGAGCGGCTCCAGCGCGATCTCGGGGCCGGTGCGCATTTCCTGCAGCGCCTCCGCCTGATGCACCCCCTGCTCGCCTGCGGGCTCGGCTTCTTCACCGGCGTGGTCGCCTACGGCCTGTCCGGCGCCCGCGCGGCCGGCCCCGCCGTCCGCCGCTGGGGCACCTGGGTGATCGTCCTCGTCGTCGTCCAGTTGGTCGCCGGCGTCGTCAACGTCATGCTCTCGGCGCCCGGCTGGATGCAAGTCGTCCACCTGCTGCTCGGCACGGCCCTGTGGACGGCCGCGGTCGTGTTCACGCTGCACGTCGTCCGCCCCGGCCGCGCCTGACCCGCGGCGACAACTGGCCGCGAGTCAGTCGAGGATCCATCGCTGCCCGGGCGTCACGTCCTCCGCGATGGCACGCCGGCGCCCCCCTGTCGCCCGCTCGCCCCACGATGCCGGCCGCCTGCACGTCGGCTAAAGTCCTGCGTGATGTCCCCTCGGCCCGTCTGCGAGATCATGCGCGCGCTCCCCTCCTCGGTCCTGCCCGACGAGGTCGCCGCGCGCGCCCTCCAGCGCATGCGCGCGGAGGGCGTCGCGCTGCTGCCGGTGCTCGACTACGGCGAGCTGCTCGGGCTGATCTACGAGCGCGACCTGATCCAGCTGCGCGGCGAGGCGCTCGCCCGCTGCCAGGTCCGCGACCTGATGCGCGGCGATCCGACCGAGGTCGCGCCGTGGATGTCGGTCAGCGCGGTCCTGCGGGTGATGCTCGCCCAGCGGGCCGAGGCGGCCGTCGTGATCGATCACGGCCACCTCGTCGGCCTGTTCACGCTCGACGACGCGGCCCGCCGCTGCGGCGCCCTGCTCGACGCGGCCGCGCTGCGCCACTGACCGCGGACCTGCCCGGAGAGCCAGTCGGCCGAGCTGGCCCCGGGGCCATGCTCCAGAGCGCATGCTCGCCGGGACATACTCTGCAGACCATGACGGACGGGGCCGGCCCGCGCCGCGAGCCCGCGGGCCGACGCCCATCGCCCCGGTCGCCGGCGCCCCGGCGCACGGCGAGGCGCCCGCGGGCCGCTCGTCCCGCGCGGGCCGCTCACCGCTTCTTCTTTTTCTTCTTCGCGGCCGCCTTCTTCTTTCTCTGCTTCGCCGGCGCCGGCGGCGGCTCCTCGGCGCGGGCGAGCCACGCCTCGATCTCGCCGGCGAGCGGCTCCTCGGCCGCGCGCAGCGCGGCCGCGGCCTCACGCGCCAGCTCGAGCGCCCGCGGCCGCGTCTTCTTCCCGCCCAGCAGCAGCTGCGCGAGCGAGAAGCGGACCCGGGCGGCCGCGGTCGGCCGCGCGGCCGCGTCGAACAGCGCCAGCGCCTTCTCGAGCCGGCGCTGCGCCTCGACCTCGCGCCCGCGGCGGCGCGCGACCTCGCCGAGGCCGGCCTGCGGGGCGGCGCAGGCGACGTCGTCCTTGCCGTGGGCCTTCTCCGCGATCGCCAGCGCCCGCGCGTACGCCTTCTTCGCCTGATCGAGCGCCTGGCGGTGCAGGTACAGGTCGGCGAGCTCCGTCAGCGGCTCGGCGAGCTGAGGGTGATCGAGGCCGAGGACCTCGGCGTAGATCGCGAGCGATCGCTCGAGCAGCGGCTCGGCCCGGGCTCGCTCGCCGCGGGCGAGGTACGCCGCGCCGAGCTCGGCGAGCGCGGCCGCGACGTCCGGGTGCCGCGTCCCGAGCGTCCGTTCGCGGATCGCCAGGGCGCGCAGCGACAGGCGCTCGGCGGTCTCTGCGTCGCCGCCGCGCCGGATCGCGCCGGCGAGGCTCGTCAGCGCCGACGCGACCTCCGGGTGGTCCGCGCCGAGCGTGCGCTCGCGGATCTCGAGCGACCGCTCGAACCGCTGCCGGGCCTCCGCGTGCTGGCCGCGGGCGAGGTGAACCTCGCCGAGGCTCGCCAGCGATCGGGCGACGTCCGGGTGGACCGGCCCGAGGAATTGCGTCCGGATCTCGAGCGCCCGCGTGAACCGATCGAGCGCCCGCTCGTGCTCCTGCTGCGCCGCGTCGACGCGCGCGAGCTGGTCGAGCACCCGCGCCCCGCGCAGCGTCGCGGCCTCGCCCTGGGCCGTCACCTTCGCCCACGCCAGCCGGCCCCAGCGCTGCCCGTCCGCGAGCCGCCCCTGGCCGACGACGACCTCGGCGAGCATCGTCGCCGCGTCGGCGACCAGCGCCTCCTCGCCGGCCTCGGCCGCGAGCATCAGCCCGTCCTCGAGCAGCGCCTCCGCCTCGCCCCACGCCGCGCGGCTGGCCGCCAGCGAGCCCGCGGCCATCCGCGCCTCGGCGGCCAGCGCCTTGACCGCGAGCGCGTCGGCCTCGCCGATCAGCTTCTTCGCCTGCTCGAGGCCCGCCTCGGCCCGGCCGACGGCCTGCAGCGAGCGGACCGCGTGCAGCGACTTCTGCAGGCGCGCCGCCTCGTCGGCCGCGACCCCGGAGACGTCTGGCCTGCGGGACAGGTAGCCGACGTCGAGGCAGGGCGCGACCGCCGGCAGCTCCGCCGCCAGCTGGACCGCGCGCTGGACCACGCCCGCGTCGGCCTCGGCGAGCGCCAGGGCCGCGCCCTCGAGCGACCAGCGGGCCGCGGCCAGGCACGCCTCGGCGCGGCCGACGACCGCCGGGGTCCACCGCGGATCGAAGTTCGGCAGCATGCACGCGCGCGCGCGCGCGTCGGCCCACGCGGCGACGAAGTCGTCGACGAACGGCCGCGCGTGCTCGAACGCGGTCGCGCCGAACTCCGGCGCCGCCGCGATCAGCCCCGCGCGCACGCGGCTCTGCACCCCCGGCTCCCACGCCGCCGTGATCTCGCGCCCGGCCGCGTGGCAGCGATCGGCGAGCGCGCGCGCCTCGCTGCGGCGGACGACGACCACACCGACGACGATCGCCGCGATCGCCAGCTGCACGACCGCGGCGATCCACAACCACCGCCGCTTCGGCCCGGCCGCCAGCTCCGCGAGCAGCTCCGGCATCCCGGGCCAGCGCTGCGCCGGGTCCTTCGCCAGCCCGCGGACGAGCGCGCGGCGGACCCACCCCGGCATCCGTGAGCCCTTCGGCGGCTCGCGCCGCTGGCCGCCGAGGATCGAGATCTGCAGCGTCTTCGCGGTCCGCCCGACGAACGGCTTCTCGCCGCACATCGCCTCCCACAGCGCGACGCAGAACGCGAATTGATCGGTGCGCGCGTCGATCGGCGCGCGCATCCACTGCTCCGGGGCCATGTAGCCCGGCGTGCCCATCACCGGCCCGGCCTGGGCGTGCTCGTCCCACAGCACCGAGCGGGTCGCGCGGACGACCGTGTGCTCCTTCGGGTCGCGGGCGGTCAGCGCCCCGCTGGCGAGCCCGAAGTCCATCACCCGCACGCGGCCGTCGCGCCCGACGATCACGTTGCTCGGCTTGAAGTCGCGGTGGACCAGCCCCGCGCGGTGGGCCGCGGCGAGCCCGGCGCCGGCCTGCTGGAACGCCTCGAGGATCTCGCGCCGGCGCCGGCCCTTGGCCCACGCCCGCAGCAGCTCGCCCTGGACGTACTCCATCGCCACGAACACCGATCCGTCGTGCTCGCCGACCTCGTAGACCTGCACGACGTTCGGGTGCGACAGCTGGGCCAGCGCCTGCGCCTCGCGGCGCATCCGGTCGTGCTCGGCCGGGCCGCCGCCGCCGTGCAGCACCTTGATCGCGACCCGGCGGCCGAGGTCCTCGTCGAAGCCGACGAACACCTGGCCCATGCCGCCCGCGCCGAGCCGCTTCAGGATGTAGAACCGGCCGATGTACAGCGGGAGATCGGCGTCCGACTCGTCGCGGCTGGGCCGCGTCTCCCCGGTCGAGGGCGTTTCGGCGGACACGTGGGTCGGTTCGTCCTCCTCGAAATCCATGACGGGGGCTCGCCAGCATACCGCGGACCGCGGGGCCCGCCGCAGGCCGTCCGGCGGGCGGGCCCGCGCGCGATCGCGGGGTTCTTGGCAGCGAGCGCGCGCCGTGGCAATTCCGATCCGCCGCGGACGCGCGGCCTCGCCCCCATGCCGCACCCCAAAGGCCTGCGTACGATCATCCTGTCCCTTTGGACATACCTCCTGATCTTCGTGTGGGGCGGCCTCGGCTTCGCGCTGCAGTGCCTGCTCGTGCCGCTGACCTGGCCGTTCGACCGCGGCCGGGTCATCACCGGCAAGATCTACCGCGGCGCCGCGGTCGCCGTGACCAAGTGCAACCCGCTGTGGGACTTCCGCGTGCTGGAGCCGGTCCCGCCGTACAAGCCGCGGCGCACGGTGGTCGTCAGCAACCACTGCTCGCAGACCGACCCATTCTTGATCTCGCACGTCCCCTGGGAGATGAAGTGGCTCGGCAAGTCGTCGCTGTTCGTCGTGCCGATCGTCGGCTGGTCGATGTGGCTCGCGGGGGACATCCCGGTCACCCGCGGCAACAGCCGGTCGGCCAAGAAGGCGATGGCCCGCTGCCGGCGCTACCTCGAGGGCGGCACCCCGGTGATCATCTTCCCCGAGGGCACGCGCTCGCTGGACGGCGAGCTCGGCCCGTTCAAGGACGGCGCGTTCCAGCTGGCGATCGAGACCGGCGCCGACATCCTGCCGCTCGCGGTCGCCGGCACCGCCGCCGCGATGCCGAAGCACGACTGGCGCTTCGGCCAGTCGCGCGCCCACGTCGCCATCGGCACCCCGATCTCGACCGCGGGCCTGACGCTCGAAGACCTCCCCGCCCTCAAGGAGCAGGTGCGGGCCGAGATCCAGGCCCTGCGGGCCAAGATCCTCCCGCTGTCGACCCCCTGAATCCGCTTGCCGAGAGGCCGGGGCGCGCGGCATCCTCCGCCGCATGTCGAAGCAGGCCAAAGCGGAGCAGCAAGAGGATCAAGTCGGCAAGGCGGGCGGCAAGATCACGCCGCGGGAGACCGACTACCCGCAGTGGTATCAGGACGTCATCCGCGAGGCCGAGCTCGCGGAGCCGGCCAAGGTCGTCAAGGGCTGCATGGTGATCAAGCCGCACGGCTACGCGATCTGGGAGAAGCTCCAGCGCGAGCTCGACGCCCGCTTCAAGGCGACCGGCCACCAGAACGCCTACTTCCCGCTGCTGGTCCCCCAGAGCTTCATGACCAAGGAGGCCGAGCACGTCGAGGGCTTCTCGCCCGAGCTCGCGGTCGTCACCCACGCCGGCGGCGAGAAGCTCGAGGAGCCGTACGTCATCCGCCCGACCAGCGAGACGATCATCGGCTACTTCTTCTCGCGCTGGATCGAGAGCTACCGCGACCTGCCGCTGCTGGTCAATCAGTGGGCCAACGTGATGCGCTGGGAGAAGCGCACGCGCATGTTCCTGCGCACGACCGAGTTCCTGTGGCAGGAGGGCCACACCGCGCACGCCACCCACGAGGAGGCCCAGGCCGAGGTCCAGCGGATGCTCGACGTCTACGGCGACTTCGCCGAGCAGGTGATGGCGATGCCGGTGATCCGCGGCGTCAAGACCGACAGCGAGCGGTTCGCCGGCGCCGTCCAGACCACCTGCATCGAGGCGATGATGCAGGACGGCAAGGCGCTGCAGGCCGGCACCAGCCACGACCTCGGGCAGAACTTCGGCAAGGCGTTCAACGTCATGTTCCAGACCGAGGCCGGCGGCCGCGACTACGTGTGGCAGACCTCGTGGGGCGTCAGCACGCGCCTCGTCGGCGGCCTGATCATGTCGCACTCCGACGACAGCGGCCTGGTCCTGCCGCCGCGGGTCGCCCCGGTCCACGTCGTGATCGTCCCGATCTACAAGAGCGACGAGGAGCGCGCGCGCGTGCTCGCGGCCGCCGAGGCGATCAAGCGCCAGCTCGCCGACATCGACATCGCGCCCGAGCGCAGCCGCTACCGCGACTTCATCGAGGTCGTGATCGACGACCGCGACCTCCGCCCCGGCAACAAGTTCTTCTACTGGGAGCGCAAGGGCGTGCCGGTCCGCGTCGAGCTCGGCCCGAAGGACCTCGAGAAGGGCCAAGTCTGCGTCAAGATGCGCGTCGACACCGAGGCCGGCAAGGGCAAGGAGTTCATCCCGCAGGCCGAGTTCGTCGCCACGATCCGCCAGCGCCTCGACCGCTTCCAGGCCGAGCTCTTCCGCCTCGCGATCGAGCGCCGGCAGCAGCGCGCGCGCAACGTCGACACCTGGCAGGAGTTCCTCGAGGTGTTCGCCGGCGAGAAGAGCACCTTCGCCTGGTGCCACTGGGACGGCACGCGCGAGACCGAGGCCAAGATCAAGGAGCAGACCAAGGTCACGATCCGCTGCATCCCCCACCCCGGCCAGGGCCCCGACCCCGAGCCCGGCCGCTGCGTGCTCACCGGCGCGCCCAGCCCGCGCCGCGTGCTGATGGCCAAGGCCTACTAGTGCCGCGCCCGGGGCCTGGCGATGCCGCCTCGCGCCGGGCTCGTCGTCGCTGAGGTTGTACCGGGCCGTACTACGAGCTTCGCCAACGAAGCCAGCGGCATCGCCAGGCCCCGGGCGCCGCACTACACTCGCGGGCATGTCGCCGCTGATCCGAGAGGCCCTTCTCCACGGCGCGGCCCTCTCGGCCGGCATGACCGCGATCATCCTCGTCAGCATCCGCCACGACTGCGAGGTCTGGCTCGGCGACTACCCGCCGGACGTCCGCGCCGCCTACGGCAAGCCGAAGCCCGCGCGCGCCGTCCGCCGAGGCCGCGTGTGGTCGCTCGTCACGCTCGCGCTGCTCGTCGCCGTCCACGCGAGCCTGTTCGTCCGCCTCGCCGCCGCCGAGGGCGGCCTGTCCTTCGGGCCAGCCTTCCTCGCCGCCTACCTCTGCTTCAGCGTGTTCAACCTGGTCGACCTCGTCGTGATCGACCTCGGTGTGATGCTCGGCCTGCGCCCGACGTGGGCGATCCTGCCCGGCACCGACCCGTCCCTGAAGGGCTACCGCGACGCATGGTTCCACGTGCGGGCCTTCCTGATCGGCTGCGTCGGCGGCCTCGTGCTCGCCGCGCTCGCGGCCGCGCTCGGCGTGCTCGCGCTCGGTTAGCGCGGCCGTGCGCGCGGGCCCACCGCGACGGCCGTGCAGACTTCGCCGACAATGGTCGCGTGCGCCGCTCGATCGCCCTGCTGTCGCTCGTCTCGTGCACCCGCCTCAACCCGCTGTTCCTCGAGGGCGACGCGACGGGCGACGCCTCGACCGACGCGACCACCGGCGCGGTCCCCGACACGACGACCGACACCGCCGCGGTCCCGACCACCGACCCGACCGGCGATCCTCCTGTCCCCGAGACCAGCTCGTCGACGACGGCGCCCACGCTCCCGACGTGCGAGCCGTTCCCGCCGTCGCCGTACGACATCAACCTCCCGAACATCCCTCCGGCGCTCTGCGAGAGCACCGTCCCGATCTCGTTCAAGGTCACCCCGGCCGAGGGTGTGCCGACGATCGAGCCGTGCCCCTTCCCCGGGTGCCAGGGCTGCTTCAAGGAGCCGACGGTCGCCGCCTTCCTCGCCCCGTGGGTGACCGAGGGCTGCTTGCCGGCGTTCCACCGCGGCTCGTTCGACGCGTCGTCGAACGTCTGCCGCACGACCGGCTTCGCCGTCCTCGACCCGAGCGCGACCCACCTGCTCGGCCTCGCGTCGCGCGAGATCGAGGCGATGAACTTCATGAAGCCCGAGTTCACGCCGACCGTCACCCGCGGCGTCGAGGCGGAGTGCTCCTGCGACGCGAGCCAGTGCTGCGTCGGCGACGCGCCGAGCACCTTCGACCTCGTCTTCGAGCTCCCGGGCAACCCGACGACGTCGCTCGGCGTCGACGACGACTTTGCGATCGGCTGGAAGATCGGGGACGGCACCTACAACATCGACGTGATCCGCGCCCACGCCGCGAGCCCGTCGCCGGCCGGCGGCCCCTGTGACGAGCCGGAGGAGGACTTCGTCGACTGGGTGATGTGGCGCTCCCCCGAACCGTGACGCGCGCGGCGTGCTAGCGTTCGCGGGTCATGCTCCGCCCGCGCATGCTCGCCGCCCTCGCCGCCCTCGCCGCCTGCCGCGAGCCCGCCGCGCCGACCGCCGAGCCGCCACGGATCGTCACCCTGCCCGCCCCCGTCACCTGCGCCGCCGCGCTGGACGAGCCGGCCGCCCTGCGCTGCTGGGTCGAGCTCCTCGCCTCGCCCGAGCTCGCCGGCCGCGACAACGGCAGCCCCGGCGGCGCGCGGGCGCGGGCCGCGATCGTCGAGGCCGTCCGCGCGTGGGGCCTCGACCCGGCCGGAGAGACAGGAACCTTCGAGCAGCCGCTGCCGCGCGGCGCCAACGTGCTCGCGCGGGTCCGCGGGCGCGACCCGGCCCGCGCCGACGAGCACGTCGTCCTCGCCGCTCACTACGATCACCTCGGCGAGCTCGGCGGCGTCGTCTACCCCGGCGCCGACGACAACGCCAGCGGCGTCGCCGTCGCGCTCGCGGTCGCCCGCCGCCTCGCCGCCGACCCGCCGGCCCGCAGCGTCCTGCTCGCCGCCTTCGACGCCGAGGAGCCGCCCGACTACCGCCGCGCGAGCATGGGCTCGAACCACTTCCTCGCGCACCCGACCGTCCCCCGCGCGCAGCTCGTCGCCGTCGTCTGCCTCGACCTGCTCGGCGGCGACCTGTGGCCCGGCTACCGCTCGCCGCTCTACGTGATGGGCCGCGAGACCTTCGCCGCCGCGCCCGTGCCGCCCCTGCCCGAGCTGCCCGCGCTGCCCGTGCGGGCGATGCACCTGCGCCTCGTCGAGGAGCTGCCGACCGGCCGCCAGGCGTTCAGCGATCACGGCGGCTTCTTCGAGGAAAAGATCCCCGCGCTGTTCCTCTCGACCGGCCGCTCCCCGCACTACCACCAGCCGAGCGACACCCCGGACACGATCCGCTTCGACAAGCTCGCGGCCGCGGTCGACGTCGTCGAGGCGCACGTGCGGGCGATCGCCGACCTGACCGGGCGGCCAGCCTGGTCCGAAGACCAGCCGATAACCCCCGCCGACGCCGCCGCGCTCGCCGAACTGCTCGCGGCCGGGCTCGGCACGCCCGGCGCCGCGGAGCTCGCCCCCGCGCGAGCGCGCCTCGAGGCCGACCTCGCCCGCGCCCGCGCGCTCGCCTCGGCCCCCGCGCCGCTGCCCGAGGCCGACGTCGCCGCGCTCGTCGCCGGCAGCCTGCGCCTCCAGTGCCTGCTCGCGCCCGACGCCGAGATCCCGCCGTTCGCGTGCCCCTGACCCATGAACGGCGTCCGCCCGCCGCGCGGACTGCGGCGCGGCGGGTGGGCCTGTCCGTTCCGACAGGTCAGAGCAGCGGGCAGTCCTTCTGCTTGTTCGGCGACAGCTCGCAGGTCGCCTGGATCGCCGTGCCGGCCGGCGCGGCGGCCGAGCGGACCAGCTTGAACTCGAGGTTGAAGCCCTCGGAGACGCACTCCATCGCCATGTCGTCGAGCGAGCTCGGGGTCTGGCCGCCCTTGTCGATCAGCTCCGCGAAGCACACCGTCTCGCCCGCGGGGGCCTGCCACTCGCCACCCACTTCGACGCACGGCACGATCTCGCGCGACGTGTTGGTGAACGTGTTGACCTCGATGAGCTCGCACGACGGTTCGAGCACCTCGGTCGTCGGGTCGATGTCGCGGACGCAGTTCGGCATGCACGCCGGCTTGATCTGGGTCCGGATCCGGTCCGCGATCGCCTCGAGCGCGGCCGAGTAGTCGTTCTGACAGATCGAGAACAGGTTGCGCTGGTCGCCGACCTCGAACGCCTCGGCGAACTCGCGCTCGCGGACCGGCGGGACCGCGCGCGACGTGCCGCCCATCCCGTCCGACAGCTCGCAGCCGGGCCCGATCCCGAAGTCCTCCTGGTAGTCGATGTCCGTCGTGTCCTCGTAGACGATCGGGGTTCCGCCCTCGTAGCCGACCGGCACGCCGGCGATCAGCGCGACGAGCACCTCCTGGTCGGCCTGGATCTCCTTCTTCTTGTCCTCGAGGTCCTGGACGAAGTTGACGTAGCGGCTGAGCGGCTGGAGGACCGCCTGGTCGTCGGCGACGTCGGCGGCGCCGTCGAGGCCGTGGTTGGTCGCGAAGCAGCGCTCGTAGGTCGGGCCGCCCTCGGGCTCGCACTCGACGCCGGCGCGCCAGCACAGCGCGCTCGTCGGCGCCGGGTCCATCGGGTCGTTCCAGAACACCTTGTTCGTGGTGAAGATCTCGGCGCCGAGCGAGGTGTACGAGCAGTCCGCCTCGTCGGTGACGAACACGACCGACAGGATCGCCTGGTCGCGCAGGAAGCCGTAGTTGGTCGGCGAGTCCTGGCGCGACGCCTGCGCGAGCGCGAGGTACATCGACTCGAGGTGCGACTCGAACCCGCAGCCGTTGACGCCCTGCGGGCCGAAGCACTGGAACGCCTGCGTCGTCGTCACGTCGTCGGGCAGGTTGGTCTGGCCCTCGATGCGCTCGATCCACTTGCGCGGCTCCTCCTTGCCGTCGGAGTACTGCGTCGCGGTCGGCTTGATCTGCAGCTGCGCGTCCGTCAGCTCGCAGTAGTCGGTGCAGGCGAACGAGAAGTCGTCCATGTTGAACGCGAACTCGCCCTGGCCGACGCGGTCGACGCAGCTCGACAGCACCAGGCGCCCGCCCTCCGGGTTGTAGGTCGCCTTCGGGCAGCGCGGGTTGCCGCTGTCGGTCGTCGTGATGCCGATCCGGTAGTTGGCGTCGACGTCCTTCTCCTCGAGCACGTTGATGAACGACGCGAAGTTCTTCGACAGCAGCGCCTGCTCCTCGGCCATCGAGCCCGAGTTGTCGATCACGAACAGGATGTCGACGTCCTTGTTGATCTGGACGTTGACGGTCTTCCCGATCACCTCGTTCTTGTCGTAGCTGACCTTCTTGATCGGGTGTTCGAGACAGCCGCCGAGGAGCCCAGCGGCCAGGGGCACGAGCAGCGAGGGGAGCAGAGCGGTACGCGGGGACATCGGGACCTCCGCCTTGGAGAGATGCAGCCGGCTCGCCGGTCCAGGACCCCAATGTTCTCAAGCAGTTGGCCGGATCCCCCGGTCTCCCGGGCGCCAACGGGCTTGGCGAACCGACGAGGCGGCGCCAACGGTGTTGGCAGGCGGACGGCGCCGCCAGAAAGCGAAAGCGCCCCCGCCCGACGGGCGGAGGCGCTCGCGGCGCGGGGCGCCGGCTGTCCCGCAGGACAGCTCAGAGGTTCGGGCAGTCCTTGTTCTTGTTGGCCGACAGCTCGCACGCGGCGGAGATCGTCGTACCGGCGGGCGCCGCCGAGGAGCGGATCAGCTGGAACTCGAGGTTGTAGCCCTCGGCGAGGCACTCGGGCGACAGGTTGTCGATCTCGCTCGGGGTCTGGCCGCCCTTGTCGATCAGCTCGGCGAAGCAAGCCGTCACGCCCGCGGGCGCGACCCACTCACCGCCCACCTCCTCGCACGGGACGATCTCGTTGCGCGTGCCGAGCGCCAGGTTCTCCTCGAAGATCTGGCAGTTCGGGTCGAGCACCTCGGTCGTCGGGTCGATGTCGCGGACGCAGTTCGGCATGCACGCCGGCTTGATCTGGGTCCGGATCCGGTCCGCGATCGCCTCGAGCGCGGCCGAGTAGTCGTTCTGACAGATCGAGAACAGGTTGCGCTGGTCGCCGACCTCGAACGCCTCGGCGAACTCGCGCTCGCGGACCGGCGGGACCGCGCGCGACGTGCCGCCCATCCCGTCCGACAGCTCGCAGCCGGGCCCGATCCCGAAGTCCTCCTGGTAGTCGATGTCCGTCGTGTCCTCGTAGACGATCGGGGTTCCGCCCTCGTAGCCGACCGGCACGCCGGCGATCAGCGCGACGAGCACCTCCTGGTCGGCCTGGATCTCCTTCTTCTTGTCCTCGAGGTCCTGGACGAAGTTGACGTAGCGGCTGAGCGGCTGGAGGACCGCCTGGTCGTCGGCGACGTCGGCGGCGCCGTCGAGGCCGTGGTTGGTCGCGAAGCAGCGCTCGTAGGTCGGGCCGCCCTCGGGCTCGCACTCGACGCCGGCGCGCCAGCACAGCGCGCTCGTCGGCGCCGGGTCCATCGGGTCGTTCCAGAACACCTTGTTCGTGGTGAAGATCTCGGCGCCGAGCGAGGTGTACGAGCAGTCCGCCTCGTCGGTGACGAACACGACCGACAGGATCGCCTGGTCGCGCAGGAAGCCGTAGTTGGTCGGCGAGTCCTGGCGCGACGCCTGCGCGAGCGCGAGGTACATCGACTCGAGGTGCGACTCGAACCCGCAGCCGTTGACGCCCTGCGGGCCGAAGCACTGGAACGCCTGCGTCGTCGTCACGTCGTCGGGCAGGTTGGTCTGGCCCTCGATGCGCTCGATCCACTTGCGCGGCTCCTCCTTGCCGTCGGAGTACTGCGTCGCGGTCGGCTTGATCTGCAGCTGCGCGTCCGTCAGCTCGCAGTAGTCGGTGCAGGCGAACGAGAAGTCGTCCATGTTGAACGCGAACTCGCCCTGGCCGACGCGGTCGACGCAGCTCGACAGCACCAGGCGCCCGCCCTCCGGGTTGTAGGTCGCCTTCGGGCAGCGCGGGTTGCCGCTGTCGGTCGTCGTGATGCCGATCCGGTAGTTGGCGTCGACGTCCTTCTCCTCGAGCACGTTGATGAACGACGCGAAGTTCTTCGACAGCAGCGCCTGCTCCTCGGCCATCGAGCCCGAGTTGTCGATCACGAACAGGATGTCGACGTCCTTGTTGATCGCGATCGCGACGTTCTTCTGGGCCTCGGAGGTCTTGTCGTACGCGACCTTCTTGATCGGGTGGTCGAGGCAGCCGGTCAGGGCCAGGGCGACGCCGGCGGTAAGCGAGAAGCGACTCAAGATGGAAGCACGCGACATGAGGGTTCTCCAGGCGGCCGGAGGGGGTACAGGCGGCGGGGGATACAATCGCAAAGGACGGGCCCGTTTGTAAAGACCGCGGACACCGGGTCCGCCGGGGCCGGTGAGCCCCCCGACGCCAGGCGCGCGCGCGCACGGCCGCGCCCCGACCCACCGGATATGCCCGGACACGCCCGGAGACCCTCCCCTGCTCCGCCGCGGCGCCGTGAGGTTGTCCACCGGGTCTCGCCCCGGAGCTCTCCGCGGCCCTCGCCGGCCCGCGGGGCCGGACGAGCGCTAGCCGGGGCTGTCCTCGGCCTTGCGCGCGCGCTCGGCGTTGCCCTTGCCCCGGGCGCGGACGACCAGCCGGACAGGCACGCCGCGCAGGTTCCAGCGCTTGCGGAAGCGCCGGAGCAGGTAGCGCTCGTAGGCGGGCGTCAGGCAGCGGCCGTGGTTGGCCAGGACGACGATCAGCGGGGGATCGCTCTCGGCCTGGGTCGCGTAGAGCAGTTTCACCGGCTTGGGTCCGAACATCGGCGGCGAGTGCTCGGTGATCGCCGCGGCGAGCTCGGCGTTGAGATCCGCGGTCGGGATGTGCCGCGACAGCGCGCGCGCGGTGTGCAGGCACGCCTCCATCAGCTCGGACAGCCCGCGCGCGTGCCCCTTGCCGGCGTCGCGCCCCTCGCCCGTGATCGAGGTCTTGACGATGTAGGGCTTCTCCAGGAAGCCCAGCTCTTCCTCGACCTGGAGCGTGATCTCGTGCGCCTGCTTCTTGTCGCGCGCGACGAGATCCCACTTGTTGAGGCAGACGACGACGCCCTTGCCGCGCTCGTGGGCCATGCGGGCGAGCCGCTGGTCCTGGTCGGTGACGCCGGCGCTCGCGTCGAGCACGAGCACGACGATCTGCGTCCGCTCCATCGTGCGGATCGCCTTGATCGCGGCCAGCTTCTCCATCGCCCGCTCGATCTGCTTGCGCCGCCGCAGGCCGGCCGTGTCGATCAGCACGATCGGCTGGCCCTGGAACTCGAACGGCAGGTCGATCGGGTCGCGGGTCGTCCCGGCCTCGGCGTTGACGATCACCCGCGGCTCGCGCAAAAGCGCGTTGATCAGCGTCGACTTGCCGGCGTTCGGCCGGCCCATGAAGGCGATCCGCGTGCCGGGCAGAGCGCTGGAGATCTCGCCCTCCTGGACCGTCCGCTGGACCCTGGCCAGCACCGTCTCGTGCAGTTCGGCGGCGTTGCGGCCGTGCGCCGCCGACACCGCGATCACCGGGAAGCCGAGCTCGTGCATCGCCTGCGCCTCGAGCTCGCGCTGCGGGTTGTCGCACTTGTTGGCGACGACCAGCACCGGCCGGCTCGAGCGGCGCAGGATCTCGGCGATCTCGCGGTCGTCGGCGAGCAGCCCGTCGGCGACGTCGACGACGAAGAGGATCAGGTCCGACTCGTCGATCGCCAGGTCGACCTGGTCGCGGATCTGCCGCGACAGCGACTGGTCGGCCCCGAAGTCGAGCCCGCCGGTGTCGACGATCACGTAGCTCTTGCCCTCGTGGGTGACGACCCCGTAGAGCCGGTCGCGCGTGACGCCCGGGCGGTCCTCGACGATCGCCTTGCGGGCGCCGACGAGCCGGTTGAAGAGCGTCGACTTGCCGACGTTCGGCCGGCCGACGATCGCCACCACGCTGGTTCGGCGGTCCGCGTCGGCGCTGCGCGCCGGGGCCGCGCCCTCCGCCTGCTCCGGCTGCTCCCCGCGGTCGTCGTCTTCGTACTCGGTCTCGCTCACGATGCACCTCCGACGGGCGCGTGCAGACCGAGGCGCTCCATCAGCGCCGGGTCGCGGGTCCAGTTCGGCGTCACCTTGACCTCGAGGTAGAGGTCGCATGGCCTTCCGGTCAGCTCGGCGATCGCCTTGCGCGCCGCGATCGAGATCGCCTTGATCGTCTGTCCGCCCTTGCCGATCAGCATCGGCTTCTGGCTCTCGCGCTCGACGTGGATGCTCGCGCGGACGATGTCCTTGGGCGGCTGCCGCTGCTCCTTGAACGACTCGATCGTCACCGCGCAGCAGTACGGCAGCTCGTCGCGCAGGTTGGCGAACAGCGCCGCGCGGACGCGCTCGCCGGCGTGCCAGCGGACCGCGCGGTCGCTGAGCTGGTCCTCCTCGAAGATCGGCGCGCCCTCCGGCAGCCGCTCGATCACGTGCGCGCGCAGGGCGGCGAGGCCCTCGCCGGTCAGCGCGCTGACCGGCAGCAGCGCCGTGAACGCGTGCAGGCTCGCCCACCGGCGCAGCACCGGCAGCAGCAGCGCCTTGTCGCGCAGGCGGTCGCACTTGGTCAGCACCAGCGCGATCGGCCGGCCCGTCTCGGCCAGCGCCTGCAGCGCGGCGGTCGCCCCCGGCCCCGGCTCCCACGCCTCGGCGGCGGCCGCGTCGGCGACGATCGGCGCCTCCGCGAGCAGGAGGATCAGGTCGACGACCCGCGCGCCGCGCAGCGCCTCGTCGACCATGAAGCGGTTGAGCGCCGACTTCGCGCGGTGGATCCCCGGCGTGTCGACCAGCACCGCCTGGAAGCCGTCGCCCGACCACACCCCGAGCAGCCGCTCGCGGGTCGTCTGCGGGAACTCGGTTGCGATCGCCAGCTCGCTGCCGACCAGCGCGTTGAGCAGGGTCGACTTGCCGACGTTCGGCCGCCCGCAGAGGGCGACGTGACCGGCCCGAAAGGGCGTCTCGGCGGAAATTGGCGCGTCGTCGGTCGTCATCGCCGAAAGTCCGGGCTTTATGGGACCTCGCGCGCGCGGACGCAAGCTCGCGGTGCGCGCCCGGCACCAGACCTCGCGCACGTCGATATTCCGGTCACCGGCCTGAGTTTACTCCGCCCGACTTTGGAATACATGTAGGATATTTGCCCTCACCCTCCGACCCGGCGATGCTATCGCCCATGCGCGTCACCGCCGAACGCCGTGCCTCGACACGGATCGACAAAGTCTTCCCCGTCCTGGTGTTCTCCGAGGAGGTCGGCGAGCAGTGGTGCGTCGCTCGCAACATCTCGGAGAACGGGATGTTCATCGAGATGCCGGAGCCTCTGCCGCTGCGGACCAAGGTGATCATCCGCTTCCAGTTCCCCGGCGACGAGGCCGCGATCTGCGTCGTCGCCCGGATCCAGAACCACTATTACCTCCAGTACGCCGGCCACGACGGCCTGCGCGCGCTGTCCGGCGTCGGCCTGCGCTTCCTCCGCTTCGTCCCGGAGATCGGCGCCCCCGTCCCCGAAGAGCGCCTGCACTGACGGCCAGGCCTGGCGCGCCGCATTTTTGGGGATCTCGCCCGCTCTTGCTACCCCACGGGCATGCCACGGCGCGCCCTGCTGCTTGCGACCGCCCTCGCCGCCTGCTCCCCCGAGCCCCAGGTCGAGGTCCTCACCCGCTCCGGCCCCGAGACCGAGCAGGCCCGCGCCTGGGCCGACTCGTTCGAGCTGTGGGCCGCGCGGCTCGCCTCGCTCGGCGAGCGCGAGCTCGACGCCCAGGTCGCCGACCTGCCGCCCGAGGACGTCGCCGCGCCCGCGCCCGCGCGCAGGCGCAAGCGCCCGCCGAAGGCCGAAGCGCCAGGTCCCGAGGAGCAGGTCGTCCCGGACATGCCCGAAGCGCCAGGTCTCGAGGCGCAGCCGGTCGCGCCGCCGCGGTCGTCCGCCGAGCTCGCCGACCTGGTCGCCGCGCTCCAGTCGGCGCCGCACCGCGACCTGCCGCCGCTCGCGCGCGCCCTCGCCGGCGCCCCGGCCGAGCTGTGGCCCGAGCTGCGCCCGCTGCTGCTCGCGCCCCGCAAGGCGCGCAAGGCCGACTACAAGGCCTTCCTCGCGCAGATCGGCGGCGACGTCCCGAACCGCTACGGCCACTTCGAGCTCGCGTGGAAGCGCGCCCACGGCTACACCGTCCGCCTGTCCGAGGACTGGTTCGAGGACCTGCTCGCCCTGCCCTCGAGCAAGGTCTCGAAGATCTTCCGCGGGATCCACCGCGACGCCGTGCTGACGGCCGCCCTCCTGCGCGCCGCGTCCTCGATCGGCGCCGACCCGGCGCGCACCGAGGACGTCGTCGACGCCCTGCTCGCCGCCGCGTACGTGCACGAGGGCACCTTCCGCGACGAGGTCGGCCGCGCGCTCCGCCGGCTCGGCGACCCCGCGGTCCCGACCCTGCTGCTGCGCTCGGTCCGCCCCGCCCTGCCCGCCGACGAGAAGAAGGCGCAGGAGGTCAAGGACTCGCTCGCCTACAAGACGGCCGAGTACGCCGGCTACCAGGTCGATCGCATGGACCGGTCGCACCCGCGCAAGGCGCTCGCGGCCGTCCGTGACGAGCCGCGCCGCCTCGCCGAGCTGCTCGCCGCCTACGGCGTGGTCCGCCCCGGCGACGCCGCGGCGCCGATCCTCGATCACGTCGACAGCCCGATCCCGCGCGTCCGCGAGGCCGCGCGCGCGGCCTTCCTCGCCTACGTCACCGGCCCCGCGCCGCGGGCCGAGCGCAAGGTCGTGCGCCTGCTCGGCGGCGGCACCAGCGAGGCGCCGGCGCTTCCGACCTACCGCGACATGGCCCGCGTGGCGATCCTCGGCCGCCTCGCCGACGAGCGGTCGGCGCTGCACGAGCCCGACTGCCGATCTGCCCGCAAGGACAGCCCCGCCGATCCGACCTGCGAGCAGCAGCCCGAGCGGCTCGCCCGCGCCTACTTCGCCGGCCTCGACGACCAGCGACGCGAGCGCGAGCACGCCCAGATCGCCGCGGCGCTCGCCGAGCCCGACTGCGCCGCCGCGATCGCCATGCTCGACGTCCTGCTCGCCGACGACCCCGCCCTCAGCGCCCGCGCCGAGCTCGTGCCGACCTACGAGGCCGCCGCGGCCGAGGCCGGCGAGGCCGGCGACCTCGCCACCAGCGCCCGGCTCTACCGCAAGAGCGCCGCGCTGCTGGTCGACAGCGATCCGGCCCGGGCCGACGAGCTGCGCGCCCGCGCCCTGCTCGCCGAGGCCGAGCTCGCCGCGACGCCCGAGGGCCGCGGCATGCTGCTGGCGACCGCGCAGACGCTCGTCCCCGACGACCCCGAGCTGCAGGCGCGGCTGGCCGAGAGCGCCGAGCGCCCCGCGACCGCCGCGGAGGCGGCGCTGCCGGTGAACCTGGCCCAGCGGACAGGCATGGCCGCCGGCGCGCTCGCGCTGCTGTTCGCGCTCGGCAGCCTGTTCACCCGCTGGCGCGTCAGAACTTGATCTTGCGCATCACGAAGCGCGGCAGCCAGCGGATCACCAGCATCACCCAGCGCCAGATCGACGGCGCGTAGACCTCGGGCGTCCCGCGGTCGATCGCCGCGAGCACCGTGGTCGCGACCTGCTCCGGCTCGCCGGCGAACGGCGGCGGCCTCAGGCCCGCGGTCATGCCCGTCTTGACGAACCCCGGCTTGACGCAGACGGTCCGGAGCCCCTGCGCGCGGAACTTGTGGTCGAGCCCCTCGAGGTAGCGCGACAGCCCGGCCTTGGCCGCGCCGTAAAGCACGACCGGCCTCCGCCCGCGCTCGCCGGCGACCGACGAGAACACGCACAGCGTCCCGCCGCCGCGCGCGAGCAGCCGCTTCCGCGCGTGCTCGCAGAAGATCACCGTGCCGGTGAAGTCGACGGCGAGCACCCGCTCGGCGAGCGCGACGTCGTCCTCCATCGCCTCCTGGGCGGCGAACAGCCCGGCGGTGACGACGACCGCCTCGAAGCCGCCGAGCGCCACCTCGGCCGCGTCGAGCGCCGCCGCGAAACCTGATGGATCGGCCAGGTCGCAGCCGGCGACCCCGACCGGCGCGTGCTGCGGGTGACGGGCCTGCAGGTCGGCCGCGCTGCGGGCGAGCTCGCCCGCCTCGCGGCCGAGCAAGAACAGCTGATCGCCGCGCTCGGCCATCCGCCGCGCCAGCGCCCGGCCCATCCCCTTGGTGGCCCCGAGGAACACGACTCGCATGCGCCCGCGAGCCTATGCGCCGGACGCCCGCGCGCGCAAGGCCCCTTGCGCCGCTCCAGGGCCGCGCGCTATCCGAAGCGCCATGAAGATCGCCCTCTGCGCCGACGAACCGTACCCCGTCCACGCCGCGATCGAGCGCCTCGTCGTCGAGCGCGGCCACACGCCCGTCCGCTTCGGCGCCTTCGGCGGCGCCGGCGAGGTCGCGTGGGCCGAGGCCGCCGAGTCCGCCGCGCTCGCGGTCGCCTCCGGCGCGTGCGACGAGGGGATCTTCCTGTGCTGGACCGGCACCGGCATCAGCATGGCCGCGAACAAGGTGCCGACGATCCGCGCCGCCCTGTGCACCGACGCGGCGACGGCCGCCGGCGCGCGCGTGTGGAACCACGCCAACGTGCTGTGCCTGTCGCACCGCCTGCTGACCGAGGACCTGGCGAGGGAGCTCCTGGAGGCCTGGTTCTCGACCGAGCCCGGCGACCGCGGCAAGGCCGGCGTCGACCGCCTCGCCGCGATCGACGCGAAGCACCGCCGGTCCCTCTGACCATGCCCCTCCGGGCATGACCATTTGGACATGCCCGCGCGCGCATGCCCGAACACGCATGCCCGATCGGGCCTGTCCGCCGGGCCACGCCGCTCAGCGCGGGTCGCCGAACAGCCGGACCGACTGCGCCGAGCGGATCGTCCGCTGCGGGTCGATCCGGTCGCGCAGCGCCTGGAACTGCCGCAGGCGCGGGTCCATCTGCGCGTAGTGCTCGGGGCGGGTGAACGCGTCCTTGGCGAGGTAGATCCGCCCGCCCTCCGCGATCACCAGCTCGTTGAGCGCGTCGACCAGCGCCTGCGTGTCGTCGCGGACCGGGATGTCGAGCGCGATCGAGATCCCCGGCCGCAGGAAGCTCAGGGTCCCCTGCCCCTGCGGCCCGCAGTCCTTGATCACGCACAGGAACGACGCCCCGCCGCGGCGCGTCAGCAGGTCGAGGAACCGGCGCGCCGCGCCCTGACCGGCCTCGTCGGGCAGCACGCACTGGTACTGCGTGAACCCGCGGCGGCCGTAGATCCGGTTCCACTGCAGGATCGCGTCGAGCGGGTAGAAGAACGCGTCCGGGTGGCGCAGCCCGTGCTTCACCCGCGGCACGTGGCGCCAGTAGTAGAGCGTGTTGAACGCCTGCACCGTGAAGCGCCCGAGCGCCCAGCTCGGGAACATGAACGGCACGACGAGCCGGCGGGTGAACGGCAGCGGGCGGCCGCCGGTCTCGTGCGGCAGGGCCCACCGGCCGCGGTCGAGGATCCCGCGGCCCATCCGCTTGCCGCGCGACAGGCAGTCGATCCACCCGACGGTGAACGGCCAGGTCTTGCCGGCCTCCTTGAGCGCGTGGATGAAGTGGTCGATGTCGTCGATCCGCTCGGACTCGCCCAGGATCCACGGCGACGGGATCGCCTGCGTCTGGCACTCGACCTCGAGGATGTGCCCGGTCAGGCCCATGCCGCCGATCGTCGACCAGAACAGCTCGGGGTCGCGCTCCGGCGAGCACGCGACGACGTCGCCCATCGGCAGCCGCAGCTTGAGCTCGCGGACGTGCGCGCCGAAGCTGCCGTGGCTGTGGTGGCCCTTGCCGTGGACATCGGCCGCGACCATCCCGCCGAGCGTCACCATCTGCGTCCCCGGCGTCGCGCCGATGAACCACCCGCGGCGCAGGAACAGGCGGTTGAACTCCCACAGCGAGAACCCGGCCTCGGCGCGGAGCAGGCCCGTGTGGCCGTCCCAGCGCAGGATCCTGTCGGCGAGCCGCGTGCCGACGACCTCGCGGCGCGACGGCGGCGGCAGCGACGAGTCGCCGTACGAGCGCCCGAGCCCGCGGCTGAGCACCGCGCCGCGGGTGTCACGCTCGAGGTCCTCGGTCAGCACCTCGCGCCCGGGCACCGGGAGGTTGCCCCAGCCCGCCAGCGTCGGCTCTCCGCGGTCGCTCACGCGGCGGGAGTGTAGAGCAGGCCCCGCGTCTCCGCTATGCTCGCGCGACGAAGATGACCGACGACGGGCGCGCCAAGATCACGATCGTCAGCGGCTCGAGCCGCCTCGAGAGCCACGTCCACGCGCTCGTCGGCCTGGCCGCCGAGACCGCCGAGGCCGCCGGCGCGGCGATCCACGTCGTCCGCCTGCACGAGCTCGCGCTGCCGGTGATGATCCACGGCGACCGCGCGCAGGACGATCTGCCGGCCGTGCAGACGATCCGCCGCAGCGCCGCGTGGGCCGACGGCTTCATCCTCGTCACCCCCGAGTACCACGGCGGCATGAGCGGCTGCCTCAAGAACTGGTTCGACTTCCTCTACGGCGAGCTCGCCGGCAAGTTCGCCGGCGTCCTCGCGGTCACCGGCGGCGGCAGCGGCGACATGTCGATCACCGCCGTCAAGACCTCCTTCAGCTGGTGCCACGGCTTCACCCTCCCCTATCACGCGGCGGCCCGTGGGAGTGACTTCGACGGCAGCGGCGCCCTCGTCAACACCGCCGTCGCCGACCGTATCCGCCGCGTCGCCTACGACGTCGTCCGCTACGCCCCGGTCCTGCGCGCCACCTTCGAGGCCGCCCGGGCGATGGGCCGCGTCGTCCAGGCCGGGGTTGCGGGCACGCACGCGTGAGCGCGCACGGGCGCGCCGCGTGATATCGTGCGGCTCGCCTCCATGACCACGCCCATCGCCGACCTCCCCGCGGGCCTCGCCGCCGCGGACCTCGCCAGCGCCGCCGTGCACCTCCTCGTCGACGAGGAGCTCTACCCGCTCCCGGCGATCTACGGCGCCGCCTACGTCTTCATCGACCGCTGTTATGTCTTTTTGGACAGGCCAGAGGGCGCGCGCGTGCGCGTCAGCCTCGCGGCCAAGTCCGGCGCGGCCGACGAGGCGGCCCTGCGCGCGCTCGTCGGCGAGTTCGCCAACGAGCTGCTCAGCTGCGCGTTCCGCCACCAGATCACCCAGGACAACCGCGTCCTGATCGAGACCGCGACGATGCAGGCGCTCGCCGGCGCGATGGGCCAGCCGAGCCTCGACGACCTGGCGAAGTTCGACTTCAGCGACCAGGGCTTCGACGACCCGCTCGGGATCGCGATGTCGTGGGAGGAGAAGCACGGCAAGAAGGCGCCGAAGGCCGAGTCGGAGGGCGCGCCGTGACCGAGCTCCGCTTCGACCGCCAGCTCTACTCCGGCGAGGCCGTCGACCAGGCCGTCAAGGCGTTCGCCGGCTTCGCCGCGTTCGAGCTCGAGCAGACCGACGCGCACTGGGTCGTCCGCGTCACCCCGCGCGACCCGAAGCTCGCGCGCCGCCTGCTCGGCGAGCTCGGCAACCACGCCCTCGGCCTGACCGTCCAGCGCGGAGGCGCCAAGTGAACTCCCCGATCGATCTGCACCCCGCCGCCCTGCTCGGCGTCCGCGCCCGCCCCGGCTCGCAGGCGCTCTTCCGCTGGCGCCCGGTCGCCGGCAAGGTCCTGCTGACCAGCCTCGAGGGCAACTGGCTGCTGCTCGCCGCCGACGAGTTCCGCCGGTTCCTCGAAGGAGATGTCCCCGAGGACAGCGAGCTGCACGCCCGCCTCAAGGCCGGCAACTTCCTGCGCGCGCACTTCGACGTCCGCGCGGCCGCCGACCGGATCCGCCTGCGCAAGCGCTTCCTCGCCGGCGGCCCGAACCTGCACCTCTTGGTCGTCACGCTCCGCTGCAACGAGACCTGCGTCTACTGCCACGCGTCGCGCGCGAACATGGACCAGGTCCACACGGACATGACCGAAGAGACCGCCGAGCGCGCGATCGACCTGGTGTTCCGCAGCCCGAGCCCGTTCCTGACGATCGAGTTCCAGGGCGGCGAGCCGCTGGTCAACTTCAAGGTCGTCAAGCACGCGATCGAGTACGCGACCGACAAGAACCGCGCGGCGAACAAGCGCCTGCAGTTCACGATGGTCTCGAACTTCGCGCTGCTCGACGACGAGAAGCTGGAGTACCTGCTAAGGCACCGCGTCCAGCTGTGCACCAGCATCGACGGCCCGGAGAAGCTGCACAACGCCCAGCGCAAGCTGCCGACCCAGGACGCCCACCAGCGCGCGGTCCACTGGATCCGCCGCGTCAACGAGGCCTACGCGGCCGCCGGCCTCGACCCGACCCTCTACCACGTCGAGGCGCTGCTGACGACGACCCGCGAGACGCTGCCGCTGTGGAAGGAGGTCGTCGACACGTACGTCGGCCTCGGCTGCAAGGCGCTGTTCCTCCGCGCGATCGACCCGTTCGGCTTCGCCGACCGCACCCGCCAGCGCCTCGAGTACCCCCGCGAGGAGTACCTCCGGTTCTACCGCAACGCGGTCGACTACATGCTCGAGCTCAACCGCCAGGGCGTCCAGATCCTCGAGCGCTACGCGTCGATCTTCCTGACGAAGATCCTCCGCGGCGAGGACCCGAACTTCCTCGACATCCGCAGCCCGTCGGGCGCCGGGATCGGGGCGCTGGCTTACAACTACGACGGCAAGGTGTTCACCTGCGACGAGGGCCGGATGCTCCACGAGATGGGCGACGACACGTTCCTGCTCGGCGACGTCCGCTCCCACAGCTTCCGCGAGCTGGTCGGCCACGAGACGGTCCGCGCGATGGTGCTGGCGAGCAACCTCGACGGCCAGCCCGACTGCGTGTCCTGCACGTACCAGCCCTACTGCGGGACGATCCCGACGTTCAACCACAAGAACCAGGGGTCGATCTTCGGCCGAATGCGCGAGAGCAGCGTCTGCGCGGTCCACAAGGGGATCCAGGACTACCTGTTCGAGAAGCTGGCCGAGGCCGATCCGGAGACGCTGGCGACGTTCGATCGCTGGACGACCGTGCGCGAGCGCGATCACTTCGTGCAGCCCGCGACGTCGGTCTCGGAGTAACATCGCCTGACGACCCCGGCGGGCTCGAACAGCCCGTTGCTGGTTGCCGAATTCGCCTCACAGCGGGCCGGGGTCGAGGGTCGGCGCGCGTCGTTGGCCGGATGAAGTCGACTTCGTCGCCCCCATCCGACCATCCGATACGCGCCGACCCTCGACCCCGGCCCGATGCACGGCGTCCTCGTGAAAAGCGGCGCAGCCGGTCGTCGGCTCCGCCCCAGAGCTGTCTTTTGAAGCAGGTTCCCGCCGCGGGGCGGACGCTCGTGCCTCGCGCCCGTCCCACGGCCCTCTCCAGGCCCAGCCGGCTGCTTGGATGTCGGACCGCGACGATGCGTCGCGGGCGACGACGTGGTGCGAGCGTGCGCGGCGCTTACTTGGTGCCCTTGGCCTTCTCGAGCACGATGATCCGCTCGAGCGCGGCGGCGACCTCGTTGGTCAGGTCCTGCAGGCTGCGCGGGTCGACGGGGTTGCTCGAGCCGGAGGCGAAGACCAGCAGCGGGACCTTGTCGCGCAGCAGCACCGGGAGGACGAGGATCACGCCCTCGACGCCGCCGAGCGCCGAGTAGAACGCGGCGTCGATCGGGGTGTCGGTGCGCATCGGCCCGAAGTAGGGGATCCGGCGGTCGATCACGTTCGAGAACACCGAGGGGCCGCCGGCGGGGATCCGGATCTGGCGCACGGCCTCGACGAGCAGATCCTCGCCGCGCGCGTCGCGGCCGCGGATCTCGCCCTTGACGTGGATGAACATGATCACCCGCGAGAAGCCCTCGGCGAGGAAGTCGAGCAGCAGGTCGGTGACCTCGTCGCGCGACTTGACGGTGGCGAAGCGCGGCAGCAGCCGGTGGAACGCCTCCGGCGAGAGCGGCACGATCTCGTTGACGGCGCCGAAGCCGGGCGGGATCCACGTCTGCGTCTTCGCCGAGTCGAACGTCGGCTCGCGCGGCTCCTGCGGGATCGGCTGACCCGGGATCAGCGTCGTGCCGCGCTGGCTCGCCTCGAGGTCGTCGAGCGGGATGTCGACGACGTCCGGCGGGCGCGAGCCGCTGACCAGCGTGTCGGCCGGCGACTCGACGCCGGGCAGCGTCGGCGCGCGGGCCGACGCGTCCATCGGGACCCGCCCGGGTGGCTCGGTCGGCGGCGGCTCGGACGGCCGCAGCGTCGCCATCGGCGCCGCCTCGACAGGCGCCGGGCTGGCCGCGGGGACAGGCTGTGCCGGGCTGGCCGCGGGGACAGGTTGCGCGGCGTACCCGTAGGGCTGCGCCATCGCGCTCGCCGGCACCACCGCGGCGGGGCGCGGCGGGTTGCCCGGCATGATCACGGCGGACGGCTGGATCACCGCCGACGGCTGGATCACCGCCGACGGCTGGATCACCGCGGCGGGTCGGATCGCCGGTGCAGCCGGCGCCGACGCGCGCGCGGCGGCCTGCGTCGACGGCCCGCTCGGCGGCCGCGGCTGAGACGTCGCCACTGGCGCTGCGGCCGGCGCGATCGGCCCGGGATCGACGGGGAGCGGCGGCGCGACCGGAGCGGCGACCGGCGGCGCCACGGGTGCCGCGACCGGCACGGCGACCGGCGGTGCCACGCTCGGCGCGCCGACGACCGGCGGCGGCGCGATCACGGGCGGCGCCACGGTCCCGACGGCCGGCGGTGCGACCACCGGCGCGGTGACCACCGGCGCGGTGACCACGGGCGCAGCGACCACCGGCGGCGTCACCGACGGCGGCGTCACCGACGGCGGCGCGAGCACGGGCGCGGCGATCGTCGGCGGGGCGACGACCGGCGGGCTCGGGCTGGCGCTCGGGACAGGTACGCCGAGATCGGGCGGCGGGATGATCGCCGGCGGGACCTTCGGCGCGGCGACCGTCGCGGCGGCGGCCGGCTTGTACAGCGCGGGCAGCATCGGCGGCTCGATGCCGTAGTGGCGGGCGATCGCGGCGCGGATGATCCGCAGCGGCGCGACGGCGCGGACCAGGTACGCGCCGGTGTGCGTCGAGATGGCGTCGACGGCCTTCATGTCCGTCGGGTCGACCATCGCCAGCGTCAGGTTGCCGGTCTCGTCGCTCGAGATCGGCAGCACCGCGTGCCGGGCCGCGAGCTCGCCGGGGATCCGGGCGAGCGCGTCCCTCGCGACCGTATCGAGCACGCTGGCGCCCACCTTCGGGATCATCAGCTTGCTGTGTAAAAAGCCGACGACGCTGTCTTCGTCCGCGAAGCCGTGGGCGAGCAGCGCCTCGACGAAGGATAGCTTGCGCTCGGAGCTCGTGGCCTGCACGGCGGCCAGCTGCTCGTCCGAGAGCAGGCCCGCTCTCACCATCATGGTCCCGAGGAGACTCACGCACCGCGATGATTCATCGCCGGGCCCCCCCGCGTCAACGGCTTCGCGGGGCCGAAGCCCACGGGTGAGATCCGGCGGCGCACGCCCCTGTGCTATAGCCGCCCCGAGGTGCGCTACCTCGACCACAACGCGACGACGCCCCTCGACCCGCGGGCGCGGGACGCCGTTATCGCGGCGCTGACGGACCCCCTCCTGCAGGGCAACCCGGCGAGCACGCACGGCCCCGGGCAGCGCGCCCGCGCGGTCGTCGAGCAGGCTCGCCGCGCGGTCGCCCGGGCTCTCGGCGCCGAGCCGCTCGAGGTCACCTTCACCTCCGGCGGCACCGAGGCCGACAACCTCGCGCTGCTGGGCGCGGCGCGGGCGCTCCGCGCCGCCGGCCGTCCGGCGGGGATCTTGACCTCGCCGCTCGAGCACCCGGCCGTACTGGCAGCGGCGCGGCAGCTCGCCCGCGAGGGTCACCCGCTCGCGTTCGTCGCCGTCGATACGCGCGGGCGGATCGAGCCCGACGCGCTGATCGCGGCGCTGCGCGGTCGCGACGACCTCGGGGTTGTCTCGCTCGCCGCCGCAAATCACGTGCTCGGCAACGCCTACGACATCCCGGCCCTCGTCCGTGCGACGCGCGAGACCGCGCCGCACGCGCTGTTCCACTGCGACGCCGTGCAGGCGATGGGCAAGCTGCCGATCGATTTCAAGGCCTGGGATCTCGATCTGCTGAGCGTCAGCAGCCACAAGATCTACGGCCCGAAGGGGATCGGCGCGCTCGTCCACCGGCGGAGGTTGACGCTACAACCGATCCTCCACGGCGGCGCGCAGGAGCGCGGGCGCCGCGCGGGCACCGAGTCGGTCGCGGCGATCGCCGGCTTCGGCGTCGCCGCGCGGCTCGCCGCCGAGGAGCTGTCGGCCCGCCGCACGCACGCCGTGGCCCTGGTCGCGCGCCTGCGATCTGGCCTCGGCGACATGCCCGGCGTCACCCTCCACGGCGACCCGGAGCGCAGCGCCGGCACGACCGTCAGCGCCGGCTTCGCGGGCTGCGACGGCCAGCTGCTGGCGATGTGCCTCGACCTCGCCGGCTTCGCGGTGTCGAGCGGCGCCGCCTGCAGCTCGGGCAGCCCCGAGCCGTCGCCGGTGCTGCTCGCGCTCGGCCTGCCGGTCGCGGACGCCCGCTCCGCGCTGCGGATCTCCGTCGGCGCCGGCAACACGTTCGAGGACGTCGAGGCGCTGCTCGCCGCCCTGCCCGCGGCGATCGCCCGCGTCCGCGGGGCGCTCAGCGACGGCGACTGGAGGACGGTGGAACCATGAGGATCGTGTGCGCGATGTCCGGCGGGGTCGACTCCTCGGTCGCGGCGGCGCTGCTCGTCGACGCCGGCCACGAGGTCGTCGGCCTGACGATGCGGCTCTACGACGCGAGCGGCCACGAGCGCCAGGGCCGCGGCGGCACCTGCTGCTCGCCGGCCGAGATCGACCAGGCGCGTGACGTCTGCGCGACGCTCGGGATCCCGCACTACACCGTCGACGAGCGCGAGCGCTTCACCGCGACCGTGATCGACGACTTCGCCCGCGAGTACGCCGCCGGCCGCACGCCGAACCCGTGCGTCCGCTGCAACGAGCACGTCAAGTTCGGGCCGCTGGTCGCCCGCGCCCGCGCGCTCGGGGCCGAGGCGCTGGCGACCGGCCACTACGCGCGCAGCGAGGACGGCGGCCTGCTGCGCGCGGTCGACGAGTCGAAGGACCAGAGCTACTTCCTGTTCGCGATCGGTCCCGCGCTGCTGCCGTTCGTGCGGTTCCCCCTCGGGACATGGCGGAAAGACCAGGTCCGCGAGCGGGCGCGCGCGCTCGGCCTGCCGAACGCCGACACGCCCGACAGCCAGGAGCTGTGCTTCGTCGGCGGCCGCGACCACGGCGAGGTCGTCGAGGAGCGCGCCCGCGCGCTCGGGCTCGCCGGCGACGCGCTCGGCCCCGGCGAGGTCGTCGACGAGACCGGCGCGGTCCTCGGCGCGCACGCCGGGATCCACCGCGTCACGATCGGCCAGCGCCGCGGCCTCAAGATCCCCGGCACGACCGCGCGCTACGTCCTGCGGGTGATCCCCGACAAGCGCCAGGTCGTCGTCGGCGGCGCCGAGGCGCTGCAGACGCGCGCGCTCGAGCTCCGCGACTTCCGCCGCCTCGCCCCGCTCGGCGCCCGAGAGGTCCTGCGCGCCGCGGTGCAGATCCGCCACCGCGGCCGGCCCGCGCCGGCGACGATCGAGCTCGACGCCGGGATCGCCCGCGTCCGCTTCGACGAGCCGGTCGGCGCCGCCGCGGCCGGCCAGGCCGGGGTCGTCTACGCCGTCGACCGCGTGCTCGGCGGCGGCTGGATCGACGGAGTCACCGGATGACCGGCCCGTTCGACGACCTGCCCGATCGCCGCGGCGCGCCGACCTGGCCGCACAACCAGGCGCGCATGGAGCCGCTGCAGCGGCGCCTCGGCCACGCGTTCGCCCGCCCCGCGCTGCTGCGCGTCGCCCTGACCCATCCGACATGGGTCAACGAACATGCCCGATCGGGCTGGCCGAGCAACGCGAGCCTCGAGTTCTTCGGCGACGCCGTGCTCGACCTGCTCGCCACCGAGGCGCTGTGGCGCCGCTTCCCTGCCCTGCCCGAGGGCGCGCTGACCCGCCTGCACGCGAGCGTCGTCTCCGAGGCGGCGCTCGCCGCCGCCGCGCGGGCGCTCGGCCTCGGCGAGCACCTGTGGATCGCCCACGGCCAGCCGGCGCTGCGCGACCACGACGGCGCGCTCGCCGACGCGGCCGAGGCGATCCTCGGCGCGGCCTACCTCGACGCCCGCGAGGCCGGCCGCGACCCGCTCGCCGCCGCCGGCGCGGTGTTCGAGGCGCTGCTCGGCCCGCGCGTCGCCGCGATCCGGCCCGACGACGGCAAGCCGGCCAAGGCGCGGCTGCAGGAGTGGGTCCAGGCCCGACCGCAGCACGCGCTGCGCTACGTGCCGCTCGAGGACCGCGCCCCGGCCGGCCGCGCCGGCTGGCGGGTCCAGGCCGAAGTGACAGGTCCCGAAGGACAGGTCCTCGCGCGCGGCGAGGGCGCGGGCGCCAGCCGCCGCGCCGCCGAGACGGCCGCGGCCGAGGCCGCCCTCGCCGGGCTCGCGGGCGCCGGCTAGCGTCGCCGACCGACGAGCGGCGCGGCGCCGGACGGGCACGCGCTGCGCGGCCCTCCGGCGCCGGACCCTCTACTTGGCGGGCGCGGGCCGGGGCGCGGGAGTGCCGGCGGCGGCCGGGCCGTTCGGGAACGGTCCATACGAGAACAGCTTGTCGGGCGCGACCTCGACGAGCTCGCCGATCTTCTTCAGCGCCCCGAGGTCGAGATTGTCGCGGTTGCCGACGAGGCCGATGATCGCCGGCCCCCTGGCGTAGCCGGCCGCGAACTCCTGCAGCTGCTGCTGGGTCAGCGCGCCGATCTGCTGCCACGTCCACGGCCGCGGGTCGGACGGCTCGCCGCGCTCGTCCCACGCGTGGACGAGCCCGGCGCTGTAGCGCGGATCGACCCGGCTGCTGCGGTACTCCTGGTCGATCGTCGCGCGCGCCGACTGCAGACGGACCGCGTCGAGCGGCCGCGCGAGCAGCTCGAGGTACGTCGTCAGCGCCTCGACCGTCTTGTCGGACTGCGTGCCGAGCCCGCCGCTCAGCGCCCACGCGTCGTTCGGGCGCTCGCCGGTCGCCAGCGTGCCGAACGCGTAGTACACCAGGCCCCGGGCCTCGCGGAGCTCCTGGAACAGCAGCGTGTTCATGCCGCCGCCGAGGTACTCGCTCCACAGCTTGGCCGCCGGCCGCTTCTCGCGGGGCAGCGCCGCCGAGGGGATCCCGAGCGAGACCGTCGACTTGGCGACGTCGCGGTGCGTGAAGTACAGCGCCGGCTTGCCGACCTTGCGGAACTTGACCGGCGGGCGCGGCGTCACCTTGCGGTGCGACTTCCCGAGCACCACCGCCTTCGCCGCCTCGGCCGCCGGGCGCGGCCCGAAGTACAGCGTCTTGTGCTGGTGGTCGAGGAACTCGCGCGCGAGCCTGGCCAGCGCCTCGGGCTTCGCGGCGGTGATCTGCGCGTTGGTCGGCGCGAGCAGGAACTCGCTGTCCCGGTCGTACAGCGCGTAGCGGCTGAGCGCGTACGCCAGCATGTCCGGGTCCTCCATGCCGTCGTGGCGCTCGCTGATCGTGTTGTCGGCGATCCCCCGAAGCACCGTCGGGTCGATCTTGACCTCGCGCAGCCAGGTGTCGACGAGCTTCAGGCTCTGCTCCATGTTGGCGTCGACGCCCTCGACGGTGATCGAGCTGTCGTCCGCGTCGCACGCGAAGTACACGTTGGTCCCGAGCGAGAAAAGCTTCTTCTTCAGCGCCTCGGCCGACATGTCCGCCGCGCCCGACTGCTCGACGACGTCGAGCGCGTAGCACAGCAGCCGCTCGCGCCGGTGCCCGCGCTCGAACTTGTAGACGACCGAGAACAGGTCGTTGCGGGCGTTCTTGACCGCGATCAGCGGGCCCGCGGCGGCCGGCACCTTGGTGTAGTGCGTGCCCTCGACCAGCCACTCCGGCTGCAGCTCGGGCGCCGGCATCCCCAGGATCTTCTTGCCGAACTCGCTGCGCCGATCGGTCTCGATCTTGACCGGCGTCATCTTCGGCTTCTCGATCTTGGCGACCTCCGGCTTGCCGGCCTTGCGCTGCACGACGGCGTACGCCTGCCCGAGGTGGGCGTTCGCCACCCGGATCACGTCCTCGCGGGTGACCTTGCGGATCTTGCGGTCGCGCTCGACGACGTCCGACCACGCGCGGCGGTGGATGAACGCGTCGGTCATCTTGCGCACGCGGAAGTAGTTGGCCTCGAGCTGGCGCTTGTCCGAGATGTCCTGGTTGAGCACGATCGCGTCGATCTCGGCCTGCGTGAACTCGCCGCGGCGCAGCTTCTCGACGACCCCGAGCAGCAGCTTCTCGACCTCCTCGTGCGTCTGGCCCTCGCGCAGCTGGGCGCGGACCTGGAACCACCCGGCCTCGCGCAAGAAGCTCGCGCCCGAGCTCGCGTCCGGCACCTTCTGGCTCAGCTCGAGCTCGACGTTGAGCAGGCCGCTGGCGCTGTTGTCCATCAGCCAGTCCATCACCGTCAGCGCCGGCTCGTCGGCGTGGGTGATCGGCACGGTCTGCCAGGCGAGCAGCACCTCCTGCTCGCCCTCGGCGACGATCTCGGTCTGCACGCGCCGGTCGATCTTCGCCAGCGAGCCGGGCTCGACCGAAGCGAGCGGCGCCGGCTCGAGGCGCCCGAGCGTCCGCTCGAGCACCGGCAGCGCGGTCTTGGCGTCGATGTCCCCGGCGAGCACGATCGCCATGTTGTTCGGCCGGTACCACTTCTTGAAGTAGTCGACCATGTCCTGATAGGCGGGCACCTTGAGGTGCTCGATCTCGCCGATCGTCGTCTGCGTGCCGTACGGGTGGCGCGGGAACAGGCTCCGCGTCATCGCCTCGTAGACGCGGTACCACGGGTTGTCGAGCGAGAGGTTCTTCTCCTCGTAGACCGCCTCGAGCTCGGTGAAGAACAGGCGGAACACCGGATCGCCGAAGCGCTCGGACTCGACGGTCGCCCACGCGTCGAGCCGGTTGGTCGGCACGTCGGCGATGTACACCGTCTGGTCGAACGAGGTGAACGCGTTGAGGTCGGCGATCCCGAGCTCGGAGTAGACGCGGTCGAACTCGTTGGGGATCGCGTGCGCCGCCACCTGCTGGTTGGCCGCGTCGATCTCGGCGACGATCTGGCGCCGCTTCTCCGCGTCGGTCGTCGCCCGCAGGTCGCGGTACAGCTGCTCGATCCGCGCGACGTGCGGCGCCTCGGCCGCGTGGTCGAGCGTGCCGAGCTCGTCGGTCCCCTTGAACAACATGTGCTCGAGGTAGTGCGCGAGCCCGGTCGACGCCGCCGGATCCGAGCGGCTGCCCGCGCGCACCGCGATCCACGCGGAGAAGCGCGGCTTCTGCCGGTCGGTGCTGATGTACACCGTCAGCCCGTTCTTCAGCCGGTGGACCGAGACCGCCATCGGATCGCCGGGCAGCGGATCGTGCGTCGGCGGCAGCTCCGAGGCGGCGAGGATCGCGGCGGCGTCGCTCGCCGCGACGTCGATCGCGGGCGGCGGGGTGGTGGTGGCTCCGCCGTCGGTCGGCGGGGGCGTGGTCGCGGTGGGCTTGCACGCGACGCTGGCGAGCGCGACGGCCAGCAGGATCGAGCGAGAGACGATCATCGGGGGACCTGTGCGGGAAGAGGAGCGCCGCATCTTACCGCCCTGCCCCGCTCGCCCGCCGATCGATCGCGCACGCGACCACCCGCGGAACGAAGTTATCCGGGCCTCGTCGGCGCCGGCGCGGCGAGACGTCGATCACGCGCCGCCCGCTGCGAGCGGCGAAACCTCCGGCGGGCCCCCGCGGCGCTGCCGGCCTGCGCAGGCAGCCGGCGCCCCCAGGCGCCCGGCGAAACCTCCGGCGGGCCCCCGCGGCGCTGCCGGCCTGCGCAGGCAGCCGGCGCCCCCGGGCGCCCGGCGTTCACACGCCGAGCAGTTCCCGGACGCTGCCGGCGACCGCGGCGGTCGGCAGGCACATGCGCGCGCCCGAGGCCCGCGCGGCCTGCCGGATCTCGTCGGTCGGCGCGTCGTGGACCGCGATGATCTGCGGCGTCGTCGGGCTCTGGGCCAGCTTGGCGATCACGTCGGAGCTCTTGAGATCGGGGACCGCCATGCTGAGGATCACGTAGCGCGGCGGGGCCGACTGCGCGACCAGCAGCGCGTCGGCGCCGGTCTGCGCCGTCTTGACCTCGATCGGCGGCGCCCCGCGCTCGAGCTCCTCCTTCACCTTGGCGCGGAAGTCGGCGTTCTGCGTGACGAGCAGGACCTTCGCCGCCTCCTTGCCGCCGGCCTCGGGGACCTGCGGGCGCGGCTCGTCGCGCAGGCGGAACGCCTCGACGACGCGCCGCCGGACCTCGGTGACGTCGAGCGGCTTCTTCAGGCACGCCGCGGCGCCGGCGGCGAGGATCCGCTCCATGTTCGCCTCGGTGTAGTAGCCGGTGATCGCGATGATCTCGGTGTGCATCGTCGCCGCGTCGCGCTTGAGCCGCGCGCACACCTCGAAGCCGTCGACGCCGGGCATCATCAGGTCGAGGAAGATCAGCTGCGGGCGGAACAGCGCGACCAGCCGGCCGGCGTCGAACGCGTCGCGCGCGACCTCGACGTCGAACTGATGGGACAGGTCCTTGAGGACATCCCGCACCAGGTCGAGCACGACCGGCTCGTCGTCGATCACGAGCAGGCGCCCGACCTCGTTGCCGGTCGGCACGGTGAACGGGATCCCGCGCTCGGCGCAGACCCGCTCCAGGTCCTCGCGGCGGACGCGGCGGTGCCCGCCGACCGTCTTGAACGCGGGGATCAGGCCGTCCTCGATCCAGCGGATGACGGTCGTCGGCGTGACGCAGCAGATCCGGGCGACGTCGTGGGTGGAGTAGGTGTCTTTGACTGGAGTGCGTCCGCGGCTCATACGCTGGCTTGTTGCCCGTCCAGGGCGTCCGGGAGGAGGATCGTGAACGTCGAACCCGACCCGGGCTGCGACCGCACGAGGATATCACCTCCGTGATCCTTGATAATTCCGTAGGAGATCGCAAGGCCGAGGCCGGTGCCCTTGCCGATCTCCTTGGTGCTGAAGAACGGGTCGAAGATCCGGCCGAGGATCTCCGACGGGATCCCGCAGCCCTCGTCGGTGATCTCGAGGCGCACGCGCCCGTCCTCGCGGCCCGTCCGGATCCGGATCCGGCCGCCGCGCGGCATGGCGTCGACCGCGTTCGACAGCAGGTTGAGCAGCACCTGCTCGAGCTGGTCGGCGTCGCCGACGACGTGGGCCGCCGGCAGGCCCTCGCGCAGGATCCGGACGTTGTGCATCCGCCACTGGTACTCGCCGATCGCCAGCACGCGGTCGAGGAGGCCCCCGAGGTCGACGTTGCGCTTCTTGCCGCCCTCGCGCTGGCGCGAGAACAGCAGCACGCCCTCGACGATCTTGCGGCAGCGCTCGCCGCTGGCCGCGATCTTCTCGACCTTCTCGCGGACGTTCGGATCGAGCGGCTTCTCGAGCAACAGCCGTGAATACCCCACGACGCCGCTCAGCGGGTTGTTGATCTCGTGGGCGATGCCCGCCGCGAGCAGGCCGACCGCCGCGAGCTTCTGCGCGCGCAGGATCTGCTCCTCGAGCGCGCGGCGCCGCCGCAGGTCGAGGCCGACGAGCACGGCGCCGGTGACGGAGTCGTCGGCCGCGCGCAGCAGCCGCCCCTCGAGGTGCAGCGGGATCTCCTGCCCGCCCTCGGCGAGCACCGCGACCTCCGCGGCGATCGTGCCGGTCTTCTGCAGCGTCGCCCACAGGCTGTCCCATCGGGCAGGTTCGGCCAGGCGCGCGACCTCGACGCCGAACCGGCGGCCGCGCGCCGCGGCGGGCGCCACGCCGAGCAGCTGCTGGCTCGCGCGGTTCCACGTGACGACCCGCCCCGCCGCGTCGATCGAGTTGATCAGCACGCTCGTCTGATCGAGCAGCTGCGCCTGGTACGCCGCGAGCGCCTCGGTCTCGAGCATCAGCCGGCCGCCCTCGAGCCCGAGCGCGAGCTGGGGCGCGAGCAGGGCCAGCAGCTCGAACGCGTGGGGATCGCGCGGCCCGGCGCCGGCGCCGGCGAGCAAGAGGTACCCGGCGAGCCGCGGCGGCGCGCCGAGCACCACGCGGACGCCGCTGCGACAGCCCTCGAGCTCGCCGAACGTGCGGCGGATCTCGGCGGCGGCGAGATCGACCTCGGCGATCCCCGGCTCGCCGGCCCACGCGTCGGGCGGCGCCTCGCCCGCCGGCACGACCGCGACCTGCGGCGCGTAGCCGGAGCGCAGGCGCCAGCGCTGCCAGCCGTCGGCGACCCGCGCGAGCACGACCCCGCGGGCGTAGCCGAGCGAGTCGATCACCGCCCCGCAGGCCGCCGCGACGTTGTCCTGCGGCCGCGCCGACGACACCAGCAGGCGATCGACCTGCGCGAGCAGCCGCTCCTCGAACGCCTTGAGCCGGCGCTCGCGGAGGTCGCGGAGCAGCGCGACGGTCAGCGCGCCCTCGTCGCGTCCGCCCGCGAGCGACAGCTCGACCGGCAGCGGCTCGCCGTCGAGCCGGCGCAGGTCGACCTCGCCGTGCCAGTTGCCGGCGCGCGCCTGCGTCAGCGCCTCGCTGAGCGCCCGCGCGTCGGCCGGGTCGGCGAGCTCGAGCAGGCTGCGGCCGCCGAGGTGCGCCCCGGCCCTGCCCTCCGAGTCATGCGCGGGCGCCCAGGATCGATCGGACATGTCCCGTGGAGCAGCCCCACCGCCGAGCAGCGCCCGCGCGGCCGGGTTGGCGTGGACGATCCGCCCGCCGGCGTCGAGCACCAGGAGGCCCTGGTCGAGCGCCTCGAGGCAGCGGGTCAGCGCGCGCCCGACGTCGGCCCCGGCGGCCCGCTCCGGCGCCTCGCAGGTGACGAGCGCGTGGTCGCTCGCCAGCCGGCAGGTCCGCACCGAGCACGGCCAGCTGCGCCCGCGCGCGGGCACCAGCGTCAGCTCGAGCGAGAACGCGTGGCCGGCGGGGCGCTGGCGCAGCCCGGTGAACGCCCGCCCGAACGCGGTCCGCTCGCTCGAGCGGGCGATGAACGCGAGCAGCGGCTCGCCGAGCAGCGTCTCCGGAGCGACCTGCAGGTGCTCCGCGAGCCCGCGGTTGACCGCGACGATCAGGCCCGCGGGGCTGAGCACGGCGGCCGGCGTCGCCAGGGCGTCGACGATCTCGCCGTATGCGCCGAGCGCGCCGCTCTGCCGCAGCCGCGTCGTCGCCTCGGCGTCGCCGGCCCGCGGCAACGAAGTCGTCTTGGTCCCCTGGCCCACAGGTGGGGGAGGCTTAGCAAAATTCCGCGTCGCTCGCCTGGGGTCGTCTTCGCGCGGCGCCACCTCGCGCACGGCCCTCCGCGCTGGTAGGCTGCCCGCGCCGATGACGCTGTTCGACCCCGACCGTCCCCCGGCGACGCCGCGGCCCGCCGCGACCGTCGTGCTCCTGCGCGAGGGCCCCGGCGAGCCGGAGGTGTTCATGCTGCGCCGCAGCGCCAGGAGCCCGTTCATGCCCGACGCGCTGGTCTTCCCGGGCGGGGCGGTCGACCCCGCCGACGGCCCCGCCGGCAGCGACGCCGCCTTCGAGGCCGCGGCCCGCCGCGAGTGCGCCGAGGAGGCCGGCGTCGACCTCGGCGCGCGCCCGCTGCAGTGGTTCGACACGTGGGTCACGCCGACCGCCGAGCCGCGCCGCTTCGAGGCCCGCTTCTACCTCGCCCTCCTCGCCGCGGGCGAGGGCGCCGGGGCGGCCGCCGACGGCCACGAGACGCACGAGGGCCGGTGGGCGACCCCCGCCGCGCTCCTCGCCGCCTGGGACCGCGAGGAGGTCGATCTGCCGCCGCCGACGCTGTGCACCCTGATGCGCCTCGCCGACGCCCGCCGGTCGGCGCTCGGCGGCCTGCCCGCGGACGCCGTCCGCGACCCGATCCTCCCCAAGGGCAACCTCGAGCGCGGCCCCGACGGCGAGCCGCGGATCGTCGTCATCCTGCCGCACGACCCCGGCTACGAGGCCGCCCCCGGCGACGGAGCCCCCGCCCCGGCCCGCGCCCTCGACCTGCCGCCCCGCCTCGCCCGCGTCGGCAAGGTCTGGCGCCCGTGCTAGCCCGCAGGAGCATGTCCGATGCGACCGGTCGATGACACCATGAACTCACGGCCATGCCTGAACGGCCAGGACGCGCGCGACATGTCCCCAGAGACACTGCCGCTCTACTCCGGGACAGGCCCGGACGACCAGGCCCGAGGCGCCATGTCCGCCGAACCACGCCGCCTGCACGCCCGGACATGCGCAAGCGGCCATGTCCCGGGCGACCTGCCCCGAGCGCCAGGCCCGGCGCACCGGCGCCGCGGCCTGCTCGCAGGCGCCGCGACCCTGGCCCGCGGCGCCGCTACCCTGGCCCGCGGCGCCGCTACCCTGGCCCGCGGCGCCGCGATCC
>ERZ1066136.107-NODE-107-length-90026-cov-16.218115_pt1 | contig 90026 bp, 61 predicted proteins | sample MGYA00382783_ERZ1066136 | MGnify/ENA primary metagenome ERZ1066136 (study PRJEB33369, sample SAMEA5778366) | biofilm metagenome | biome: Industrial cooling water; feature: Water cooling tower basin; material: Biofilm | place: United Arab Emirates | collected... | reverse complement strand
GTCGCCGGGCGCGCAGGGCCGGGCGCGGGCCGCCCTACCCGGCCGCTCTGTCCGCGCGCCTCGGCCGGCGCGCCTCGGCCGGCGCGCGTCGCGGCCTGGCTTCAGGCGCTCGAGCCCGAGGGCGCGCGCCGTCCGCGCCGCGAAAGGCGCAGCTTGTCCTGCAGCTCGCGGGTGCGGCGCTGGTCGCGGCGCACGAGCACGACCAGGCCCGCGGTCATCAGCGCCAGCAGGGCGATGAAGCCGATCGTCAGATAACGCATGCCGACCAGCTCCGGCGGGGCCTGGGGCTCCAGGCGGTGGAGCGCGAACAGGGGCGCGATCGCGCGCGTGTTTTCGACCGTGTCGTAGGCCAGGTGCTTGAGGAACACGAGCTCGGCGACGACCTTGGTCTGGCGCGCCATGGGGGGCAGCTGGCCCGGGGCGATGAAGGTCAGCACCGGATTGGCCTTGGGCCAGGTCATGTTCCCGATCCAGCCTTCGCTGACGTGGCTCAAGCGCGCCGGATTCTCGCCCACACGCTTGGCCGTGAGGGCCTGCAGGAAGGACACCGGCATGCGGTAGGCCTGCCCGCGGTGGGCATCGCCGTCGGCCATCAGGTCGGCCATGGCCGCCGGGTCGAGCAAGGGCGCGTTGGCCCAGTCGATCGCGCCCTCCGGCAGGTCCCGCATCCAGGCCAGCGCCAGCCAGCGGATCAGCTCGGGCAGGCCCGGCCGGTCGTCCAGGGTGTCGTCGGAGAGCCCGCGCAGCAGCGCCGGGTCGAGCTCGAGCACCGGCCCGAGGCCCTCGAAGGAGCGCTGCACTTCCCGGCCCAGCAGCAGCGGCCCCTCCAGGAAGGCGCCGCTGGTCGGGTCCTCGCTGGAGAAGCGCTTGAAGAACAGCCCGTCGATGCGCACCCATTCGCCGGGGCCCAGGTCCGCCGCCGCGCCGGCCTCCAGGGTCACGAAATGGAACGGCAGCCCCTCCTCGGTTTCGGCGCTGCCGAACCACTCCGATTGGCCGTTGCTCAGGCTGCGCTCGCCGATGCGTGTCAAGCGACCGCGGGCGCTGATCAGGCTGCCGCGCTGGCCGCTGGGATCCGCCGCCAGGCTCGCTCCGGTCTCGGGGCTCAGGAAGCGCGCCTGCTCGAGTTCAAAATGGGCCGGCACCAGCTGGCGCGCCGAAGCCTTGAGACCCTCCAGCTCGCTGCGCTCGAGCAGCACGCGCTGCTCCGGGGTCCCGTCGGCGACAGCCTCGAACAAGCCCGGCAGGATCGCCGGCAGCGCCACCTGCACCGCGGGCTCGGGGGGCGCCTCCAGTGCGGTGCCCCCGGCCGACCGCAGCTGGGCCCGGCCGTACAGGAATCCCAGCGTGAGCAGCACGGCCGCGAAGCCCAGAGTGCGCACCGAAAAGCGCGGTTGCAGCCGACCGACGTGCGCCGGGTCGGCGCCCTTGAACTGCCTCATCGTGGTAGGGGAGGGGTGTGTGACAGGGGGCGGACGCAGCGCGGGCGCAGCGGTTCACAGGCGGGCGGCGCGGGCCGGCCGGCGGGGCTCGGCCGCCGCCCGCACCAGGGCCCCGAACAGGGCCCGGGCCTCGCTGGATTCGATCTGTAGGTCGGGATGCCACTGGACCCCCAGGGCAAAGCCCGCGCCCGGCCGTTCGATCGCCTCGATCAGGCCCTGGCCGTCGCGGGCGCAGACACGCCAAGGCGGAGCCACCTCGGCCACCGCCTGGTGGTGGCGGCTCTCGATCTCGACCGTCCCTAACCCCAGCAGCTCAGCAAGTTGCGTCCCCGGTTCCGCGCGCACCCCGTGGCGCACGGCCCCGCCGTTGAGGGAGCCCCCGTGGGGCCAGGATCCGGGGCGATCCTCGGGCAGGTGCTGCAGCAGCCGGCCGCCCTCGACCAGGGCCAGAAGCTGCATCCCGTAGCAGATGCCCAGCACCGGCAGGCCGCGTTCCAGGGCCGCCCGCGCCAGGGCCCAATCGAAGTCCTGTTTGGCCGCCGGGACCGGCTGGGCCTTGGGGTGGGTCCGGCCGAGCCCCAGGCGATCGAGGTCAAAATCGTCCCCGCCCGTGAGCACCAGGCCGTCCAGGCCATCGAGCTGGTCCGGCAGGCTTTCGAGGAGGGGGAACAGGCCCACGGGCAGCCCACCCGCGGCCTGCACCGCGCTCGCGTAGCGCAGCGGGATGTCGAGGCGCGCCGTGCCGCCGCGCTGCTCCAGGTTGCCGTTGAGTCCGATGCGCGGTCGCCGGGATGCCATGGCCGCAGTGTAGGGCGGGCAGGCCCCGCTCCGCGTCGGAGCCCGGGGCCGCGCGACCCGCCCCTGGACATCCGCGCGGGCCGCTGTTCCGGCGCTGCCCCGGCGGGCCCGGGGTCCAGCGCGCCGCTTCGTCCCGGCCCGCTCGCAGCCGTGGTCGGGGCCGCCCCAGGGCAGCCTGGACCGCCGCGAACCGGCCCGTCCGCGCCGCCCCGGCCGTGGCCCTGCGCCCCGGCTTCAGCCCCGCGCGGTCGCGGCCAGCGCCGCCCCGGGGCGCCCCCGGGCCGCCCCGGCCCCCACCGGCTGGGAAAACTCGGCGCGCGGCTCCGATCCGAGCCCGTGTGGCCGCCGGAGGCGGCCCAAAGGCGTGGCGCCAGGCCGGGATCTCGGCTCCGGGGCAGCCGGGGCCGGTCGTTTCTCACCCGGTCAACCGGCGCGCACCTCGAGGCCGCGCGACAGCGCGAGCCACTCCGGCGCGCCCAGGTCCACGGCCGCGCCCTGGAGGTAGATCGGCACGCCGATCAGGGCCGGGTTGCTCGGCACCGAGAGGTCGAATTGGGCGCTGCCCGCCCCGGCCTGCCCCGGGCTGCCGGAGGCCGAGACCGCCCCCAGGACCTGCAGCGGCACCAGGTTGAGGGTTCCGCCGGCCAGGGGCAGACCGGCCTTGGCCGTGCCCAGGGCCAGGAAGCAGGGCGCGGCGCCGGCGGTCTCGGACAGCACCAGGGGCAGGAGCTGGCCGACCCGCGGGCAGGTCGCGGCCCCCAGGTTGGGGGCCAGCCCGCCGCTGCCGGCCAGGGCGCTCCCGTAGGCCTTCGACAGGCCGCCGCACCCCGGACCGAAGCGGCTCACGTCGGTCAGGCGGTTGCGCGGCCCGGTGCCGCTCGTTCCGTCCCAGATCGAGAGCGAGGTCGCGATCGGTTGCCCCGGCTGGCCGTTCCCCGGCACCACGGTCAATTGGTCGGTCCAATCGTTGAGCACCACCGCGCGCCCCAGGGCCTGGGACCAGACGCCGCCGTCCAGGTCGATCATGTTCGCGCTCTGACCGAGGGTCTCCGCGTACAGGCTCAGGCTCGGACCCCCCGGCTGGATGCGCACCAGGTTCTTGGGCGACCAGTCGCCGTTGCTGAGCGTCATGAGGTAGTCGCCGCCGGGCAGCGCATCCAGCCCGACCACGGCCTGGTTGATGCCGAAGTCGATCACGCCGCAGGCGATCGGGCCGCCGATCGAGAGGCCGTCCGGCGCCAGCGGGATGCGATAGGCCCGCGGGCGGCCGTTCAGGTTCGTGCACGGGGCCTGGGCCCAGTTGCCGACCGCCAGAAGCGCGTTCTGCCCCGGCAGGAAGGCCAGGTGGTCGAAGGCCAGCGAAAAGGCCTGTCCGCTGGCCGGGTCGATCACCGGCAGCATCTGATTGTCCGCGGTCAGCACATGCAGGCGCGAGCCAGGCACCCCCGGGGCCGTGCGCAGGCAGTAGACGCGCCCGTCGCCCGCCGGGGCCAGGGCCTGCACCTGCTCGCCGATGAACCCCAGGGAGGTGTAGCTGCCGTCGCGCCTCAGCAGGATCAGGCGCTGGGTGGGCCAGGGCATGTCCGGCTGGATCGTGCCGTACAGCACCACGCCCTTGCGGAACGGGTCGTACTCCATCCAGTCGGGGCCGGAGAGCGAAAACACGTTGGCGACCTGGCTGGTCTGGCCGGTCTGCGGGTCGATGGCGAAGAAGGCGTGCGGGAAGTTGTTGAACTGACCCGTGACCAGCAGGTCTCCGTCTTCGAAATCCTGGGCCCGGGAGGTGGGTTGACCGAGGGCCAGGGCGGCCAGGCACAGGGCGCGGTGGAGCGGCAGCATGGAGCGGCGCGGGTGCGGGGGAGTCGGGGGTGTCGGGGGCAGATCCGCCGCCCGCCCGCCGCGTCCCGCGGGATTCCCGCAGGGACCCGCCCGGCGCGTCCCCGGCGGTCCCCGCTGCGGGGCGCCGACCGGCGCTGCGCCCGGCGGGCGCGGACGCTTGCCGCCAGGGCCGCGATCCGCTGCCTGGGACCGGCGGCGTGCCGTTCGCGGGCCCCGGCGGCCCCGGAGGCGGAGCTCAGCGGAAAAATCGCCTCCGCCCAGAGACACACCCGGCGTGTTCCGGATTTGACGCCCATGCGCCGCCCGCTGCCCTTCCGCCTTCGAGCGCCCGAGCCGCGGCGGGGTGCGGCCGCCGCGCGCCGGCAGGCCATGCGGGCGCGGGCCGGCGGCCGCGGGGGCCCCGCGCCGGTCCTGCGGCCCCCCGAAGGGCCCTGGCCCGTGGCCTGGCGCAGCCCCCGGCGGAGCCGTCCCGCCGGCTCAGTCGCCCTGGTCCAGGTGGCCGGCCAGCTTGATCAGGGCCCGGTGCAGCAGGTTGCGGGTGGCGTTCTCCGTGCGCCCGATCGCGGCGGCCACCTCGGCGCGGGAGAGCTCCATCACCTTGGACAGCAGCACCACCTGGCGCTCGTCCTCGCTGAGCTCGCGGAAGGCTGCCTCCAGCCGCTCGTAGAGCTCCGCCGCGCTGACCTTTTGGGTCGGGGAGGCGCTGCGGGCCAGGAGCCGCACCAGCGGGTCCTCGTCGCCCTCCGCCCCGCCCCCGGCCTCGCGGCGTCGGTCGCGCATGCCGGCCAGGTGGAAAGCGTGCTTGTCGGCGATCTTGCGCGCCGCCGTGGCGTAGATCCAATGCCGGAAGGCTGCTTCGCCGCCGTGCTTGAATTGCTCGGCGTTTTGCAGCAGATCGCGGACCGTCGACTGAACCACGTCGCTGGCCCCTTCGCGGGCGCCGAGGCTGCGGCCGACCTTGGCGCGGATGAACGCCTCCAGGCCCGGCAGGTGGCGCTCGAGCAGGGCCTCGTAGGCGGCGCGATCGCCGGCCTGTGCTCGCGCCACCAGCTCGCCTTCGCTGGGTCCCTCGGGCCTTTGCGCCTGCTCCGGCGGCTCCATCTCCCCGAGTGTAGGCTGGCCAGGCGCCCGCGGTTGGACCGGCCCGGCTCCCGCCGCTCCCAGCCCCGGACCGCCCCGCGCCCGCCCTGCCCCCGCCGGCCATGACCGCCCCCGACCCCGCCGCCCCTGCCGCCCCCGCCATCGAGCTGGACGAGCTGCTCGGGACCTGCCTGGACCTGCTCGAGGCCGGCGACCACGCCGCCCTGGGCGCCTTTGTCGAGGCCCAGGGGCCCCGGGCGGAGGCCCTGCGACGGCGCTTGGCCCTGCTGGCGGATTCGGGGCTGCTGCCGACCCCGGACCCCGCGGAGCACCCCCCCGAGCGCCTCGGCCCCTTCGCCCTGCGCGGGCGCCTGGGGGCCGGGGCCATGGGGGTCGTTTGGCGCGCCTTCCAGGACCCGCCGGGGCGCGAGGTGGCGCTCAAGGTGGTGCGCCCGGAGCAGCTGTTGTTTCCGGAGAGCCGCCTGCGATTCCGCCGCGAGGTCGAGCTGGCGGCCCGCCTGCAGCACCCGGCGATCCTGCCGATCCTGGCGGTCGGCGAAGACCAGGGGCTGCCCTGGTTTGCGACCGAGCTGGTCGAAGGGCCGAGCCTGGCCGAGCTGGTGCGCCGGGTGCGCGAACGCTTCGGGGCGCCCGAGCGGGTGGAGCTCGCCGCGCTGCCGGAATTGACGGCCACGGGCTCCGGCCGGCCGGCCCCCAAGGCGGTCTGGCGTGGCCCCGGCGGGGAGCGGCTGCGCGATTGGCAGCATTTCTGCTTGAGCGTCGGGCGCGAACTGGCGCGCGCTCTGGCCCACGCCCACTCGCGCGGCGTGCTGCACCGCGACGTCAAGCCACAAAACGCCCTGATCAGCGGCGCGGGCCGCGTCTGGCTGGCGGACTTCGGCCTGGCCAGCGCCGAGGGCGAAGCGTCGCTGACCGGATCGCGCAGCGCGGTCGGCTCCCTGCCCTACATGGCCCCCGAGCTGCTCTCCGGGGCCCCGTCGGACGTGCGCGCCGACGTCTACGGGCTGGGCGCCCTGCTCTACGAGCTGATCCTGCTGCGCCGGCCGTTCGAGGGCCAGAGCTCCGCCGCCCTGGTGGCGAGCATCCTGGCCGGCGAACCGCCGCGCCCGAGGCGGCTGCTCAAGGGCCTCTCGGCCGACCTCGAGGCGGTGCTGTTGACCGCCCTGGCCGCCGATCCGGCGCAGCGCTATTCGAGCGCCGAGGCCCTCGCGGAGGACCTGGAAGCGGTGCTCGCCGGACGCCCCACCAGCGCCCGTCCGCGCGGGCCCCTGGGGCGGCTGGCCTCCGCCGCCCGACGCCGACCCGCGGCCGCCCTGGCCACCGGCCTGGCCGCGCTGCTGATCGTCGGCGGGCCGCTGCTGTTCGGCTTCCAGGAGCGCCGCGCCGGGCGCCAGATCCGGGCCGAGCGCGACCGCACCGTGGCCGCCGAGCAGGCCCGGGCGCGCACCGCCGAGGAGGCCGCCGCGGCGATCGCCGTGGAGCGCGACCGCACCGTGGCCGCCGAGCAGGCCCGAGCGCGCACCGCCGAGGAGGCCGCCGCGGCGATCGCCGTGGAGCGCGACAGGGCGGTGGCCGGCTACGAGCGCGCGCGCGAGGCGGTCGAGCGCATGCTGTCCCGCGTCAGCGACGACCTGGCCTACCTGCCGGCCATGGAGAGCCTGCGCCAGCGCCTGCTGGAGGACGCCATCGAGCTGCTGGGTTCGATCGTGGCCGAGGGCGGGGCGGTGGCCGGCGCCCGCGCGCCGATCGAGCTGGCCCGCGCCCACACGCGCGCCGCCGAGCTGCAGGCCCTGCTCGGCCGCAGCCAGGAGGCCGCCGAGGCCTACGCGGCGGCCCGGGATACCGCCCGGAAGACCTTCGACCAGGCCCTGGCCAGCGCCGCCGAGCCGGGCCCGGAGGCGGTCGTGGGGCTGATCCAGGAGCTCGAGTACGGCGCCCGCCTAGCGCGCCTGCTGTCCGCCTTCGGGCGCTACGAAGAGGCCGAATCCGAGGTCGCGGCGACCCTGGAGCGGCTCGCGGCCCAACGCGCGCACCTGCCGCCCGGCAGCGAGCACCAGTACAGCGGCCGCCTGCGCGGCACCCTCGGACTGGTCAAACTGCGGCGCGGGGATGCAAAGGCCGGCCTGGCCGAGCTGCGCGCCGCGGCGCGCGAGTTCGACGCGGATGCGGAGGGCGCCCTGCCGCCGGACAGCCTGCTCAGCGACGCCTTCGAACTGTGGTCCGATGCGGGCCTGGCCGGCCTGCAGGTCGAGGGCGAAAAACCTGGGCCCGAAACCGTGCTGGCCCTGGAGCGCGCCCTGGCGATCTCGCAGCGGCGCTTCGAGATCGACCCCTCGCCGGGGCTGGCCCGGGAGCTGATCACGGCGCGCATCAACCGCGCCGGGGTCGGTCTGCGCCGGGGCGAGTTCGACGCCGCCCGCGAGCTGTACCTGGCGGCCGACCGCCTGGCCGCTGAGCAGGTCGAGCTGCACCCGGCCGCGCTGACCCTGCGGCTCGAGTGGGCCGGGGTCAGCAACCAGCTCGGGCTCCTGGCGGAGAGCCAGAACGACTTCGAGGGCGCCGCGCAGCGCTACGGCGCCGCGGTCGCGGCCCTCGAGGACCTGTGCCGGCTGGTCGACGACGACCCGGTCTATTGGCACCGCCTGGCCCTGGCGCGGCTCAATCTCTCCTCGCCCTTCCGCGTCCAGGGGGAAGTCGCCCGCGCCCAAGAGCTGGTGGCCGCCGGTTTCGAGGCCATCTCGCGCGCCCGCGCCCTGTCGCCGGAGGACGCGCAGCTGTGCGATACGCTGCTGACGCTCTACAGCGCCCGCTGGCTGCTGTGCCGCGATAGGGAGGACCACGCCGGCATCATCGCCGCCGCCCAGGCCATGGGCCAGGAGCCGCTGCCCTCGCCCTTCGACGCCCGGCTCCTACACCGCGCCGCCTACGCCGCGGCGACCGCCTTCGACCTGCTCGCAGGCCAAGCGGAGTTGGCCCCCGACGAGCGCCAGGCCCTGGGCGACGAGTACGCGCGCTTGGCCTGCGAACTGACCCGGCGCTCGTTCCTGGCCGGCAGCGACTACAAGAACCTGCGCAAGGTCAAGAACCTGGCGCCGCTCTACGACCATCCCGAGTTCGCCGAACTCGAACGCTGGTTCGCCGAACAGGCTCCCCAAGGGCCGCGCTGAGCGACCCCGCCGGGGCCGCCCGCAGCGGCCCCGGGCGTGTCGCTCAGATGTCCAGGCCCAGGCGCAGCTGGAAGATGTCGACTTCCGCCGTGCCGCCCCCGGAGGTCGGATCGCCTTCCGCGCGGGTCCATTCCAGGGTCACGCGCAGGTTCTGGGTCTTGTACCAGTTGAGCGCCAGGGAGCGCCCGAACTGCTCGCCGCCGGTGACGTCGGCGCTCTGCAGGTCGAGGGTGGAGAGGCGCGCGGCCAGCTCGAGGGCGCCCCAGTCGCGCTCCGGCTTGGGTCCCCGGTAGAGGCCGCGGGAGAGCAGGTAGCGGCGCGTCTCGCCGGTCAGGAAACCCGAAAGCTGCGCGTAGCCGCCGCCGAAATCGAGGTCGCTGCCGCTGCGCTCGACCCGGCTCTGCAGCCATTCCCCCTGCAGGCTGAGCGGGCCGTAGTCGAGCGCGCTCTCGAGGCCCAGGGTGCCGAGGAAGTCGGCGTCCAGGATGTTGCCGGTGTCGACCAGGCGTTCGCTGGTCAGGCCCGACTCGGGGCGCGAGCGGAAGCGCAGCCGCGAGCCGCCGTCGAGGGGCCGCAGCTCGGTGCTCGCTCCAAGGTGCAGGCGCAGCTTGCTGTCGTCGTGCTTGAGCCGGCGCCAGGTGCGCGCCACCAGGCCGGCGCCCTCGGCGCGGCGGCTCGGCGTGCGGTCGAGCGGATCGTCGAACACGCCCGCTTCGAAGCCGTAGTTGTCCTTGTGGTAGAGGCCCGAGACGCCCAGGCCGAAACCCGGGGTCAGGGCGTTGCTGGCGGCGCGCTCGACGAAGGTGATCATCGCCGAGGACATCAGGGCTTCGAGGCCCATGGGCTGCACCTGGTTGCCCACGGTCACGCGCCAGTCCTTCTTCTGGTAGCGGGCCCAGACCCCGGTCCAGCCTTCGACCGTGCCCAGGAAATCGCGCTCGACCGAGAAGCGCCATTCGTCCTGGTAGCGTCCGGACAGCGACAGGCGCCCGCGCCGGATGTCGACCTCGTCGCCGATCGAGACGTCGCGGCTGTCGAAGTCGGCGGCGTCGATCTGCAGGCGCGCGCCGACGCGCAGCTCGAGGTCTTGGTCCGGCCAGCGCCAGACCAGCCCGTCCGAGCCGAGCTTCCAGCCCACGCCCGCCGGAGCGCCGCCGGCCGGGCTCGGATCGTCCTCCGTGGGCACCGTTTGGCTCGCCTTGGTCTGGGGCGCGTTCTCGGGGGCCTGCGGCGCGGCCGTCGGCGGCTCCTGGGCCGGGGGTACGGCTGCCCCGGTTCCGGCGGCGGGGGCGGCCTGGGGCGCGGGGGCGCCCGCCGGCTGCAGCAGCGGGCTCGTGCCGCTGGTCTGGGCCGCGGCGATCGGCGTCGCCGCGCACCCGGCGGCCAGGGTCAAGCACAGGATCGGGAGGGAGATCATCTCGAGAGGGCGGCGGGAATCTTGCCGGGGGGGGTGAAGGGCGTCAGACGTCCGTTTTCGAGCAACCAGGCCTGGCGGGCGTAGGGCAACACGGCGGGCGAGTGCGAGGCCACCAAGGCCAGCCCGCCGTAGCCCTTGAGGTGTTCGAGCAGGCGCGCGCGGCTGTCGGCGTCGAGGTGCGCATCGACTTCGTCCAGCACCAGCAGCGGCGGGTCTCCGAGCAGGGCCCGGGCCAGGCCGATGCGCGCGGTCTCGCCGGCCGAGAGCGCGACCCCTCCGGGGCCGACGCGGGTTTCGAGTCCTTCGGGCAGGCGTGCGATCAGCGGCTTGAGTCCGGCCAGGTCGAGGGCGCGCTCGAGCTGTTCCGCGGCCGGTTTGCGCACGCGGTAGCGCACGTTTTTGGAGAGCGAGCCCGAGAGCACGGTGGGCGTGGCGTCCGCATGGCCGACCAGCCGGCGGCGCTCGCCGGGGCTGAGCGCCGCCGTGTCGAGCCCGTCGAACAGCACGCGGCCGGCGCTGGGTGCGCGCAAGCCGGCGATGGCCTGCAGCAGGCGCGATTTGCCGCTGCCGTTGGAGCCGACCACCGCGAGCAAGCCGCCGGGATCGACCGCGATGTCGACGCTCTCGAGCGGCTCGACCCGCGCTCCCTCCAGGCGCAGCCGTCCATCCGCGGGGCTCGGCAGCCGCGGCCGCTCGGCGGGCGCCAAGGCGAAGATCTCGGCCAGTTTTTCGCGCGTCAAGCGCGCTCCGTGCCAGTGGTCGTAGGCCCGCGACAGCTCTTGGACCGGGCCCGACAGCCAGGCCAGCAAGGTCAGGGAAGCGACCACGTCGCCGAGGGTGGCCGCCCCCAGGGACAGTTCGAAAGCCCCCAGGCCGAGCGCCAGGGCGCCGCCGAGGCCGGTGGCCAGGGCGGCGATCAGCCGCAGGCCGGCGCTGGCCTGGGCGCGTCGCGCGCCGAGTTCGGCCAGCTCCGCGCTGCTCTCCTCGAGGCGCGCGAGTTCGCGCGCCTCGCGCGCATTGGCGCGCACGCTGACCACCGCCTGCAGGCGTTGGTTGACCTCGCCGGCCAGGCGCGCCCGCGTGCGGCGCTGGGCGCGCAGGCTCTGCGCCAGGCGCGGGCCGAGCGCCAGACTGGCCCAGGCACCGAGGCCCAGGGTCGCGCCCACGCCGGCCGCAAGCAGCGGGCTGCGATAGCCCAGGGCCGCGAGCGCCGCGGCCAGGGTCAGGGCTTGGATCGGCAGGCGCACCAGCCCCTGGGCCACGAAGCGGCGCAGGGCTTCGAGGTCGCCCGTGAGGCGCAGCAGCAGGCCGCCGTGGCCCAGGCGCTCGACCTGGGGCAGGTCCAGGCGCAGCACCTGCGCGAACAGCCGCGTGCGCAGTTCGGCGACCAGGGTGTGGCCGAGGCGCTCGGCGCGCAGGCGCTCCCACTCGCGCGCCGCGGCCGACAGAGCCAGGGCCGCGGCCAGGGCCGCCAAGCCGGGCAGCACGCGGCGGGGCCCTGCCGCCAAGCGGTCTACGGTCCAGGTGGTCAAGGCCACCTGGGCCGCCGCCGCCAGGCTCTGCAGCAGCCCCAAGGCCAGCAGCAGGGACAGCTCCCGTCGCCGGCCCGCGAGCAGCTCGCGGTAGTTCACCCGACCACCCGCTCCGCGCGCGCTTCGATCAGCAGGCGCGCCTGGGCCGGATCGCAGAGCTGCTCGAGCGACAGCACCGGCAGGGGGCTCATGCTGCGGGCCTCGCGCTGGCCCAGGCTCGACATGGTGAAGATGCCCGAGAGCGCCAGGATCCGGTGCCCCAGGTCGGCCAGCTGGCGCTGGCCCATCAGGGCGCCCATGGCGTCGCCGGCGGTGAACAGCACGCCGTCGAGCAGCTCGCGCACGCGCGGGTGGCGGGCGAGCAGCGCGGTCTCGGGCTGCAGCAGTCCATCGGCGATCTCGAGCAGCACCACCTCGGCGCCCGCTTCGATCGAGCGCTGCACCAGGGTCTCGAAGGTGCGCAGCAGGTCGAGCTCCCCGGCGCGGTAGGTGGTCACCGAGCCGGCGTCGACGAAGTCGAGCGCCAGGAAGGCGCCGGCGTCGCGGTACTGGAACAGGTCGTTGGAAGAGCCGGTGCCGGTGACCTTGACGCAGGCCACCCGGAAGCCAGCCCGCGACAAGCCGTGGGCCAGGCCCGAGAGGGCCGTGGTCTTGCCCGAGTCCATCGAGGTCCCGAACACGCCGATCACCGGCGGGCGCGCTTCCTGGACCCGGGCCGGCGGCAGAGCGAAGCGCCGCAGATTGAGGCGCAGGCCGCGGGTGTCCGCCACCAGGCCGATCGGCTCGATGCGCGTGGCCGGGTCCATCTTGGCGTTGGCGCTGACGACCTCCGAGGCCAGGCCGCCGCCGGCCGCCAGGTGGCAGGGGCCGAGGCTTTGGGGCACGTAGGCCTCGAACTGGCTGGGGGCGTAGCGGTCGCCGTAGGCCACCAGCACCTCGTCGCCCAGGTAGAGCTTGGAGCGGTGCCCGGTGGTCAGGTGCAGGCGGTCGTGCTGGCCCAGTTCGACCACGCGCGCCAGCACCAGGTCGCCGGAGGTGGGCTCGTGCTGTCCGCTGAGCAGGCGCTGCATCAGCTCCACGGGCACGCGGCGGACGTTGAAGCTCAGCTTGGCGCGCTCGAGGCGGGCGGCGGTGAGGTCGCTGATCTGCAGGCTCGGGGTCGACATGGTGAAATTCGGCAGGCTGTGCATGGCCGTTGTCTGGCTTTCGGAACGGTGTGGGTGAGTCGGTTCGAGGCCGGCCGCGCAGTTGGCTGGACGGCTGTGCTCACGGCTCTGGAGCTGGAGGGCCTCGGCGGTGTCCATGGACAAGGGGTCCGCAGGCTTCGCGGCAGCAGGCGCAGTCCCGCTGCCCGCATCGGGCCAGCGAGCCCCTTTTTCCTGGTTTCGTTCGGTGCGGTGTTTTGTGGGTTTGCGGCGGCCGGGCGGTCGCGGACTGACCGGCCGCGGGTTCACTGCCCGGCGGGCAGCAGCAGCGGATCGGTGGCGGCGTAGAAGTCGAAGCCCAGGGCCGGGTTCCACAGCAGCCCCACGGCGATCAGGGGCAGGCCCACGCCGGGCAGCGGCACGGTCAGGCCCTGTCCGCCAGCGATCGCCCCGGAGAAGAACGGCAGCAGCTCGAGACCCGCGAAGGTCAGCGCGTCGATGGTCAGGGCCACGCCCAGACCGCTGCTGCTCTGGGGCAGCGGGGTGTAGTTGGTGCCGCTGATCGAGAAGGCCACCAGGAACGGCCGGCCGGCATCCAGGCCGGTCGTGTCGCCGATGCGCAGCTGCAGCAGGCCGGGGGGCGCGACCTCGCTCAGGGTCGGCAGGCGCAGCCCGTTGACGTGGATGTCGTTGAGCTTGGTCACGGGCTCCTCCCGGTCGTCGCCCCAGATGCAGACCAGGTCGCGGTAGGCGCTGACGGCGATGCCGTTCTCCTCCGCGTCGCCCGCGGAGCCCAGGCCGCTGGCCAAGGGCAGTTCGGGGCCGAAGGCGCCGTCGATCGCGCGCACGCGCAGGTAGAGCGAATCCGCGAGCCCGAGCGGGTCGTCGCGGCGATCCTGCCAGTTGACGTAGACATACCCGCCCTGGGCGAGCACGCGCGGCAGGCCCGCGTCGTGCTGTCCCGGCGCGCTGCCCACGTCCAGGCGCTCTTCGGCGCCCAGGGTCAGGCCCCCGGCGCCGAGCGTCGCGGTGCGGTACCAGATGTCGTGGCCGCCGAGGCCCGGCGCGAAGCGGTTGTCGGCCCAGACCGCGTGGGCCACTCCGGCTTCGAGGTCGATCCAGCCGCGCTTCGAATTGGTCAGCGCGCTGACCGCTCCGGCCCCGTCGAGGCGTTGATCCGCGAGCCAGGTGATGCCGGCGTCGTTCGAAGCCGTGGCGTACAGGGCGTACTGCCCCAGACCCAGGCCGCGCCCGTCGCGCCACAGCACCGCCACCTGGGGGCCCTGGGCATCGATGCGCGGGTCCTCCACGTCGGCCAGGGGCTCGAGGCTGTCGTCGATGCGCTGGTCGGTGATGGCCCAGCTCGCGCCGCCGTTGGTCGAGCGGTTGGCGAAGACCTTGTCGGCTCCGCCGCGGTTGTCGACCCACACGGCGTGGATCACCCCGCCGGCGGCCGCCAGGGCCGGGTCGTCGACGTCGCTGCTGCCGGCGCCCAGGGGCGGGCGGTTGACGCGCAGCGGCGCTCCGAAGCTCAGGCCGCCGTTGCTGGAAGCGACCACGTAGAAATCTTCGTTGTTGCCCGGGACCGGCTGGCCCTTGGCGACCGCGTCGTCTTCGAAACCCACGGCGATGCGCGGCAGGTCGATGGCGGCCACCAGGTTGTCGGCGTCGCCCAGGTCGAAGGCGAACGGGCCGCTCAGCAGCAGCTCCGGGCCGAAGCTCTGGCCCCCGTCGGTGGAGATGCGCCCGTAGACGCTTTCGAGGGTGGGCGCGGCGCGGTCGTCCAGCCAGAACACGGCCACGGTGTTGCCCTGGGCCACGATCACCGGTTCGTTGGCCGCGGCCAGACCCGGGGCCTGGTCCAGGCGCTGGGCGGCGCTGAAGCTGCGGCCGCCGTCCAGGGAGCGCGAGAAGTAGAGGTCGCGGCCGGTTTCGAGCGTCTGCTCGAACCACAGGGCGTAGAAGCGGCTGCCGGCGGCCACGATCGTGGGCTCGTCGGATTCGATCGCCTGGCCGGGCAGGGCCGGGGGCGAGAGCTGGATTTCGCCGCGCAGGGTCTGGGAGTGGCCGGGGAGGGCCGCCGGGGCGGCCAGGAGGGCCAGGGCGGCGGGGAGGGGCAGTCGGTGCATGGGCGTGGTGGGGGTGGGATCGCTGCGGATCGCCCTTGAGAGCGGCCACGGGGCCGCCTGATACCGACCCGGTCTGCGTTGCCGCGGCCAAGGCCGGGGCGTCGCCCCGCCGGGGCGCCCGGGATGCCTCGGGCCGCCGCGGCGGGCCAACCCCGCGGGCCGCCGGATCGGCGCGCGCCCGGCGCCCGTCTGAAGCCCGCATGCCGGCCACCCCCTCCCGCGGGGCTCCGGGGGGCCTTCGGTCCCCCGGGCGCACGCCCCAGGCCGCGGCCAGGGGCGGTTTGTCCAGACCGCGATCTGGGTGGTTTCGACCGAAATCCGCCCCCGATGCCGGCCCACCCGGTATTTTTGCCGCAGGTCGCCGCTCCACCGCGCGACAGCCATGAACTCCAAAGCCGCCACGCTGCAGCTCCGACTGCTTCCGGCCGCCCTGCTCCTCGCCGGGCTGCCCCCTTCCCTGGTCTGCGCCCAGAGCCTCTCCGCCGGAGCCGCTCCCCAGGCCCCGGCGGGCCCCGCCGCGGGCCCCGGTTTGGCCGGCGGAACCCAGGGGCGCATCGCGGCGCCGGCGACCGGCCAGCGCCTGTCCGGAGCGGGCACCAAGGCGCTCTACGCGGTCGGCCTCCTGCCCGGCGCGGACCCGAGCCTGATCTCCCAGGCCGGCGGCCAAACCCTGGGCTCCTTCGGCTTGCCCAGCCAGCCGCTCAGCCTCGGGGGCCCCGCCAAAATTCTGGAGGTCGGCTGGGCCAACCAGACGGCCGCGCAGCAGGGCCTGCTGTTCCTGCGCGGGCAGCCCGGCATCCAGTTCACCGAGGGCCTGCGGCTCGCCACCCCGCCCGAAACCGTGGGCTGCAGCGTCGGCGCCGGGCCCCAGCAGTGCACCGCGGCCTTCTTCGACTCCGGTCCGAGCCTGCCCAAGTACTCCTCCCAGCCGGCCCTGCCGGTGATGGCCGTGGGCACCGAGACCCAGGCGGCCCCGGGCGCCCTGACCGTGGTGGCCGTGATCGACACGGGCATCGACCCCACCCACCCGTTGCTGGCCGGCCGCCTGTTCGGCCCGGGCTACGACTTCGTGCTGGGACAGAACGGCGGCTGGGACCAGCCCGACGCCAAGGACAATGACGGGGATGGCCAGATCGACGAGGGTTTCGGCCACGGGACGCACGTGGCCGGGCTGATCGCCTTGGTCGATCCGGCCGCCCGGCTGCTGTCCTATCGGGTCCTCGACGCGGACGGCGTCGGAAACTCCTACGCGGTGGCGGCCGCCATCTACCGCGCGGTGGAGGAGGGCGCCATGGTGATCAACCTGTCCCTGAGCCTTTCCGGGCCTTCCCAGGCGGTCGAGGAGGCCCTCGAACACGCCGAAGAATCCGGCGTGGCGATCTTCGCTTCCGCGGGCAACAACGGCAGCGAGCAGGTGGTCTTCCCGGCGCGCTACGAGGAGGCGGTGGCCGTGGCGGCGCTCGACTCGAGCGACCTCAAGGCCGGCTTCTCGGCCTTCGGCGCGGACGTGGACCTGTGCGCGCCCGGGGTCGAGGTCTACAGCGCCATGCCCTTCAATCAGTACGCCTGGTGGAGCGGGACCTCGATGGCCACCGCCCTGGCCAGCGGCGCCAACTCGCGGCTGATCTCCCACAAGCCCTCGGCCCTGCTGGCCGGCGGCGACGACGACGCCGCCTTCGCCGCAGGGATCAGCGCGGTGCTGGTCGATCAGGCCGAGCCGGTCGACGGCAAAAACCCGAGCTTCAGCGGCAAGCTCGGCAAGGGCCGCGTGCACGTGGCCAACGCGGCCCAGGCCTTGCCCGATGCGGGCGCCGGCGGCGACGATGACGATTGAGCTTTCCGCCGGCCTGCGCGCCGGCGCGGCTCGCCGTCCCCGATGAACGCGCCCGAGCCGTCCCGGCCCATGCCCGCTGCGGCGTCCTCCCCGAACGAGGACGCCGCGCTCTTTGCGGGGCTGGTGGAGCGCGAACCGCAGGCCTGGGCGCGCCTGATCGAGCGCTTCGGTCCCCTGGTCAAGACCGTGGCCCTGCGGGCCGGGGCGCGGGGTCCCGATCTCGACGACGTATTGCAGGCGACCTGGGCGACCCTGCTCAAGCACGCCCCGGCGATCGAAAAGCCGGCTTCGCTTTCGTCGTGGATCGCCACCACGGCGGCCCGCGAAGCCTGGCGCCAAAAGCAGCGCCGCCAGCAGCTCGAGGGCGCCGGGGAGGCCCGCGCCAGGGCCCTCGGGCGCCCCGACCTCGAAAGCCCCGAGCCCGAGCTGGACCTGATCGCCCTGGAGCGGGCCCAGGCCCTGCGCGACGCCCTGGCCCGGCTGGGCGAGCGCTGCCGGGAGCTGCTCGAAGCCCTGTTCCTGGCCCAGGAACCGCCCGCCTACGCCGACCTGGCGCGACGGCTGGGCGTGCCGATCGGGTCCCTGGGTCCGACGCGGGCGCGCTGTTTGGCCAAGCTTGAAGCCCTGGTGCGCGAGCGCGGCCTCGCGGAGGAGGGGCCGTGAAGCCTGGCCTTTGCAGCTGCCCGCGGCGCCCTGGGCGCAGGGGCCGCCCGGGCGGCGACCCGCGCGAGCGACGCGTTCGAGCACCGGCGGCTTTTTGTTCCGCTGGTATCAGCTCTGCCCTTGGCGGCTCTTCCTTGCACCATGCACGCTGATCCCGATCCGCTGTTCGAGCACTGGCTGGCCTGGCTGGAGCAGGGGCGCCTCGAGCCCGAGCTGGAAGCGCTGCGCCAGCGCGACCCGGCCGCCTTCGAGCGCCGGGCGGGCGAGGTCCGCCTGCTGCTCGCGGAGCTGCCCGCGGCCCGCTTCGAACCGCTCTCGGAGGCCCAGCGCAGCGCCGCCCTGGCCCTGCTGGCCCCGGCTTCGCCCTGGCGCCAGCTCGCCGGCCGCCTGGTCGAGCTGGCCCAGCGCGTGTTGGCCCCGGGCGAGCTGGCCCCCGCCCTGCGCGGCAGCGCCCCGAGCCCTCACTTCCAGGGCCTCTATCGGGCCGGCCCCTGGGACATCGACCTGGACCTGGGCGAGGACGGACGCCTGTTCGGCCAGGTGCTGCACCGCGGGGGTGCGCTGCCCCCGGGCGATGCGCGCGTCGAGCTGTGGCTCGCCGGGCAGCCTGGGGAAACGGTCGCCCTGGAGGGCGACGGCAGCTTTGCCCTGCGCCCGCCGCCCGGCCGCGCCTTCGAGCTCCTGTTCGTGTTGGGCGAGGAGCGGCTGCTGGTCGGCGCCCTGCCGGCGCTGGCCTGACCGGCGCCCCCCCCGCGAGCCATGGCAACCTCCGGTCCGCCCGCGGAGCCGCTCGAGCAGCGCCTGTTCACGGCCCCGGCCGCAGACGAGCTGCTCGCGGAGTTCGCCGCGCTGCCCGCCGAGCGGCGCGAGGCGCTGGTCGATGCGCTGAAAGCCGAGCTCGACCGACGCCAGCGGCGCGCGCCCAAGGAGGCCCTGCCGCTTTCGGAGCGCCTGGTGTCCCTGGCGCCCCTGGCGGGGCGGCGCGCGGCTTGGTGCCACCGCGGTCGCGCCGTGGCGCTGCACGCCAATGGCCTGAGCGCCGCGGCGATCGAACACTACCGCCGCGCCCTCGAGCTGCACACGGCCGCCGGGGAAGCGCTCGAGGCGGCGCGCGTGCGGCGTTCCCTGGTCGACGTGCTGCAGATGTCCGGGCAGGCCAGCGCCGCCCTGGCCGTGGGCGCCGAGGCCCGCCGCGCGCTGGCCGAGCTGGGCGAGCCCCAGCTGGCCGCGCAGCTCGAAAGCAATCTGGGCAACGTCTATTTCCGCCTGGAGCGCTTCCGGGAGGCCGAAAGCTGCTATCGCCAAGCGATCGAGGGTTTTGCGGCGATCAACGACCGCACGGGCCGCGCCTTCGCGCTCTACAACCTGGCCAACGTCGAGACCAACGCGCACCGCTTCGATTCCGCCGCCGAGCACTTCGCCGAGGCCGAGGCGCTGTTTTCCGCCGGCGGGCTGGCGGTGCTGGCGGCCGATTGCCGCTATGGCAGCGCCTACCTCGAGTTCCGCCGCGGGCGCTACGCCGAGGCCCAGGCGGCTCTCGAACGCAGCCGGGAGGAGTACGCGGCCCTCGAAAAGCCGGGCGGCCCGGCCCTGTGCACGCTGGACCTGGCCGAGCTGTTCCTCAAGCTCGAGGCCTACCGCGATGCGGCCCGCGCCGCGCGCTCCGCGGCCGAGGACTTCGCCGAGCTCGGGCTGCTGGCGGAGCGCGCGCGCGCGCTCTACTTCCAGGCCCTGGCCGAGCAGCGCCTGGATGCGCCGGCGGCCGCCGAGCGGGCCCTCGAGGCGGCCGCGGGCCTGTGGCGCCAGCTCGGCAACCAGACCTCGGCCGCCCTGGTGGAACTCGAGCGCTGCCAGCTCGCCGCACCCTCGCCCGCCCGGGCGTTGCGCCTGGCCGCCGCCGCCGCCGAACTGGGCGCCAGCGGCGATCGATTCCTGGGCGCGCTCGGCCAGCTCGCGCAGGCCCGGGGCGAGCTCGACGGGGGCCAGCCCGAGGCCGCCGCGCAGCGCCTGCAGCGCCTGCTGTCAGAGCCCCGCGACGACGCGCCCCTGGCGGAGCTGACCGCGATCGAGGCCTGGACCCTGCTGGGGGAGGCGCACCAGGCCGCGGGGCGCCTGGCGGATGCCGAAGCCGCCTGGCAGAGCGCGTTGGCGCTCGCCGAGGGCACCTATGGCCGGCTGGCGCGCGGCGACGTGCGCCTGGCCTTTTTCCGCGAGCGGCATCCGACCTATGCGCGCCTGGCGATCGTGCGCCTGCTGCAGCGGCGCCGTCCGGTCGAGGCGATCGAAGCGCTCGAAACCGGCCGCCACCGGAGCCTGCTCGAGCGCCTCGATCAGCCGGCGAACCCGGCTTTGGAGACCGCCCGCGCCCGCCTCGATCGCGAGCTGTGCGCGGCCCTCGACCGGCGCCTGGCCGCGGGCGAGCTGGGGGAACTGCGCCGGGCGCGCGTCCACGAAGAGACCGAAAGCCTGCGGCAGGCCCAAGACGAGCTCTTGCGCCTCGCGCGCCACCAGCAGCCCGCCAGCCCGGCCCCGGCGATCGCCTTCGACCCGCGCCTGGAGGCGCTGCTCGCCGGGCGGGCCCTGGCCTACTTCGTGGCCGACGGCGAGGCCCTGTGGTTGATCCACGGCCGCGTCGGCGCGCTCGAATCGGTGCGCCTGCCGCTCTCGATCCCGCGCCTCTCCGAACTGGCCGGGGCGCTGCGCTTCCAACTGGGCAAGGTGCGCCTGGGGGCTGCGTACCTCGAGCTGCACCGCCCGCGCCTGCTGGCTTCGACCGAGCGCATCCTGGACGAGCTCGGCGCGGGGCTGTTCGCGCCGCTGCTCGCCAGCCTGGCCCCACAGGACCCCCTGCTGGTCGTGCCCTACGGCCCGCTGCACGACCTGCCGCTGCAGGCCGCGCTGCTCGCCGGCCAGCCGCTGATCGAGCGCCACCCGCTGGTGTTGGCGCGCAGCCTGCGCCAGTTCGCGGCCGTGCGTTCCGCGCCCCGGCCACAGGGCGAGATCTGGTTGTGCGGCGCGCCGGAGCCGGGGTTGCCGGCGATCGAGGCCGAGCTCGAAGCCCTGGCCGCGGTCCACGGCCCGACGGCGCGGCGCCTGGCCCCCGAGGAGTTGCTCGAGCGCCTGGCGCAGCCCGGTCCGCTCCCCATCGCGGCGTTGCACCTGGCGGCCCACGGCAGCTTCCAACCCGAGCATCCGCTGTTCTCGGGCCTGCGCCTCGGCGCGCGCTTCCTGACCGCCTTCGACCTGATGCGCCTCGAACTCGGCGGCGCGCTGGTCAGCCTTTCGGGCTGCGAAACCGGCCGCGCGCGGCGCTCCCGTTCGGACGAACTTTATGGCCCCGAGCAGGCCCTGCTGCGGGCCGGGGCCGGCGCGGTGGTGTCGAGCCTGTGGCCGGTCGAGGACCGCGCTTCGGCCAGCGCCATGGTCGCCCTGCACAGCGCTTTGGCGGCCGGCGCGACCCTGGCCGAGGCCCAGCGGCGCGCCCAGCTGGCCGAGCGCGCCCGCGATCCCCACCCCTTCGTGTGGGCCGCCTTCCTGGCCTGCGGCGATCCGGACCTGCGCCTCCCGCCCCGCCCGATCCGCGCCCCCTGAAGCCCGCCCGCCCCCCGGCTGGACCCGGCGCCGAACGCCAGCTCCGAGGCCGGCCCGCGGCGCCGGCAACTTCACGGGCGGGAGCGGATGCTGCGGGGCTGCGCCCCGCATCGCCCCCCGGCCTGCCGGACGCCGGGGTGCATCCCGGGGCCAGCCTGGGACAGCGGTCCTGCCCCAGCGGTCCTGCCCCAGCGCTGCCGGGGACCGCGGGTCAGCGGCGATTCCGCCAGGCCGGGCGGGTCGCCGCCCCCGCGGTCGCCGGCAGCGCTGGCCCCGACCCCGCCAGGGGGCCCGGCGGCCGCCTCCTGCGGGGTCCCCGAGACCCCCGCTGCGTCCGCTGGACCGGGCCTCGGGGCCCCCCAGGCGCGCCTGCGCCGCCGCGGCCCCGCGCCGCAGGCCAGGGGAACTGCGTCGGGCCCTGCGGGGCAGCCGGTGCGGCGGTCTCCGCGGGCGACCCCAGCTTGCGCATTCCGAGACAGCCCGGGACGATCGGGCCTCCCCGGCCCGGCGCACCGCCGCGGCCGGGCCGCCTCCCCACCCCGGTCGAACCCATGCTGCTCCCCCGTCTGCTGAGCGCCGCGGCCCTGCTCCTCGGCGCCGCCCTCCCGGCCTGGTCCCAAAGCTGCCCGGGCCAGAATTTCTTCAAGAACGACATCCTGCCGGCCAACCCCAGCGGCGCGCTGTCGCTGTCGGTGATCCCCGGCCTGTGCGAAGACGAGGCCTGCGGGGCGCGCTTCCTGCTGCCCGGCGGCACCCCGCAGAGGCTGCAGCGCGTGGCGGTGGGCTTCGCCTCCGCCGGCGGAGCGCAGGGCGCCACGGCCCTCGTCAACGTCGAGATCTACAACGGCGTTTCCTTCTCCGGCGCGGTGGCCACCCTGGGCCCCAAGGTGTTCGACCTCGAGCAGGTCAGCGGCGCCAACTTCCAGGTCACCAGCTCGGGCATCAACGAGTTCGACCTGACGCCCTACAACGTGGTCGTGAACGGCGCCGGCGACAACGATTTCGTGGTCGCGTTCCGCATGCGCTTCAACCCCAACGGGGCCTGCGCCACGGGCTTCCCGACCAACTTCTTCACCGACAACACCCAGGGCGGCCTGTTCGGCTGCAACCCGAGCATCACGCCCCAAGGCAAGAACCTGATCTTCATCCAGGGCCAGGGCTGGCGCGACCCGGCGCTGGCCACGGTCTCGGGATTCCCGCTGTGCCCGCTGTTCTATTCGGGCAATTGGGCCATCCGCGCCTGCTCGATCAACGCCGGTCCGACCAACCCGCTGCAGGTTTCGGTCAGCGGCAGCCCGGTGCCCCCTGGCGGCCTGGCGACCCTGACCTTCACGGCCCCGGGCTTCGCCGGCGTGCCCTATGTGGCCGCCGCGAGCCTCGGCAACAACCCCGGCATCCCGGTCGTCTCCGGCAACCCGCCGGTGGCCGGCACGATCCCGCTCAACTTCGATGCGCTGTTCCAGGCCAGCCTGGCCGGCTCGGGCGTGTTCTTCGGCTTCCAGGCGGCGTTCCTGCCGAACGGCACCGCCCCGGGCGTGATCCTCTTGCCCAACAACCCGAACCTCTCGGGCCTCGGCTTCTACGTCGCCTTCGTGACCATCCCGCCCTTCCCGGCGCCCTTCGGCATCTCCGACGCGGCCCTGATCCAGATCCAGTGAAGCCGCGGCGTTGAGCCGGCCTTCGGACCGCTCCCGGAGCGGTCCCGCCGATCGCTGCAGGGCCCGAGCTGCCGCTGGGCAGCTCGGGCCCCGTCGTTGAGGGCCCTGAACGCCTCCGAAGGGCGCGCTGTGGTCCCAGTCCCCTAGGCCCGCTGCTCAGCCTTTGCGCAGGATCCAGCGCAGGCCGTTGCTGGCGAAGTCGCCGCCGGCGGGGCAGCGCCGCAGGAGCTCGGCGCGCAGGGAGGGCGAGGGGCGCTCCTCGCCGCCCCAGGGCTCGAGCACCAGGATCTCGAAGCCGCTTTCCGCCACCAGCGCGCCGAAGCGCGCTTCGCTGACGCGGTTGACGTCGTGGCTGCGGAAGATGTAATCGCAGGTGCGGCGCGTGATCAGCGGCCCGCGCGTCAGGCCCAGGAAGGCGGCCATCTCGGGCTCGTCCAGCAGCAGGTGCGCCCAGGGCGGCAGGGCCTTGTCGTTGAAGGTGAAGATCGTGCGGCCCTGCTCTTTGAGCCACACGTGGTGGCCCAGGGAGCTGGTCCAGATCGGCGAGAATTGGGCGAACAGGCAGCCGCCCGGGCGCAGCACCCGGCGCGCTTCTGAGAGCACCGCGCCCACGTCGCCGAAGTGCTCGAAGGCGCAGATGCTGAAGGCCAGGTCGAAGCTCTCGGCGGGCACCGGCAGCGCGGCCGCATCGCCGACCAAGACCCGATAGTCCGGGGTCTCGATCGGCTCGGTCATCAGGTCGAAGGCCGTCCAGCGGCGCACGCCGAAGCCGCGCAGGGCCTCGGCCGGCACCGAGCCGCCCAGCTCGACCACCTCGCGCCCGGACAGGCCCAGGACCTGGTGGCAATGGCGCAGCCCCTCGAGCAGCCAGGGGCTGATCGCGGCCGCGCCCGTGGGCCGGTGCGCGTCGACGGAGATCGCCGCCGGGGGCGGCAGCAAACGCTGCACCTCGCCCAGGTTCTTGCGCGCCAGGCGGTGTTCGGGGGCTTCGGCGAGGGCCGCCTCGAGCAGTGCCAGGGCGCCGGTGCGATCCCCGGCCTGGAAGCGCAGCACCCCCAGGTCGCTCAAGAGATCGGCGCGCGAGCCGGCCTCCAGCCGCGCCAGGGCCCGGATGGCCTCGATGTTGGCCAGCACCAGCTCATCGCGCTCGGCCAGGCGCCGCACGCGCGCCACCGCCGCGGCCGCTGCCCCGGCCGGGGACGGGGTCTGAGCCATGATCCCGGCCAGGCCCAAGGCGGCCCCGGCGGGCGGGGCTTGCCCAGCTCCCGAGCTCGTTCCAGCGGTCCGGTTCCCGTTCGATTGCGCGCTCGGTAGGGCAGCCATGGCCAGGCCATCGGAGCCCGGGCCCGCCGGCCTTGGGCCGGGCCCGGGCCGCCTCCCAGCGCTGGGAGGCAGCCCGTTCCATGGGCCGATCGCCCGCGGGCCAGGGCCCCGCGCTGGGCGCGCCCCGGCGCTCGGATTCGGCGGGCGATTTTCGGGCCCCAGGCCAGCGCGGCCGACGCGCGTCGCGGCGGACCCAGTCGGCGCGGCGCGCCGGATCGGCGGCGCGCCATCCGGTTCGGGCCCAGGGCCAGGGCCGGTCGGCCGGCGGTCGGCCGGCCCGGATGGGTCGGGTCGGACCGGTCCGCCGAGATCGGTCCGACCGAGCCGAGGACCTGGAGGCGGCTCGGTCCCGCGGCGGGAGATCGGACCGGGTGCAGCGCCCTCGCGCCGCCCGCCCCCGGTCACTCGTCTCCGTCGTCGCTGGCCGAGCTATCGGCCTCCTCCGTCGAGCTGTCGTCGTCTCCGGCCGAGCCGTCGGACCCCTCCTCGGCCTCCGGCTTGCCGCTGTCCCGGTCGCGGGGCTCGACGAAGGGGCGCGGGGGAGCGCTGATCGGGCCGGGCTGGGCGGCGATGCGCCCCACGGCGCGCCCGATGGCGGCCTCGAACTCCGCATCGGCTCCGCTCAAGAGGCGCACCAGATCCGGAAGGACCTCGGGCTGTCCCAGGGCTCCCAGGCCCTCGATGGCGGCCAGGCGCTGGCGCCGGTCCGGGCTCTCCAGCAGCGCGAGCAGCTCGGCCGTGGCCTGGGCCCGCGAGCGCGGCAGGCTGCCGCGCTCGGCGCTCCAGCGCGCGGCCTCCTCCAGGCGCCGCAGGTTCTCGAGCAGCTCGAGGCAGGCCTGCCGAACGTTGGCGTGCGGGTTGATGCCGGCCTCGCGGGCCAAAAGCGCCAAAGCCTCCGGGCTTGCGATCCGGCTGAGCCCTTCCAAGATCGGAGAGGTTTCGCCCAGCGCATAGCCTGATTCGGTCTCCGAAAAATCGGTACGGCGGCGGTCGAGCTCGTCTCCCAGCAGCGCCGTCAGGCTCGGATCTCCGCGGCGCCGGATCGCTTCCACCACCCCGGAGGTCGGTCTGTGGATGGCCAGCGCGCTGCGCAGGAACTCCCGGTCGAGGGGCACCGCGGGCAGGGCCTGGCACTCGACCAGCAGGGCCCGCAGCATGAACCGATCGGCCGAATCACGCAGGGCGCCGCCCCAGCGCGCAGCCGCACGGCCGGCCAGTTCGACGCCCTGGGGCCCGCTTGGGCTGAGGGCGGAGACCAGCATCTGCACCGCGCGATCGCCGAGGCCCTCGCTGGAGAGCGCCCGTGCGGTCAAGGCGTTGCGCAGCGGCTCGGGAGCCCTGCGGATGCCCGTGAATTCGGAGAGCCAAGGCGCCCAGGAATCCCCGCCTTCGACCGCCGCGATCGCGCTCTCGAGCGCCGGCCAGACCGCAGCCTCGCCGAGCAGCTCGAGAGCCTCGGGCGCGCCTTTTGCCAGGGCGAGCGCCATGGCCAGCAAGCGCACCTCCGGGCTCAGTCTGGTGTCGGCCATGACCGTCAACAGGGACGACGCCGGGGCCCGCCGAAACTCCGAGACCAGATGGATCTGAGCCTCCTGGATGCTTTCGATCCCGCACAGGACGACCAGCAGCCTGCCGGTCGTGGGCCCATCCAGGGAGTCGATCATGTCTCGGCGGAGTTGAATCTCTCGGCCGACCTGAGTCGGGACCCGGTACCAAGTCAGCGCCCTGAGCAGATCGTGCAGCCCCTGGTCCATCGCAGCCGTCAGGAGCGCGGCGTACTGGTCCGGCCGCTTGAGCACCGCTTGGGTCGCCCCCCAGACCAGATCGAAGCCGTTCGCAAGCGGCCTGCAGGCCTTGGCCAGATCGAGTTGAAGCTCCAGCTCGAGGGCCGGGTCCGCGATGGTCCGGCTGCGCAGCCCTTGGGCGACCCCCTGGATCAGTTCCAGGGTGCCGCTGGCCAGCATGCGCCGCAGCAGGCGCGCGCGGGCCTCTTCCGGCAGATTGCGGGCCAGGATCTCCCAGGACTCCTTCTGTTTGGAGTCGAGACTGTCGAAACACCGCTCCACGGCCGCTTGCGTCTCCGGATCGGAGAAGGGCAGACCCAGCGGGCCGGGCCCAGACTTGAGCAGGAGCTCCTGTTCCTGCAACAGGGAGTAAAACACCTGTAGCCGCACGTCCAAGGAGGGATCGAAGAGCAGCTCGAGCCGCAGGCTGCGCTCCTCGGCGCTCTTCGTGATCACCAGGGCCGAGGCGACCCTCACCCGGATCTTTTCCACCGGATCCTTGGCCAGCCCCAGCAGCACGCGGCGTGCATCCGGAGAAGTTTGCTGAAAGTTGCTGAGCCATTGGCAGAGGAAAATCCTCGGTTTGTCCAAAGGCGAGGCTGCCAGCCGCTCCAGCTCGCCGACGACAGCTCCCCGGCACTCGAGGCTTTGGACCAGCGCCACCAGGGCCACCTCGCGCCGTGGATCGTGGGCCTCGCGGGCCACCTGCGCGCACACCCTCGGCAGGTCGTCCAGGGAACTTCCGAACTGGGACAAGGCCTGCCACATCGCGTCGGCGGTAGCCGGCTCGACCATCAGCCGCTCGACCAGGCGATCGAAGTCTTCGACCAGCTCGCTGCGCACGACATTCCCCGGAAGGATATTTGCGAACAGCTGCCCCGTGGGCTGCTGCAAGCGCGTGCGCCAGACCGCTCCGCCGGCTTCGAACTCCGCCAGCGCCAGGTCCAGGAATGCGCGCGGGTCGATCCCCACCAGGGCCCGCAGCGGATCCCGGCGCCCTTCGAGCGGAAAACGGTCCCGGTTTTGGCGGCACAGGGTCAAGAGGTGCGGCACCGCGGCTCGCCCCAGGGTCGAGAGGCGCTGGTCGTTCTCCGGCGAGAGCGACAGGGCGTCCTCCACGGCCTGCTCCAGGGCGTTTTCGGGCTGGACCGCGGCGAGGCCCAGCTCGGCGGCCAGGCTGTTGCGGGCGCGCTCGCGCAGGGCCAGCTCGCGCGGACTCGCTGCGGGGCCCGGCTGGGGGGTGCTTCCGTCGGCGCCGCCTGCGGGCGGCGTTGCGGCCGCGCTCCGCGGGCCCGGGGGCTGCAGCAGGCGCCAGGCTTCCGCCGGATTGCCGGCTTCCAGCCAGAGTTCGGCCAGGGCGCAGGCGAGCTCGCGCTCGAGCGCCGCAAGCTCTGGACCGGCCGGCTGCGCGGCGAGGCGAGCGCCGAGGGCCTGGGCGCGGGCCAGGGCCCGCTGGAGGTCGCCGCTGGCCCGGCGGTCGAGGTCTAGCTCGGCCAGGGCCCGGGCCAGCTCGGCGGCGTCCAGGTGGCCGTCGTCCCCGGCGACCTGCTGGGCCCACCCGGCAGCCGTGGGAGCCTGCTGGGCGGCTGCGGAGGCGGGCCACAGAGCGAGCCAGGCCCCGAGGCACAGGCCCGCGAGCGGGCCGCGTCCGCCGCTCGGCACCGAGCGGCTGCGGTCGAGGACGAAAAGCGGGTTGGAATGGGCCCGAGGAGCGGCGGGCAGGAAGCGAGGGATATCCATGGTGTCGGAGCGGGTCGTGTGGATCGGTGGCGCAGGCCTTCTGGCTGCGGCAATCGTTCTACGACCGGGCCGCGGGCAGCTTGTCATCGCGCCGGATCGCGCTGGTCAACGGATTGTCACCGCGATCCGCCCTGCATTGGCGCACGGGTCGCTGTGGAGCGCCTTGCAGGTGCTCTCCGAGCCTGGTGCAGCCGAGCTGCGGCGCGGACTCGTTCCGCCAGTGCCTCATTCCGGGCGCCGCACGAAACGATAGCCGACCCCGTGCACGGTCAGCAGGTGCTTGGGCGCCTCCGGGTCGGCCTCGAGCTTGCGGCGCAGCTTGAGCACGTGCATGTCGACCGTGCGCGGGGTCGGGTCCTGGTCGCGGCCCCAGACCGCATCCAGGATCGCCGCGCGCGTCAGGGTCTGGCCCTCGTGCTCGAGCAGGTAGCGCAAGAGCTCGAGCTCGCGCCGCGACAGGCCGTGGCGCACGCCGGCGTTGGTCAGCGAATAGGCTGCGAAATCGACCGCCACCGCGCCGAAGCGCGCGCTGCGCCCAGGCTCGCCGATGCCCGGCGTGCGGCCTTCGGCGCGCGCCAGGGCGGCCTCGATGCGCAGCAGCAGCTCGCGCATCGAGAAGGGCTTGATCAGGTAGTCGTCCGCGCCGTATTCGAAGCCCATCACCCGGTCCCACTCCTCGCCGCGGGCCGAGAGGATCAGCACCGGCGCGCTGACGCGGTCTTCGCGCAGGGCCTTGAGCACGCTCAGCCCGTCGCGCTTTGGCAGCATCAAGTCCAGCAGGATCAGGGCCGGGTCGGCGGTCAGCGCCAGGTGCAGCCCGCGCTCGCCATCCTCGGCCGCGAGCAGCTCGTAGCCGGCCGCGCGCAGCGCGTCCCCCAGCACCATGGCCAGGCTCGGATCGTCTTCGACCAGCAGGATGCGGGCGGGGCTCATGCGGGCTCCAGTTCCTCGAAAGATAAACGGATGCGCGTGCCCGGGCCGGCCGGGTCGAGCAGGCGCGCGTCGCCGCCGTGGGCGCGGGCCAGCTCGCGCACGATGCTGAGGCCGAGGCCCGAGCCGCCCTGCTCGGAGCGCGTGCCCGCCAGCTGCACGAAGGGCAGGAAGGCGCGCTCGCGCTGGTCGGCGGGGATGCCGCGGCCGCGGTCGGCGACCTCCAGGTCGAGGCCCCCCGGCCGGCCGAACAGGCGCACCTCCAGGCTCGGACTGCCCGCATGGCGCAGGGCGTTTTGCACCAGATTGCCGAGCGCGCGGCGCAGGGCGTCCGCGTCGAGCACCAGCTCCTCGGGCAGGCCCCGGGCCTCGAACTCGAGCGCCACGCCGGCGCGCTCGCACTCCCCGCGCAGCTCGGCTTCGAGCTCTTGGGCCAGGGGCGCGAGGCGCACCGGCTCGGGGTTGAGGCGCGGCCCCAGGCCCCGGCGCAGGCGCGAAAAATCGAGCAAATCGTCGACGCGCCGGCGCAGGCGCTCCGCTTCGCGCCGCAGCGCCGGAAAGTAGCGCTGGCGCTGGGCCTCGGGCGGCACCTGGCCCGCGGCCAGGCCCTCCGACATCAGCAGGATCGAGGCCAGGGGCGTGCGCAGGTCGTGGGAGATGCCGGCCACGAAGCGCCGCTCCAGCTCCGCCAGGCGCCGCTCCTTGGCCAGGGTGCGCGCGAGCAGCACCGCCGCGGCCAGCACCAGCACCGACAGGCCGTAGGCGCCGGCCTGCAGGGGCCGGCTTTGGGCCAGCGCCCGGCGCTGCCACTGCGCGGGATCGGGGTGGGCCAGCCGCAGCTCGCGCAGGCCGGGACCCAGGTCGAGGCCGAGCTCCAGGGGCAGGTCGAGGGGCCGGGCCAGGGCCGAGTCCGCCCCTGCGGGCCCCGGGCCGGTGGCCAGCACGAATCCGCTGCCGTCCTCGGCCGCCGCGCGCTCGAGCGGCTCGAGCAGCGCCGTCTGCGCCCACCAGGCGATCTGCACCGGCAGGCTGCCGCGGCCGCGCCACCACCAGCCCGGCCCGCGCGCTTCGAGGGGCAACCAGCGCTGGGGCGCCTGGGGCGCCGCGCCATCGGCGGCGATCTCCGCGGGCAGGGGGCCGCCGGCCTGGAAGGCGCGGGCCTGGCGCGGGCCCGGGTCGGCGAGCTGGGCCAGGGTCGCCGCGAGCCGGCCCTGGCTTTGGGGTCCGAGCAGCCGTTCCAAGCGCTCGCACAGCAGCGCCGGCCGCGGATCGGGCCGCCAGATCGGGCCTTCGGCCGCGGTCTCGGGGGCGGGTTGGGGTTCGAAGGCGTCCTGGGGCCCGGGCCAGGCCAGGGAACCCTCCGCCAGGGCGGCCAGGGCCCGTTCCGCGCCGCGCTCGAGCAGCGCCGCGGGGCCGAGATCGGCAGCGGCCAAGAGGCACAGCACCAGGGTGGAGTGGCCTTCGTGGGCCAGGTCGGGGGACAGCTCGAGCGCCGCCTCGAGCCAGCGCGCCACCGGCTCCCCTTGCCCGGAGGCCGCCGCGAGCTGCAGCGCCAGCAGCAGGCCCTCGCCCCGCCGGGGCGCGGCCGGGTCGCCCGCGAGCAGCGCCTCGAGCTGCGCCAAGCGCAGCTCGGCCGCCTCGCGGGAAGTCTGCAGCGCGCTGAGCCCCAGGTCGAAGTCCGACCAGCCCGCGGCCGGAAAGGGCGCCTGCTCGCTGGCCGGGCCAGCCGCAGCGCGCCCGAGCTCCAGAGCGAACTCGAAGCGCGCCCCCGGGGGCGCCCGCTCCCGTTCGAGCAACGCCCGGGCCTCGGCCTCGATGCGCCGCCGGGCCTCCGCCGCCCGCCGCTCCAATTCCTCAGCCCCGCGCCAGCGCGCCCGTTCGGCGCTCTGCAGGCCCGCGGAGACCAGCAGCAGCGCCGCCACCAAGCCGGCGCCGATCAACAGCGCCTCGCGCGGCCAGGCCCCGCCCCGCCAGCGTTCAAAAGCGCGTGACCGGACGCCCATCCTCAGAGGTTAGCCGCAGCCCGCGCGCGGCCTGTCAACACCCTGTCAACGGGCTCCCGGGCCGCTGTGGCAGCGGGATACCGGTGAGCGAGCAGGTCCGATTCCCGGCCGATGCCGGAAGGGTGCATCGTCGTAAACCCAGTCCTAACAAGGGGATGAGCTCCCGTTCGATTCTCACACAGCCGCGGACATCCTCAAGGTGGGAGATACGTCGATTTTTGCCAGAATGCTCTTGACGGCTTGTCGGGGGGGGGGTACCACGATAAACGAACACAGCTTCGCGGCAGCTGCTTGCACAGACACTCGAATCTGCTGCCGAAGCGCGGGTCCAACCTCAACCTCGACGAAAATGAAGTACCTGTTTCTCTGCTCCCTCCTGCCCCTGCTGGCCTCTGGCCAGCCGGAGCCGTCCTCGCACGGGCAACTCCCCAAGTGCGATGGCACAGCCACTTTCTCGCAGCTTACCGGTTGCGACAACTGCACGGTGATCCAAGAGGATAGCGATATCACCGACCCTGTATGCGGTGGACGCTGTGCCTGGTCTGTCTTTGTTGAGGTCGGCTGCACGGTCGACGGAGTGTACGGCACTTACGCTGTGAATGATGCAGGTCTGATAACCTGCGGCAGCGAAAACGGACACGTAGTTAGGCTGCCTTGCATCGGACAGGCCGGCAAGCTGAAGGCCGTCGTCATCTTCGAGTGCAAGCCTGTGGGCTGCCCCTAGACCAGTTTTGTTGGCCTCTACTGCGACATCCGAGGAATCCCAGCGGTTGACATCAGAATCGCTAGTGACTTAACCACTCCGAATTCCTATGCGTCGAAACAAGCTGCTTCTGCTGGCGCTTCTTGTCGGTTTCGCCGTCCTGGTTGGGAACTTCGGTTTGCGCAGTGGTAGTAAGAGACTACAGGTCGATCAGCAAGCTGCTCGTATCGATTCTGTGGCAGAGAACCAAAGTGATGTGACCTCTAAAGAGGAAGAGAGGCAAGCCCTGGTGCAACCAGAACAATCGATTTCGCTCGTCCCGGACGAAGCTGTTGAGCCCAAGCCTAAGTGGACGCCTTCCGAAATGCCGCTGGATGTGCCCAGCCCCTTCCCGCTCATAGTTGCTGAACCCGGCGTACCCGTCGACCCGAGCCTGTGGGCCACCGTCGGCGCCCTCGGGCGGACCCCTACCCCAGACTCAGTCTTCGATGCCAAGTACCCCCCGAACACCGAACCGGGCCTGATGCTGGGGAACAGCATGCTTCTACGGCAACAGGCGATGAAGCGATTCAATGAGGTCGCCAAGGCAAAATTCGATGCAGGGGACTACGAGGAACTGCAGCTCCCCAATGAACAGTCCGAGTTCGGTACAAAATATGACACGCAATTTTATCTTGGAGCGGATGCCAATGGATTTCCACATTACTCGCAACGAAGATTGTTCAATACCCCAACAGGACGCGTGAAGATCGCATTCTGTCGCTTCGCGGACCATCCTGACATCTACGAGTTGCTGGACGAGGCCAACTACCTGAGCCGGCGCCTGGACGCGCAGGGCTCCTGGTGAGACGCGGCGGCAAGCACCGAGCGTGTCCGAGCGGGACGCGACGGCCCGCGGGTCGGGGTGCTGCGCGGCGCCCTTGGGGGCGCGCCGCGAGGTAGGCCCGCTTTGGTTCAGCGACCGGTGGCGCGCGGATCGAGGCCGGCGAGTTCGTCGCGGCGGCTGAGCAGGGCGGCGGTGGCGGCCAGGGCGGCGGCGGTGCAGGCGCTGGCCAGGCCGCCGAAGGCGGGCACGGCGGCGGTGGACTTCGGGCCCAGCCAGGGGCCGCTGACCTCGTAGGTGCGGCCCGGGTTGCGCTGGGAGCTGAAATAGAGGCGCTGGCCGTCCGGGGACAGCGCGGGGCCGGTGATCTCGCTGCCGCTGGTGCCGACCACGCGCACGACGGGTCTGACCGCCCCGGATAGGGTCAGGGCCACGATCTCCATGTTGCCTCCGTCTTCGGCCACGAACACGTCGCCGCCGGGGGCCACGAACACGTTGTCGACGCCGGACAGCTGCGGGTCGGCGCTGGTGGCCAGGTCGTAGACGATGCTGAGCCGCTGGCTGGCCGGATCGAGCTTCCAGACCCGGTTGTTGCCCTTGGTGGTGAAGTGGATCAGGCCGCCCTCATACCAGCAGCCTTCGCCGCCGTTGAAGCGCGTGGCCTGGGGCACCTGGAAGCGCGTCGGGATGAAGAACTGCACCGTCGGGTCGGGCACCGGGAACCAGACCACCGGACGCTCCTGTCCCGGGGCGATCGGGCCCTGGCCCTGGGGATCGAGCACCTGGCAGGCCTCGAGCACGCCGCTCGACAGGCTCGGGTAGTTGGTGGGCCGGAAGCGGTACAGCAGCCCGTCCTCGCGGTCCTCGGTCAGGTACACGGCCCGGCCGACGGGATCGACCGCCGCGGCTTCGTGCTGGAACACGCCCATGGCCGGGCGCGCCACGCCCTGGGAGTTGGGCGTGAACGGATCGCATTCGTAGACGCGGCCGAAGGGCGTCTCCTCACAGGACAGCCAGCGTCCCCAGGGCGTCGGGCCGCCGGCGCAGTTGGCCAGGGTGTTGTTCAGGATCCGATAGGCGGATTGGATCGAGCCGTTCTGCGCGAAGCGGATCGCGTTGGTGCCGCCCGCCAGGCGCTCCGCGTTGGACACGTAGACCCAGCCGCCGTCCGGGGTGGCGAAGGTCGCCCCGCCGTCGGGGTCGGTGTGCCAGACGAAGCTGGTGCCCGGCACGACCTGGTTGCTGACCGCCACGATGCGCGAGCTGAAGCCCGCCGGCAGCTGCAGGCCATCCTGGTTGGGCGGCAGCAGGGGCCCGAAGCCGTCGGCCGCCGAAGCCGCCGCCGGGGCGGCGATCACGGTCGGGCCGCCGAACAGGCTGAGGCCGAGGCCGCCGAAGGCTCCGCCGCGCAGCAGGCCGCGGCGGGTGGGCGAGAATTCGGAGCAGGGCTGGGTCGACATGGGAGCCAGGGGACGGGGGCTGCGCGGAGAAGTGAGGTACTGGTGAGCTGCACACTGCGGCGGCGCCGCGATCGGGGCGCCGCTGCGGGCCGGTTGGCGCCGGGCCGTCTCCGCGCCGGGGAGCAGCGGGCGCGGCGCGATCCCAGCCTTCGTGCTCGCCCGGTGGTGGGCACAAGACATGCCTGTTGCCTGGTTGTGCGGCTCGGTTGATGCCCGAGCCGACTTCGTTCAGACTTTCAGAGGCTGGGAAAAAATCGTCGCGCAGCGGCGATCCCAGCCTCTGCGGCCGCCGGAGGCGGTCCACAGGCATCCGAAGGGTTGGTGTTGCGGCTCGGGCGCAGCCCGAGTCGATTATTTTTCAACCTGTCAGCGCGCGGCAGCGCCGCCCAGGTCCTCACGCCGCGCCAGCAGGGTGCCGACGCCCACGAGGGCCGCGGCGGTTACGGCGCTCGCCAGGCTGCCCAGGGCCGGCACCGGCGCGCCGGCGCTGAAGGCGGTCCAAGGTCCGCGCACTTCGTAGGTGCGGCCCGGGTTGCGCTGCGAGTTGAAGTACAGGCGCTGACCGTCGGGCGAAAGCGCGGGTCCGGTGATCTCGCTGCCGCTGACGTTCGGCAGCCGGATCACCGGCTTGACCGCGCCGCTCGGAGTCAGCGCCACGATCTCCATGTTGCCGCCGTCCTCGGCCACCAGGACTTCGCCGGCGGGCGTGACGAACACGTTGTCGACGCCGGTCAGCAGCGGGGTCGGGCTCTGGTTGGCCTGGTAGATGATCTGGATCGTGTCGGCGGCCGAGTCGTACTTCCAGACGCGGTTGTCGCCCTTGGTGGTGAAGTGCACCACGTCGTCCTGGTACCAGGCGCCTTCGCCGCCGTTGAAGCGCGTGGCCGCCGGTACCTGGAAGCGCGTCGCAGTGCCGCCGCTGACGGTCGGGTCGGGGACCGGCAGCCAGGTCACCGAGCGCACCTGGCCCAGGGCGATCGCCCCGCTGCCGAGCACCTGCGCCGCCTCCAGGGTGCCGCTGGACAGGTCCGGGTAGTTGCTGGGGCGGAAGCGGTACAGCAGGCCGTTGCTTTGGTCCTCGGTCAGCAGGATCACGCGCCGGATCGGATCGACCGCGGCGGCCTCGTGCTGAAACTTGCCCATCCAGGGCCGCTTGATGCCCTGGGAGCCCGGCAGCAGCGGGCTGCACTCGTAGACCTCGCCGTTGGTGGTCTCCTCGCAGGACAGCCAGGTGCCCCAGGGCGTGGGCCCGCCGGCGCAGTTGCGCGTGGTGCCGGTCAGGATCGAATAAGCCTGGGTCACGTTCCCGGCCACGTCGAAGCGCACCGCGCTGACGCCGCCCAGACCGCTGGAGCGCTCCGAATTGCAGACGTAGACCCAGCCGCCGTCGGGGGTCAGGAAGGTGGCCCCGCCGTCGGGATCCGCCGGCCAGACGAAGCTCGTTCCGGGCACCGCTTGCCCCGAGGTGGCGATCACGCGCGAGCTGAATCCCGGGGGCAGCTGCAGCCCGTTTTGGTCCGGGGCTTGCAGGGGCCCGAAGCCGTCGATCAGGCCGCCCGAGCCGCTGGCGGCGATGGCGGTGGTGCGGCCGAAGACGCTGACGCCGATGCCGCCGATCAGCGAGCGGCGCAGCAGGGCACGGCGGTCGAATCCGGCGACGGGAGCGGAGGACGGGTCGGGACGGGGCTGGCGCATGGGGGAGTCGGCTGGGGGACAGCCCGACCCTAGACGCCGCTCGCCCCAGCTGCGAATCAAGCCTGTGTAGAGATCGAGCTGCTGAGGAAGCCGCTTTGCCTAGCTTTGCGCCGGCCTTGATCGAAGATTGATCGCGCCGCGCCCCGGCGCTGCGACGCTGGCCACGAACAGCAGCAACACCGCCAGCATCATCGCCCCCTGGCCCACATAGAGGTGCGCGAAGTCGAAGCTCTCCGGCCAGCGCCCCGCGACCCACCACAGGCCCAGCAGGCGCGCTTGGTTCAGAAGCAACAATCCCAGCGCGCCGAAAGCGGCCCCGATCAGGCGACGCCGCAGCGCCCCCGGGTAAGCGAGCAGCGCACCCCACAGCAGCGCAATCGGCGTGATCGCGGTGCACTCCGCGACCACCACGAAGGCGCGCGGGCCGGAGCTGACCCGCGTGCCGTCGATGTGAACCGTGTTGCCCAAGACCTCGAGCAGCGCGCCGAAGACCTGCGCGGTCAGGCTCAGCAGGCGCTGTCCCAAGAGGAAACCCACGCATTCGACCCCGGCCGCGAGCGCCAGGCCCAGCGCTAGCCGCACATAGGGATTCGCGCTCATCGCGCCAACCTGCCGCAGCAGCGGCGCCAGCGTTTTCCTGATCCACAGGGGCAGCGGCCCTGCGTGAGGGGACCCTGCACTGGCGCGCCGCGAGTCTGCGCCGCCTCAGCGGCGAAAATCGCCTCGCTGCCGCCTGGATCCCGCGCTGCGGCGCCGGTTGCCGCGGCCACGAAGGGCCCGGAAACGGCCGGATTTCGGCGCCCGATCGCAGCCCGACGCGCTTCGGAGCAGGCCACGATCAGCAGCGGCAGAGCCCAGCCCGCGGCGTTGCCGGCCAGCTCTGCCGTCCGGGACAGCCCGGAGGCGGCGCCGGTCAGGCGCTGGCCCGCGGCCCAGCCGAGCAGGGCCAGCTGCGGGCCTTGCAGCAGCAGCAGCGCCAAGCCCCAGCGCCCGAGCCGGCGCAGGTTCGAAAGCAACGGCGCGGGCCGGGCGAAAACCAAGGCCGGCAGCAGCACGATCCCGGCCAGGGCCGTGTCCAGGGTCGCGCTGGTCAGGGTGACGCTGACCGCGCGCTGGCAGCCGCCCAGGAAGCGCGCATCGTGGGCGCCTGCGACCCACACCAGACCCAGTCCGTCGCGATCGCCGAGCAGCAGGCAGGCCCAGGTCAGCTCGAAATGCCGATGCCAGTCCCGCAGGGGCCAATACAGCGCCAGCCCCGCGGCGAAGCCGAGGGCCACGCGCAGCAGCAGAGTCCGATCGAGCGCCAGCGGCGTCGCGGCGGGTCCGGCGGCACCGCCCCTGCCGGCGCGCTGCGGCTCGGGCGCGGGGCGCCGCGGCATCGCGGCGGGCGGCGATGCACTGGGGGCGCGGGGGGACGGCGTGGCCATTCGCCGGCGAGCCTACGCCGCGGCTCGCATAGCGAGCGCAGCGGGGCCGCTCCAACGGCAGGCCTGTGGTGTCGCCGCGCGCACCCGGAGAGCCCGCCCGCGCCGACCTCCGGCGTCAGGGAGCGCGCCGCGGCAGGATCGCCAGGGGCAGGGGCTGGTAGACCTCGGCGCCGGCGCGGGCGCCGCGGAAGTTCCGCAGGCTGAGCGCCAGGTCGATGGCCAGGGTCAGCAGCAGCAGCGGCGCCCAGAGGAACAGCAGCAGCATCGGCGCCAGCTTGAGCAGCAGGAAACCCAGCAGGTAGGGCGCGGCCAGGGTCGCCTGCAGGTCGAAAGCGCGCCGGGCATGGCGCTCGAGGCGCTCATCCCGGGAGCCCAGCAACCACCACAGCAGCAGCGGCACCAGCAGCGAAAGCGTGCCGAAGGAGATCAGCTTGAGCGCGCTGGAGGCGTGGGCCGCGGCGGCCCAGGGGCGCCATTCGTCGCCGCGGTAGCCGGGATTTCGCGCGCGCTGCATGGGGGTGTGGGGTCTCACAGCCTGGGAAAAAATCGACGCGCAGCGACGATCCCAGGCTGTGTGGCCGGCGGATGCCGGCCCAAAGGCATCTGACGGGTTGGTATGGTGGCTCGGGCGCAGCCCGAGTCTATTTATTCTCAAGCTGTCAGCGTCGCGTGGCCAGGGCGCAGCCGATCAGGCGGTAGAGCAGCCGGGCGCCCACGATCGCGTCCCAGGAGTCGAGGCCCTGGGGGTCCGCGGCGCCCGGGGCCACCTCGACCAGGTCGAGGCCGACGATGCGCCGCCCGCTCTTGGCCAGCTCCTCGAGCCACAGCCCGGTCTCGCCCCAGGACAGGCCGCCGGGCACGGGCGTGCCGGTGCCGGGGCACAGGGCGGGCTCGAGGCCGTCGACGTCGAAGGTCACGTAGACCTTTTCCGGAAGCCGGTCCAGGGTCTTGCGGATCAGCCCCACCAAAGAGCTGCCCTCGGCGCGGGCGCGGGCCCACTGGTCGTCGTAGAGCGCGTGGATGCGGCCCGCCGAGCCTTCGATGCGCTCGCGCTCCTCGTCGCACAGGTCGCGGATGCCGACCTGCACCACCCGGCCGACCTCGGGGATGCGCGTGGTGACGTTGTCGAGGATCGAGGCGTGGGACCATTCGAAGCCCTCGTAGGCGCGGCGCAGGTCCGCGTGGGCGTCGAAATGCAGGATGCCCAGGCCCGGGTGCAGGCGCGCGGCCGCCCGGATGGCGCCGAAGGGCACCGCGTGGTCGCCGCCGATCAGCGCCGGCAGCTTGCCCGCTTCCAGGCTGGCGGCCACCAGGCGCTCGACCTCGAGGTTGAGCGCGGCGGAGGCCCGGTTGACAGCCGCCAGATCGTGGGCCAGGTCCGGGTCGCCCTCGATGCGCCCCGCGGCGGCCACGATGCGCCGCGCCGGTGCGAAGGCCTGGGCCTGCAGCCGCGCGATCTCCGCGGGCGGCTCGATCCAGGCGATGCCCTGCTCGTAGGGCCGGCCGAACAGGCGGCAATACAGGTCCACTTGGTGGCTGGCGGCCAGGATCGCTTCGGGACCCGCGCTGGTGCCGGGGCGGTAGGAGGTGGTCGCGTCGAAGGCCACCGGGATCAGGTGCACGGCGGCCTCGGCTGCGCTGTGGTCCAGGCCGTAGGGTCCGGAGTCGGGGCGGGCGGCGGCGTTGGGGTCGAAGTCGGCTCGGCTCATGGGCGGGCGCGGGCCGGAGCGGCCTGCGGGGCGCAGACTCTAGGCCCCAGGAACGCCGGACGCAGCGCTGTCCGCGCCCCGGGTTCGAGCCGACGGCCCCGGGCGGCGTTGTGCCCGCTGCCGGCCCGGCCCGGGGCAGCGCGAATTGGGGTCCCTGGACCCGCGGCCCCGGCCTTCGGACCGCAGGAGCCCAAAACTGCTTCGAGCCGGCTCCCGGCCGGCCCGCGGCCTGAAATTCCTGCCCCGGCGCCAAGAAATCCCGCCCGCGGGTCGTTGAGGCCCCCGGACGGGCGGACGGGGCCTCGCGCGAGGCCCGCCGCCGACCCTCTAGCCCATGCCGCCCGACGCCGCAGCGCGACCCGCCCCCGCCGACGAGCCCGACGAGCGCCTGCTCGCGCGCTGGCTGGCCGGCGAGGCCCGCGCCTTCGACGGCCTGGTGGCACGCCACGCCGGCTCCCTGCTGGCGCATGCGCGGGCGCTGCTGCGCGACCCCGCCGCCGCCGAGGATCAGGTGCAGGAAGCCTTCCTGCGCCTGCTCGCGCGGCCCCCGGAGCTGCGCGGCCTCGCCCAGGCGGAGGAATCTGCCCCGCGGTCGCCGCTGTCGTCCTGGCTGCACCGCGTGACCCACAACCTGTGCATGGATGCGCTCAGGAGTTCCGGACGGCGACAGCGCCGCGAGTCGCAGCAAGCCCGCCCCGAAGCCGTGCCGAGCGAGGCCCTGTCGGTCGAGGCCGAGGACACGCGCGCGGCCGTCGAGCGCGGCCTGGCGCGCCTGCCGGCGGAGCAGCGCGAGGTGCTCGCCCTGCGGCTGTTCGGCGAGCAGAGCTACAAGGAGATCGCGGCCCTGACCGGCAAGAAGATCGGCACGGTCGGCTGGCTGATCGCGGAGGGGCTCAAGTCGCTGTCCCGCGACCTGGCCCATTGGTTGCCCGAGGGCGTCGAGAGCGGTCAAGGAACACGCGCCGGCGAAGGCGCGGGGAGCTGAACACCATGCAGGCACGACACGAAGCGAACGATCCCGCCGGCGAACGTCCCTACGCCGGGCCCCCGGCGGAGGCAGGCCCGGGCGCGGCCAGCGAGCGCGAGGCGCGCCTGGTAGCGCACCTGCTCGGCGAGCTCGGGCCCGAAGAATCCGCGGCCGTGGCCGCCGAGCTGGCCCGCGATGGCGAGCTGGCCGCCCTGGCCGAGCGCCTGGGAGCGACCCTGGGCCTCTTGCGCTCGAGCGCGCGCCCCGAACTCGGCACCGCGGCGCAGGCCCGCCTGTCCAGGGCCGCGCGCCCCGCGCGGCGCTGGCCCTTGCAGCTCGCCGCCGCCGCCAGCCTGCTGCTGACCGTCGGCGCCGCCTGGGCCCTGCTGGGCCGCGATGCGGCCCGTTCCGGCCGGCCCGCGGACACACGCTTGGCCCAATCGCCGCCGGATGCCGCGCCCGCCAAGTCTGCGCAGCTGGCCCAGGCCGAAAGCGCTCCCCGGGCAGCGGCTGCGCGCAGCCTCGATGCCGCCGGAAGCGCGCCGGCGGAGGCGGCGCCCGAAGCTCCGCTCCACTCCGATCCATTCAACAACGTGATCGGCATCGGCGGGAGTCGTCCGAAAAGCGATCAGCGCCGCGCAAGAGGCGCGCGCTCGGATTCCGAAGGCCGAGCTACCCAGGAGCGACCGACGCTTACCGACGAGTTGCGGATGCTGGCAGCTCTCGGCTATGGCGACGGAGGTCTGCCCCCCGAGCAGGCCGGTGCCGCCCAAGCTCTGCGTGATTTCTTGGCGGAAACCCAACCGGCGCCGGCCGCGCCGGGGACTTCGCTGACCCTGGGGGGCGGCGAGCCCTCGGCGGGCGGCATCGCGGGCCTAGGCGGCGGCGCGGGTCAGGGCGACTTCAAGGGCAGCACCTCGAATCACTTCGCTGCGCCGCGCCTGGAGCGCCTCGGGCTCTTCGACGAGCTGGAGGGGCCCGCCTCCCAAGGCCAGCTGCCGGATGCGGCTGCGCGCGGCGAAGGGTCCCCTCCCCTGGCCGAGACGCCGCTGCTCGGGGGTCTCTTCACGGGCAAGGGGAATGGCGGCGGCGAAAGCTCTGCGGAGTGGCGAGGTCCCGTGGACTCCGCGGCCGACCTGGCCCGCCGTCTGGGCCTCGAGCCCGCGGGCCTCACTGGCTTGCTGATCGGCCTCGGCTACCTGCCCGGGGACTACGCGGGCGATCTCGGCGACGGTCCGGGCCGCGCCGCACTGCAGCGCCTGATCCAGCGCGAGCAGCGCCAGAACGAGCTCGAGCGCCTGCTCGAGGACACCCGCCGCCGGCCCGGCGAGAGCCTGGACGCGATGTTCTTCCGCCAGTGGGGCACGCGGCCCTTCGTGGACACGCGCAGCGACCCGCTGTCGACCTTCGCGGCCGACGTCGACACCGCCTCCTACACCCTGTGCCGGGCCCTGCTCGACCAGGGCTTCCTGCCGGAGCGCGATGCCGTGCGCCCCGAGGAGTTCATCAACGCCTTCGATCCGGCCGTGCCGGCGCCGCAGAACGGTGTGTTCGCGCTGCACGCCGACCTGGCGCCGAGCCCCGACGACGACGGCGAGTGGCTGCTGCGGCTGGTCGTGCGCGCCAAAGCGGTCCCGGAGGCCGAACGCCCGCCCCTGGCGCTGCACTTCGTGGTCGACACCTCGGGCTCGATGGCCCGCGAGGGGCGCCTCGAGCTGGTAAAGTCCTGCCTGCGCCAGCTGGCTTCCCGGCTCGATGGCCGCGACACCCTCTCCCTGGTCGCTTTCGCCAACGGGGCGCGCGAGGTCCTGGCGCCGACCTCCGGGGACCGGCGCGGCGAGATCGCGGCGGCGATCGACAGCCTGGCGGCCAGCGGCGGCACGGACGTCGAGTCCGGCCTGGTCGCGGGCTATCAGCGCGCGGTCCAGAGCCTCGATCCAGCCCAACAAAGCCGCGTGGTGCTGCTCTCCGACGGCGTGGGCAACATCGGCGAAACCAGCGCCGAGGGCCTGCTCGTCCGCGTGGCCGAGGCGCGCGCCCAGGGCATCTACCTGAACACGATCGGCGTGGGCCTCGGCAACCACAACGACGCCTTCCTGGAGCAGCTCGCCGACCGCGGCGACGGGCTGTGCAACTACGTCGACGACGCCGCCGAAGGCCGCCGGGCCTTCGTGGAGAACTTCACCGGCGCGTTCTTGACCGTGGCCAAGGACGTCAAGATCCAGGTCGAGTTCGATCCGCAGCAGGTCGAGAGCTATCGCCAGGTGGGCTACGAGAACCGCCAGCTGGCCGACCGCTCCTTCCGCGACGACGCGGTCGACGCCGGCGAGGTGCCCGCGGGGCGCACCGTGGTGGCTCTGTATCGCCTGCGCGGCTTGCGTTTCAGCGCCGGCGGTGTCGGCGCTGCGGACGCGGCCCGCCTGGCGACCCTGCGGCTGCGCTACCTGCCGGCCCAGACCGATCCGGACGGCGAGGGGGCCGGGGGCGCCGCCGAGCTCGAGCTGGCGATCACTCCGGCCCTGGCCAGCGCCGATGCCCGCCGCGCGCCGATCGGCCTGCAGCGCGCCATGGCGGTGGCCCAGTTCGCCGAGCTCTTGCGGCGCTCCTACTTCGCCCGGGGCACCGACCCGCGCGCCTTGGGCGCCTGGATCCAGGACATCGCCGCCGCCGACCCGGATCCCGAGTTCCGCGACTTCGCGGCGCTCTACGCCCGCCACCTGGCCGCCTTCGAGGGCCAGCTCCAGCCGGCCAATCCCCTGCAGGCCACGATCGACGCCCTGCTGGCCCTGCGTTTCGAGCTCGAACAGGAGCGCGCAGCGCCGGGCACGCCGGACGCAAAGCGCCTGGCTGAACTCGAGGCCCGCATCGCGGCTTTGGAAGCGGAGTTGCGCAGCGCCTGGCTCGCGAGCGCCCCGCGCTGACAGGTTGAGAAATGGTTGACTCGGGCTGCGCCCGAGCCGCCATCACAGCCTGTCAGCATGCCCTTGGGCCGGCATCCGCCGGCCGCAGAGGCGGGGATCGGCGCTGCGCTCCGATTTTTTTTCCAGCCTGTGAGGGCCCGAGGCGCTGTGCGCTGCCGGTGCATCCAGGGGCTCGGGCTCCTCCCGGCCCCCTGGGCCGGCTCGCCGGCACGCCACGCCAGGCCCTGCCAGGGGGACGATGCCGAGCTCTGGAGCGCACGACCGGGCTTTCCGACGGGGCTCGCCTGCTAGCTTCGAGGCATGTCCAGCGCAGCGATCCGGGCGCAGCCGGCGCCCCGGCAGGTGGCCCGGCTCGGGGCCTGTGTGCCGCTGCGCTACGACCTGCCCCCGCAGCGCCTCGCGGCCCTGGACCTCGATCCGCACGTGCGCGCCGCCTCGGGGCTGCGGGCGCTCGGGTCTGGATTCGTGGTGTTGCAGGACGACGTCGCGGGCTTGGCTTGGGCGCAGCGCGACGGGCGCGCGCAGCCGCTGCTGTTGCCGCTCGGACCCGGCGAGGCGCGGCGCTGCCCGCCCACGGAGGAGGGCAAACGCCAGAAGCTCGATCTCGAGGCCCTGCTGCGATTGCCGGATCGCCGGCTGCTGGCGCTCGCATCCGGAAGCCGCCCGTCGCGCGAGCGCGTGGCCTTGGGCTCGCCCGAGTCCGGTTTCGCGCTGTTGCCCGCGCCGGGGCTCTACGCGGCCCTGCGCGGCTGCGACGAGTTCTGCGCCGGCGAACTCAACCTGGAGGGGGCAGAGCGCTGCGGCGAGCACCTGCGCCTGCTGCAGCGCGGCAACGGCAAGCGCACTTCCGGCGCGGCGCCGCGCAGCGCGCTGGTGGACCTCGAGCTCGAGGCGCTGCTGAGGCACCTCGAGCGGGGCGGGCCCGCGCCCGTGCCCCAAGCACCGCGCCGCGTCGAACTGGGCCAGATGGCCGGCGTGCCCCTGGGCTTCACCGACGCCGCCTTGGCGCCGGACGGCCGGCTGTGTTTTTTGGCCGCCGCGGAGGACAGCGCCGATAGCGTCGCCGACGGCGCTTGCCTGGGCAGCTACTTCGGCTGGTTCGAGGAGTCCGGGGCCTGGCTGACGCCTGTGCTCGAGCCGGACGGCAGGCCGACGCGCCGCAAGCTCGAAGGCCTCGATTTCGCAGCGGACGGGGCCTGGGTCTGCGCCGATCCGGACGACCCCGAACGCCCGGCGCTGCTTTCGCGCCTCGAACTGCCCGGCTGGTGAGCCAGGGCGGGGGGCGCGGTCAGCGCGCCGGGGCGCTCGCCCCCGGGGCGAAGCCGCGCGCATCCCCGCGCCAGCAGGGCCAGGCCAGACGCAAGGGTCCCTCGCCGCGGCCGTAAACGCCCAGCAGGAAGCGGCCGTCGCGGCTCGGCACGAAGCGGCAGCGGCCGCTGCGCTCGCCCTCGCGCCAGGTGCCGACCAGGGCGGCGTCGACGGCTTCGAGCTCCAGGCTGCCGCCTGGATAGGTGCCCAGGATCGCGCCGTCGGGCGCGCTGGCGAGCTCGAGCGCTCCAAAGCTCGAGTTCCAGGCGCCGAGCGCTCCGGCCGGACCGGGAGCGGCGCGCCCGTCGAGGGCGGCGGCGTGGGCGAAGCTGAGCTCGGAAAGCGGTACCTCGAGCGCGATCGGGCGCTTTCCGCCGACGCCGTAAACCGCGAGTTTCACCGCCGGCTGGGGCTGCTCCCAGTCGATCTCCACGCAGCCGAAGTTGGCCTCGTTGTAGCCGGGCCCCAGGCGCCGGTCGCTGGGCCCGAGGCTCTCCCAGCGCTGGTTGAGCGCGCTGGAGGTCAGGTCGTAGAGCGGGTACAAGCCGGCGCGGTCTTCGACGTTGAGCTCGGCGTAGTGCGTATCGCCGGAGAGCACGATCACGCCCTCCGCGCGAGTCCGCCGCACCAGCTCGAAGAAGCGCTCGCGCTCGGCCGGGTAGTTGATCCAGGCCTCGTAGCCGTTGTGGCCCACGACCAACTGGGTCGAACTGGCCACGAAGCGCAGGCGCGCCGGCTGGCGCAGCTGCTCCTCGAGCCAGCGCCATTGGGCCTCGCCCAGGAACTGCGGCGTGCGCTCCGGCGGATGGGGGACGTAGTCGCCCATCTCCGGGTAGAGCTGCTCGCGGCGCGGATCCAGGGGGTCCCGAAAGCTGCGCAGGTCGAGCAGCAGCAGCTGCACCCGGCGCTCCGGCGGTCCGAACAGGTGGCTGTGGTAGAGCCCCTCGCGGGTGCGGCGCGCGCTGTCCTCTGGTTCGCCGAAAAAGTCGAGCAGCAGCGCCTTCGAGGCCGCGCCGCTGGGGTATTCGCGGCCGGCATCGTTGGCGCCGTAGTCGTGGTCATCCCAGGTGGCCAGGAAGCGCGTGGCCTGGGCCAAGGCGCGCCATTCGGGCTGGGCGGCCAGCTGGCGGTAGGCGCTGCGCAGCACCTCGGGGTCCGGGCTGTCGCCGTAGACGTTGTCGCCCAGGGCCAGGTACAGCTGCGGGGCGCGCGGCAGCAGCTCGAAGAGCAGCGGGCAGGGCTCGGCCTGCTGGTAGCAGGAGCCGAAGGCAAAGCGGGTCAGCTGCAGGTTGGGCTCCAGCGCGGCGAAGCCCCGCGGGGCGAGGTCGCGGGCCGGGTGGCGGCCGTCGTCCCCGGGGGCTGCGGGCGCCTGCGCCGATCCCGGGTGGGCTAGGGGCAGGGCTGCCAGGAGGGCGAGCGCCGACCCTGTCCGGTGCGCCGGCGGGTGGGCAGGGGGGCGGACCGGCGCGGTCCGCGGGCGAGAGCAGCGGGTCGGGGAGGGCATGGCTCGGGGGGGCGGGTGGGCCCGCGATGCTGCCATGCGGTCCGCGGGGGCGCCGCGCTCAACCTGCGCGCCAAGGCGGCGGTCCGATGCGCCGGTTGCCCCAGATCAGCAGCGCCGCCACCGCGTTGAACACCACGAACAGGGCCAGCAGGTTGAGCATCACGGCGGCCCCCAGTCGGTTCACGTCCAGGAACGGGTAGGGATAGCGCCCGGTGCTGGCGCCGCGCAGCAGGATCCAAGCCAGGTAGGCCAGGGGGTAGATCCAGGTGCGCGGCAGGTCGCGCCAGGACAGGCACGCCCGGGGCAGGCTCAGCCACCAATAGCCCAGGTACAGGGGGGGCATGACGTAGTGCAGGCCCACGTCGGCCACCCGGTCCCAGCCTTCTGGGTTCCAGCGCGCGGACAGCAGCAGGGCGTAGACCCCGGCCACCAGGACCATCGAGGCCGCCGCCGAGGTGGCCAGGGCCGGGTCCGAAAGGGTTCCGCGCCGAGGGGGCATCGGCCGTCCCAGCGCGGCCCGGAACAGGATCGCGAGCGCCAGGGCGTTGGTCAGCAGGGTGAAGTACTCGCTGAAGCGCTGCAGCACCGCGGCCCAGCCCGCGCCCGAGCCCCCATGGCCCGCATAGAGCCGCAGCATGCGCAGCAACAGGATGCCCGCGCCCAGCAGGGCCAGGGCGCCGGCCAGGGGCCGCAGGCGCCCGGGGGCGGGTTGGGTCGGTGAGGGGCGCATGGGCGGCGATCCGGGTCCCGATCTCGGCCGGCGGTCCGCCGGCCCTGTACGCCGGCGGACCGCCGGGCCCGGTCCGACGGGACCAGCATGCTGCCGAGGGCCCGCGGTCCCGCGCCGGCGAATTCTCGCCGCGAAGCCGCGCCGGGCGGCCCCGCCCGGGGCACCAACCGGGCGCTGCTCCCCGGTGCGCCCCTGACCCAGCCCGCTTCCTCAGCCCAAAGGGCGCCGCGCCGGGCCCCGCGGACTCACCCCGGCGCGTGCTTCCCCGACGCCGCCCAGCGACGCCGGCGCCGCTTGGGCCCCCCGGCCCGCGCGCCGGCTCCCGCCCCGCGCCCCAACCGGAAACGGCCCGCCCCGGATCCGAGCCCGCCCGCCGGGGATGCCCGGGATAAAATTCCCGGCCCCCGACCCCGCCCAGCCCCCCCGGCGAGTCCCCCCCGTCCCATGACCTTCCTTTGTGGCACCGGCTACTGCGTCCCCGCGGAGGTGATCACCAACGCGGACCTGATCCGGCGCGTGCCGACCAACGAGGACTGGATCCTGTCCCACACCGGGATCCGCGAGCGCCGGGCCGCGCCCAAGGGCATGGACACCAGCGACCTGGGCGCCGCCGCGACCCGCCACGCCCTGGAGCGCGCCGGCTGGGATCCGCGCCGGCTGCAGCTGCTGGTCTGCGCCACCAGCACCCCCGACCGGCTGATCCCCGCGACCGCCAACTACATCGGCCAAAAGCTGGCCATCGACCCGATCGCCTTCGACGTCAACGCGGCCTGCTCCGGCTTCGTCTACGGCCTGGCCGTGGCGCGCGGACTGGTCGAAACCCTGGGGCTCGAGCGCGCCGCCCTGTGCACGGCCGAGAAGTACACGCGGGTCACGGATTACGACGACCGCGCCACCTGCATTTTCTTCGGCGACAGCGCCGCCACGGTGCTGCTGTGCAAGGAGCGCCCGCGCCAGGGCTTCGAGATCGTCGACCTGTTGATGGAAAACATCAACGAGGGCGCCGACTACGTCACCACGCCGGTCGGCGGGACCTTCCGCCAGGACGGCCGGCGGGTCAAGGAGTACGCCCTGCGCAGCTTCGAGAAGAGCGCCCGCGATCTGCTCGGTCGCAACGGTCTCGCCGTCTCCGACCTGCGCGCCTTCTGCGGCCACCAGGCCAACCTGCGCGTGCTCGAAGAAGTCGGCGCCCGTCTCGGCGTGCAACCGGACCGCCACTGGCACAACGTCGAAACCTGCGGCAACCAAGGCGCCGCCGGCGTGATCACCGCCTTCACGACCGCCCTCGACGCGCATCGGGACAGCGTCCACCACGGCGACCTGTTCCTGCTGACCGTGTTCGGTTCGGGCTTCACCACGGGCAGCGTCCTGTTGCGGCGCATCGACGCGCGCTGAGCGGCGGCCATGCGCAAGGTCGTGCTCACGGGCTTCGGCGGGCCCGAGGTCCTGGTGCCCACCGAGGCGCCCGAACCCGACTTGCCGGCGGACGGCTGGATCGTCGAGCTGCGCGCGATCGGGCTCAATTTCGCCGAGCTGGTCGAGCGCCGCGGCCTGTACCGCAAGGACCAACGCCTGCCCTACGAGATCGGCAAGGAAGCCTGCGGTGTGATCGTGCAGCGCGGCCGCGACGCGCGCGGTTTCGAGCTCGGCCAGCGCGTGATCGTGATCAAGTTTTCCGGCGGCTGCTACGCCGAGCGCGTGGCCGTGCGCCCGGGCCAGGTGCTGCCCCTGCCGGCGCACCTCGACTTCGCCGGCGGCGCCGCCTTCGCCATCGCCTACGCCACCGCCTGGTACGCCCAGGAGGAGCTGGCCCGTGCGCGGCCCGGCGAGACGGCCCTGATCCAGGCCGCGGCCGGCGCCACCGGCAGCGCCGCGGTGCGCCTGGCCAAGGCCCGCGGGCTGACCGTGATCGGCACCGCCGGCGGTCCCGAGAAGGTCACCCAGGTTCTGGCCCTCGGCGCCGACGCCTGCATCGACTACCAGAGCGAGGACCTGCGCGCCCGCGTGGCCGCGGACACCGCCGGCGCCGGCGTCGATTATTGCCTCGAAAGCGTGGGCGGGCCGGTCTTCGAGCACAGCCTGGCCTGCTTGGCGCCCCTCGGCCGCCTGGTCACGATCGGCTTTTCGTCGATCGACAAGGACCACTCCGAGCGCATCAAGCGCGTCCATCCTCTGATGCTGTTCCTGCGCTCCTGGGGGCTGTTCGGGCTCAACATCGAGAACCTGGACTTCCCGCGCCGCAGCGACGTCTGGGGGCGCCTGCTGGCCGTGGCCGAGTCCCGCCGGCTCGAGCCCCTGATCGCAGCCCGTTTCCCGCTGGAGCAGGCGGCCGCCGCCCACGCGGCCATCGAAGCGCGCCGCACCGCGGGTAAGGTGCTGCTGATCCCATGAGCGACCCCGGCGCATCGACCTACGACGACCCGGCCGACGGCCTGTCCACGGCGCCCGTCCAGCGCGCCGCGGCCCTGCGCCTGTTCGCCTGGGTCTTCCTGGGCGTGGCGGTCGGCTTCGCGGCCTTCGACCGCGGCGTGGGCCTGGCCGACGCCAAGCAGGGCGCGGACGGCGGCAACCGCAGCATTTTCACCGACGAGCGCCTGGGCTGGCTCAACCGCCCGCACTTCGAGAATCCCGACTACCAGACGCGGCTCGACCGCTTCGGGCTGCGCTCCCCCGAGATCCCCGACGATGCGCCCCTGGATGAGCTGCGCTTGGCGGGCTTCGGGGCCAGCAACGTCTACGGTGCCGGGGGCGCGCTCCAGCCCTGGTGCTGGAACTACAAGCTCGAAACCCTGGTCCGCTCGCGGGTGCCCGCGGCCCGGGTGCACAACGGCGGGGTGATGGCCTACTCCGCGCTCCAATCCTGCCGCCTGGCCGCGAGCCTGCTGGACGCGCTCGAGCCGGACTTGGTCATGGTGCTGGTCTCGCCCAGCGCGCAGCTGATGCTCGACCCCTCCTCCGCGGCGCGCTTCGTGCGCGTCGCCGAGGGACCGGGCGGCCTGGTGCCCAAGGACGTCGTCGCCGGCTGGCCCGAGTTCTTGCACCTGCCGGTGGCGCGCACACACCGCTTCCTCAACGAGTGGTCGGCGCTCTACCGGCGCCAGCGGGCCAAGTTCCAGGTCAACGACCGGCGCGACGAGTCGATCCAGCGCTGGATGGTCTCGCGGGCGCCGCGCCCGGCCGCCGTGGAGGCCATGTACCAGCGCACCCTGGAGGAGTTTTCGGCCCTGGCCGAGGCCTGCCGTCAGCGCGGCGTCGAGCTGCGCGTGGGCATCCTGGTCGACGTGATCCAGGACTCCGAAAAGGCCTGGGCCAACTACCTGCGCAACAACCAGCTCGAGGGCGCGCCGCCGCTCGAGACGCCCCGCCGCGAGCCGATCGAGGTGTTGCGCGAAGCCCTGGAGGCCCGCGGCATCGCCTGCTGGGACTTCTTCGAGGAAGCCGACAAGATGGGCCAGGACCGGCGCGCCTACCTGATGCCCGACGACGCCCACTGGAACGAGGCCGGGCACCTGGTGCTCGCCCGGGGCATCTTCAAGCGCCTCGAGGCCGAAGGGCTGCTAGAGACCCTGCGCCAGCGCCGGGCCGCGAAGCCCCGCCTGCGGCCCTACGGGGAATTCCCTTTCGACCCGGAAGGATCCTGACCGGACGCCGCCTTGAATTTCCATAGCGTCCAGTTCCTGGCCTTCCTGGCGGCGATCCTGCCGCTGTTCTGGCTGCTGGCCAACCAGCGCCAGCCGCGCAATCTGCTGCTGCTGGTCGGCTCGTACTACTTCTACGGCAGCTACAACGTCTGGTTCCTGTCGCTGCTGGTCTATTCGACCTTCCTGGACTGGATCTGCGGCAACCGCATCCACGCCGCGCGCCAAGCCGGCGATCTGAGCCGCGCGCGGCGCTTCCTGTGGATCTCGCTGCTCGGCAACCTGGGCGTGCTCGGGTTCTTCAAGTACACCGACTGGGCCCTGCGCAGCGTCGCCGAGGGCCTGGGCTGGCTGGGCGTCCAGTTCGATCCCCTGGCCTTCACCCAGGCGGCTCTGCCGCGTTTCCTGCTCAACGAGCAGATGACCGGGATCCTGATCCCGATCGGGATCTCGTTCTACACCTTCCAGACGCTCTCCTACACGATCGACATCTACCGCGGCAACCTGGCCCCCGCCAAGAGCTTCTCCGACTTCGCCCTGTTCGTCAGCTTCTTCCCGCAGCTGGTGGCCGGCCCGATCGTGCGCGCGATCGACTTCCTGCCGCAGCTCGAATACCGGCCGCGGCTGGGTTCGGAGCGCCTGCGCGAGGGCCTGTGGCGCATGAACACGGGCCTGCTCAAGAAGATCGCCGTGGCCGACGTGCTCGGTCAGCACCTGGTCGATCCGGTCTACGCCGACCCCGGACAGTATTCGACCCTGGTCCAGCTCCTGGCCCTGTACGGCTTCGCCTTCCAGATCTACTTCGACTTCTCGGGCTATTCCGACATCGCCATCGGCACCGCCAAGCTGGTCGGCTTCGACCTGACCGAGAACTTCGTCACTCCGTACCGCTCGCGCTCCGTGCGCGAGTTCTGGCGCCGCTGGCACATCTCCCTGTCGAGCTGGGTGCGCGATTACATCTACTTCCCCCTGGGCGGGTCGCGCGGCGGCGAGAACCGCGTGCGCCGCAACCTGCTGATCACGATGCTGGTGATCGGCGTGTGGCACGGCGCCAGCCTGCTGTGGGTGCTGTACGGCCTGCTGCAGGGCACGACCATGATTTTCGAGCGGGTCTTCGAGCGCCTGCGCGGCGGCAAGGAATTCGCCACGAACCTGCCCCGCAGCCTCTTGTCCTGGTTCCTGACCTTCCACTTCATCGTCTTCTCCTGCTTGTTCATCCGCGCCCGCAGCTGGGACCAGCTGGTGGCCATGGTCACGCCGAGCGCCGGTTTCGGGGTCGAGGCGATCAAGGTTTGGGCCTGGTGGGCCCTGGCCTTCGGAGCCCTGTCGCACTTCTGGCCCCCGGCGATCACCGAGTGGTTCCACCGGCGTTTCCTGCGCTGCCCGGAGCTGCTGGTCGGCCTGCTGACCGGCCTGGTGGCGGGCGCCGTGGCCTGGCTGGTCGTCGGCCAGACGCCGTACATCTACTTCCAGTTCTGAGCAGCCCGGGGGCTGCGCGAGGCCGGATCCCGGCGGCGCTTCCGGGGGCTGCCTGCCGCGGCGAGCCCTGGCGGGGGCGCTGGGGGGGCCTGGGGGCCCGGGATCCGGGGGCTGCAGGGACTCCAGGGCGCCAGGTTCCGCGAGATCGCCGGGAGGGGCTTTCCGGTCTGGGGCTTTGGGGCTCAAGCTGTGGGCTGAGCGGGTCGAAGGGGCGCGACGGAAGGCGTCGGCCCGGCCCGCCGCGCCGATGCAACCCCGAGAGCCCAGCCGATCGATCCGTTCCCAGCTCCTGCTGGCCGCCCTGCTGTGCGGCAGCGCGGTTCTATTGGGGGCCTTCGGGGCCCACGCCCTCGAAGAGCGCCTCGAGCAGGCCGTCCAGGCGGATACCTGGGACACCGCGGTGCGCTACCAGCTCGGACACGGACTGGCGCTGCTGGCCCTGGCGGCGGGATCCGCCCAGCCGGGTTGGCCCGTATCCCCAGGCGTCGAGCGCTGGCTGGCCCGCGGGCTGGTCCTGGGCGCGCTGCTGTTCAGCGGCTCGCTCTACGGACTGGCCCTGGGCGGGCCGCGCTGGCTCGGTCCGCTGACCCCCCTGGGGGGGCTCGCCTGGCTGGCCACCTGGGCCGGCCTGGCGCTGGCTGTCCTGCGCCGCCGACCGGACTAGTTTTCGCCCTCGGCCGGCCCTAAGCCGGCGTATAGGCTGCCTCCACGGCCCAGACCCACCGACTTCGACCCGCGATGCCGACCCGACGCCGCTGCCCCCGGATCCCGAGCTGGCTCGGCCTGCTGCTGGCCGGCCTGACCCTGGCCGGATGTCAGAGCGCGAGCTCGACCGAAGCGGCTGCGGTTGTGCACCTGGAGCCGGCCAAGTTCGGGGGTCTCAAGAGCTGCTTCCAGTGGGGCGAGATGTACCTGGGCAGCGTGCCCGGGCCCGAGGAGCTCGAGCTGGCCGCGCGCCGCGGCGTCGGCCTCCTGCTGGATCTGCGCCAGAGCCCGGCCCAGGACTCCGCCCTGTCCCTGCAGGCCCGCGACCTGGGCATGGAATACGCCCACGCTCCGATCGATCCCGAGCAGCTCAGCGACGGCGAAGTGGACCGCGCCTTGACCGCGCTGGCCGCCGCCGAGGAGCGTCCGGCCCTGCTGTTCTGCGAAACCGGCAGCCGCGCCGCCATGGTGGCGGCCCTGTTCCGCATCGAGCGCCAGCCCGATTCCCTCGAGCGCGCCATCGAAGACGCGCGCCGCGCCGGCATGAAACCCGGCAGCAGCGAATCGGCCCTGCGCCGCCAAGCCGCGCGCCTGATCGCCGGCCAGGTCAGCACCAAACCCGCCGGCTGGTCCGGCCCGCCCCCCGCGCGCTGACCCGCTCTGGGGCCTCCCCGAGGCCCGCCTCCGCCGCCGGACGGGGAACAGGCCTTCGCGGCCCGCCGGTTGCCCTCGCCGATCGGCGCCGACGGGCGTGGGTGCCCGCGAGCCCATCGTGCCAGCAGCTCCGCCCGTGGTGTCGGTCGGCCACCCGCTGGGGCCGACCGACACCCAAGCATCGGCCGCCCATCGCGCTCAGCTTCCGGCTCGCAGGCCCACGGTGTATCCGCGATCAGTAGCTGACGTCTCGCTCCTAAGGAGGCAGCAAGCCCTGCTGCCGCAGGATGTTTTCCTTGGTCTTCTTTAACCATTCGTTATGCCACCTTTCGTCAGCGGACTTTTGGTCGAGCGCTGGATCGCTCGCCGATAATGGTGGGGAACTCTGCTCGTGTTCTGCAGGCTCTGTCTGCTGCAGATTCCGATCAGGCGTTGCTCCCTCGACCTCCGAACGCTGGGCCCCGACTCCTGAATTCAAGTCTCGGCCTTCGACAGCATCTAGCGTCGACCGCGGCTCGAGATCGGGGGGCGTGCGAATCCGGGCTTCGATCCCAGGCTCCTGTACCAGAGAGCTACGCTTGGCGCGATCCTCTATCGGGAAGGCCGCAGTGGCGTGATCGATGGTCTTTTCGCTCAGGCCAAGATAGGCGAGTAACCCCATAACAGCCACCATCAACGAAACAATCGTACGGTTGGCGCGCGAAGGTCTCATTTCTCGTGTTAGGCGCGGGCTGCCGGGATGTCTCGCCTAGCGTTTGAATTCTGCCTAAACCCGCAGGCAACCCCCCCGCCGCCAAGGTAGCAACCAAGCAGGGAGGTCTCGAAGCAGTTGGGTGATCGGTTGGCTGACTTCTGGAGTCAGCCAAACGTGATCGCGATCGTCAATGCCTGGGGAGCGTCAAGCGGTGTCTTTCCCATCCCGGAGAGCCCCCAAGTGACCCCGCTGGGAACTCCGGCGGCCAATGGGGTGTGGGATCGCCGCTGCCCGCCGAGCTTGCTCCGGTTCGGGGAGATTTCAGGACGCTGCGCAACCCCCCGCAGCGCAGCCCCGGGGGGGCGTGTCGCGGCCTTCAGGCGGCGTCGACCAGGGCCAGCATGGCGCGGGCGATGAGCTCGAGTTGGTCGGGGTCGGTGCAGGCGGGGGGCAGGGCGTAGACCACCTGGCCTAGGGGGCGCAGGAGAACGCCGTGGTCGATGGCGACCTGGCGCAGGCGCGGGCTCAATTCGCTCAGGTAGCCCTGGACGTCGCCGCGCTCGGCGCACAGGTCGAAGGCCACCATGCCGCCCAGCTGGCGCAGGCCGCGCGCGCGCGGGTCGCCCTCGAGGGCGCTGGCCAGGCGGGCGTGGAGGCGCTGGCCGAGGGCTTCGAGCCGCGCGGGGACGCGCTCTGCGAGGCACAGCTCGAGGGAGCGCAAGGCCACGGCGCAGCCGATCGGATGGGCGGTGAAGGAGTGCCCGTGGAAGAAGGCCCGCGAGCGCTGTCGGCCCAGGAAGGCGGCGTAGATCGCTTCGCTGGCGGCGGTGGCGGCCAGGGGCAGGAGCCCGCCGGTCAGGCCCTTGGCCAGGGTCATCAGATCGGGGGCGATGCCGGCGCGCCCGCAGGCGAACAGCTCGCCGCTGCGGCCGAAGCCGGTCATGACCTCATCGGCGATCAGGAACAGCCCATGGCGGTCGCACAGGGCGCGGGCGGCGCGCAGGAATTCGGCCGAGTGCAGCCGCATGCCGGCGGCGCCTTGGATCAGGGGCTCGACGATCAAGGCGGCAGCGCGCTGGCCCTCCTGTTCGAGCAGCGCGGCCAGGGCCTCGGCGGTCGGGGCCACGCGCCGGACGTCGAACAGCAGCTCGCGGAAGGGCAGGAAGAAGGGGTCCGGGTCGCCCACGGCCATGGCGCCGAAGGTGTCGCCGTGGTAGCCGCCCTCCAGGGCCACGAACAGGCGCCGCTGGCCCTCGCCGCGGCGCTCCTGGGCCTGGTAGGCGAGCTTGAGCGCGATCTCGACCGCGGTCGAGCCATCGTCGCTGTAAAACAGCCGCGTCAGGCCCGCGGGCAGCAGCGGTTGCAGGCGCTCGGCCAGGGCCACGGCGGGCTCGTGGGTCGCGCCGGCGAACAGCACGTGGTCGAGCTGGCGCGCTTGGGAGGCCATGGCCTCGATCAGCTCCGGGCGGCCGTGGCCGTGCAGGCAGGTCCACCAGGAGGAGATCGCGTCCACCAGGCGCCGGCCGTCGTCGAGCACCAGCTCGGCGCCCTTGGCGGCGCGCACGGCCAGGGGCGCCGGCTCGAGCCCGTGTTGGGTGTAGGGGTGCCAGAGCAGGCGCGCGTCGCGCGCCGCGAGGTCCCCGCTGGGCGCGGGTCGGCTCATGGCAACAGGTCGCTGGGGTCGATGTCGGCGCAGGCCCGGGCCAGCGCGCCGCGGTCGAGGGGCGCGAGCGGCGGCAAGCTGTGGATCCGGGCCAGTCCGGCGGTGCGGCGCAGGTAGGCGAGGTTTCTGGGATGGGGCTCGCCCATCAGCAGCAGGCAGCGGGGCTCGAGCCCGCGGGAGCGCAGCGCCTGCAGCGAGAGCTGGGTGTGGTTCAGGGTGCCGAGGCCCGCGCGCGCCACCAGCAGCAGTTCGATGTGCCCGCGCAGGGAGGCCAGCCAGTCGAGCTGCTGGAAACCATCGCGGTAGGGGACCAGCAGGCCGCCGGCCAGCTCGACCACGAAGCGGCGCTCGGGCTGCGCCGCCAGCAGTCCGGCCAGGGCCGGGGTCAGCTCTTCCACGGGCACGCGCGTGCCCTCCGCTTCGGCGGCTTGGTCCGGGGAGGCCGGCAGGGCGTAGTGGCGCAGGGGCTCGGCCAGGAAGCCCTGCGCTGAGCCATAGCCCCACAGGGCGCGCACGGTCTCCGTGTCGCTGTCGGAGCCGGTCTGGACCGGTTTCCAGTAGCCCAGCGGTCCGCGCTGGCCGAGCACGTGCAGGGCCCAGGCGCTGCCCACGGTCTTGCCCACGCCGGTGTCCGTCCCGGCCACCACCAGCACGCGGCCGCTGGGCAGCGGGGCCGCGCCTGCCTTGCTGCCGCCGATGGCCGGGGCGGCGACGCCCGCGGCGCTCCCCAGGCCGGCGGCGGCCCGCGGGGCGGCCGGACCCTTCAGCGCCGCGCCCAGCACCTCCGCGAGCCGATCGATCTGCTCCGGGGTGTTGTCGGCGTGGGCCACCAGGCGCAGGCGTGCGGAGCCCGACGGCACCGTCGGCGGCCGCACGGCGCGCACGTCGAAGCCCCCCGCCTGCGCCCGCGCTGCGCTGTCCAGGGCGCGCCGCTCGTCGCCAAGGATCCAGGGCACGATCGCCGCCGCGGGCGCTTGCGGCGCGGGCAGCCCGTGCTGCGCGGCCAGCGCGGTCAGGTGCCCGGCCAGACGCCGGGCCAGCTCGAGGCAGCGCTGGCGGCGCGCCCCGAGCTCGGGCTGCATCCCGATCGAGCAGGCCAGCATCGCCGCCACGGCCGGCGGCGGCGCGGTGGTGAAGATGAAGCTGCGCGCGCGGTTGACGAGCACCTCGATCAGCGTGCGCTCGGCGACCACCAGGGCCGCGCCGACACCCAGGGCCTTGCCGCCGGTGACCAGCCGCGCCAGCAGGCGCGGGGCGGCCCGTTGCTCCACCTCCGCCCAGGCGCCGGCCCCGCGCGGACCGAGCAGGCCCGCGCTGTGGGCCTCGTCCACCAGGAGCCAGGCGTCGTGGCGCTCGCAGGCCGCCGCCAGGGAGAGCAGCGGCGCGCGGTCCCCATCCATGGAGAACACGCCCTCGGTCAGCACCAGCCGGCGGCGCTGGCCCGCCAGCCGTTGCAGGGTCTCCTCCAACCGGTCCAGGTCCCCGTGGGGCACCACCTCGACCCGCGCCCGCGACAGCCGCGCCGCGTCGATCAGGGAGGCGTGCAGCAGGCTGTCGCAAACCAGCGCATCGCGGCGATCGACCAGCGCCCCGAGCAGGCCCAGGTTGGCCTGATAGCCGCTGGGGAAGAGCAGCGCATCCTCGGCGCCGAGCCAGGCTGCCGCACGGGCCTCGGCCTCGGCCTGCTCGGCCCCTCCGCCCCCCAGCAGGCGCGCCGCGCGCCCGCCGGCCCCGGAGCGTTCGAGGGCCGCGATCCCGGCCCGGATCAGCTCCGGGTCGCGCGCGAGCCCCAGGTAGTCGTTCGAACAAAAGTCGACGCCGCCCGGCCCCTGCGGACGCCGCCGCCGCAGGTCGCGCGCCTCCAGAGCGGCCAGCTCCGCCGCCAATTCGGCCCGCAGCCCGTTGTCGCCCAGCTCAGCCATGGCTGCCTTCGTGCCCGCCCGCGGACGCCCGATCCGCGCAGCGGGCCCCGGGGGTCAGTGGCAGCCGCCGCTGCCGCAAGCGCGCGCCGGCTGGGGCGTGGACCCGGCCTCGGCGCTGTCTGTCCCGCAGCCCGTCGCCCGCGATTCGCGCAGGGGCTCGAGGCCGAGCTTGGCCAGCAGGGCGCTGTCCTTGTTCTGCCCCGGATTGGGCGTGGTGAGCAGCTCGTCGCCCACGAAGATCGAATTGGCTCCGGCTAGGAAACACAGCGCCTGGGCCTCTTCGCTGAGCGCCGTGCGCCCCGCGGAGAGCCGCACCCAGCTGTGGGGCATCAGGATGCGGGCCACGGCCACCGTGCGCACCAGCTCGTCCCAGGCCAGGCGCGGCGTGTCGCCCAGCGGGGTGCCTTCGATCGGCACCAGGGCGTTGATCGGCACGCTCTCGGGGGGGGGCTGCATGCGCGCCAGCTCGTACAGCAACTCGGCGCGGTCCGCCTCGGCCTCCCCCAGCCCCAGGATGCCGCCGCAGCACACGGAGATCCCCGCGGAGCGCACATGCTCGAGGGTCCTCAGCCGGTCCGCGTAGCTGCGCGTCGAGATGATCTTGGCGTAGTGGCCGGGGCCGGTGTCGAGGTTGTGGTTGTAGTAATCGAGCCCGGCCGCCTTGAGCGCCGCCGCCTGATGCGGTTCGAGCATGCCCAGGGTGGCGCAGCTCTCGAGGCCCAGGGCCTTGACCCCGCGCACCATGGCCAACACCTGCTCGAATTCCTTGCCGTCGCGCACCTGGCGCCAGGCGGCGCCCATGCAGAAGCGGTCCGCGCCCGACTGCTTGGCGCGCTCGGCCTGGGCCAGCACGTCGGCGACGGCGGAGAGCGGCTTGCGATCGACGGGCGTGTCGTAGTGCGCCGATTGCGAGCAGTACTTGCAATCCTCCGGGCAGCCCCCGGCCTTGATGTTGGCCAGCTGCGAACACTGCACCCGGCTGGCGTCGTGGTGGCGGCGGTGCACGCTGGCGGCCTCGAAGACCAGCTCCAGCAGCGGCCGCGCGAACAGGGCGCGCACGCGCTCGAGGGAGGGGCCGGCGGCCGGCGCGGGCCCGGGCTCCGCGGCGCCGGAGGGATTGCGGGCGCCTTGCAGCGGGGGGTGGGCCAAAGCCGCGGGGCTCTCGGTTCGATCGCTCATGGGGGCGTGTGGGGGCCCGGGCTGGCGCCCCGGGGCTCGGTATGCTAGCGAGCCCGCCCTGGCATCGCACCCTCCAGCCGCCCTCGGCCGGCCAGCGGCGTGCGCCGAATCCCCGCCGGCCAGAGCCCCCCCCATGACCGCCAGCCCGTCCCAGCCCAACTATTGGGAGTACATCCGCGTCGAGGAGCTGCTCAGCCTGCAGGGCGGCCTGGAGGGCGACGAAGCCCAGCTCTCCAACGACGAGGTGATGTTCATCACCGTCCACCAGGTCTACGAGCTGTGGTTCAAGCTGCTGCTGCGCGAGCTGGCCAGCCTGCGCAACCTGCTCAAGCAGCCCGTCGACGACGCGCGCATGGCCGAGGCCGTGGGCGGGGCCCGGCGCGCCAGCACGATCCTGCGCCGCTGCGTCGATCACTTCGAGGTCATGGAGACCTTGACCACGCGGGCCTACCTGGCTTTCCGCGACAAGCTGATGCCGGCCAGCGGCTTCCAGAGCGCGCAGATGCGCCAGATGGAGATCCTGCTCGGCTTGCCCGATGAGGAGCGCATCGGACTGGGCCTCGAAGGCAGCTACCTGGACGCCTTGCGCGCCCACGGCGGGGCCAGCTCTCCGGCCCTCGAGCGGGTGCAGCGCACGCGCGCCGACCGTCCCACCCTGCGCGAGGCCTTCGAGGCCTGGCTGCACCGCACGCCGATCGACGGGGTGGGCCCGGATCACCCCCAGGCCGAGCGCGAGCTGGACCGCTTCCTGTCCAGCTACGCCGCTGCCCACGCGCTGCAGGTCGACGCCTCCCATCGGTCCGCCCGCATCCTGGTGCGCACGCCGGAGGACGAGCGCAAACTGGCCGAGCGCTACGGCAGCGAAAAGCGCTCGCTGCTCGAGTTCCTCTCGCCCCCCGGGCCGGATGGAGCGGGCCGCCGCCGCCGTCGCGCCGCGCTGCTCTTCATCCTGACCTATTGCCATCTGCCGCTCTTGGCCTGGCCCCACGCGCTGGTCGAGGCCATGATCGAGCTCGAGCAGCACCTGGTGATCTTCCGCCAGCGGCACGCGCGCATGGTCGAGCGCGTGATCGGGCGCCGGGTCGGCACCGGAGGCTCGAGCGGGGTCGACTACCTGGATCAGACCGCCCTGGCCTACCGCGTGTTCCGCGACCTGTGGAGCGTGCGCACCTACCAGATCCGCGCGGATCTGGCCCCGGCCCTGCAGCGGCCCCAGTTTTTCGCTTTTGCTCCCCGTTGATCCGGGGAATCGAGCGCGCCCCGCGCCGCCCCGAGGCCGCCGGCCGCGCCACGGCGGGTCCGGGGCGGGTCCGGGGGGGGCCAGGCACCGGCCCCGGGGAGCGAGCCCCACGGGGGAGCGGGGGACTTGGCGGGGGACTTGGCGGGGGAATCGGCGGGGGAATCGGCGGGGGAATCGGCGGGGGAATCGGCGGGGGAATCGGGCCCGCATCCGCGGACAGCGGCGCGATTTTCTGGCCTTGAACGGCGGCGCTTCCGGGCCGCAACAGGCCGGAGGCCCGCCGCGTCAGCGCCCGGACCTCCGCGCCCCCCAAGCCGTCGGGGGCGGCCCCTCCGCAGGCGCCGGGTCGGGGCCTGGGGGCGGGGAGAAGCAAGCCGTCCCTTGACCGATTCTTGGCAAAGCGCCCCTAGCCTCCGCTGCATCTGGTCCGTTCACCGGGGCCAGCCCCCCCATGTCCCAACGCAGCGTCCTGGTCGTCGAGGATGAACCGGATATCCGCGATCTGCTCGTGCAGCTGCTCCAGCGCGAGGGCTTCAAGGCGCGCGGGGTCGACGACGGCAAGGCCGCCCTCAACCATGTGCGCCATTCGCCGCCGGACCTGCTGCTGCTCGATCTGATGCTGCCGGGCATGAGCGGGCTCGAGCTGACCCGCACGCTGAAGCAGGGGGACGCCGCCGCGGGCACCGCGGAGATTCCGATCGTGATGCTGACCGCGAAGGGCGAGGAGACCGACGTGGTGCTCGGCCTGGAGATGGGGGCGGACGACTATCTGACCAAGCCGTTCAGCCCCAAGGAGTTGCTGGCCCGCGTGCGGGCGGTCCTGCGCCGCAGCGAGCGCGCGCCGGCCACCAGCAACGGCAAGGCTTCGACGCGCATCGAGCTCGGTCCGATGTCGATCGACAGCGAGCGTTTCGAGTTCCGGCTCGACGGCCAGCCGATCGAGCTGACGCGCGCCGAATTCCGCCTGATGTGGACCCTGGGCTCGCGGCCGGGACGGGTCTATACCCGCGGCGAACTCGCCGACCGCATCACGGCCGGCGAGAGCATCATCCTCGATCGCAACGTCGACGTGCACATCAGTTCGGTGCGCAAGAAACTCGGGCCCCACGGCGACCTGGTCCAGACCGTCCGCGGCGTCGGCTACCGCCTGCGCGACTGAGGCCCGCAGGCGACGCGACGGGGCAGGCAGCGCGGCCAGCGGGCGCCTTGGGCGGGGCCGCCGGAGCGCGGGCTCCGGCGCGAGACCGCTCGCCGGGGCGCCGGTCCGCCCCAGGACGGGTCACGGCTCGCGGAAGCGCTGCCAAGCGATGCCCAGCTTGCGCATGCGGGCCCGCAGGGTGTGCGGATTGATGTCCAGCAGCCGTGCGGCGCCGTGGCGGCCTTCGATGCGGCCGGCGCAGCGCCGCAACGCCGCCAGGATGTGATCCCGCTGAGCCTGCTCCAGGCTGGGGAACCCGTCTTCGCCCGGGGGGCTGGCCGCGGGCCGGTCGGTGCCCGTTGCCGCGGTCCCCATGCCCAGGGCGGCGCGGATCGCCAGGCCCCGCCCGTCCCCCAGGATCGCGGCCCGATCGATCACCGCGGCCAGTTCGCGCACGTTGCCGGGCCAGCGATAGGCCGAGAGCGCCTCCACGTCGGCGGGGCTCGGCTGGCATTCGGGCAGGCCGAAGCGCAGGGCTGCGCGCCGCGCGAAGTGCGCCGCCAGGGCCGGGATGTCCCCGGCCCGTTCCCGCAGCGGCGGGATCAGGATCGGGAAGGTGGCCAAGCGATACCAGAGGTCCTCGCGGAACTGGCCCGCCTGGACCATGGCCGGCAGGTCGCGGTGGGTGGCGGCGACGATGCGGCAGTCGACCCGCAGCGTCTCGTGGCCGCCGACGCGCTCGAGGCTGCCGTCCTGCAGCACCCGCAACAGCCGGACCTGGGCCGCCAGGGGCAGTTCTCCGATCTCGTCCAGCAGCAGGGTGCCGCCATCGGCGCGCTCGAACCAACCCGCATGGCGCGCGGTCGCGCCGGTGAAGGCCCCGCGCTCATGTCCGAACAGCTGGGAGTCGACCAGCTCGGATGGGATCGCGCCGCAGTTGACGCGCACGAAGGGCCCCAGGCGCCGATTCGAGCCGCGATGGACCGCCCGCGCGACGACCTCCTTGCCGGAGCCGGTCTCCCCCAGCAGCAGCACCGGGGCGTCCGAGCGCGCCACCCGGCGCACGCGATCGAACACCTGGGCCAGGCCCTCCCCAGCGCCGACGACCGCCTCGGCCAGCTCCGGAAAATCGCCGGTCGCCTCCGCCCGGGGCGGCTGCGTCGAGTCCGGGGGCTGCAACAGGGCCAGGCCGGCCTCCAGGGGCCCGAGCAGCGCGGCCGGCAGGACCGTTGCCGCCCGCTCCTGCCCCCACAGGAGCAGCAGCCCGGCCACGCCCGGGCCCTCCAGGGAGCGCAGGCTGGCCCAGGGCGCCGCGGTCTGTTCGACATGCCGGCGCAGGCCGGCGGCCCCCCGGGGCCAGCGCTCGAGACGGGTCTCTCCCTCCGCCAGCCCGGCCAGCTCGCGGCTGTCCACGGGGCCCGGGGCCGCGGGCTGGGAGCCGTGCAGGAGCCACAGGGCGGGCGCCACGGGCCCCAAAGCCGGGCTCCAGCGGTAGGCGGCCAGCCCCGCCAGTCCCGCCTCCCTCAGGCCAGGCCCCCAGGCATCGAGGACGCCCTGCAACCCCGGGGCCGACCGGAGCGCGCGCCACAGGGCCAGCTCGAGGGGGTGCGCCTGCATGGGGGCCAGGCTAGCAAATATAACGGATCCCGGCGCAAAAATCACGGAATACCCGTGATATTTGCTGGGCAACCCCATCGGAGCCCTCTCCCGGAGGCCCCGGCGCGTGGCACGGGCGTTGCAAGCCCCGGGGCATGGCAAGCGCCACCGACCACGGCTCTCAGGATCTCGGGCACCCCTCGCCGGAGGGGCGGGCTCTGCGCGTCGACCTGGCCGTGGTCGGTGCCGGCTTCAGCGGCCTGGCCACCCTGGCCAATCTGCTCGAGTCCTGGGGCGGCGCGCCCCTGCGGGTGGCCTGGCTCGAGCGCAGCGGGCGCTTCGGGCCGGGGGTCGCCTACGGCGCCCGCTCGCACCTGCGGCTGCTCAACGTGCGCGCCAGCGGCATGAGCGCCCAAGCGCAGGAGCCGGAGCACTTCATCGAATTCGCGCGCTTTTACAGCGACGCCTCGGAGCAGCCCTGTGGCCAGGACTTCCTGCCGCGCGCCCTGTATGGCCGCTATCTGGAGGCCTGGCTCGCCCGCTGCGAGCGGGCCACGGCCCACTCGGCGCAGGTGCTGCGCCTGCGCGCCGAGGCGGTCCGACTGCGCGCACCCGACGGCCAATCCCCGGCCTGTCTCGAACTCGCCGATGGGGGCCGGGTCCATGCCGGGCGCGTGGTGCTCGCCCTGGGCAACGCCGCCCCGGCGCGGCCCGCCTGGCTCGCGGACCTCGGGCCGGCCGGTGACCCCCGCGTGCTCACCAACCCCTGGGATGAGGCCGCCCTGGCTGCGGTCCGGCCCGGGGAGCGCGTGCTCGTGCTGGGCACCGGATTGACCGCCATCGACTCGATCCTCGATCTGGCGCCGCGGCTCGCCGGGGGCCACATCCTGGCGCTCTCCCGCCGCGGCCTGATCCCGCGCGTCCACCGCGACCTCCGCGGGCTACCCGAGACGCCGGCATTGGTTCTCGAGCCCGAGGAGCAGCGCAGCGTCCTGGCCCTGCTGCGGGGGCTGCGCCGGCGCATCCGCGAGCAACAGCAGCGCGGCGGGGACTGGCGCCAGGTGGTCGACTCCTTGCGAGCGCACACCCCGCAGCTGTGGGCCGGCCTGCCGCTCGAGCAGCGGGCGCGTTTCGTGCACCGCTTGGCCGCCTTCTGGGACGTGCATCGCCACCGCTTGCCCGGGCCCGCCTGGTCGGCCCTCGGAGCCCATCTGCACTCCGGCCGCGTGCGGTTCCTGGCGGGACGGGTCCGCTCCTTCAAGGCGCGCTCCGCGGGCCTTGAATTCGCGATCCAAGCGCGCGGGTCCAAGCGCTCCGAGACCGTTGTCTTCGACCGCTTGCTGCTCGCCAATGGCCCCGAGTCCGACCCCGCCCGCGCCCATGGATCCCTGCTCTCCGGGGCCATCGCCGGCGGCCTGGTGCGCCCGGATCCGCTCGGCCTGGGGCTCGAATCGACGCACGACGGCCGCGCCCTGGATGGCGCCGGGAGGCCCCAGGCTTGGCTCGACCTGATCGGAAGCCTGCGCCGTCCGTCCCTCTGGGAATCGACCGCCGTGCCCGAGCTGCGGGTGCAGGCCAAGCAGCTGGCCGAGCGCCTGCGCCTCCAACTGGACCCCCCCCGGCCGGTCCTGACCCATCAGCGATGAAACTTCAAGTTCGACTGCTGAACCTGTTGGCCGCCGCGGAAGACTTCTGCGTGGCTATGGTGATGCTGCCCCATGCCGGGCCCGACGACGGTCCCCTGCCGGAGCCTTGCACCGGGACCGTTCCCCGTCCCGGTGCCTGCGAGCCCGCCCGAAACGGCCTCCAGCCGTCGCTCCCCAGGGGCGGACGCAGCATCTCACCCACAACCTCCCGCCAGCCATGACCCTGCGCCTCAACGACATCGCCCCCGACTTCAGCGCCGACAGCACCAGTGGGCGGATCGATTTCCACCGGTACCTGGGCAATTCCTGGGGTGTGCTGTTCAGCCATCCCCGGGACTTCACCCCCGTGTGCACCACGGAGCTGGGCCGCGTCGCCCAGCTCGCCCCCGAGTTCCAGCGCCGAGATGTAAAGGTGCTCGGGCTCTCGGTCGACCCGCTGGAGGACCACCGCCGCTGGGCGGGCGACATCGCGGAGACCCAAGGCGTGGCCCTGAATTTCCCTCTCATCGCCGACCCCGACCGCACCGTGGCCGGGCTCTACGGGATGATCCACCCCAAGGAGCTCGAGACCCTGACCGTGCGCTCGGTCTTCGTGATCGATCCGCAGAAGCGTATCCGCCTGACGATCACCTACCCGGCCAGCACCGGACGCAATTTCGACGAATTGCTGCGCGTGATCGACTCGCTGCAGGCCACGACGCGCCATCCGATCGCCACGCCGGCCGACTGGCGTCCGGGGCAGGAGGTGATCATCAGCCCGAAGCTCAGCGACGCGGAGGCCAAGCAGCGCTTCCCCGCCGGCTTCCGCACCCTCAAGCCCTACCTGCGCTACGTGCGCCAGCCGGACTGAGCGGACCCGAGCGCGGCGACGATCCCAGCCTCCGTAGCCGCCGGATGGCGGCCCAAAGGCATCTGACGGGTTGGTATCGCGGCTCGGGCGCAGCCCGAGTCGATCCTACAGCACCCCGCCGGAGGCTGGGAAAAATCGGCGCGCCGCGACGATCCCAGCCTCCGCGGCCGCCGGATGGCGGCCCAAAGGCATCTGACGGGTTGGTATCGCGGCTCGGGCGCAGCCCGAGTCGATCCTACAGCAACCCGTCAAAAGGCGACTTCCCAGCGCAGCGAGAGGATCCGGCCCGAGCCGTCGGTGTACTCCTCGGATTCGACCAGGATGTAGTTGGTCTGGAAGCGCACGGAGGGGTTCAAGTACCAGTTGATCCCCAGGCTGGTGTTGCGCAGTTCCTGCCCAGCGACGGCCTCCTTGTAGTCGGCTTCGGAGTAGCGCAGGGCGACTTCCCATGCGCCGATGCCGTTGCCGAAACCCTTGAAGTTGCTGCGCGGGCGCACGCGGTCGAACAGGCCCTGCTTGTAGGGCCGGGTTTCGCCGGTCAGGAAGTAGCTGGCCTGCACGTAGAAGCCGTCCAGGCGCGGATCGGAGGTCGCGACCGAGTCGACGTCGGCCTGCATGAACTCGCCTTGCAGGGAGAAGGGGCCCAGCGCGGTGGCGGCCTCGAGACCGAGCAGCGCCAGCTTGTCCGCGTCGACCAGCGCGGCCTCCGTGTCGATCCAGGGAGCTTCCGTGAAGGCCTCGGGGCGGGTCTGGAAGCGCAGGCCCTCCTGGACCGAGCGACCGGAGTAGGCCGCGCCCAGGTGCAGCAGATTTTCGCTTTTGCCGCCCAGATCGAAGAAGGCGTACGAGACCCGTCCGGTCCCGCCCCAGGATTCGTTCGGGGCGATCTCGGGGTCCGGGGCGTTGGCGGTGTTCGAGTTGAAGACCCCCACGGCCCAGTTGAAGGCCCGGTCCGAGGTCTGGCCGGCGTACTTGAGCCCCGTGCCGCGGCGCGGCGTCAGGGAGTCGGCCAGGGAGCGCTCCAGGAAGGTGTTGTGATTCTGGGGCGTCTGGGTCTCGAGCCCGAAGGGCTCGAACTGCTGGCCGATGGTCAGGGTGCCCACGCCCAGCCCGGGCAGGGACAGCCAGGCGTCCTTGACCAGCAGGGTCGATTCGCGGCCGGTCAGGCCGTCGACCACCGGGCTCACGGCGGGGGCGAAATCGAACTGGGTGAAGTACTCGATGCTCTCGTAGAGCGTGCCGCCCAGGTTGAGGTGCAGCCGGCGCAGATCGACCTTGTCCTCCAGGTTCTCGCCGGCCTCCAGCTCGTCGTCCCCCGATAGGAAGTTCCAATCGAGGTTGATCCGGCCCCCCAGCTTCATGGTGAACTGCAGGTCGCCGGTCTCGAAGCGCGTGCCGTCGCGCCAGTAGGCCTTGTAGTTGGTGTTGACCGGGGCTTCCTGGGGGGCGCCGGCGCCGGGCGCCGGGGGCGTGCCCGGTCCGCTTTGGAGCTGGCCGGGGGCGGTCGGGGCGGCCGCCAGGAGCAGACCGAGGCCGGCGATCTGGGGGGTCGATTGCATGGAGTTGGGCTCTGGGTTGGGCCGTGCTGGCCCGCGGATAGCTGCGGGCAGCCTAGGCCGTGGCCCCGCGGGGGCGGCGGCCGGGGCCGCCCCCGGAGCGGAGGATTCCCCCCTGGGGGATGGCCGGGAAAGTTGCGCCGAGCGGGGCTGCGGCGGCCGTGGACGGCGTTCATGCAATCTTCACGGACCCTTGCCTCGGCCGGATCGCGGCGGGGCCTACCATGCGGCGGCCTCCCCCGGGTCGCCAGGATGCGACTCGCCCGCCGCCGTGCCCCCCAGCCTGTTCCTCGCCCTCGGCCTGGCCCTGCTCTCCAGCCAGAGTCAGGCCCCCGTCGCCCCTCCGGGCCCCGGACCCGCCGGGGACGGCCCGATCGACCAGCGCTTCCCGGTCTACAAACCTGCGCGCGCGGTGTCCGGCGAGATCAAGACCGTGGGCTCGGACACGATGAACAACCTCTTCACCCTGTGGGGCGAGGATTTCCGTCAGGTCTACCCCAACGTCAAGATCGAAATCGACGGCAAGGGCTCGGCCACGGCGCCGCCGGCGCTGATCGAAGGCACCTCGACCTTCGGCCCGATGAGCCGGCCGATGAAGTCCGAGGAGATCGACGCCTTCCAGGCCAACTTTGGCTACCCGCCCCTGGGTTTGCAGGTCGGGCTCGACATGCTGGTGGTGTTCGTGCACAAGGACAACCCGCTGGTCGGGCTGTCGATGAGCCAGGTCGATGCGATCTTCTCGAAGACGCGCCGCGGTGGGGCCCGGGAAGAGATCAGCACCTGGGGTCAGCTGGGCCTCGGAGGGGACTGGGCCGACAAGCCGATCGCCCTCTACGGCCGCAACTCGGCCTCGGGGACCTACGGCTACTTCCAGGAGCACGCGCTCTTCAAGGGGGACTTCAAGGACAGCGTCAAGGAGCAGGCCGGCAGCGCCGCGGTGGTCAGTTCGATCGCCGGGGACCGCTACGCCATGGGCTACAGCGGCATCGGATACACGACGGCAGGGGTCCGCGCCCTGCCGCTCTCCAAGCGCAACGACGGCCGCTACGTGGAAGCCCGCGAGGAGAACGCCTACCGCGGCCTTTACCCCCTTTATCGGCCGCTGCTGGTGTACTTGAACCACCGTCCAGGGGCCGAGATCGATCCGTTGCGCGGGGAGTTCCTGCGCTTCGTGTTCTCTCGCCAGGGGCAGGCCGCCTTGCTCGAAGACGGCTACCTCCCGATCACCTATCCGGTGGCCCGGCGGCAGCTCGGGCTGGTGGGGATCGAACTAGAGGCCGCCTCCCGCTGAGCTCGCGGGTCCGATCGCCTGTCGACCCCCCGCGACCGCACCGCCCTCGCCCAGCCGATGAAACAGTCCTCCTTCACCGGACGGGGACGGCGCCAGACGCGCCGCAGCGTGCGCGTCGCCGAGCAGGCGGCCCAGGTCCTGATCTCGATCGGCGGCATCGGCACGATCCTGGCCGTGGTGTTGATCTTCGTGTTCTTGATGTGGGTCATCGCGCCGCTGTTCCGGCCCGGCGAGCTGGGCCGAGCGGAATCTCGGACCCTGGCCGCAGCCCAGCCCTCGCGGCCGATCCAGCTCGGCATCGACCCGCATGCCGGCCAGATCTGGAGCCTGGCCGAAGGCGGCCGCCTGGAGGTGCGCGGGTTGGCGAGCGGTGAGCTGCTGCAGGACCTAGAGCTCGAGCTCGATGGGCTGGCGCCCAGCGCGCTGAGCGTGACGCCGGCCCGCGATCTGCTCGCCCTGGGCTTTCCCGATGGGCGCGTCCAGACCGCCAGCCTGCGCTTCGCCGACCAGTTCCTGGGGGCGGCCGAGGCTGAAACCTGGCGGCGCGAGCGCGCCGAGGACCAGCGCCGCGTGCCCAGCGCCGCCCAGGGAGGCTTGGTGGTCGAAACCGAGCGCGGGGAGGTGCGGCGCACGCGCTTCGCGCTCAAGCGCGATACGGCCATCCGACCCCACGGGGACAGCGCCATCGTGCGCGTCGATGCGAGCCGCTCGCCGCGCGGCGTGGTGATGGCCCAGTTGACGGCGGACGGTCAGCTGTCGATCGGCCAGGTGGACAAGCGCTACGACATGATCGACGACGTCGAGATCGTCGAGCCCTACGTCGTGCCGGTGCCGTACGAGCCGCGGGGCGATGGCGCCCCGCCCCGCTGGCTGGTGCTCGATGACCTGGGGCGGCGGCTGTTCCTGGCCTGGGAGGACGGCTGGCTGCGCTGCTACGGCGTCGCCGACGACGAGCGCGCTCTGCTGCTCGACGAGCTGCGGGCGCTGCCGCCGGGGGCCGAGCGCCTGACGGCGCTGACGCCGCTGGTCGGCAAGCGCACGCTTGCGCTGGCCGACGACCGCGGCGGCCTGACGACCTGGTTCGTGACCCGTGGCGCGGACGGACGCGAGCGCCTGCTCGAGGCCCAGAGCCTGCCCGGAGCGGGCGGCGCCGCCTACCTGGCCCTGTCCAGTTCGGCGCGTTCGCGCCTGATCGCCGGCTTGGACTCGACCGGGATGGTGCGCGTGATCCAGACCACGGCCGCCGACCTGATCGCCTCGGGCCCGATCGCCGCCGGGCTTGAGCCCGCCCAAGCCAGCCTGGCCTTCGCTGACACCCAGGATCGGCTGTTCCTCGCCGATGGGCGCCAGATCCAGCGCTTCGGCCTGCGGCTCGGCCACCCGGAAGCGACCCTGTCGAGCCTGTTCTTGCCGGTCCTGTACGAGGACTATCCGCGCCCGGCCCACGCCTGGCAGTCGACCGGGGGCAGCAACGACTTCGAGCCCAAGCTGGGCATGACGCCCCTGGTGTTCGGGACGCTCAAGGCGACCGTGTATTCCTTGCTCTTCGGCGCGCCGATCGCCCTGCTCGCCGCGATCTTCACCAGCGAATACCTGAAAGGACGTCTGCGTTCGACGGTCAAGTCGGTGCTCGAGCTGATGGCTTCCCTGCCGAGCGTGGTGCTGGGCTTCCTGGCGGCCACGCTGATCGCGCCGTTCGTGCGCGAGCACCTGCCGGCCGTGATCGCCCTGTTCGCGGCCCTGCCGTTGTCGCTGCTGCTCGGCGCCCACCTGTGGCAGCTCCTGCCCCGCGAGCGCGTGCTGCGCTGGTCCGGCTGGCAACGCTTCCTCGGGGTCCTCAGCGCGCTGCTGCTGTCCCTGCCCCTGGCCGCCTGGTCCGGGCCCCTGTTGGAGGCCGGGCTGTTCGGTGGCGACGTGCGCTCCTGGCTGCGGGCCGGGGCCGGGCCGGGCCGCGCCGGCTGGTGGCTGCTGTTCCTGCCGCTGGGGGGGCTGGCCACGATGTACCTGTTCGGTTCGCTGCTGGGGCCGCGGCTGCGCCACTTCATGCAGGGCAAGACGCCGCGCCAGCAGGCCTGGTACGAGCTGCTGAAGCTGCTCGTGGGCCTCGCGGTCGCCGGGTTGATCGCGCTGCTGTTGGCGCTGCTCGTCGGCGACGGGCTCGGCATCGACCCGCGCGGCACGCTGATCGGACCCTACGACGAGCGCAACGCCCTGGTGGTCGGTTTCGTGATGGGCTTTGCGATCATCCCGATCATCTACACCCTGGCGGAGGATGCGCTCTCGAGCGTGCCCAACCATCTGCGGGAAGCCTCCCTGGGGGCCGGAGCCACGCCCTGGCAGACCGCCGTGCGGGTGATCGTGCCGACGGCCATGTCGGGCTTGTTCTCGGCGCTGATGATCGGCCTGGGCCGGGCGGTGGGGGAGACCATGATCGTGCTGATGGCCACGGGCGGCACCGCGATCATCGACTGGAACGTGTTCAACGGCTTCCGCACGCTCTCGGCCAACATCGCCACCGAACTGCCCGAGGCCGCCGCGGACAGCACCCACTACCGCGTGCTGTTTCTGGCCGGCTTCGTGCTCTTCCTGATCACCTTCGTGCTCAACTCCCTGGCCGAGGTCGTGCGCCAGCGCTTCCGCCGGCGCGCCTTCCAGCTATGAGCCCGGCCACCTCCAGCCCCGCCGCCGCAGCGCCGCCGCCCTCCGAGCAGCGCGCGACGCCGCGCCGTCGCCCGCGCCGGACCCTGGTCGCCAACTACGGCGAGCCGGCGATCTGGATGACCGGCGGCGCCCTGGCGATCGGTCTGCTGATGGTCGTGGGTCTGCTCGGGCTGGTGCTGGTGCGCGGCCTGGGCACGCTCTGGCCCGCGCCGATCGTGCAGGTGGATTTGGCGGACGGAACCCAGCTCCTGGGTCAGATCGAAGCCCGCGAGCGCTACCTGCCCCAGGCGGCCGAGGTCGAAGCCCTGGGCCTGCGCGGAGACTCCGTCCGGGCGGCCATGGCGGGCGCGGGCGGCAGCCTGGAGCGGCGTCTGCTGCGCCTCAACAAGCCGGGTGCGGACGGGGAGAACTTCAACCGCTGGGTGCCGGAGTATCTGCTCGCGCCGCAGCCTGGGGCGAGCTTCGCCTCCTGGGCCGACTCGGGCACCTTTCCGGCCTGGGCCCTGTGCGTCGAGCGCTACGCCGGCGGTCGGCTGTTCGGGATCCTGGAGGGCTTCGTGCGCGACGGCCAGCGCAGCGCAGCGGACGCCGAGGGGGCCTGGCGCGAGTTCCTGTCCGCCCTGCCGGAGGTGCGCGCCCAGCGTGGACGGCGCCTGGAGCTCGAGGAGCACGCCGTGGGCCGCATCAACGACCAGCTCGAAGAGTTGCGCTTGTCGGTGCGCCGGGCCGAGCTGCGCCACGGCGCCACCAGCGGTGCGGCCCGCCTGGCGACCCAGGCCCTCGAGCAGGGCAAGGCCGCCAGCGACGCCGAGATGCTGGCGATCCGCGCCGAGATCGAGGCGATCGGGCGGGCCGAGAATCGCTCCGCCCTGTTGCTGCGCGCCCCCGATGGTACCGCGCTGGAGATCCCGCTCGGGGAGGTGGTGCGCGCCCATGCTCCCAACCGGCTGGGCTGGTTCGGCCGGCTGGCGGTCTACGCCGACCGCTGGGTCGAGTTCGTGAGCGCCGAACCGCGCAAGGGCTTCCAGGAGGGCGGCGTTTTTCCGGCGATCTTCGGCACGGTGGTCATGACCCTGATCATGTCCCTGCTGGTGGTGCCCTTCGGCGTCCTCGCGGCCCTGTACCTGCGGGAGTACGCCAAGCAGGGCCTGCTGGTCAGCGCGGTGCGCATCGCGGTCAACAACCTGGCCGGCGTACCCTCGATCGTCTTCGGTGTCTTCGGCCTGGGGTTTTTCTGTTACCTGCTGGGCAAGGGCATCGACGGCTGGTTCTACCCGGAGCGCCTGCCCAACCCGACCTTCGGCAAGGGCGGCCTCCTGTGGGCCTCGGCCACGCTGGCCCTGCTGACCTTGCCGGTGGTGATCGTGGCCACCGAGGAAGCCCTGGCCGCCGTGCCCTCTTCGATGCGCGAAGGCTCCTACGCCTGCGGCGCCTCCAAGTGGCAGACCATCCGGCGCATCGTCTTGCCGCGGGCGCTGCCGGGCATCATGACCGGCATGGTGCTGGCCGTGGCCCGCGGCGCGGGGGAGGTGGCCCCGCTGATGCTGGTCGGCGTGGCGGCTCTGGCCCCGGAGCTGCCCTTCTCCTTCGATTTCCCGGAGTTCGGCACGAACCGCAGCTTCATGCACCTGGGCTACCAGATCTATGAAATGGGCTTCAAGAGCCCGGATGCGGAGGCCTCGATCCCCTTCGTGTTCACGACCACCTTGCTGCTGATCGCGATCATCGTAGTCCTGAACGTCTCGGCGATCCGCATCCGCAGCCGGCTGCGCCGCCGCTTCCGCATGGCCTGAGGCCTCCGCGGGCCTTTCCGCTGGCCTGCGCAGCCGCCCAGCCCGGCTGCGCAAGCCGAGCGGCGCCCGGACTGCTATCCTCCCCCCGACAGGTGCCCCGATGCAGCCCCCGACCTCCGGCAACCCCGGCCCCGAAAAAACCCTCCCCGGCGCGTCCGCCGAGCCCCGCGACGCCAAGCGGGGCCCGGCCCGCGCCGTGCCGCGCCCGCGCGAGGCGGGCGACGACCGCGCCGGCGGCGATCTCGGCGAGGTGCCCGAGCCGCTCGAGCGCCGCCGCGGCCCGGAGCCCTCGAAGACCTCGGTGCGAGAGGGCGGCGTCTATGCGGCCATCAACGCGGGCAGGCCGCACGACACGCACTATCACCCCGAGGTCGCCGAGCTGCAGCCGATTCTCGAGGTCGAGCGCTTCAACCTCTGGTACGGCCCCAAGCGGGCGTTGTGGGACATCGGGCTGCGCGTGCCGCGCGGTCAGGTCACGGCGTTGATCGGGCCCTCGGGCTGCGGCAAGTCGACCCTCCTGCGCAGCGTCAATCGCATGAACGACCTGGTCGATTCGGTGCGCATCGAGGGCAGCATGCGCCTCTCGGGCGACCAGATCTACGGCAAGCAGGTCGACGTCATCGAACTGCGCAAGCGCATCGGCATGGTGTTCCAGAAGCCGAACCCCTTCCCGATGAGCATCTACGAAAACGTGGTCTATGCGCTGCGCATCGACGGCGAGCGCAACCGGGCCATCCTGGACGATGTCTGCGAGCGCAGCCTGCGCGGCGCTGGCCTCTGGGAGGAGGTCAAGGATCGGCTCGACGAGAGCGCCTTGGCCATGTCCGGCGGCCAGCAGCAGCGCCTGTGCATCGCGCGGGCGATCGCAGCCGAACCGGAGGTCTTGCTCCTGGACGAGCCCTGCTCGGCTTTGGACCCGATCGCCACGGGCCGCATCGAGGACCTGATCGAGGAGCTCAAGGGCACCTACTCGATCCTGATGGTGACCCACAACATGCAGCAGGCCTCGCGCGCCAGCGACTTCACGGCCTTCATGTATCTGGGCCGCCTGGTCGAGTACGGGCCCACGGAGGCCCTGTTCCTGAATCCCAAGCTGAAAGAGACCGAGGACTACGTCACCGGCCGATTCGGCTGAATGCGATCCGCCCGCGCCAAGCCGCGGGCGCTGTCATCCACAGACCATGAGCCAGCACCTGCACGCCGATCTCGCCCGCCTCGAGCAGCAGCTCCTGTACCTCGCCGCGCGGGTCGAGGAGGCCGTGCGCAAGGCGATCGCGTCCTTGGTCGAGCGGCGCCAGGACCCGGCCCTGGACGTGATCGAAGGCGACCAGCACATCGATCGGCGCGAGGTCGAGCTGGAGGAAGAGTGCCTCAAGATCCTGGCCTTGCACCGGCCCGTGGCCAACGACCTGCGCTTCGTGACCGCGGTGCTCAAGATCGACAACGACCTCGAACGCATCGGCGATCTGGCGGTCAACATCGCCAAGCGCGCGGCCTACATCACCACGCTGGTTCCGACGCCGGTCCCGGCCAAGATGCGCGAGATGATGGAGGAAGCGATGCGCATCCTGCGCGACGCAGTGGACGCCTTCGTGCGAGGCGACGCCCAGGCCGCGCGGCGCGTGTGTCGCGAGGACGAGCGCGTCGACCGCTTCCACAAGGAAATCGTCAAGGATCTGCAAGCCCAAATGGAAAGCGACCGGGGGTTCGTTTCCTACGGGCTGCTGATGTACTCGGTCTCGAAGAGCCTGGAGCGCATCGCCGACCATGCCACCAACATCGCCGAGGATGTGGTCTACATGGTCGAGGGCGAGATCATCCGTCACAGTTTTCGCGGCTTGCACGACGGCAGCTCGAACGCCGCGGGTCGTTCGATCTGAGCCCCGGATCGGACCGACCGGCGCTCAGCCGTCCAGGTGCCCGCGGGCCGAATCGCCCATGGGCACGTCCCGATCCGGGAAGTACTCCTTCCAGCGCCGGTCGACCAGGCGCGCGGTGTCTTCATCGCAGAACAGCTCCTCGGGGTACCAGGGCTTCATGCGCGCGTCGATCGCGATCGGGGCCGACAGGCTGGCGTGGTGGTGCACCAGGGCGCTGCGGCTGGCGGCGATATCGCGGGCGGGATCGAAGCGCGTGAAGGTGGTCCAGAGGAAATTCTGATCGGAGCGCGCCGCGCGCCGCGCATCGTCGGTCAGGACCAGCAGCGGCCAGCCGGCGAAAGCCGGATGGGCCGCCAGCGCCGCGCCGGCCTGGGGGGCCGCAGAGTAAGCCTGGGCCTCGACGCACAGGACCCCCGGGCAGTAGGGCACCACGCGCCGCACCTCGGGCGGGGGCGCCCCCGAGAATTCCCGGGGTAGCTCGCGGCGCTTTTGTCCCAGGCCCAGCAACACACCCTTGCTGCCCTCGTTGATCGTGGGGCCCGCGTAATCGAGCGAGTCCATCGACAGGTTCGAGAACAGGAACAGGTCCGTCTCGAACTGGCAGCGCTCCAGGATGTGCACCAGGGTCGAGCGGAAGTCGCGCAGATCCACGGCCCCGTCGGTCAGCAGCAAGAACTTGGTCAGGGACAGCTGCCCTTCGCCCAGGATGCGGAAGGCGCTGGCCATGGCCTCGCGCTTGTAGCGCTCCTCGACCCGCGCCGCCGACAACGCATGGTAGCCGGTCTCGCCGTAGGACCACAGGTCCCGGACCGCCGGCATCACCACGGGGAAGAGCGGCGACAGCAGCTCCTGCAGGAAATCGCCGATGAAGAAATCCTCCTGACGCGGCTTGCCCACCACCGTCGCCGGAAAGATCGCATCCTTGCGGTGCAGCAGGGCGCGCACCGTCAGCCGCGGATACTCGTGGATTTCTGAGTAATAGCCGTAGTGGTCCCCGAAGGGACCTTCGGGGTGCCGGTCCCCGGGCGACACCTCGCCGACCAGGGTGAAGTCCGCCGTTCCGATCACCGGCAGAGGCCCCGCTGGGTTGCGCGCCAGGGGCAGGCGGCGGCCGAGCACCAAGCTGGCCAGCAGCAGCTCTGGCACGTTTTCAGGCAGGGGCGCGATCGCAGCCAGGATCGCCGCCGGCGGGCCGCCGATGTGCACGTTGACCGGCAGGGGCCGCCCCAGTTCCTCGGCGCGCTTCAGATGGAACCCGCCGCCCTTGCCGATCTGCATGTGCAGGCCGGTGTGGCCGTCGTCGAAGACCTGGATGCGGTACATCCCGAGGTTGGGGATGCCGGTTTCGGGGTGCTCGGTCAGCACCAGGGGCAGCGTCACGAAGGGGCCGCCATCCCGCGCCCAGGTCCTGAGGGCCGGCAGCCGGGTCAAACGCGGCGGGCGCTCGATGCAGGCCGTGGCCGGGGCGCGCGAGCGCCGCGCCAGCCCGACCTTCAAGAGGTCCAGGAACAGGCCGCGCTGCTTCCACAGCTTGGCCGGGCTGGGGGGCAGAAGTTCATGGGGCAGAGCCGCCACCTGGGCGATCAGCTCCCGAGGGCGCTCCCCGAAGGCGAGCAGGACCCGCTCGCGGGTGCCGAACAGGTTGGTCGCCACCGGGAAGTCGCGGCCCACCACGCGGCGGAACAGCAGGGCGGGGCCCCCGGCGGCGATCACCCGGCGGTGGATCTCGGCCAGCTCGAGATCCGCCGAGACCGGGGCCTCGACCACGGCGAGGTCCCCCCGCTGGGTCAGGCGCTCGAGCAGCTCGCGGGTGCTGGCGGGGACAACGCTCATGCCGGACCATAAACCCCGGCCGGGCCGCGTTTAAGCCCGCTCCGGGCCCGCTCTGTCCCGTGGGCCGCCCGGAAGTGCCGCCCGAACCGCAACCCCGCCCCCGGATCCCGGTTCGAACCGGGGTTCCAGCCCGCGGACGCCCATGACCCAGCGCATCGCCCCCTGTCTGACCTTCTGGCCCCTCCTGCTGCTGGCCCCCGGCCCCGTCCTGGACGGGGACCCGGCCCCCCTGGCCGCCCGGGCAGGCCGGACGGCTCAGACAGCCGCCGTGGCCCCGGCCGAGAGCCCGGCGCTGGCCTTCGGGCCGCGGGAAGCCGAGCACCTGCTCAGCCGGGCTGCCTTCGGGGCTGGCCCGGACCGCATCCGCGCCGCGGTGGCGGAGGGCCTCGGGGCGACCCTCGATCGGCTGTTCGCCCCCGACGTGACCTGGCGCGACCCCTTTTTCGCCGAGGACCTCTCGCCGCGCGGCGGCCGCTACCGCCAGGAGTTCCTGGAGGCCGTCGGCGAGCAGACCGGCGAGGATCCCGAGGCCCTGCGGGAGCGCTTCCGCGGGCAGCGCCCGAGCCGCGAGCAGCTCGATGAACTGCTGCCCCGGGAGCTGCGCCAGAAGGTGGCCGCCAAGCTGCGCCTCGAGGACCGCCTGCAGCTCGAACAGTACAGCAGCTACTGGCTCGAGGGCGTGCTGCGCGGCCTGGACCCGCTGCGCGATCGGATGACGCTCTTCTGGATGGGTCTGCTGACCAGCTCCAACGAAGATGTCAAGAACAGCTACGAGATGATCGCGCAGCACCGCTTCCTGCGCGACAACGCCCTGTCGAGCTACCGCACGCTGCTGCTCGGGATCGCCCGGGATCCGGCCATGCTCGAATACCTCGACAACGACGAAAATCGCAAGCGCGCCCCCAACGAGAACTTCGCCCGCGAGCTGCTCGAGCTGTTCACCCTGGGCGAAGGGCACTACAGCGAGGCGGACGTGCTGGCCGCGGCGCGGGCCTTCACGGGCTGGACCGACCGGGATGGGGCCTTCGTGTTCCAGCGCGGCAACCACGACCGCGACCCGAAGACCTTCCTGGGACAGACCGGGAACTTCGACGGCGAGGACATCCTGCGCATCCTGTTGGAGCAGCCCCGCTGCGCGCGCTACCTGTCCGACCGCCTGATCGAGTACTTCGAGGGTCAAGCGCCGGAGCCGGCGCGCGGCGCGGCCTATGCGGAACTGCTCGCGCGCTCCGATTATCGCCTGGAGCCCTATCTGCGCGCCTTGTTCAGCGATCCGGCCTTCTACCGCCAGGAGGTGGTCGGCAACCGGATCCAGTCGCCGCTGGATTTCCTGGCCGGCAGCGCCCTGCGCCTGGGCATCGACCCGCCCGCACGGCTGCTCGAACTCGGCCTGCGCGCCCTCGGGCAGCGGCCGTTCTACCCGCCTTCGGTCAAGGGTTGGGACGAGGGCCGGGCCTGGATCACCACCTCGTCGATGCTGCAGCGCGCCAACCTGGCCGGCGTGCTGCTGGGGGTGGTCGGACCCGATGAATTGATGGCGCGCGCCGAAGAGGCCCAGATGATGGAGTCCGAAGCTGGCGCCGGCGAGCCGCTGGAGCCCATGGGCGCCGAGCCCGAGGCGAGCGACGAAATGGAGGCGTCCGAGGCGCCGCGCCCCCGGACCCGACCGGACCGCCGTCCGGGAATCGCGGGCGGCGAAAGCGGCCCAGGCTTGCGCGAACGCCTGCTCAAGGGCTCCGAACTGCTGCGCGGCCTGCGCGCGGTCGAGGGCATCGGCTGGCAGCCGCGCATCTTCCTGACGGCGCGCCTCCAGCACCGCGGCGCGCGCAGCGACGCCGAGGTCGTCTCCGCCCTGGCCCAGGAGCTGCTCGCCCGTCCGATCGAGCCCGAGTCCGCCGCGGAGCTGGTCGCGCTGCTGGGCCGCGAACGCGCCCTGATCGACCTGCCGGAGGGCGACCTGGGGCGTTGGGGTTCCGATGGGGAGCACCTGCTGCGCCGCATCGCCCATGCGCTGCTCTCGCTGCCGGAAGCCCAATTGCACTGAAGCCCTGGAGCTGGCTGGGGCGCCCCGGACCCGGCCCGCCGCCGAACGAGCCCGACCGCACCGACCCTCCCTCGCAGCCATGAACCCAGCTCCGATCGACCGCCGCCGATTCCTGACCCTCGCCGCCGCGGGGCTGTGTGCGCCCAACCTACTCGGAGCATCGGCCTCCGCGGCGGTGCGCCTGCTGTCTGCCCAGGCCGATCGTCCGGTCGGCGCGCCCCTGCTCGTCCTGGTGCAATTGTCCGGGGGCAACGACGGCATCAACACCCTCGTGCCGTACCGACAGGACGCCTACCGCCGGCTGCGGCCGCGCCTGGCCCTGCCCGAGGCCCAGCTGCTGCAGATCGATGGCGAGTTGGCCCTGCATCCGGCCCTCGTCCGCATCCACGCCCGCTGCCAGGCGGGCCAGGCGGGCTGGATCCCCGGCGTCGGCTATCCCGGCGCCAACCGCTCCCACTTCAAGTCGATGGAGATCTGGCACGCCGCCGACGAGCGCGGCCGCGCCGCGGGCCCCGGCTGGGTCGCGCGCCTGATCGGGGCCCTGCATGGGGATGCCGCCAAGGCCACCCGCCTGGTGCACGTCGGCCGCCAGCTGCCTTATTCGCTCTATTCCGCGCGCCACCCGGCGATCGCCTTCCCGACCCCGGAGTTCTACCGGCGCGCCGGCGAAGCTCCGCCCGAGCCCGAACCCATGCAGCCGGAGGGCGATGCCGCCCGCAGCAACCTCGACTATCTGCGCGAGGTCGTGCGCGACGCGAACGCCTCCTCGCGGGAAGTCCAGCGCGCCGCCGCGCGCTATCGTCCGCGGGTCGAGTATGGCAACGACGAGCTCTCGCGCGCCCTGGCGGTCGCCGCGGCCCTGGTGGATGCCCGCCTGGGAGCCGAGGTCATCTCGGTCGAATTGTCGGGCTTTGACACCCACACCGGCCAGCTCGCACGCCATGCCGAGCAACTCGGCCGCCTCGACGCCGCCCTGGGCTCGTTCCTTGACGACCTCGCAGGGCATCCGGGCGCAGCCGACATGCTCGTGGTGGTCTTTTCCGAATTCGGCCGTCGCGCAGCCGAGAACGGCTCGGGTGGTACGGATCACGGCACCGCCGGCCCCGTGCTCTTGGCGGGCCCGCGCGCCAAACCCGGCCTGCACTCGTCCTACCCGGACCTCGACCGACTCGACGAGCGCGGCGACCTGCTGTTCAACATCGATTTCCGCCAGGTCTACGCCGCCGTGGCCCGCGACCTGTTCGCCGTCGACCCACAGGCCGTGGTCGGCCCGGGCTACGCGCCGCTGCGCTGTCTGACCGCCTGATGGTACGCCTAGGCTCGAGCTGGGATCGCCGGCGCCGCGAGCTCCAGGCTGTGGCCGAAAAATTCAGAAATATCCGCGCACCTGCGCAGAGCTGCAACGGTTGATTGCGGGCAGTCCTCGCAACGTCCGCAGGACCGACCCCATCGCCCGACATCGATACCCATGAATCTCTCCGTACTGCCCCGTACGTCCGATCGCTTCCTGGCGGCCAGCCTGTTCCTGAGCCTGGCGCTGCCTGCCACGGCACAGGTGTCGCCCATCGGCAGCGGTCTCAACCCCGCCGGCAGCCTGGTGGTGCTCGGCGGAACTCCAGAGATCGGCCAGCTCCTCTCCCTGGGGGTCTCGAACCCCAGCTCGTCGAACCCGGCGCCGGCCCTGGCGCTGCTGCTGGTCTCCAGCGCGGCGGCATCTGCCGGAACGATCCTGCCCGGCTTCGGCCTGGCGGGCTCCGGCACTCCCGCCGAGCTGCTGGTCGGTCTCGCCCCCGACCAGCTCCTGCTGACCCTCGGTCCCAAGGCCTGGGCCGGCGGCTCGAGCGCTCCCGCCGCGTTCGACCTGGAACTGCCCCTGTGGCCGGCGCTGATCGGCGTGGACATCTACCTCCAGGGTGCGCTGCTGACGGCGACCCCTGCGCCGGCGTTCGGCTTGACCGCCGGGCTGAAGGCCAGCTTGACGCCGCCCGCCTTTCCCGGTTTGGCGCTGATCCCGCCGGGCAGCTTCGACATGGGGTCGGACGCCCCCGGAGGCGCTCCCTACTTCAATGGCGCCCCCAGCAAGCCGCTGCACAAGGTCACCATCAGCCGGCCTTTCTGGATGGGCCGTACCGAGGTCACCCAGGAGCAGTACCAGGCGCTGATGGGCGTGAACCCGGCCCTGTACAAGGGTCCGGATCGACCCGTCGAGCGCGTCAGCTGGCAGGACGCCCAGACCTATCTGGCCAAGCTCAACGCGCAGGAAGCCGCGCAGGGAAGGCTGCCCCAGGGCTACGAGTACCGCCTGCCGACCGAAGCGGAGTGGGAGTACGCGTGCCGCGCCGGCGTCGACCGCGAGTTCCACTTCGGGCCGGACCTGCTGTGCAGCCAGGCACGTTTCTGGTTCAGCTACCACGGCCAAGGCTCGTGCTTGCTGTCCAGCGATCCGACCCAGCCGAACAACGGCACGGCCCGGGTGGCGAGCTACCCGCCCAACGCCTTCGGCCTCTATGACATGCACGGCAACGTCTGGGAGTGGTGCCAGGACGGCTTCGCGCAGTACACCGCCACGCCCAAGGTCGACCCCTTCAACCCGGGTGGCCCCTTCCGCCAGCAGCGCGGCGGCGCCTGGAACTCCTCCTCGTTCCTGTGCCGCTCGGCCGCACGCTCCAGCGGCAACCCGGGGGTCAAGTCCATCAACCTGGGCTTCCGCGTAGCCCTCGCTCCGATCCTGCCCTGACTCCAGACGCCCTGCGACCACCGCTTCGGTCCGGACCACATGCGGCGACGCGGCAGGCCTTCGATCGAGTTTTAACCCGCGGTTCCTGCCCGGGCGCGCACTCGACGAAGGCCTGGCCGCGGCCCTCCGGTCGCAGAAATCATCCTCGGGCTTCGAGGCTTCCCGCAGCTCTCTTCGTCCGACGTATCGCCGCCGCCGCCTTCTGCGGACGGCGGCGCTGCCACTGCGGTCAGGCGGGCTCTGGGGCTCGTGTTGGAGACAGGCCGCAGCCGGCCCTGGGGATCAGCTCCCCAGGAGCTGATCGATGGTCGCGGTCAGCTTGGACCCGAGTTGCTCCTCTGCCTCCAGCCAAGCCAGGTTGGCGGCGTTGAACTCGGGAAACTGGATCGGGTCCAAGTAGAACTGGACGATCCAGCCCCCCTCGATGGCGGCCGAGGTCACGTAGCCCTGCATCGGACCGGCCGTGTGCACCCGCTGGCTAGGTAGGGAGAAATAGGGGAAACGGTCGTAGTGGCCGCGCGCGAACTGCGTCACCATCGCAGCCTCCAGGAGACGCATGTACTCCCTGCGGAGCGCCAGGGCGGGTTCAGCGCTGCGCAGGCATTCCGCACGCAGCCGGTCCAGCTCAAGATCCCGGGGAATGGGTTTGCCAAGCGCTGCGCATCTCTCCGCGATACGCATCGAAACGGTGCCGCCGAGAACCTCATGCAGCGGGTGCAGTTCGTTGGCTTCGACTTGGCAGCAGTTGCCCGTCTCTCGATTCAGCAGGAATCTGGCCGCCAACGACTGGGGCGTGTGCGACCAGGGAGCAAGCGGGGCGAACTCCAGTTCCAGACCCTCGGGCCAAACCGCATTCAATTCCTTGGCGACCGCCAGGGGGGAGAGGCCAAAGTGCTGAGCCAAGGCGGTCACGGCGGCGTTGTGCCGCCAGGCCTCCAGGTCGCCCCAGTCTGGGGTTGCGGGCGCCGCACGCTGGCCGGAGTCGGGATCGAGCTCGTTGAGGGGCTGAGGGGCCCGGAGCTCGGCTTCCGCTCCAGGATTCCCGACCGCCTCGAGCTGCGGTTCTATCGCCCGCTTGCCTTGCTGCCTATCCGAGCCACGAAGCAGGAGCCCAGCGGAGAGGGTCAACAGCAAGGCCACGGCTGCCAGCGAGGAGAGCTTGTTCATCGAGTGGAATTCGAGCTGCGCCCGCATGCGGGTCAAGTTGCGGGGAATGTCCGCTAGCGCCCGCTGGGACCTGACTTCACCAGGGTCCGGCCGGCTTGTCCATGGGTGCCGTACGTCTTCTGCTCGCTGTGCAGAGCAACCGGCACACTCTCAGCCCGACGTCGGGCAGGCGCTGCCGTTGAGCGCCCCTCGGGCTGCAGGCGTGGATCAGCCCTGCCGTGACCAAACCTACCCGGCGTTGGGGGGGGCAAGCCCCGGGCGGCACAGCGAATGCATGAGTTGTGCAAAGGAGCGGGCTTGCGGGCAAACCGATGGGGAGCGCCATCCTTGCCTGGGTTGAGCCCAAAGGATCAGGGGCGGGACGGGGGCGCTGCGAATGGCTCTGCGCTCGCTTGGGCTGGTCTGGGAGTGGATGCCGAGGTGCTGCTCTTCCGACGGCGGAAGAGCTGGCCCAGGTCGTCAAAGTAGGTGTAGGCGATCGGGGTCACCAGCAGCGTCAGCAGCAGGGACAGGCTCTGGCCGCCGATGACGACGATGGCCACGGCGCGGCGTTCTTCGGCGCCCGGGCCGTTGCCGAGGGCCAGGGGCAGCATGCCGGCCACCAGGGCCAGGGTGGTCATCAGGATCGGGCGCAGGCGGTCGCGGTTGGCCTGCAGGATCGCGGCGTGGCGGGGGAGTCCGCGCTGGCGCAGGACGTTGGTGTGGTCGACCTGCAGGATCGCGTTCTTCTTGACCACGCCGAACAGCACCAGGATGCCCAGGGCGGAATACAGGTTCAGGGTCGAGTCGGTGATCTGCAGCGACCACAGGGCGAAGGGGACCGAGAGCGGCAGGCTCAACAGGATCGTCAGCGGGTGCACCAGGCTCTCGAACTGGCTGGCCAGCACCAGGTACATGAGCAGCACCGACAGGCCGAAGGCCCACAGGAACTCGTCGAAGGTGCGTTCGAGCTCGCGGCCGCGGCCGCTGACCCGCGTGGAGTAGGTGGGGGGCAGGTTCATCTCCACGGCGGCCTGCTTGAGGGCCGCCACGCGGTCGGCCAGGGCGTAGCCGTCGCCCACCGAGGCGCGCAGGGACACCTGGCGCTGGCGGTCCAGGCGGTCGATACGGGTGGCGGTCTCCCCGGCCCGCAGGGTGGCCAGCTGGTCGAGCCGCACCAGCGCGCCGCTGCGACTCGGCACCAGCAGGTCCCCCAGCCGCTCGGGAGCGTCGCGGTCGGCGGCCGCCAGGCGCAGCTCCACGTCGTACTCCTCGCCCATGGACGGATCGCGATAGCGCGAGAGCCGCTCCTCGCCCCCGACCAGGAGCCTGAGGGCGCCGGCGATCTCGCGCACGTCCACGTCCAGGTCCGCGGCCCGCTCGCGGTCCGGGATGGCCACCAGCTCGGGCGCGTCCAATCGCAGGGTGATGTCGGGGTCGGCGATGCCGCCCAGGGCGCGGGCGCGGCCATCGAGCTCGCGGCCGTAGGCTTCGAGGGCTTCCAGGTCGGGTCCGAGGATCGAAAAGTCGATCTCGAACGGCCCGCCGCCCAGGTTGAAGCTCTGGGCGTTGCGCACCGAGCAGCGCAGGGCCGGCAGGCGGCGCAGCTCGGTCCGGAGCGCCGCCATGATGCGGCGCTGACCCTGCGGGTCGCGCCAGGCAGCGGCCGGGTCCCCGTCGAGCAGGGCGCGCCACAGGCGCCCGAAGGTGAAGACGCGCTGCTCGTGGGGCAGCAGCTCGACGTAGAGCGAGCCCTGGTTGACACGGCCGGAGAAGCCGCCGCCGGTGGTCGCCAGGACGTGCGCCACCCCGGGCTGGCGTCGCACGATGTCTTCGACCGCGCGCACCGCGCCGTCCATGGCCGCCAGGTTGACCGCCTCGGGGCCGTTGATGTTGACCTCGAACTCGCCTTCGTCGACGCGGGTCGGCGTGTACTCCTGGGGCAGGGCCCGGTAGATCGGCCCCGAGGCCAAGACCGTGCCGAGCGCCAGCAGCAGCACCAGGAAACGGAGGCGCAGGGACCAGCCCAGGCTCCACAGGTAGGCGCGTTCGAGCAGCCCATAGAGCCCGCGCCGCGAGGCGGCGGTCCCAGTCCCGTGGCCATCCTCAGCAGCGGGCGCGCGCACCCGCAGCAGCCGCGCGCTCAGCGTCGGCGTCAGCACGAAGCTGACCAGCATGGAGACCAGCACGGCCGCGGCGCAGGTGATCCCGAACTGGTACAGGAACCGGCCCGAGATGCTCGACATGAACGAGACGGGCAGGAAGATCACCGCCAGCGACAGGGTCGTGGCCAGCACCGCCAGGGCGATCTCGAGCGTGCCCTCGCGGGCGGCCTCGAAGGGTGGCCGGCGCTCTTCCTCCGCGAAGCGGAAGATGTTCTCGATCACCACGATCGCGTCGTCGATGACCACGCCGACCATCAGCACCAGCGCCAGCATGGTCACGCCGTTGAGCGTGAAGCCGAGCGCATCCATGACCGCGAAACAGGCGATGGTCGAGGTCGGGATCGCCAGGGCCGCGATCAGGGTCGCGCGCCAGCTCTTCATGAAGGCCAACACCACCAGGCTGGCCAGGATGCTGCCCAGCACCAGGTGCAGCTCGATCTCGTGCAGCGCGGCGCGGATGTAGCGCGACTGGTCGCGCACCACCTCGAGGGCCAGGTCCGCTGGCAGCGCTTGGCGCAGCCCCGCCAGGCGCTGCTCGATGCCCTCGATCACCGCCACCGTGTTGGCGCCGGACTGGCGCCGGATCTCGAGGGTCACGCAGGGCTTGCCATCGTAGCGCGCCAGGGAGCGCAGCTCCTTCTGGCCGTCCTCGATGCGCGCCACCTGCTCCAGACGGATCGGCTCGCCGCCGCGCTCGGCCACCACCAGCCGGCCGAACTCCCCGGGTGTCTGCACCCGGCCTTGGGTGCGCACGACGCGCTCGTTCTCGCGCGAGGTCAGGTTGCCGCCCGGGACCTCGGCGTTTTGGTTCTGGATCGCCGCGCGCACGGCCTGCACGGGGATGCCCTGTCCGGCCAGGCGCGCCGCGTCCAGCTCGATGCGGATGGCGCGCTCGGCTCCGCCCACCAGCAGCACCTCGCCCACGCCCAGGGAGCGTTCGAGCACGGGCTTGAGCTGCTTGTCGGCGATCTCGGATAGCTCGCGCAGCGGGCGCTCGCCGAACAGCGCCAGGGTGATCACCGGCGACTGGTCGTTGTCGAACTTGGCGATGATCGGCGGCTCGGCCTCCGGCGGCAGGTCGCGCAGCACCGTGGCCACGCGGTCGCGCACGTCCTGGGCGGCGCTGTCGATGTCGCGGCTCAGGGCGAAGGTCACCAGCACCGTGGAGCGGCCCTCGAAGGAGATCGAACGCAGCTGGTCGATGCCCTCGATGGTGTTGACCGCCTCCTCGATGCGCTGGCTGATCAGGGTCTCGACCTCTTCGGTCGAGCCGCCGGGCAGGGTCGTGCGCACCGACACGGTGGGCAGGTCCACCGAGGGAAAGCGATCGACCGGCAGGCGCAGGAAGCTCGAAACGCCGACCACCACCAGCGATGCGATCAGCATCGAGGCGAACACGGGCCGGCGGATGAACAGGTCGATGAAGCCGTGCATGGGGGCAGCCGGGGTCAGCGGCCGGCCGCAGCAGCGTCCGAAGCAGCGTCCGGAGCGGCGGCCTGCGCATCCAGGGGCGTCAAGGGCGTGCCCGCGCTCAGGCTGCCCGGCGCGAGCACCACCCGCTCGCCCAGCTCGAGTCCCGCGAGCACCTCCACCTCGATCTCGCCCCCCGGACCGCTGCGCTCGCGGCCCAGGCTCGGCCGCCGCTCGACGGCTTTGCCGTCTTCGACGACAAACACGCGCACCGTGCCGGCAAAGCGCACCAGCGCGGCCTCGGGCACCAGCAGGGCGCTATGCGCGGGGTCGTATTCGATCGCCGCACGCACGAATGAGCCCGGGCGCAGCAGGCCCTGCGGATTGGGCAGCTCGAGCTCGGCCCACAGGGTGCGGCTGGCGCCATCGAGGGCCGGTGCCAATCGCAGCAGCGGGCCGCTGAGGCTCTGCTCGCGCGCGCTGTCCAGGGTCAGCTCCACGGCCTGGCCCACGGCCACGCGCCCGGCGTCCTGCTCGGGCACCACCAGGCGCACGCGCAGCGGATCGAAGCGCACCAGCTCGAGCAGCGGCGCGCCCAGGGTCAGCACCTCGCCGAGGCCCGCCCGGCGCTCGGCCACGGCCCCGTCGAAGGGCGCCAGCACGCGCGCCCGGCGCTGGTTCTCGAGCGCCAATTCCAGGGCCACCTGTTGCTCGGAAAGCCGTGCCAGGCGCACCGCCACGGTGTCGCGCGCTGCCCGCAGCCGGCTGGCGGCGGTTTCCTCGCGCAGGCGGGCCCCGTCCAGGTCCCCGGCGGATGTGATCCCGTCGGAGCGCAGCGCTTCCGAGCGCTGGCGGTCGAGCTCCGCCTGGCGGAAAGCGGCCAGGGCCTCGCGCACGATGGGCGTCTCGTCGACCACCAGCCCGGCGGCCGCCGCCGCTTCCCCACCGGTCTCCGGCTCCGGCTCGAGACCCAGCTCGGCCCGCAGAGCCAAAAGGGCCGCCTGGGCCTGCTCGACCCGCAGCCCGTACTCGACCGGATCGATTTCGACCAACAGCTGTCCGGCCGCGACCCGCTGGCCGCGCTCCACATGCCAGGCCACAAGCTGGCCGGGCACCTGCGCCGCGAGCAGCGCCGACTCGCTCGGCAGCGCCTCCCCGTTGACCGCCAGGCGCCGCGGCCAAACTCCGGCCTGGACCGCCGCCGTGCGCACCTCCCGAGGCGCCGCAGGGGCCTGTCCCGCGGCCGGCCCGGGGGCCTGGCCCCCGCCCGGAGCCGGGCGCGGGCTCTCAGCACAGCCCAAAGCCAGCCCCAACAGGGCAAAGGGGCCGAGGGTTCGGAGGGCGCGTTCGGTCGCCATGGGCGGATCCTAGGTCAGACCCCCGGGCAAACGCCCTGCTCTTTTCCTCTCCCCGCCCGGCCCCGCCGGCCCCTCGCCCCCTGCCCGCCGGCCCGCCCACGCCACCGGCGCAGCCCGCCGCCCCGCGGTCCTCCGCCCGCGCTAGCCGCCTTCCGACCCGCCGAGCGCGGCCATCCCGGGGATCCCAACGGCCGTTCCCATCCGTCCATGGATTCTTCAGCGTGTCTAGATACGGGGGGGGGTGTTCAGGCCGGGTGGAGTTCCGGTTGCTCAATTCGCTGGCCCAACGAGGGCAACCCTGTTCCTGGTCCAGCCGGCTCGGAAAAGGTTTCTCGATACGGCGCGACTGGAGAGGTCGTTCCCCAGCAGCAACAGGTGCAATCATACCAAGTCATGAACGCTCAGAACCTTGCCTCCTACATCCTGCGTCTGGCCCTCATTTTCCTGCTGCCGACGGCAGCCATCGCGGCGCCCCCCGGCACCATAGTCTTCGAGTCGGTATGCGCGGGATGTGCAGTGACTTCTCCTGTCTACGAGTCGACGCTCACCTCCGTATTCGGAGAAGGGTCTGACGGCATCGGAGAGGTCGCCACCTGGGCAGGTGGTGCCCAACTGTTCCTGGAGATCAGCAACACTCGCTCGGGTGCATGCGGCGCGTTCCCCATCATCGGGCCTGGCGGCGTTCTTGCCTGGATCTGCATCGACGGTGCACCGTGCAAGCTGGATCTGGAGTGGTCGATCAACGTGGGGCCTTCAGGGGGGAGCGCCTTCGGAGTCGTCAATGTGAGGGATGAGGGTGATCCAAACGACCCCAACAAGAACGTACGCCTGCGGGAAGAGTGGTCTGGGGCCGGAACCGGGGACTCCGGCAGCGGAGAGCTAAGCTTCTTCTGCCATTCTGTGGCCAGCTTCTTCTTGTCTGTGAGCCCTACCGGTGGGACCAGCCACAGTGTGTCCGCGACGATCAGCTGCACTCAGTGCGTCCAGTGATGTCTGCGCAGAATCCCAGCTCCGCAAGATCCCGGAAAGGGCTGAACAATCCATGAACCGAACCTCCGCTTGGCCCCTGGCCGTGGCGTCCGTGGGATTGGTCACGACAGGTTGGCTGCTGCGCGACTGGATCGACCCGCGAACTGAGACGCCAATTCCGCAGATGGCAGCGCAGCCGAACAGCCCACCTGGATCGGCGGAACTCGCCGAGGTCGCTGCCGAGGTCGCCTTGGACTCAGAGGCGGTACCCCGGCAGGAGGCCATACCCGAACCCGCAGTTCCGCCCGTCGAGCGCCAGCGTTGGGTGCGCAGTCTGGCCTCCTATGAAGGCGGAGGGCGCTTCCCCGGTTTGATTATGCAGGAGTATTGGGGAGGGGACTGGGAGGCCGGCGGCTTCACGGGGCCCTTCAAGCTCGATGGAACCACCGGGGGCTGGGAGGGGTATCTCGGGGATCCTGCGGCCTGCATCGAGCAGGAGTTGCCCCGGCTGATCCTGGAGAACTTCAGGGAGCGCAGGGGGAAGAAATCGCCCAATCTCTTCCCGTTCGGTGTCACCGCAAGCGGCGACTTCGAGGGCACTCTCGCGGATCTGATTCGGCAGGGTCCTCCCGGACCTTGGGGACCGCGCAACGTCTCCAAGGTGGACAAGCAGAGCCCTGAGTACAGGGACCTGCTCGAATTGGTGAAAACGGAATTCCAGGTGGTCAACGAGCTTGCAGCGCCGCTCTTTGAGCTCCAGCGCCAGGCGATCGAAGAGGATATTCAGGGGCTCGATGCCTACACACCGCCGCGCCGGGGTTACTTGAACTTCGGCCCGATCGCGATCCCGCCCTCCGCAGCGTTCAAGGCCCGCGACATCCCCGAGCCCCGCCACCTGTGGAGCCTGAGTTTTCCTTTGATGGGCACCAACATGACGCGCGAATGCCGCGCCTGGAACGGCTTCTACTCCGTGGTCTGGACCGACTTCCCCGAGGTGAGCGGCCTGCTCGAGCAGATCATCGCGCATGCCGCGGCCCTGGAGCCGATTTTCGCCGAGCGCCTGCGCCAGCTGCCCTACCTGCCCTGAGCGCCGATCGCCGGCCGCGGACTTTTGCTCCCATCGCCGAGCGTAGACGCAGGATCCGAGGCCAGGCCGGGACAGCGCACGGCAGGCGGAGCCGAGCCCCATGCGCTCGCGATCGGCTCAGTTCTCGTGCAGCAGCGTGTGCAGGCGCAGGATCGCGGCGCGGTCGTGGTCGAGTTCGAGGGCCGGGAAGGCGGCGGCGAATTCGAGCCAGCGGTGGTGGAGCCAGGGCGGCTGCAGGCACAGGTCGCGCTTGGGCTCGGCGGCGCGGCAGGCGAAGGTCCACTCGACCACGCGCTCGTCCCCCAGGGTGAAGGCCGGCGCCAGGTTCAGGTCGATCAGGTCGGTGGGCACCAGGCCCTCGATCTCGGCCAGGATCTCGCGCCGCACGGCGCCTTCGAGCTGCTCGCCGAGGCCCAGGGTGCCTTGCAGCGGGGTCCAGAAGCTGTCGTGGTCGGGGCCGCGGCGCAGCAGCAGGTAATCGGGACGCGCGTCGCGGTAGCCGAACACGAACACGCGCACGCGGTGGATCAGGGCGCCCGGGCTGGGCTCGTCGCCGGGCGGATCGTCTCGGGAGCTGCGGTGGGGGTCGAACATGGCTGGGGCGGGTCAGCCGCCGCCGGGTCGCGAAGCCGGCGCGCCGGGCGCACCGGTCGCGCCGTCTGGGGCGAAATTTTTACCGCCCGGCGGCGTGGGGGCCGACCGAGGATCGGTATCGGCACCCCGGGGCGGCGCTTGAATCTGCTCCAGCAGGGGCGCCCTCAGGCGCGGGTCGGCGGCCAGCAGGGCCGCCCAGCTGGCGCGGACCTCGGCGGGCAGCTCGGCCGCCTGGCGGCGCTCGGCCCACAGATCGAGCCAGTCGAGCCCCACCCAAGCCGACATCCCCAGGGTCGGGTCGAGCTCGACCGCGAGCAGCAGCTCGCGCGCTTCCGTTGGCTCGAAGCCCGCGAGGATGACCACCCCGTCGACCAGAGCCTCACGGTCCTGCTGGCGCGCGTGCAGGCGCAGGCCAGCCCACAGCAGACACAGCTCGCGCTGCCACAACCGTTCCAGGGCCGCATCGACCTCCGGGCCCAGGGCGCTGCCGGGCTGGAACAAGCCCAGCTCACGGGCCCACCCGACCAGCAGCCAAGCGGCCCCGCGCGAGCCCACGGGGTCCGGCCAGCCGCGCAGCTGCCGGATGGGCGTGCGGGCCGCCTGGGCTTCGAGGCACAGCCCGCCCGGCCAGGCAGCGAGCAGCAGCGCCGCGCTGATGCCCGCCGGCCCGAGTTCCTGCAGGCGGCGCAGGCGCCGCGCTTCGCTCCAGCTCGCATCCGGTTTGGAGAGTTCCGCCAGCAGCCCGTAGCCCCGCGGACGCAGGCGCAGCCCCGGCGCGCCCGGCTCGCCGGCGACCGACTCGGCCCCGAGCAGCGTCGGCGCGGGCCATCCGTCCAATCCGAGCGGCGCCAGGGCCCCCGGCAAGGCCTCCAACAGGCGGCTGGCCCGCTGGGGGTCCGGCGCCGCGGGCGGACCGGGTTCCGGGAGGGCGGCCAGTCGACGTTGCACCGCGAGCAGCTCGCGCTCGAGGCGCAGTTCGATGCTGTCCAAACCCCGGTCGCTGCCGGTGGCGGCCCCTAGCCAAGCGGCAAAGCGCTCGGCGCCCAAAGTGCGGTCGAGATCGCTGGGCACGCAGTCCTCGGCCAGATGCCGCTCGAAGGCGCCCAGGGCCTGATCGGCGGCGGCGAGCACCTCGCGCAGGGTTGCCCTGAGATCGGCCGGTTGTTCGGTGCTCAGCACCTCGGCCGGGAGGCGTCGAGCGCGCTCGCGCAGGCGAGCGGCACGCGCCTGGCCGCTCGGCAGCATCGCCGCGGGCGCTTCGCGCAGGGCGGCGCGGGCTTCCGCCACCAGCTCGGGAACCTGCTTGGCGCGCTTGAGCCAGGCGATCAGCCCGGCGCCGTTCGGTGCGGCCGGCAGCTCGAGCAGCGCGGACTCCAGCCGCTCCAGCCAGTAGCGCGGGTCCCGGGACCACGGGCGCAGGGCACACCAGCAGCGCCAACGGGTGGCGGCCGCCAGTGTCGTGGCGTGTTCCAGGCGCTGCCTGGGGGGCAGGAAGCTCGGCGGGAGCGCCGATAGGGCGCGCTCGACCTGGCGCACGTCCGATTCGAAGTTCGCCACCGAGCGGCCGGCGCTGAGGCCGGTCGCGGCCGCGAGCCCGGGCCGGCCGAGCCAGCGCGCCCACCAGGGTTCGGCCGACCCGATCGCGGCGCTCAGCCGCTGCTCGGCCAGGCGCAGGCTGAGGGTTGGCCCGGGGAGCCCGGGCGGCTCCGCGGACCGGTCGCCCGCGGGCGCGGCGGGGGCCGCCCCCGGCGCGCT
>ERZ1066136.106-NODE-106-length-90374-cov-22.271416_pt1 | contig 90374 bp, 71 predicted proteins | sample MGYA00382783_ERZ1066136 | MGnify/ENA primary metagenome ERZ1066136 (study PRJEB33369, sample SAMEA5778366) | biofilm metagenome | biome: Industrial cooling water; feature: Water cooling tower basin; material: Biofilm | place: United Arab Emirates | collected... | reverse complement strand
GGCGGCCGACGGGCGAGGCCGCCGAGGCGGAGGCGAGCGACGGTTCGGGCAGCACCTGGTCCAAGCGCCAGGTCGCCGAGGGCCGCGACCCCGACGCGCCGCGGCCGCGCTCGGGCCGGACCGGCAGCGGGCTGGTGCCGGCGGCGCCGCCCCCGCCGCCGAGGCTGACGCCCGAGGTGCAGCGCGCGTCGCTGGCGAGCCTCGTGCGCGAAGGCGGGGCCGTGCAGGTGACGGCGACGCTCGGCGAGGCGACGGCGCGGGTGTGGGCGAGCGCGCCGGTCCGCGTGCGGCCGATCCACCTCCGGGGGCTCGGCTACCCGCTCGTCGGGGTCCGCTGCGTCGCGGAGGTCGGGGGCGAGGCGCTGCTGATCGACGCGGTCGTCGATGTCGGCGAGCCGTCGACGACGGACATCTTCAAGCAGCTCGCGCGCGAGTTCCGGGTCAAGCTGGTGCTGCGCAGCGAGGGCGGGACGAGCCAGCGCGAGCTGGTGGCGCCGGAGCTGCAGCGCAACGCGGCGGCCTGCCTCGAGAGCGCGCAGGCGCAGCTCGGGACCGGCGAGTTCCCGCCCGACGCGTACCGGACGGCGCGCGAGGTGCTGGCGGCCCGCAGCGTGGCCCAGCGGGTCGAGCCGGCGCGCAACGGGCTGGCCGAGGAGATGATCGCGGGCTGCCGCGCGTCGGCGGGCGCGGCGTGGGCGGCGCTCGAGCGGCTCGACCAGGCGTCGCGCAAGGACAACCTCGCGCGCCTGCTCGAGGTCGACGGGCTGCCGGTCGAGACCTACGAGGCGCTCCGCTCGGCGGTGCTCGCGGCGGCGATCGAGTTCGGGCTGCCGGCGCCGGCTCGCTTCTGGCGCCGATGGCTGGGGTCGGAGCAGAGCCAGGGGGTCGGCGAGTTCGTGCACAAGCTGATCGCGGCGCGCGGCGCGAGCATCGCCCGCGGCGAGGATCTGACGCCGGAGCAGGTCGAGGCGGCGTGGCGCGGGATCCTCGACCTCTGCCAGCACAAGGACATCACGCCGCCGCCCGAGCTCGCCAAGGCGCTCGGCATCGGGCCGAAGGCGGCGCAGCGCCGGTCGTCGCAGGCGCCGGTGGTGGTGTCGGGCGAGATCCGCGACACGTCCGCGCCGGCCGAGCCGCCGAAGGCCGCGACCGCTCGCCGGAAGGATCTCGCGGCCCGCCTGCAGGGCTCGCCGTCGGACGGCGATATCCGCGCAGTGATCGGGGCGATGCCCGAGTTGTCGGAGGAGGACCTCGCCGGTCTGCTCCCGACGCTCGCCGAGCTCGGCGCGCGGATCGGGCCCGAGCTCGTGCCGGCCCTGCGCGCGCCCCAGAGAGCGGTCCGCCAGGCGGCGGCGATCCTGCTCGGGCAATTGGTCGACCGCAAGGCAGAAGGGCCGCTGATCGCGATGCTCGGCGAGGAGCCGACGGCGGCGTGGATCGATGCGGCCAGGGCGCTCGGGAACTTCGGCCCGCGCGTGGTCGGACCGCTGTGCTCGCTGCTCCGCGCGGCCCAGGCCGCCCGCAAGGAGGCGCTCGGCGTGAGAGTCGCGCGCGCGCTCGCGGAGCTGGTGAAGGCGGAGGGCGACGCGCCGGGGCCGGGTCGGCAGGCGGTCGAAAATTTGCTCGATGTCGGCGACGCGTCGGTGTCCTCCGCGGCTCGTCGCGCGCTTGCTACACTGGGCGCCGTGCGGGACGAGGGCGCCGGAGACGAGGCCGAGGCATCACGCCGGTTCGCCACGCTCGCATACGAAGCGATCACGGCGCCTGAGCTCGATGCGTTCGCAGACGACGAGATCGATGAACTCGATGTGGAAGTCGGGGACGATTGATGCGCTACGGGATCTTCAGCGATGTCCATGCCAACCTTGACGCCCTCGAGGCGGTCCTCCGCGCGTTCGAGAAGGAGAAGGTCGACGCGCTCGTCTGCCTCGGCGACACCGTCGGGTACGGCTCGCAGCCGAACGAGTGCTGCGACCACGTGCGCAAGGTGACCCGTTACACGATCCTCGGCAACCACGACGCCGCCGTCGCGGGCCGCATGGACTACAGCTACTACTATGACGCGGCCCGTGAGGCGCTCGACTGGCACTCCCGCCAGCTGACCGCCGAGAACATGGCGTGGCTGCGCAAGCTCAACTACTTCGAGCGCGACGGGATGACCCACTTCTGTCACGGGTCGCCGGTCGACCTCGAGGAGTTCGAGTACATCTTCAGCGTCGAGCAGGCGGCGACCTGTATCCCGATCTGGGAGGCGCTCGGCCAGATCACGTTCATTGGCCACTCGCACCTGTGCAAGGCGTTCGCGGTCGGCCGCGAGCGCGTGTACGAGGTGGTGACCAAGGAGTTCGAGGTCCACCCGGAGTTCCGCTACATCGTGTCGGTCGGGTCGGTCGGGCAGCCGCGGGACCACGACCCGCGCGCGAGCTACACGATCTATGACTCGGGGCGCGGGAAGTTCGAGTTCAAGCGCGTCGAGTACGATGTCAGCGCGGCGGCCCGCAAGATCTTCAACGACGCGCGGCTGTCCGACAGCTTCGGGGCGCGGCTGTTCGCGGGCGTCTGACGGGCGTGAGCGGGGGCGGGGCCCCTGGAGATCTGGTGGGCGCGTCCCCGGGGCGGCTCCGCGGGTCCCTCGCTTTCGGCGGGCTCCCCCCCGTTGCACGTGCTCGGCGGCTCGCGTATACGCGGTTCGGGTGGCCCATCGGACATGTTTCAAGGGCGCTGTCCCGGGCGCCAGGCGAGCCGCCTGCGCGCGAGCAACGGGCTCCGCCCCGCCGGCGTCCCGCTGCGCCGCCCCGGGGACGCGCTCCGGAGGACCGGGCGGGCCCCGCTCGTCGAGGCGCGGGAGGACGGGGCGCTGACCGGAGCTCGGACGCGCACGGGAGGCGCGGTGCTCGGTCCGGGGGAATGGTGCGTGACACCGGCGGGTGGGGGCATCGGAGCGACGAGCGTGGTCCGGCGAGGAGCGGGGCCCACCCGGGCCGCTGCGGCGCGGACCCAGCGCGCCGCATGGGACGCAGGCGGGGCGGGGGCCATGGCTCGCGCGCAGGCGCCCGCATGCCCGTCGCTCGCGCGAAAGAACATGCCCCATGAGACATGGCTTCATCGACATGCGGGCGTCGAGCACGAGCTGCGGCGCGCCGGGTCCGCCCCACCCGGGCCTCTGCGGCCCCGCGTTAGCGAGAGCGGAGAGAGGGCTCAGCGCGAGCGGATGTTGAGCGGCATCTTGAGGTAGCGCCGGCCGTTGCGCGCCGGGGCGGGGAGGTGGCCGGCGTCGATGTTGACCTGCACGCTCGGGTAGAGCAGCTTCGGCGCCTCGAGGCCCTTGTCGCGGGCGCTGCGGAAGCCGACGAAGTCCTCCTCGCTGCGCCCGGCGGGCAGCTGCACGTTGCCGGCCTTCTCGGCGCCGATCGTCGACTCGAAGGCCACCGGGCGGCCGCCGGGCTGGTAGTCGTGGCCGACGAACACGCGGGTGGCGTCGGGCAGGCTGTAGAGGCGCTCGGTGATCGAGTGGTAGAGCGCGCGGGCGCTGCCGGCCGGGAAGTCGCAGCGGCCGGTGCCGTAGTCGGGCATGAAGAGGGCGTCGCCGGTGAACACGGCGTCGCCGATCAGGTAGCTGAGGCACGCGGGCGTGTGGCCGGGCGTGGCGATCGCCTCGACGGTCAGCGAGCCGACCTGCAGGCGCTCGCGGTCGGCGAGCAGGCGCTCGAACTGGCGGCCGTCGGTCGGGAAGTCGTCGGCGAGATCGAAGATGCCCTTGAAGACAGCCTGGACCTCGGTGATCCGGGCGCCGATCACGACCTCGGCGTCGGGGTAGCGGCGCCTGAGCGCCTGCGAGCCGGACAGGTGGTCGGCGTGCGCGTGGGTCTCGAAGATCGCGCGCAGGCGGAGGCCGTGGGCGTCGACGAACGCGGCGACCCTGTCGACCGACTCCTCCCAGATCTTGGAGCCGACCGGCTCGTAGTCGAGGACCGGGTCGATGACGAGGGCGTCCTTGGTCGCCGGGTCGAAGACGAGGTAGGTGAGCGTGAAGGTGCGGGGGTCGTAGAACGGCTCGATCTGCATGGTGGCGGTCCTCGGGTCAGGGCGCGGGCGGGAAGCGGCGGTCGAAGCGGGTGAAGAGGTGCATGCCGGCGAACATCGCGGCGACGAACAGGAAGATGTCGGGCGCGCCGCCGGCGAGGTCGACCAGCGCGGGGCCGGGGCACAGGCCGACGAGGCCCCAGCCGACGCCGAAGATCGCGGCGCCGGCGAGCAGGCGCGCGTCGAGGTCGCGGCGGGTCGGCAGCGCGAAGCGGGCGGCGAGCAGCGGCCGGCCGCGCCGCAGGACGAGCGGCGCGGCGAGGAGGTAGAGGCCGGTCGCGGCGCCGAGCACGAGCATCAGCCGCGGGTCCCAGGCGCCGGCGAGGTCGAGGAAGGCGAGCACGTTGGCGGGGTCGGTCATGCCGGCGAGGCCGAGGCCGAGCGCGAACACGAGGCCGGTGACGAAGGCGACGCGGGCGTGGCTCACGGCGCACCTCCGAGGAGGTGGCGGACGACGAACACGGTGGCGAAGGCGGTCAGCATGAAGACGAGGGTCGCCGCGAGCGAGCGCCGCGAGCGGCGGCCGAGGCCGCACACGCCGTGGCCGGAGGTGCAGCCGTTGCCGAGGCGGGTGCCGAAGCCGACCAGGAGGCCGGCGGCGAGGACGACCGGCGTGGAGGCAGAGAGGCCTTCGGGCAATGTCCCGGGGGACAGGACCCGGAGGACGAGGCCGCCGGCGAGCAGGCCGGCGAAGAAGGTCACGCGCCAGTCGAGGTCGTCGCGCCGCGGGGCGACGAGGCCGCCGACGATGCCGCTGATGCCGGCGATCCGGCCGCTCGTCGCCAGCATGAACACCGCGGCGGCGCCGATCAGCAGGCCGCCGAGGACAGCCGAGAAGGTGGGGGAGAGCGACATGGGACACCCAGGAGGAAGCACGGGCCGTGCCAGGGGCCGTCGGCGGGGAAAGGCAGCGATCGCGCGGGGCTGGCCGAGGGCGTGGCGCGGATGTCGCGACGTGTCGCGACGGGCCGCGTGCGCGCCATTGTAGCGCGCGAGGGCGGCCGCGTGGCGGCGAGACGACGCCGCATTCGGGCGATGCGCTTCGCCGACGGGGCTCCGGCGGGCTGATAGCATCGCCCGACCATGAAATTCCTGCTGCGGCTCGTGCTGGTGCTGATCCTGCTGCTCGGGCTGGTCGCCGGCTACCTCGCGCTGGCGCCGTCGGCGATCGATCCGGTCGCCTGGGAGCCGCCGCCGGCCCCGGCGATGGAGGGGCCGCTGGCGCCGAACGAGCGGCTGATGGCGGCGACGGTGATCGCGGCCGGCAAGATCGACGGGCCGGAGGACATCGAGACCGACGCGCAGGGGCGGTTGTACGGCGGGACCAACGACGGCGCGGTCGTCCGCGTCGCCGGCGAGGCGCTCGAGGTGGTGGCGAACACCGGGGGGCGGCCGCTCGGGCTCGACTTCGCGCCGTCGGGCGCGCTGATCGTCGCCGACGCGAAGAAGGGGCTGCTGTCGATCGGTCCCGAGGGACAGGTGACGACGCTCGTCGACGCGGCGACCGGGGTCGACGGGGTGCGGCTCGGCTTCGCCGACGACGTCGCGGTCGCCAGCGACGGGGCGATCTACTTCAGCGACGCGAGCGACAAGTTCGGGTTCGGCGACCACATGCTCGACCTGCTCGAGGGGCGGGCGCGCGGGCGCCTGATCAAGTACGAGCCGAGGACCGGCGAGGCGACGACGCTCGCGCGCGCGCTGTTCTTCGCCAACGGGGTCGCGCTGAGCAAGGACGAGTCGTTCGTGGCGATCAACGAGACGTACCGCTACCGTGTGTCGCGCTACTGGCTCAAGGGGCCGAAGGCGGGGACGACGGAGGTGCTGGTCGAGGGGCTGCCGGGGTTCCCCGACGGGATCTCGCAGAGCGGGCGCGGGACGTTCTGGGTGGCGATGTTCACCGTGCGCAACGCGGCGGGCGACTTCCTCGCGCCGCGGCCGCTGCTCAAGAAGATGGTCGCCAACCTGCCGCGCGCGCTGTGGCCGAAGCCGGAGCCGTACGGGCTGGTGCTCGAGATCGACGAGGACGGCAAGATCCTGCAGAGCCTGCACGACCCGAGCGGCGCGACCGTCCATCAGGTGACGAGCGTCCACGAGCGCGACGGGGCGCTGTACCTGGGGCACCTGCACCGCGACCGGATCACGCGGCTCGCGCTCTGAAGGCGACGATCGCGGCGAGCGCGGTCGTCCACACGCCGACCGACATGGCGATCGGGGCGAGCTCCGGCGCGTACGCCGAGACGCCGGCGCCGGCGAGGCAGACGATCGCCGGTACGAACAGCCATGTCTGAAGGAGCAGGCCGGTGAGCGCGGCGAGGCTGCCGATCAGGGCGAGGTCGACCGCGAGGATCTCGCCGCCGGGGTGGCCGAAGCGGGCGGCGATCAGGCGGTGCGCCGACATGGCGGCGACGACGAGCAGGAGCACGAGCGCGAGCCGGCGGTTGATCCGGGTCCGCAGTCGGGGCCAGGCGATGGCGACGGCGAGGCCGATCGCGGCGGCCGAGAAGCCGGCGAGGCGCAGCAGGTCGGCGGCGTCGGGCGCGGGCCGGCCGAAGCCGCGGACGTGGACGACGAGGTCGACGAGCGCGGAGACGACGAGGAGCGCGAGGAACACGGCGCGCCGGGTCTCGCGGGCGATCGACAGGTCGGTGTCGGGGTCGCGGCCGAGGACGGCCTCGAGCTCGGCGATCAGCGCGTGCATCGTCGGGAACCGGGCGGCAGGGGCGGGATCGAGGCCGCGGCGCAGGGCGGCTTCGAGGCGCTCCGGCAGCTCGAGCGCGGGGTCGCGGGCGGGCGGGCGCGCGCCGTGCAGGCACTCGTGGGCGGTGACGCAGAAGCTGTACTGGTCGGCGCGGGTGGTCAGGCCGGCGGCGCCGCCGAGCTCGGGGGCCATGTAGGCCGGGGTGCCGCCGAACGGGGCGGCGTCGGGCTGGTCGACGAGGCGGGCGAGGCCGAAGTCGACGACGCGGACGCGGCCGTCGCGGCCGACGAGGACGTTGTCGGGCTTGACGTCGCCGTGGAGGTAGCCGAGATCGTGGGCGGCGGCGAGGCCCCGGGCGGCGTCGAGCAGCGGCGCGAGGCGGAGGCGCCAGTCCCTCGGCGGGTCCTTGAGCCATGTCCTCAGGGACACGCCGTCGACGAGCTCCATGGCGAGGTAGACGAGGTCGTCGTGCTCGCCGATGTCGTACAGCGGGACGATGTTGGCGTGCGAGAGGCGGGCGAGGATCAGGCCCTCGCGGACGAGCAGCTCGCGGGCGCCCTCGGAGCGGGCGTGCAGCAGCTTGAGCGCGACGTCGCGGCCGAGCAGGAGGTCGCGGGCGGCGTGGACCTCGCCCATGCCGCCCTCGCCGACCCGGCGCACGAGCTCGTAGCGGCCGAGCCGGGCCGGCGGCAGCTCGGGCGCGAACGACGGCTGGGTGGCGAGGAAGGCGGGTTCGGCGTCGACGTCGGCGCGCAGGAGGGCGTCGACGGCTGCCCGAAGGGCCAGGTCACCGGCGCAGGCGCGATCGAGGAAGCCGGGGCGCTCGGCCGCCGGGAAGTCGAGCGCGGCGTCGAACAGCTCGGCCTGGCGCGCGGGGTCGATCGCCACGGCGGGCAGGTTATCACGTCGGGCGATGCCGACCGCGAGGGGCCCGGGTCTTCGCGCCCCGCGTCTCCACCCGACGCCCGGACGTCGCGCCCCGCGTCCCCGGTCTCACGACGGCCGGCGCGAGCCGCCGAAGGCGCCGTAGACGACCGGGAGGACGAGCAGGGTCAGCAGGCTGGCGGTGACCAGGCCGCCGATCACGACGGTGGCGAGCGGGCGCTGGACCTCGCTGCCGGGCGCGGTCGACAGGGCCATCGGGATGAACCCGAGCGAGGCGACGAGCGCGGTCGTCAGGACGGGGCGCAGGCGCAGCTCGGCGGCGCGGGCGATCGCCTCGCGGTGCGGCACGCCGTCCTCCTCGAGGCGGTGGCAGAACGAGACCAGCACGAGGCCGTTGAGCACCGCGACGCCGAACAGGGCGATGAAGCCGACGCCGGCGGAGATCGAGAACGGCAGGTCGCGCAGCCACAGCGCGAGCACGCCGCCGACGGTCGCGAACGGGACGTTGAGGAAGATGATCAGGGCCGCGCGGAGCCGCCCGAGGGCGGTCCACAGGAGGAAGAGGATCAGGCCGAGCGCGAGCGGGACGACGATCGTCAGGCGGTCGCGCGCGGTCAGGTAGTTGGCGAACGTGCCGCCCCACTCGGCGCGGTAGCCCGGCGGCAGCGCGAGGCGGGCCCGGATCTCGGCCTGGGCGGCCTCGACGGTCGACACGAGGTCGCGGCCGCGGACGTTGAACTCGACGATCAGGCGGCGCGACAGCTTGTCGCGGTTGACCAGCGCGGGGCCTGTCTCGAAGTGCAGGTCGGCGACGTCGCCGAGCGGGACCAGCTGGCCGCCGGGGGCGCGCAGCGGGATCGAGGCGAGGGCCGCGAGGTCGCCGGCGAACCCGTGGTCGACCTTGACGACCATCGGGAACCGGCGCTCGTCCTCGCGGACCTCGCCGACGACGTGGCCGACGGCGATCGCCTCGGTCGCGAGGTTGACGTCCTCGATCGACAGGCCGTGGCGGGCGAGCTTGCCGCGGTCGGGGACGATCCGGAGGTAGCGCAGGCCGGCGACCTGCTCGGCGCGGGCGTCGACGGCCCCGGGGACGGCGCGGACGATCGCCAGCGCCTCCTCTGCCTTTTGGCGCAGGACCTCGAGGTCAGGTCCGTAGAGCATCAGGCCGACGTCGGACTTGACGCCGGCGACGAGCTCGTTGGTGCGCATCTGGATCGGCTGCGACAGGCCGGCGCCGACCTCCGGGGCCGCGGTCTCGACGGCCTCGGCGATCTCGGCGGCGAGGTCGTCTTTGGTCCGCAGCTCGGGGCGCCAGGCCTCGCGCGGCTTCAGGGTGATGTAGACGTCGGTGTCGCTGATCCCCATCGGGTCGATCGCCAGCACCGGCGAGCCGATGCGGGTGACGACGTGCTCGACCTCCGGGATCTCGAGCAGGGCGCGCTCGATCCGCAGGCCGGTGGTGATCGTCTCGCTGAGCGACGCGCCGGTCAGGCGGCGGACCTCGACGAGGATGTCGCCCTCGTCGAGCTGGGGGACGAACTGGGCGCCGAGCCGCGCCGCGGCCGCGCCGCCGCCGACGAGCGCGGCGACGGCGAGCATCAGCGTCAGCGCGCGCAGGCGCAGGGCGCCGCGCAGGGCGGGCCGGTAGAGGCGCTGGACCTGACGCAAGAGCCAGGTGTCCTCGTGGCCGGGGCGCGGGCGGACGAGGTAGCTGGTCAGCACCGGGACGACCGTCAGCGAGAGGATGAACGCGCCGGCGAGCGCGAACAGGACGGTGGTCGCCATCGGGTGGAACAGCTTGCCCTCGACGCCGGCGAGCGCGAGGATCGGCAGGTAGACGATGGCGATGATCAGCTCGCCGAAGACGGTGGCGCCGCGGACCTCGAGGGTCGCCTCCTGGACGACGTGGGCGCGCTCGGCGGAGCTCAGCGGGCGGGCGACGCGGGCCTGGGCCTCGTTCAGGCGGCGCGCGGCGTTCTCGACGACGATCACGGCGCCGTCGACGATCAGGCCGAAGTCGATCGCGCCGAGGCTCATCAGGTTGCCCGACAGGCCGAACGCGCGCATCAGCAGGACGGCGAACAGCATCGCCAGCGGGATCGTCGCGGCGACGACGAGGCCGGCCCGGAGGTCGCCGAGCAGCAGCAGGAGCACGAGGATGACGAGGGCTGCCCCTTCGGCCAGGTTGGTGGCGACGGTCCGGATCGTGCGGTCGACCAGCAGCGAGCGGTCGTAGAAGACCTCGGCGCGGACGCCGGGCGGCAGGGTGGGGCCGAGCGCGGCGAGCTTGTCGGCGACGGCGCGGGTGACGGTCCGCGAGTTCTCGCCCATCAGCATCAGCGCGACGCCGACGACGACCTCGCCCTCGCCGCCCTGGGTCGCCGCGCCGCGGCGCAGGCGCGGGCCGAAGCGGACCTCGCCGACCGACGAGACGGTGATCGGGATCCCCTGCGGGGTCGCGCCGAGGACCACCCGCTCGAGGTCCTCCTTGCTGCGGACCAGGCCGCTCGTGCCGATGACGAAGTGCTCCTGCGCGTGCTCGAGGTAGCCGCCGCCGGCGTTGGCGTTGGCGCGGTCGAGCGCGTCGGCGACGTCGCCGACCGACAGGCCGAAGGCCATCAGCCGCTGCGGGCTGAGCACGACCTCGTACTGGCGCGCGTGGCCGCCGAACACGTTGACCTCGACGACGCCGGGGACGGTGCGCAGCTGCGGGGCGACGTACCAGGTCAGCAGCTCCTCGAGCTGCATCAGGTCGTACGTCTCGCTGGTCAGCGAGAACATGTAGATCTCGCCGAGGCCGGTCGTCACCGGGCCCATCTCGGGCGAGCCGTAGCGGGCCGGCACGGCCTCGGCGGCCTCGCGCATGCGCTCGCCGACGAGCTGGCGCGCGAAGTAGATGTCGGTGCCGTCGGCGAACACGATCGTGACGACCGACATGCCGTACTTGGAGATCGAGCGGACCTCCTGCACCCGCGGCAGGCCCTGCATCGCCCGCTCGACGGGGATCGAGATGTACTGCTCGACCTCGACCGGCGACAGCGCGGGCGCGGAGGTGACGACCTGGACCTGGACGTTGGTGATGTCGGGGACGGCGTCGACCGGCAGCTCGAGCGCGGCGCGCAGCGAGAAGGCGACGAACAGCAGCGTCGCCACGAGGACGACGGCGCGGTGCCGGAGCGCCCAGGCGACGATCGCCGACAGCGCGTGCATGTCAGTGGTGATCCTCGGCGAAGGTGTGCTTGAGCAGGACGCTCTTGAGGGTGAAGGCGCCGCGGGTGACGACGGGCTCGCCCTCCTCGAGGCCTGCCGCGATCTCGACCAGGCCGGGGGCGCTGGCGCCGAGGACGACGCGGTGCAGCTCGAACGCGCCGTCGTCGCGGCGGACGAACACGGCGGGCTCGCCGGCGAGCTCGGTGACGGCCTCGCGCGGGACCGCGAGCACGGGGGCGCCCGCGGGCCGGCCGTCGGGGTCGGGCACGGCGATGGTCGCGGCGCCGAACAGGCCGAGGCGCAGCCGCTCCTCGGGGTTCTTGAGCGGGATCCGGGCGACGATCGTCCGCGCGCCGGGGTCGGTCTGCGGGGCGATGTACGCGACTGTCCCCTGGAACAGGTCGTCCGGGAGCGCGTTCAAGCGGACCTCGGCGGCGGCGCCGATCTCGACGCGGCTCAGGGTGTGCTCGAAGACCCGGGCGACGAACCACACCTCGCTCAGGTCGACGATCGTCGCGACCATCTGCTCGGCGCCGACGGCCTGGCCGACGACGACGCCGCGCTGGGTGACGACGCCGGCGATCGGGGCGCGCAGGGCGAAGCCCGTCGGCTTGCCGTCCTTGCCGACGCCGAGCGCTTGCAGCCGCTGGCCGGCCGCCGCGGCCTCGGCCTGCAGCGCCGACGCCTCGGCGCGCGCGGCCGCGAGCTCCTGCTGGGCCGCCATGCCGCGCTGCGCGAGCGCCTCGAGGCGCGTCAGGTTGGCCCGCGCCGAGGCGGCGCGGGCGAGCAGCGAGGCCTGGTCGGCGCGCAGGCCGCCGAGGCCCGGCGCGCGGAGCGTCGCCAGCACCTGGCCCTCGGCGACGCGGTCGCCCTCACGAAACTCGACGGTCTCGAGCATGCCCGCGACCTTGGCCGCGACCTGGAACACGCGGTCGGGGTCGGCCTGGATCTCGCCGGCGACCCACACCGTCGGCGCGAGCGCCTGGCGCCGCGCGGGCGCCCACGCGAGGCCGGCCGCCTCGATCACCGCCGGCGTCAGGCGGACGGTCGTCTCGAGCGCGTGCTCCTCGTGCTCGCCGGCCTCGGCGTGCTCGGCGTGCTCGGCGTGCTCGGCGGGCGCGCCGTCGGGTCGCGCCGCCGGCGCGGAGCATGCCCCGAGGGACAGGATGGCCGCGAGGACAGCCTGCCTCATGGGACACCCACCTCGGGCAGCAGCCCGGCGGCGCGCACGAGCTCGACGGCGGCGAGGCAGACGGCGCGACGGGCCTCGATGTGGGCGAGGAGGTAGTCGAGGAGGGTCTGCTGCATGACGACGGCGTCGCGGATCGGCAGGCGCCCGACCGCCATCTCCTGGGCGAGCGCGGCGAGGTGCTGCTCGGCGCGGGCGAGGCGCGCGGGGTCGAAGGCGGCGAGCTCGTCGCGGCGCGCGCGGAGGGCGGCGGCGGCGACGGCGACCTCCGCGCGGACGCTGCGGCGCAACTGCTCGCGGTCGGCCTCGGCGCGGCGCATGTAGGCCCGGGCCTCGGCGATCTCGCCGGCGTAGGTGCGGCCGAGCGGGTGGGGCAGGGGGATCGGGAAGGCGACGCCGCCGCCGAGCACGCGCTCGGCGAACCCGTCGCGCTGGGCGAACAGCACCAGCGAGGGGTTGGGCGCGCGCTGGCGGCGGAGCGCGTCGGCCCGGCGGGCGTGGAACTCGCGCTCGGCGGTCAGCACGGCGAGCTCGGCGCGGCGCTGCTCGGCGGCGTCGGCGAGCGCGTCACTGTCCTCGGGGACAGGGAGCGGCGCGAGCGCGCCGGCGGCCGACACCGGCGGGTGGATCGGGTCGTGGCCGAGCAGCGCGGCGAGCTGGACGTGGGCGGCGGTGACGCGACGGCCGGCGTCGATCTGCTGCTGGCGCAGGCGGACGAGGTTGGCGGCGACGACGTCGGCGCCGATCTGCGAGGTGAGGCCGGCGCGCGCGCCGGTCTCGGCGAGGTCGATCAGCGCGCCGGCGGCCGCGACCATGCGGTCGAGCATCGCCTTCTGCTCGGCCGCGGCGAGGGCCTCGTAATAATAGGAGAGCGCGAGCGCGGCGACCTCGCGGCGGACGGCTTCGACCCGGGTGCGCTGGCCCGCGAGGTCGGCGTCCGCCGCGGCGAGCCGCTTCTTGCGCTGGCCGGCGATCTCGAGCTCCTGCGAGAGGCGGCCGTAGACGTTGACGTCGCGCTCGCCGTTCCACAGGCCGCGGCGCGCGGCGGCGGTGATCTCGACGTGCGGGTTGCTCGGCAGCCGCGGGCGCGCGGCCTCTTTGCGACCGGCGGCGGCGTCGACCTCGGCCTCGGCGACGCGGACCGCCGGGCTGACCGCGAGCGCGCAGCGGACCACCGCGCCGGGGGTCAGCGGGCCGCGGCACTCGGCTGGCGGAGAGGACAGGTCCGCGAGCAACACTGCGGCGGCGCTGAGGGCGGCGAGCGGGAGCATTCTCGGCCCGGCCGTTGTACCACCGCGCGGCGGGCTCGACATGCGCGGAAAGTTCGGCGCGGTCGCCCGCGCGCCGGGCGTGCGAGGCGACGCACGAGATCGGTCGTGCGCGAGGCCTGCGAGGTCCGGACGTCGACCTGCGCGGGCATCACCGCGAGCGCGGGTCCGGTCGCCGCCCTCGACGGGCGCGGGCATCACGGCGGTCGGCGCGGGTCAGCCCTCGGCGAGGCCGAGCGGCAAGAGGCGCAGCGCGAGCATCACCGCGAGCGCGAGCTCCTTCTGCGGGTCGGGCAGCCCGGGGGCGAGCCACGCCCGCTCGGGCGCGTCGAGCAGCATCGCCGCGGCGGCGGCCTGGCCGCGGCGGAGCTGGGCGACGGCGATCGGCAGCTCGCGGTCGACGAACCCGCGGACGAACTTGCGGCGCACGATCACCTCGACCTCGAAGATCGGCCGCGGCGCGCCGCTCTTGACCTCGCCGTACAGGCCGCGAACGAGGGCGCCGCCGGCGGTGAACGTCCAGACGTGCCGCTCCGGGTCCTGCACCTCGCAGGCGATCGCGACCTCGGCGCTGGCCTCTTCGGTCTCGGCGGCGAGGTCGGCGTTGCGGGCCTCGCGGCGCTCGGCCTCGCAGTCGACGCGCCAGGTGCGATCGCCCGGCGCGGCGAGCTCGAAGCGCAGGTGGAGGAACTCCGACGGTCGGGGCAACGCCGTCGGCAGCGTCGACGTGCCGGTCGGCGAGCGCGCGAGCGCGATGCCCTTCGCGGTGTACGGTCCGAGGCGGACCTCGCCGCGCGGCGCGTCGGCGGCCCGCAGCTCGAGCCCGCGGGTGCGCAGCGGCGGGTCGATCACCTCGAGCGACATCTTCTGCTCGAGCGCGCAGCCGCTCACGAGCGCGAGCGCGAGCGCGAGGTGGATCCGGGCGGACACGCGCCTGCGATGCTACAGGGGAACGTCCGCGAACAGGTGACACGGACGTCGCACAAACGCGGCTCCAGGAGGCCTGCGCACGGGGTTTTCGCACGAGCGCGCGCGGCCGGGTGCGCGGTTTCGGGTTGCGATCGACGCGCGGTTCGGGCAGTCTCCCCGCTCGAACGCGCGCATCACGCAAAGACGCGCACGTTCGAGATCGCCCGATGACCACGTCCCCGTTGTTCCGTCTCCGACCCTCTCGCGCGTCGGCGTGCCTCGCGGGGGTCGCCGTCTCACTCTGCCTCGCGTCCGACGGCGCGGCCGGTGACGCGCGCACCCGCGTGATCCTCAACGGCTCGCCGACGCCGGTCGTGTTCAACGACGGCGACAGCTTCCGCGTGCTCGGCGGGCCGATGACCGGCGCGAAGAGCCGTCTGTCGGGCTTCAACACGCTCGAGTCGCACGGCCCGGTCCACCAGTGGGGCACGTGGACGGCGAAGGAGCTGTACGTGATCGCCAAGATGGCGACGCACTTCGCCCGCGACAACGTGTGGGAGTGCACCACCGACGGCAAGACCGACGGCTACGGGCGCATGCTGGTGTTCTGCCCCGAGCTGGCGAAGGAGCAGATCCGCCGCGGGTTCGCCCACGCGATGAGCATCGGCGACGAGGCGGCCGACGCCGAGCTGCTGGCGATCCAGCGCGAGGCGATGGCGGCCCGGCGCGGCATGTGGGCCCACGGCGTCCCCGACTACGTGCTGACGTCGCTGCACTCGATCGAGGAGGACACCGAGGACCGCGGGGTCTACAACCGCCTCGTGTCGACCGCCGACGGGCACTCGGTCAAGTGGCGGCACGAGGTCAAGTACGACGAGTGCCAGCGCGTGTGTCACATGACGTACGCGGTCGACGAGGGCAAGTGCGACGAGGTCGTCGCCCGCCTCAAGCGCGAGCAGGCGCCGCTGGTCGCCGGGCTCGACGACGCGGCGCTGACGAAGGTCGTGCGGGAGTTCGCGCGCCACCGCCACGTGACGACGCCGTGCCCGGCGGCCCAGCAGGAGCCGCTGCAGAAGCTGCTGCTCGAGTGGGCGGCCCGGGGCGCGTTCGGCAGCGGCGCCGAGCGCGAGGAGGCCTGCATGGTCCACATCGACTTCAAGCGGCGCTACGGCGCGGCGCGGGCAGTATGTCTCCGCTGAGGCGTCGGAGCGGCTCGTCGATGCGCCCGTCGCCGCGGCCGGGGCTCTTGTCCGGGGCGCTGGGCCTCGCGCTCGGCGCGTTCGCCGGCTGCTACCAGGTGCCGCTCGAGCCGGTCTACGGCTACGAGTACGACGACTTCTCGTGCGCCGACGGGCTCGACAACGACGTCGACGGCCTGATCGACTGCGAGGATCCGGACTGCCTCGTCGAGTCGACGCTGTGCGGCGAGATCGTGCCCGAGCCGCCGTTCTCCGAGCCCGAGGAGACGCTGCAGACCTGCCGCGACCAGATCGACAACGACGACGACGGGCAGTTCGACTGCGGCGACCCCGGGTGCCGCTCGATCCCCGAGACCTGCTGCCTGCGCGAGAACACCGACGACACGTGCAGCGACGGCGAGGACAACGACCAGAACGGCTTCATCGACTGCGCCGACTTCGGCTGTCGGACCGGCCTGTTCGTCACCGTCTGCGACGAGGGCACCGACAAGACCTGCGACGACGGCGACGACAACGACGGCGACATGGCGATCGACTGCGCCGACGACGACTGCGCGGGCATCGGCAAGTGCGCCCAGCCGGAGGGCGACCTGCCGAGCTGCCAGAACGGGGTCGACGACGACGGCAACGGGTTCGCCGACTGCAACGACTTCGCCTGCTCGATGAGCCCGGACCCCGAGGTCGTCGAGTACTGCGCGAGCCAGCCGACCGAGGAGAGCCTCGAGGCGTGCTCGAACGATGTCGACGACGACGGCAACGGGTTCGTCGACTGCGAGGACTTCTCGTGCTCGATGAGCGACGACCCGATGGTGCTCGAGTACTGCGCGAGCCTGCCGCAGGAGAACACGCTCGAGACCTGCCAGAACGGGATCGACGACGACGGCAACGGGTTCACCGACTGCCTCGACTTCTCGTGCTCGAGCAACGGCCCGACCGAGGTCGTCGAGTACTGCGCGCAGTTCGGCGAGAACACGGTCGAGCGCTGCCGCGACGGGGTCGACAACGACGGCAACGGGTTCGTCGACTGCGCCGACTTCTCGTGCAGCCAGGCCGACGACCTCGCGGTCCGGCAGGTCTGCCAGGAGAGCCTCGCGCTGCTGGTCGAGGACGCCAACGCCCGCTGCATGGACGGCGAGGACAACGACGGCGACGGGTTCGTCGACTGCGAGGACTGGGACTGCAGTCACAACCCGATCGTCGACATCTGCGAAGGCCCCAAGGTGTGCGAGCGGCCGTGAGCGCTCGTGGGAAAGTGCCTGTCTCGATGCGAATGACCCGCAAAGGAACGTCGATGTTGTCCGCGCTCGCGCTCGCGGCCTGGTCCGCGCTCGCGCCCGCGCCCGCGCACGCCGCCAACTGGGCCTCGGTGTGGGCCCCGCCGTCCGCCGGACCGCCGACGCAGTTCGGCACGGGCACCGTCGGCGCGCCGGTCGCCGACCCCGACCAGATCGACCCGCCGGCGATCGCCGCGCCGGCGCCCGCGGCCGCGCCGACGACCACCGAGACGGTCTGCAACGACCGGATCGACAACGACGGCGACACGGTGTTCGACTGCGGCGACCACGACTGCGCCGGCGACCCGGCGTGCAAGCCCGACGGTCAGCCCGAGTACACCGAGGAGCGCTGCGGCGACTGGATCGACAACGACGCCGACGGCGCGTTCGACTGCGACGACTCCGACTGCGCCGACAAGGAGGCCTGCAAGGGCTCGTGGGACCGCAAGCCGAAGGAGGTCGCGGGCGCGGTCGGGCCGGCGGACGGCATCGATCGCTCGGCCGACCCCGCCGACCTGATCGGCGTCGGCAAGGACGCCGACGGCGAGCGCAGCGAGCACATGTGCTCGGACGGCTACGACAACGACAACGACGGCAAGACCGACTGCGAGGACCTCGGCTGTCGCCTCGACCCGCAGGTGATCAACTGCCAGCCGGGCACCAACTTCCGCTTCTCGGTCGTCGCGCGTACGCAGGGCAGCTACGACGTCCAGGACCAGCGCGCCAACGTCGAGTTCTCGGCGATCCAGCTGCGCGTGCTCGGCCAGATCCCGTACATCCAGAACAGCTTCTTCCTGCTGTCCATGCGCGCCGAGAAGACGCCGCGGATGGTGTTCGCGATGTTCCAGATCCCGATCAAGGGCGGACACTACGTGAACCTCAACAGCGGCGCCGGCAGCCTGTCGCTCGAGCTGGTCCGGTCGATCCACAAGCGCCTGCTCGTCGACCCGGCGTTCTACATGCTCAACGGGTTCGAGCAGGGCAACGGCGCGGCGATCGAGTTCGGCGGCCCGTTCGACAAGCGCGGCAAGTACCTCTACCGCGCCTTCGTCGCCGGCGGCAGCGGGCGGTTCGCCGGCAACATCGGCGGCACGTTCTTCCCCGACGGCAACCAGAACTTCACCTACACCGCCGGCGCGCAGCTGTGGATGAACCTGGTCGGCTACTACAACCGCTTCGACTCGCCGATGCTCTACACGCCGGTCCCGACGACCTTCGTGCTCTCGGTCGGCGGCAAGTACGACCAGCGCCCGCAGGAGCGCTACCCGGCGGTCAACCTGCAGACGACCTTCCGCTACCGGCGCCTGATCATCCTCGGCGAGGTCTACGGCAAGCGCGAGCTCAACTTCGGCAGCTGGCAGCTCGCGTACAACGTCCAGGCCGGCATCCTCGCGGTCAAGAAGCGCCTCCTGCTCGCCGGCGACTTCGGCCAGTACCTGACGACCCCGTTCGAGCGCCCGCCGACGGAGCTCGGCTACGACCTGCGCCGCCAGCAGCAGGAGATGCAGTACCGCGTCGCCGCCCACGTGTACCTGTGGCGCGAGCTGTTCATGCTGTCGCTGCTGTGGAGCGACCGCCGCGTGCGTACCTCGAACCTGGTCGAGAACAACCGCGAGCAGCCGACGGTGACGACCAACCAGGACGTCCGCGTGGTGTTCCAGTACCGCTTCTAGGCGCGTCGGGGGCGGACGGGCGGGTCGGTGCGCGGGCGCGCGCCGGCCCGCGACTGCTTCGCGGGGCTGGCCGGTCGGGGCCGGGCCGTGCGATCGTCCGCGGCGATGTCGAACTTCTCCGCCCCGATCCGCGAGTACATGAGCGCCCCCGTGGTCGTCGTCAGCGCCGACGACTCGCTCGAGTCGGTGCTCGGCACGCTGCGTCAGCGCCGGATCACCTCGGTCGTCGTCGTCGCCCGCGACGGGCGCGCGGTCGGGGTGCTGTCGTACTCCGACCTGCTGCAGATCGGGCGCATGTTCTCGCCGTTCGTCCCCGGCGGCGGCCTGCTGCGCCTGCCGGCGATGGTCGCCGGCGACGTCGTCCGCCCGGCGATCCTCCACGCCGAGCCGGAGACGAGCGTCGCCGCGGCGGCACGGCAGCTGGTCGAGCGCGCGGTCCAGCGGCTCTACGTGCTCGACCTCGACTGGGCGGTCGGCGTGTTCAGCACGCGCGACCTGATGCGCGCGATCGCGACCGTGGGGCTGTCGTCGCCGATCGGCGCGGTGATGCGCGCGCCGGTGCCTGTCCTTTCGGCCAGCGACCCGGCGAGCTCGGCGATCAACCTCGTGCACGGCCAGAGCGGCGCGTGCGTGGCGATCGTCGACGGCGGGGTGCTCGTCGGCGCGGTCACCCAGCAGGAGGCGCTCGCGGCCCGCGAGCTGCCGAAGGACACGCCCGCGGGCGAGATCGCCGGCCACTCGGTGATCTGCCTCGACGCGCGCACGCCGGTCGACCGCGCGGCCCGCTTCGCGCTGGCGACGCGGGCCCGGCGGATCCTGGTGACGGAGCAGGGCGAGCTGCGCGGCAGCCTGTCGGGGCTCGACTTCGCCGCCGCGGTGGTCGCCGCGACGGCGTGACGGCCGGGCTCGGTTACTGCGCGAGGTCGTCCGCAGCGCGCGGGACGATCTTGAAGTTGTCGAACGAGTAGCTCAGCGGGCCGGTCAGCGAGGCGAAGGTGTCGCCGACCATCGGCTTGGGCCAGGAGGCCATGTCGAAGAACAGGTCGTCGACGCGCAGGCCGCCGTCGACGGTCCACTCGCCGAACTGGTCGGCGGCGGTGGCGACGGTGACGTTCTCGACGCGCACGAGCACGCCCTCGTAGTTCTCGGCCTTGGCGCCGCCGGTGGCGATGTCGGCCGGGGTGACGACGGTCGGGGTCAGCTCGGCGGCGTTGCCGGTGACGGTGACGTCGCCGGCCTGGCTGGCCGAGATCTGCGACATGTCGAAGAACTCGGTGTACAGGCCGTTGATCGTGACGACGTCGCCGGGCTTGGGCGCGAGCATGTCCGGGTTGTCCTTGATGTAGACGTAGATCCCGGAGTACTCGCCGCCCATCGGGTCCTGGACGAAGAAGCCGTCGCCCTTGAAGGTGAGGCCGCTGGTGACGACGACGTTCTCGAGCGTGACGACCGACATCGGCGCGACCATGCCCTTCTGGATGTCGAAGATCGTGACGGCGCCCATCGGCCCGGTGGTCGTGTCCGGCGGGGCGGCGCAGTCGAAGCCCATGACGTCGGCGCAGCTGCGCGGGGCGAGCTTGAAGTTGTCGAAGGCGTACAGCAGCGGTCCGGTCAGCGTCAGGCCGGTCGCGTCGGCCGGCGGGATCGCGCCGAACAGGAAGAAGTCGTCGATCCGCAGGCCGCCGGTGACCTCGTACTCGCCGAAGCCGAGGTCGGGGTTGGTGACGGCGACGTTCTGCACGGTGACGGGGACGCTCTCCCAGTTCTCGGTCTTGGCGCCGCCGGTCTTGATGTCGGCGGGGTCGACGACCGGCGGGGTCGGCGGGGTCGCGCTGCCGGTGATCACGATGTCGTCGGCCGAGCCGATGTTGATCTCGCTCAGCGTCTCCTGCGACATCGAGCTCATCGCCATGAACTCGACGTACTCGCCCGACACGGTGACCTTGTCGCCGAGCTTGGGCACCTTGCCCTGGGTCATCAGCTCGGTCGCGGTGTCCGAGTAGATGTAGAGCTGGATCGCCGAGAACTCGCCGCCGGCCGGGTCCTGGATGAACACGGTGCCGGCGCCGTTGCCCCCGAACTCGGTCGGCGAGACGACGACGACGTCCTTGACGGTGACGCGCGTGCCCGGCATCACCTTGTCCTGCTGCAGGTCGAAGATCGTGACCTCCGAGCCGCTGCCGCCGCCGTCGGTCGGGTCGCCGCCGGTCGGGTCGTCGGTGCCGGCGGACGTCTCGTCGCCGGCGGTGGCGGTGGTGGTGGTCTGGAAGGCGCCGCACGCGGCGAGCGTGGCGGCGGTGAGCGCGGCGCAGGGGACGAGAGACAGTCGGCGCATGAGTTTCGATTCCTCGGAGAATGCGGCCGCAAGCCGCCACAAGATGCGTTCCGTGCGCCGGGTGGATAGCGTTTGCGCGCGCGCGCTGTCAAGCGGGCTCGGGCCTTCTGTTTCCAGCGCTGTGCGGCGGCTACGTGACTTCTGACGTTTCGGGGGCGTGACGGTGATGTCGCATCTGCACTTGCTCGGGTCGGGGACGCGGGACATCCATGAGTCGGGGACGCGGGGCATCCAGGCGTCGGGGACGCGGGGCATCCAGGCGTCGGGGACGCGGGGCCACGGAGGTCCTGGAGCGGGCGGACCCGGCGCGGCGCGCTGGGTCCCTCGCGGGCGTCGCGGGCGTCGGGTTCCCCCCCATGGCCGTGCTCGGCGGCTCGCCCGTCCGACTGCCGGTGAGGCTCGAAGGACAGGTTGCAAGAGAACCACCTCGAGTGCGCGCAAGGCCGCCTGCGCGCGCGCCATGGGTCCCCCCCGCCTGCGTCCCAGGCGCCGCGCTGGGTCCGCCCTGTGAAAGCCCTGGTGGGCCCCGCTTTGTGTCCGGGTGACAGTTGTCGCGCGGTCGCAAGGTCGGGCCATGCGACGGCCCCGCTTGTGTATGGGCGAACGTTGTCGCGTCGTCGCAAGGTCGGGCCATGCGACGGCCCCGCTTGTGTACGGGCGAACGTTGTCGCGTCGTCGCAAGGTCGGGCCATGCGACGGCCCCGCTTGTGTCCGGCCGAGGGGTCGGCGGCGGCGGCGGCGCGAGGTTTCTGCGCGCGCTCGAGAGCGGGGCCCACCATTGCCTTTGGGGCGCGTCCCCGGGGCGGCGAATGGGGACGCAGGCGGGGCGGAGCCCGTTTCAGCGCGCGCAGGCGGCGTTTCTGGCACTCAAGACATGTCGTTTAAAACATGTCCTGAGCGCCTGGACGGAGGCGGGACGCGCGAGCCGCCGAGCACGTGAAACGGGGGGGCACCCGCCGTCTGCGAGGGACCCGATTCGCCGCCCCGGGGACGCGTCCACCAGGACCTTCGTGGCCCCGCGCCGCGGGATCGGGGAGGAGCGGCGAGGGCCCCGCGCCCGTCAGCCCATCGGGATCCCGCACAGCCCGAGGCTCTCGTACCCCGGCGGGGCCATGCCTTGTTCGTACCAGGCGATGCACTCCTGGCCGGCGCCGGGGCATTCGATCTGCTGCAGGTCGCAGAACGGCAGGCAGCAGCCGAGCGCCTGCGAGTCGCACTCCGTCGCGTAGCCGGGGTCGACGCAGATCAGGCCCTTGTCGCACGCGTTGGCGAACTCGCACGGGTCGAACGCCTTGCCGCCGTCGCCGGAGGCGTCGAGGACGCAGACGAAGCTGTCGGCGTCGTCGGGGTTCGGCAGGCACAGGTCGTCGGCGCCGCAGTCCTGGAGCAGCGGGTCGCACTGCGGCAGGCACAGGTTGAGCACGCCGCCGTTGGCGATCACGCAGCTCGTGCTGCTGTCGGCGCACTGCGAGCTCTCGGCCGAGCCGGTGCACAGGGCGACGCAGGTGCCCTGGCCGGTCTCGGGGTTGAGGTCCCAGCACATCGCGCCGGACTCGCACGAGTCGACGCCGCTGACGCCGCCGCCCTCGGCGGTGCACGGCTCGCCGACCGCGTCGCCGTTGATCTCCACGGGGACGCACTTGAGGTTGTTCCACGAGGTGCCGCCGTTGTCGGCGTAGGCGGAGCACTTCTGGCCTTCAGGACAGTCCTGGGCCCAGTTGTCGCACTCGGGGCCGCCCATGCTTCCGGTGGTCCCGCAGACGAAGCTGCAGGTGTCCGCGGTCGTGCCGTCGCCGCCGCTGCTCTCGCCGCCCTGGGTCTGCGGCGGGGCCCCGGTCGCGCCCTCGGTCGAGTCGTCGCCGCCGGTCGTCTGCGGACCGCCGGTCGAGTCGTCGTCGTCGCCGGTGACCCCCGGCGGCTTCTCGCCCGCGCACGCCGTCGACAGGACTACCCACGCGATCATCGCTGTGTACGCTCGAACTCGCATCTCGCACCATCCTCTCGTCATGCCTCGGCCGGCGCACAGGATGTCCCCGGGGACCTGTCCCGCACGACCTGGCCGAAATATCCTGTCCTCACCCTCGGAGCCCTGCGCGCTGAGCGCGGTCCGGCTCTGTGCCGTCTTCAGGAGTGGACTTCGAGGGTAAGAACGTTAAAACAATCATTTCTCCCTTCTCAGGTTATACAACCAGCTTTTCTAACGCAAGGAATTAAAGTTTCGGATGGTATTAATTTTGTGTAGTTTGGTAGTTGAAACAGAAACGCGCACCGGTCCGGGGACGGGTGCGCGTTTTTGCGCGTGGGTTGCGCGGAGGGCGCCGGGCTACTGGCCGACGATCTCGGTGTTGAGGTCCATGTTCATCGACACCGGCATCTTCATGCCGTTGGTCTCGGTCGTCATGCTGAAGGCGAGCGAGAGGTCCATCGAGCCCTTGATCGGCGCGAGCTTGGCGAGGTCGACCTCGGTCTGGCCCTGGCCGCTCGAGGTCAGGGACTCGAGCCTGGCCTTCGCGCCAGCCTGCATGCCGGGCGGGTTCATGTCCTGCGGCTCGGCGGACTGGGTGACGCCGCTGGCGAGCTTGACGACGGTGCCGCTGCGCTCCTTGAGCTCCCAGGTGGCGACCTGCGTCAGCTTCATGCCGTTTTGCTCGAGGTGCTGGGTGACGGTCCACTTGGCGCCGATGCCGAGCGCCTCCTCGGGGAACGGCACCGAGAGCTGGTGGACCTGCTGGCGCATGCCGTCCATCTGCTGGCGGAGCATCGGGTTGAGGTCGGCCGGCAGGTTGAAGTCGGCCGCCTTGACGATCCCGCGCGGCGTGACGGTCGAGCTGCCCGACAGCTTCTGCATCGTGCCGAGCAGCGCCTTGAGCTGGGTGACCATCTCCGGCGGCGCGTCCTTGTCCTCGAGGACCTCGATCTTGTCGAGCGTGAAGTCGGAGCGGATGTCGCCCTCGGCGGTGACCTCCTTGACCGCGAGCGCCATCGTCATCTGCATCGGCGGGCTCGAGACCTTCGGGATCTTCGAGCCGGCGAGCTGCATCTCCATCGCCATCTTCATCGTCATCGTCATCGCCTGCGACTGGCCGGCCGCCAGCTTGAGGCGCAGCGGCTCGCGCGGCTCGGCGCCGGCGTCGACGAGCGTGACCGTCGGCGGCTCGCCGGCCATCGGCGCGGTCGTCGGCGTCGCGGGCGTCGGCGGGCCCGCGGTCGGGGCCTGGGCGCCGGCCTGCGGCTGGGCGGGCGCCGGCGACGTCTTGGTCTCGAACTTCTGGACCGACTTGGCGTCGGGCTTGGTGTCGGCCGGCTGACAGCCGACGACGACCGGGGCGAGGACGACCAGGGCGAGGGCGGCGAGCGTGGTACGGAGGCGGAGGCGAGGCGACATGCGGCCGCGACGCTACCACAACCGCGCGTGTGCGCCGAGGGACAGGTGCCGGCAAGACGTGTCGCCGGCGCCCGTCGAGGTCACTCGCTCAGGTGCCGCCAGGGGGCAGGCGGCGACCGCCGGCGACCACGGCCGCCCGCACGCGGGCGAGCGCCCCCTTGACGTGGGGGTCGGACCGCAGCTTCTCGATCGGCTGCGGCAGCCGGTACGTCCAGTTGTGCTCGCCGACCGTCGACGGCTTGTTGATCCGGTCCTTCACGCCGAGGACGTCCTGGATCAGCAGCAGCACGAGGTCGCTGCCGGCGCCGCAGATCAGCTTCATCAGCGCGGCGTGGACCTCGGTCGTGAAGGTCGGGCCGAGTGGGTCGGGGCTGTCTTTGGGGCCATGTCCCTGGAGACCCGGCAGCCGCAGGACCTCGGCGCGCTCGGCCGGCGCGAGCTCCTCCCACCACACGGTCACCGGCGCGGTGTCGTGGGTGCCGTAGCAGGCGACCGAGAGGGCGGGGTAGGCGGCCGGGTCGCGGAACTTGTCGCCGTCCTTCTCCCAGATCAGCACCTTGTAGCCGGGCGCGCCGAGCTTCTGCAGCGCGGGGCCGACGTACGGCGGGATCGACCCGAGGTCCTCGGCGATCAACCTGGCGCCGCGCTCGGCCGCGCTCTCGATCATCGCCCCGACGACCCGCAGGCCGTGGGCCTCCTGCTCGGCCTCGGCCTGCGGATCGAATGTCCCCGGGACCAGCTTGCCGTTGTCGCCGCGGCGCCTCTCGTACGGCCGCATGTACGTGCGGAAGAAGCCGACGAGGTGGTCGATGCGGAAGCGGTCGTAGAGCTGGCCGCTGTAGGCGGCGCGCCGGCGCAGCCACGCGAAGTCGTTGGCCTGCATCACCCGCCAGTGGTACGGCGGCAGGCCCCAGTCCTGGCCGTCCTCGTCGAACTGGTCGGCCGGCACGCCGACCGACATGTCCATGCGGAACTCCTTGTGGTGGACCCACACGTCGGCGCTGTCGCGGTCGACCATGAACGGCAGGTCGCCCATGATCTCGACGCCGAGCTTCTTCAGCTCGGCCCGCGCGGCCGCCCACTGCGCGTGCGCCAGCCACTGCACGTACTCGTAGAAGAGGATCGCCTCGGCGTACGTCGCCGCGGCGCCGCGCAGGGCCGCGCGGTCGCGCTCGCGCAGCGGATCGGGCCACTCCCACCACGCCGCGCCGCCGCGCGCGTCCTTGATCGCGCGGTAGAGGGCGTAGTCCGGCAGCCAGTGGCGCTGGGCCTCGCAGAAGTCCATGAAGGCGCGGGCCCGCGGCGACGCCTGCGCGCCGGCGGCGAGCTCGTGGTCGACGAAGCGCCGCAGGCCGGCGGCCAGCGCCTTGCGCTTGAGCGCGCGCACGACCTTGTAGTCGACGGTCGAGCTGTGGCGCGCCGCCTCGAGCTCCGCGACGCCCTTGCCGCCGAGGACCTCGCGCGTGCTCAGGTGCTTGAGGTCGGCGACCGGCGCGAGCGAGATGAACATCGGGTCGATGCCGAAGGCCGACAGCGCCGAGTAGGGCGAGGTCCCGCCGCCCGAGATCTCGGCCAGCGGCAGCAGCTGGATCAGCGAGATCCCGGCGCTGGCGACGAAGGAGGCGAAGGCGGGGAGATCGCCGATCTCGCCGATCCCCCACGACGACTCGCTGCGCAGCGAGAACAGGGGCACGGTGACGCCGACGACGCGGTCTTGGCGCGGGGACGGGGCTTGGCTCATGGCGGCAGTCCTCCACTAGCAGGCCCGGGCGCGTCTGCGAAGCCCCGCGCGCGGAGGCGGATGCGCAGCCGCCATCGCCGGCCGAGCGCCGCGAAAAGCCGGACCCGGCGGCGAGCTCGCCGGCCTGCCGCGGTTTCCTCGCGGATGACCTCGCTGTAGCTTGAGCGTCGTGTCGTATGCCATCTGGCCGGGCCGGCCCGACCCGCTCGGGGCGATCCCCGACGCGAACGGCGTCAACTTCGCCCTCTTCTCCGAGACCGCCGCGCGCGTCGAGCTGTGCCTGTTCGACGCGCCGCACCGGCCGCCGCGGGCGACGCTCGAGCTGCCCGCACGGACAGGTCGGATCCACCACGGCTACGTGCCGAACCTCGGCCCCGGCCAGCTCTACGGGTTCCGCGTCCACGGCCCCTACGAGCCGCACGCGGGCCTGCGCCACAACCCGCACAAGCTGCTGGTCGACCCCTACGCGCGCGCGATCGCGTGGAGCGGGGCGGGCGGCGAGATGTTCGCCTACCGCGTCGGCGACCCGGGCGGCGACCTGGCGATCGACCGCGAGGACAACGCCGAGGCCGCGCCGAAGGGCGTCGTCGTCGCCGACGACTTCGACTGGGGCGACGACCGCCGCCCGCAGACGCCGTGGACGAGCACGCTGATCTACGAGCTGCACGTCAAGGGGATCTCGCGCCTGCACCCCGAGGTGCCGCCGAACCTGCGCGGCACCTACGCCGGCCTCGCGTCGCCGCCGATCGTCGCGCACCTCCAGTCGCTCGGCGTCACCGCGGTCGAGCTGCTGCCGGTCCACGAGATCTACGACGAGCCGCCGCTGCGCCAGCGCGGGCTCGTCAACTACTGGGGCTACAGCACGCTCGGCTACTTCGCGCCCGCGGCCCGCTACGCCGCCGACGCGCGCCTCGGCGGGCAGGTCGCCGAGTTCAAGGCGATGGTCAAGGCGCTGCACGCCGCCGGCATCGAGGTGCTGCTCGACGTCGTGTTCAACCACACCTGCGAGGGCGGCCACCTCGGGCCGACGCTGTCGCTCCGCGGGATCGACAACCGCGCCTACTACATGCTCGATCCCGCCGCGCCGCGCTTCTACGCCGACTACACCGGCTGCGGCAACACGCTCAACCTGCGCCACCCGCAGGTGCTGCGGCTCGTGCTCGACGCGCTGCGCTACTGGGCGACCGAGATGCACGTCGACGGGTTCCGCTTCGACCTCGCGCCCGCGCTGTCGCGCCGCGGCGCCGAGGTCGACCGCCACAGCCCGTTCCTCGCCGCGATCGGCCAGGACCCGGTGCTGTCGCGCCTCAAGCTGATCGCCGAGCCGTGGGACGTGGGTCCCCACGGCTACCAGCTCGGCGCCTCGCCGCACCCGTGGGCCGAGTGGAACGGCCGCTACCGCGACGCCGTGCGCCGGTTCTGGCGCGGCGACCTCGGCCTCGCCGGCGAGCTCGGCTACCGCCTGACTGGCTCTTCGGACCTGTTCTCTGCGACAGACCGCGGCCCGTGGGCGAGCGTCAACTACGTCGCCTGCCACGACGGCTTCACGCTGCGCGACCTGACCGCGTACAGCGTCAAGCACAACTGGGCCAACGGCGAGGACAACCGCGACGGCAACAACCACGAGCACGGCAGCAACTGGGGCGCCGAGGGCGAGACCGAGGACCCGCGGATCCGCGAGGTCCGCGCGCGTACGGTCCGCAACTTCCTGACGACGCTGGTCGTCTCGCAGGGCGTGCCGATGCTGTGCGCCGGCGACGAGCTCGGCCGGACCCAGCGCGGCAACAACAACGCCTACTGCCAGGACAACCCGACGTCGTGGCTGTGCTGGGAGCCCGGCGCCGAGGCCGAGGAGCTGCTGGGGTTCGCCCGCCACGTGCTCGGCCTGCGCCGCTTCGCGGTGCTCCGCCGCCCGCGCTTCTTCTCCGGCGGCGCCGCGCCGCGCGGGCGCATGCGCGACATCCTGTGGCTGCGCCCCGACGGCCGCGGCATGACCCACGCCGACTGGACGTCGCCGGCGACCCGCTCGCTCGCGCTGCTGCTCGGCGGCGACGCGACCGGCCTGACCGACGCCCGCGGCGAGCCGGTCGTGTGCGAGAGCCTGCTCGTGCTGCTCAACGCCGACGACGCGCCGGTCCGCTTCGCCCTGCCGTGCGAGGGCGCCGCGTGGGAGGTGCTCGTCGACACCCGCGACGCGTCGACCGCGGTCCGTCCCTTGCCCAAAGACCAGGCGACCTACGAGCTGGTGCCGCGGTCGATCGCGGTGCTGCGCCTCGACGGCGAGCCGCTGGTCTGTGAGCCGCGCGCGGCGGCGACGTGACGCGCGCCGCGACTGCGCGCGCTCAGCCGCGCTTCTTCGCGGCGAACTCGGCGAGCCCGCGCGCCGCGGTGCCCTGGACCTTCCGGCGCAGCATGCCGGTCCACCCGAGCAGCAGCCCGACCGGCCCGAGCGCCTGCCGCGACCAGCGCCAGAAGCTGAAGTCGTCGACGTGGCGGACGATCCGCCCGTCGCGGAACTCGAAGCTCGCCGACACCTGATTGCGGACCCGTCGGCCCGTCGCGCCGAACGTGTAGTACGCGTCCCAGCGGGCGCTACCGCGCCGGTCGTCGGCGTCGAACGCCCCGAGATCGATCCGCAGATCCTTGCCGCGGGCGCACAGCATCCGCCACATGTCGCGCGCCTCTTCGCCGCGGAGCGCGGGGAACACGGGGTCGGAGAACTCGACGTCGTCGGCGTACAGCGCCACCATGCCCTCGGCGTCGCGGCGGCCGAAGCGGGTGTAGAAGTCGCGGATCGTGGCAGCGTTCGGGTGCACGGCCGGAGGTTACGCCGCCGCGGCCGCCGCGTCACGAACGGACGACCGACGCGGGCCGCGTGGACCTGTCCGATCGGACCGTGAGTTTCACGGCCGAGCTCGCTGCCTCGGCGTGGCGGGCGACGTCGGCGCCGCCGGGCGCGATCTCCCCGCGCGGCCACGCGGGGGCGTCCGGACCCACGGACCGCCTGCGGCCCGCGCACGGGCGTGGAGCGGGCAGGGCGTCCGCCTGTCCGCCGCCCCGACGCACCCTCGCCGGCGACCGCCGTCAAGGTCACACGCCTCCCGGGCCTCCCGCGCGTCCCGGCGGGTTTGCAGCGCCGCCCATCCTCGGTAAAAGCCGCCCGGGCCGCCTGGCCCGAGGAGGTCCGCGCATGTCTCGCCCGCGCAAGTCCGATCCGCAGGAGAAACCAGCCAAGCCCGCGTCCCGCGGCAAGCCGGCCACCCGTGCCCCGGCGGCCGCGCGCAAGGAGCCGGCGACCGCGTCGGGCTCGCGCCGCAAGGGCGGCAAGTCGGTCGACCTCCCCGTCAGCGCCGCGACGCCGCCGAGCGCGGCGCCGACGAGCACCACTCCCGCGAGCGCGGCACCGACGAGCACCACTCCCGCGAGCGCGGCGCCGAAGAGCGCGCCGGCGACCGAGGCGGCTGTCCCCGGGGACATCCTGCCGGGCGCCGAGCCGCCGACGAGCGAGCGCGCGACCGAGGCGGCCGCCCCGGGCGACGTCCTCCCGGGCGCGCCCCTCGCCGCGGAGGTGCCCGTCGAACCGGTCGCCGAAGCGCCTGTCCCCGCGGACAGCCCGGCCCCCGTCGCCGCCGAGACGGCCGCGGGGACCGCCGAGGCGCCTGTCCCCGCGGACACCTCGCCCGCGCCGGCCCCGTCCGCGATCCCGGTCTCCGCGGACATCGAGCCGGTCGCCGCAGAGCCGCCTGTCCCCGCGGACACCTCGCCCGCCGCGGATCGGCCTGCCCTCGCGGACATCGAGCCGATCGCCGCGGAGCCGCCTGTCTCCGCGGACACCTCGCCCGCCGCGGATCGGCCTGTCCTCGCGGACATCCCGGCCGCGCCGGACGACCTCGTGGTCGGCGCCCCGCCGGCCGAGCCCGAGCCGCTGCCCGCGCGGGTCGTCCCGCAGGCCGCTCCGGCGCGCCCGCGGATCGACCCGCGCCGCCCGCTCGGCGACCTCGACTTCCACCTGTTCGCCGAGGGCACGCACCTGCGCCTGTGGGAGCACATGGGCGCGATCGCCGACCCGAGCGGGGAGGGCGTGCACTTCGCGGTGTGGGCCCCGAACGCGCGGGCGGTCAGCGTGATCGGCGAGTGGAACGGCTGGGATCCCGCGGCCGACCCGCTGCGCCCGGCCGCCTGCGGCGTGTGGACCGGCTTCGTCCCCGCGGCGCGGCGCGGCTCCTACTACAAGTATCGCGTCGTCGGCATGCGCGGCGAGAAGTTCGACAAGGCCGACCCGCACGCGCTGCTCGCCGAGCTGCCGCCGCAGACCGCCTCGGTCGTGTGGGACCTCGATCACGAATGGAGCGACGCCGACTGGCTGGCCCGCCGGGCCGCGCGCCAGGCCCCGGGCGCCCCGATCTCGATCTACGAGGTGCACCTCGGGTCCTGGCTCCGGGGACCTGGCGGAGAGCACCTGTCCTATCGCGACATCGCCCCGCGGCTGGTCGAGCACGTCAAGCGGCTCGGCTTCACCCACGTCGAGCTGATGCCGATCACCGAGCACCCGTTCTACGGCTCGTGGGGCTACCAGGCGAGCGCCTACTTCGCGCCGACGCGCCGCTACGGGACCCCGCAGGACCTGATGGCGCTGATCGACGCGCTGCACCGGGCCGACGTCGGCGTGATCCTCGACTGGGTGCCCGCGCACTTCCCCGGCGACGCGCACGGCCTCGCGCGCTTCGACGGCACCTACCTCTACGAGCACGCCGACCCGCGCAAGGGCGTCCACCCGGACTGGAACACCCTGATCTTCAACCTCTCGCGTCACGAGGTCCGCAGCTTCCTGCTGAGCTCGGCGATGATGTGGCTGCAGGTCTACCACATCGACGGCCTGCGGGTCGACGCCGTCGCGTCGATGCTCTACCTCGACTACTCGCGCAAGGAGGGCCAGTGGGAGCCGAACCACCACGGCGGCCGCGAGAACCTCGAGGCGATCCACTTCCTGCGCGAGCTCAATCGGGCGGTCCACCGCGAGGTCCCCGGCGCGATCACGATCGCCGAGGAGTCGACCGCGTGGCCGCTCGTCTCGCACCCGGTCGACGCCGGCGGCCTCGGCTTCGACTTCAAGTGGGACATGGGCTGGATGCACGACACCCTGCGCTACTGCGGCCGCGACCCGCTGTTCCGCAGCCAGCACCACCGCGACATCACCTTCCGCATGATGTACGCCTACTCCGAGCGGTTCGTCCTGCCGCTGTCGCACGACGAGGTCGTCCACGGCAAGGGCTCGCTGCCGATCAAGATGGCCCCCGGGACAGGCGGCCTCGATCAGCGCCTGGCGACCCTGCGGATGCTCTACGCCTACATGTTCGGCATGCCGGGCAAGAAGCTGCTGTTCATGGGCGCCGAGTTCGGCCAGCTGCGCGAGTGGAACCACGACCGCGAGCTCGACTGGGCGCTGCTCGGCGAGCCCGGCCACGCCGGCCTGCTGGAGTGGACCGCGCGCCTCGGCCACCTGCTGCGCGACGAGCCGGCGCTGCACCAGCTCGACCACGACCCGACCGGCTTCCGCTGGGCGGTCGTCGACGACGAGCCGCGCAGCACGATCGCGTTCGTCCGCCGGCCGCGCGCCGGGCAGCTCCTGCTGTTCGTCTTCAACTTCACGCCGATGACCTGGGCCGGCTACCGGATCCCGCTCGCCGCCGAGGGCGAGTGGACGCTCGTGATGTCGAGCGACGACCCCGCGTTCGCCGGCGCCGGCCACCCGGTCCCCGAGCGCCTGGTCTCCGCGCGGATCGACGGCGCCGACGTCCCGTGCGCGGCCGTGCTCGACCTGCCGCCGCTGACGGCCCTCGTCTACCGCGGGCCGGACGTCGACGTCTTCGACGCCGCCGCGAGCGACCTGCGCGAGGCCCTCGCCGCCGAGGCAGCCGCCGCTGCCGAGGCAGCCGCCGCCGCCGAGGCAGCCGCCGCCGAGGCCGCGAAGGCGGCCGCCGCCTCCAGGGACATGGCGGAAGAGCCAGGCGTCCCCGCGCCCGAGGGCGAGGACCTCGACCTCCGGATCAGCGAGCTCTGATCTCGCGCCGCGCGGCGAGCTCGGCTACAGTGCGCGCATGCGCGCGCGCCTGCTCGTCCCGCTGACCCTCACCCTCGCCTGCACGCCCGACGCCGGCGACGATGCGGGCGCGGGCAGCAGCACCGGCTGGGACGCGAGCTCGTTCGGCACCGGCAGCGCGACCGCGGCCGAGCCGACGACCACCGCCGGGTCGTCCACGAGCGCGACGGGCGAGCCCGCGACCACCGACGCCGACCCGACCACCGGCGGCCCCGCGGAGCTTGACGACGAGGCGCTGCTCCGCCAGGCGATCGCCGGCGAGGTCGACGCGGCCGGGGCCGTGCGGACGATCGCCGATCGCGGCGGCTTCCCGGTCGAGACCGCCACCGGCAGCTTCCTGTTCGCCTGTCTCTGCGGACAGGGCGCATGGGCCCTGGCCGGAGATCACAACGGCTGGGCCCCCGCGCCGATGCAGCAGGCCGGCCCGCTGTGGTGGATCGAGGCCGACGTGCCCGCGCCCGACGGCAGCCTCTACAAGTTCCACGAGCCCGGCCAGGCGCTGTGGATCGCCGACCCGCACGGCCGCCGCTACGGCTTCGACGACTTCGGCCGCTACTCGCTCGTGCGCGCGAGCGCGGCCCACCTCGAGCGCTGGTACGCGATCGACGGCGCGGACCTCGGCCTCGCGCCGCGCGACCTCCAGGTCTACGTGCCCGCGGGCGGCGCCTTCAGCCACGCGCTCTACGTCCACGACGGCCAGAACCTGTTCGACCCCGACGCGTTCTGGGGCGGCTGGCGCCTGCAGGAGACCGTGCCCCCGGACCTGCTGATCGTCGGCATCGACAACGTCCCCGTCGATCGCATGTCCGACTACACCCACGTCCCCGACGACATCGGCGGCGGCCGCCCGGTCGGCGGCGAGGGCGAGGCCTACGCCGAGCTCGTCGACGCCGTGATCCGCCCGCGCATGGAGGCCGCGTACGGCCCGGCCGCCGTCGTCGGCACCATGGGCTCGTCGCTCGGCGGCCTGATCAGCCTCGTGATCGCCGACCTCTACCCCGCGCGCTACGACATGGCGATCAGCCTGTCGGGCACGCTCGGCTGGGGCTCGATCGGCCTCGACAACGAGACGATGCTCGAGCGCTACGCCGCCGCCGGCAAGCGCGAGTTCTCGATCTACCTCGACAGCGGGGGCGGGGGCGCCTGCGCCGACCTCGACATGGACGGCGTCGACGACGACACCGACGCGAGCGACAACTACTGCGAGAACCTGCAGATGTCCGGGATCTTGCAGCAGCTCGGCTACACGCCGGACGTCGACCTGTTCTACGTCCACGACCCGGACGCCCTGCACAACGAGGCAGCCTGGGCCGCCCGCGTCGACGTCCCGCTGGCGCTGTTCGCCGACCTGCCCGCGGACGTGCCCTGACCCGGCTCACCGCAGCACGGACCGCAGCGTCGCAGCGCGTCCGCGCCCGCGAGCCCACGCGACGACTCGACGCAGGGCGCACGCGCGAACGAGGTCGCGACCGCCGTCACACCCGCAGCCCGCGCGACCGCCGGTAGCGCTGGCACAGCTCGCTGCCGGCCTCGACCTGGCGGCACGGCGCCGGGCGCTCGCGGTAGACGCTGCAGCGGACCCCGCTGTGCCCGATCTTGCCGCGCAGCGCCACGCAGCGCCCGTCAGGGTGCAGCCGCAGGTGCGGCGTCCCGTCCTCGGCGTACACCACCAGCTTGCGGACCAGGTCGGGCCGGCGCCACAGCGGCGCCGCCTCGTCGACCTCGACGTAGAATTGGAACCCCTCGGCGACATTCTCGGGCGTGTTCTGGCAGCACGCCCCGCAGCTCAGGCAGTCGTAGCGGCTCACGCCCTAGCTCCGCTCCTGCGGGCGCGCGCGCGGGCGCGCCGGCGCACGACAGGCCTGCGGCTGCGCGGTCTCGCCGCGGCAGCACTCCTCGAGGTTGGTGCCGCAGCGCGCGCACTGTCCGTGCCCGTGGACCCACACGAGCGACAGGGGATGGCCGCACCAGGGACAGCGCTCGATCGTGGGCGACTGCACGCGGACACGGTAGAACGCCGCGCGAGCGTTGTCGACCGTCTTCGCGCGCGAGCACGCCGGGCGGGCCGCGCTCGCAGGCGATGGCGCCAGGAACTCGCCGCGGTCCGCCGCGCCCGCCTCGCCGGCGGAGCGGTCGCCGCCCGCGCCGCGCACCGCCGTCGCCGCGCTTGTGGCAACATGCCCGCGATGTCCGGCTTCGTCGACCACTACCGCGTCCTCGGCGTGTCCTCCACCGCGACCGCCGACGAGATCCGCCAGGCCTATCGCCGCGCGGTGCACCGGGACCACGCCGACCGCAACCCGGACGACGGCGCCGCGAGCGAGCGCATGCGGGCGATCGTCACGGCCCGCGACGTCCTGTGCGACCCGTGGAGGCGCGCCCGCTTCGACCTCGCGCGCGCCGTGCAGGCCCGGCAGGTCCTCGCCGGCGACTCCCTCGTCGACCTCGCCGCGCGCGCGTGGGGCCAGGCCCCGCCGCCGACCCGGACGCCGACCTCGCCGCCGCGGACGGGCGGTTGGGTCGGCGCGGCCGTCGTCGGCGCGGCCGGCCTCGCCGCCGCGCTCGGCCTGTCGCTCGTCGCCGCCGCGAACATCGCCCGCTCGCTGCGCGCCCGGCAGAGTTGACCGCCGAGGCCCGGGCGCCCCACCTGGCGCTCGGGCCATGCCCTTGCAGACCTGTGCGATCGCACAGGCACCGCGCGCCCGCGAGCGCGCCCGCGTGGTAGCGTGAGCGGCGATGTTGCCGATCCTACTGCTTACCTTCGCCGCGACGATCGACATCTACCCCGGGGACCCGATCTTCGACACCCTCAAGGCCCTGAAGCCCGGGGACGAGGCGATCATCCACGCCGGCACCTACGACGTTCCGGGCTACGTCAACCTCCAGCTCGCCGGCACCGTGGACCAGCCGATCGTGATCCGCGGCGCCGACGGCGAGGTCGCGGTGATCCAGGGGATCCCCAACCAGAACGCGATCAACATCGAGGGCAGCCACTACACCTTCAAGAACCTCGAGATCGTCGGCGGCTCGCACGGCGTCCGCGTCGGCACCTCGGCGCACGCGACCTTCGAGGACCTGCTGATCCGCGAGTCCGGCGACGTCGGCCTGTCGTGCAACCGGCCGATGAACACCTACGAGGACATCACGATCCGCCGCGTCCACATCCGCGACACCGGCAAGTCCGGCGGCCCCGGCGAGTGCATGTACCTCGGCTGCAACAACGGCGACTGCAAGCTGTGGGGCTCGCTCGTCGAGTTCAACCTGTGCCACGACACCCTGTCGGGCAGCCAGGGCGACGGCATCGAGCTCAAGACCGGCTCGTACGACACGATCATCCGCCACAACGTCGTCTACAACGTCAACTTCCCCGGGATCACCGCCTACGGCACCCAGGGCATGCCGCCGAACACGATCGAGGGCAACGTCGTGTGGAACGTCGTCGACAACGGCATCCAGCTGGTCGGCGACGCGATCGTCCGCAACAACCTCGTGTTCGACGTCGGCGCCAGCGGCATCGCGGCCAAGCCGAGCCAGGGCGAGATCGTCAAGGACCTGGCGGTCGTCCACAACACCGTGATCGGCGCCGGCGACACCTGCTTCCGCGGCAACGAGTTCCCGGCCGGCGGCGCCGACATCGTCGTCGCCAACAACGCCTTCTTCTGCGCGGCGACGTCGGCGATCAAGCTGCCCCAGGGGCTCGGCCAGGCGGTGTTCGCCGCCAACGCGGTCCAGGGCGCGGTCGCCGGCCCCGTGCAGGGCGCCACGATCGACGGCCAGAGCCTCGCCGCGTCGTTCCTCGACGCCGCGGCGATGAACGTCTACCCCGCCGGCGGCGCGCCGCTGATCGACGCCGGCGATCCGCAGCACGCCGTCGCCGACGACTTCAACTGCCTCCCGCGCGACGGCGCGCCCGACATCGGCGCCTACGGCCACTCGACGCCCGACAACCCCGGCTGGCTCGTCCAGCCCGACTTCAAGCAATGCGCCCAGCAGGGCGGCACGGGCACGGACACGGACACCGACACCGACGGCACCGGCGGCGGCGGCGGCTCGACGACCGACGCGACCACCGGCGAGCCCGGCGGCACCGACAGCGGCGCGCCGACCTCGGGCGGCCCCGGCGGCGGCACCGACGAGCCGCCGACCACCGACGGCGCCACGGGACAGGTCCCCGGGGACAGCACCGCCGGGACCTCCGACGGGCCCGCGACCGGCGACGCCCCGGGCACCGGCAGCGCCGGCGACACCGACACCGCCGGCATGACCGAGGCCGCGGGCTGCGGCTGCGACGCGGACGGTGGCCCGGCCCCCGGCGGCCTGCTCGCGCTGCTCGCGGTCCTCGGCCTGCGCCGCCGTCGTATGGCCTGAAGGACAGGCGCGGGCGCGGATGCGGGCGCCGGCGCCGCGGCCTCGCGCGAAAACTTCACAGCGCGGCCGCGGGTTGCGTACACTCCCGCCCCATGCCGCGCCTCGTGATCAGCCCTCGACTTCGCACGCTCACCGGCCTCGCCCTGCTCACGCTCGCCTGCGGAGGCACGCGCGAGCGGGTGATCCGCGACTGCCCGCCGGCCGAGGCGCAGCCGGCCGCCACAGTCGAGCGCGGATCCGCACCGGCGCCGACACCGACGCCGGCGCCGTTCGTCGAGCAGGCGATCGCCCCGGCCGGCGAGCACCCGTTCTCGGTGCTCGACCTGCTCGCGCTCGACCGGATCAGCGACCCGCAGGTCTCGCCCGACGGCAAGAAGGTCGCGTTCGTGGTCCGCAAGACCGACCTCGCCGAGAACCGCGGCCGCACCGACCTCTGGGTCGTCGGCCTCGACGGCTCCGGCCCGGTCCAGCTGACGACCCACCCCGACAGCGAGTCGAGCCCGCAGTGGGCGCCCGACAGCCAGACGCTGTACTTCCTGGCCGGGCACGAGGGCACCACGCAGGTCTGGCGCGTCGCCGTCGGCGAGGCCCCGACCCGCGTGTCCGACTTCCCGGTCGACGTCGCCAACCTCCTGCTCAGCCCCGACGGCCGCACGCTGCTGTTCTCCGCCGAGGTCTACCCCGAGTGCGACGAGGCCCCGGAGGGCGCGCTCGCCTGCACCGCCGCGCGCGCCAAGCAGAAGGCCGACAAGGCGAGCGGCACCGGCAACCTCTATACGCGGCTGTTCGTCCGCCACTGGGACACCTGGAAGGACGGCCGGCGCTCGCAGCTGTTCGCGTGGCCGATCGGCGCCCCCGGGGCGGTCCACGTCTCGCGCGGCGTCGACGGCGATGTCCCGTCGAAGCCGTTCGGCGGCAGCGACGAGTACACCTTCACGCCCGACGGCCGCGGCGTCGTGTTCGCCGCCCGCGTCGCCGGCACGAGCGAGCCGTGGTCGACCAACTTCGACCTCTACCACGCCCCGATCGGCGCCTCGGGCCCGCCGATGAACCTGACCGAGGGCAACCCCGCGTGGGACACCAGGCCGCAGTTCTCGCCCGACGGCAAGACGCTCGCCTACCTGGCGATGAAGCGGCCCGGCTACGAGGCCGACCGCTTCCACCTGGTCCTCCAGCCATGGCCCCAAGGCCAGCCCCGGGCGCTGACCGACGCCTGGGACCGCTCGATCGAGGAGTTCCGCTGGTCGCGCGACGGCGAGACGATCTACGCCGCGGCCGAGGACACCGGCCGCACCTCGGTGTTCGCGATCGACCCGGCGACCGGCCAGGTCCGCGAGCACCTCAAGGGCGGCGCGCTCCACGACCTCGAGATCGTCGGCGATCGCCTGCTGTTCCTGCGCAACGACCTGACGCGCCCCGACGAGATCTACGTCGCCACCGACGACGGCGCGGCGACGGCGGTCACCCGCTGGAACGACGCGAAGCTGGCGAACGCGAGGATCGGCCAGGCCGAGCAGTTCAGCTTCGAGGGCGCGAACAAGGAGACCGTCCACGGCTGGGTCGTCCGCCCGCCGGGCCTCAAGGACGGCGAGAAGGCGCCGATCGCCTTCCTGATCCACGGCGGCCCGCAGGGCTCGTTCGGCGATCGCTGGAGCTTCCGCTGGAACCCGCAGACCTACGCCGGGGCCGGCTACGCCGCGGTGATGATCGACTTCCACGGCTCGACCGGCTACGGCCAGAAGTTCACCGACGCGATCCGCGACGACTGGGGCGGCAAGCCGCTCGTCGACCTGCAGAAGGGCCTCGCCGCCGCGCTGGCGAAGTACCCGTGGCTCGACGGCGCGCGCGCGTGCGCGCTCGGGGCCAGCTACGGCGGCTTCATGGTCAACTGGATCGCCAGCCAGTGGCCGGACGCGTTCCGCTGCCTCGTCAACCACGACGGCGTGTTCGACAACCGGATGATGTACTACTCGACCGAGGAGCTGTGGTTCTCCGAGTGGGAGCACATGGGCCCGTACTGGCAGTTCACGAAGAACCACGAGCTGCACAACCCGGCCAACCACGTCGACAAGTGGCGCCTGCCGATGCTCGTGATCCACGGCGGCCTCGACTACCGGATCTCCGACACCCAGGGCATCGCCACCTTCACCGCGCTGCAGCGCCGCGGGATCCCGAGCCGCCTGCTGCACTTCCCCGACGAGAACCACTGGGTCCTGAGGCCCGCCAACAGCAAGGTCTGGCACGAGACCGTGCTCGGCTGGCTCGACCTGTGGCTGCGCTCACCCGGCGGCGCGGCGACCGCTGCGAAGTAGCGCCAGCTGGACCAGCGCCGCCGCGGCGAAGCAGCTGTAGGCCAGCGTGCCGATCAGCTTCGCCGTCGAGTCGGCGATGTCGGTCTGCGCGGTCGCGCCGGCGCCGATCAGGATCGCGTCGACGACGAGGAACGCCGCCCCGCCGAACGCCATCATCAGGTAGGGGCGGGCGATGCTGCCGCCGACGATCGGGCGCAGCAGCCACACCAGGTACAGCCCGCCGGCGAACACGAGCGCGTCGGACAGCGTGCTGAAGCCGCTGGAGAACGCGCTCGCCCACCCCTCGCGGGTCGTCGGCGAGCCGCGCTCGATCAGCTCGAGCACGTTGTAGCCGATGAACGCGAGGCCGCAGGCGGCGATCGCCCCGACGGTCAGCATCGCCTTGGTCCGCGCCTCGGCTGTCCGTTCGGACAGCAGGTCCGACGACCCGAGCACGCGCGAGAAGCCGAGCATCGCCGCCGCGAAGATCACGTTGCCGACGAGCAAGAACCCGACCTTGAGCGACACGCCGGCGACCGACCACTGCAGCCACGCCGCCAGGCGCACCAGCAGGACGACGAGCATCGACAGCAGCAGCAGCGACCACGGCCGGCGCGGCGGGTCGCCCGCGCTGAATTCGGCGACCACGGCGCCGCAGGCGATCGCCGTCGCGACCTCGATCCCGCGCTGCCAGGCGTCGCCGGCGCCCCACAGCGCCTCGCAGGCGTAGCGGCCGCCGACGGCGACGCCGCAGGTCAGCGTGGCCAGGCCGCGCGGCGCCCTCACGGCGCACCTCCCGGCCCGCCGAGGTCGGCGAGCACGCGCACGGTGACCTCGTTGCCGATCAGCGTCCGCAGCATCGGCCGCAGGGTGCTCTGCGCCAGCTCGATGTCCGCCTGCCCGAGCTGCTCGGGCTCCTTGCCGGCCTTCTTGCAGATCATCGCCAGCGCGCGCTTCGCCGTGTGCGGCCCGAGCAGCGGCGTCAGGACGGCGACCACGCGATCGGCGAACGAGCCATCGATGGGCATGTCACGCGACACAGGCGAAGGGACCGAGGGAGACGGCGCCGGACACGGCGGACGAACCTCTCCAGCTTATCGCAGCTTTGCACCGGACGGCCACCGTGGCGCGGCCGACGGGCCCGCCGCCGTGCGCGAAGTCGTCAGGTAACGCACGCCTTCGCGCATCCGCGTCCGATGCCCCGCCGGGTAGTCTCCCGCAACCTTCACGGGGGATCGGCATGGCATCTATCGAGATCCGCGAGGCGTTGACGTTCGACGACGTTCTGCTCGTCCCGGCCTACAGCGAGGTCCTGCCCGCGCAGGTCGAGGTGCACGCCCGGCTGACGCGGGACATCACGCTGAACATCCCGCTCGTCTCGGCGGCGATGGACACCGTCACCGAGGCCGCGACCGCGATCTGCATGGCCCGCCACGGCGGCCTCGGCATCGTGCACAAGAACCTGCCGCCGGAGCAGCAGGCGCAGGAGGTGCGCAGGGTCAAGCGCAGCGAGAGCGGGATGGTCGTCGACCCGGTGACCGTCACGCCCGCGCAGACGCTGCGCCAGGCGCTCGCGTTGATGCACGCGCACGGGTTCTCCGGCCTGCCGGTCGTCGAGGGCCGGCGCCCGGTCGGGATCCTCACCAGCCGCGACGTCCGCTTCGAGACCAACCTCGACCAGCCGGTCGGGCGCGTGATGACCCGCGACCCGATCTGCGTCCGCCAGGGGATCGCGCTCGAGGAAGCGCTCGCGCTGCTGCACAAGCACCGGATCGAGAAGCTCCTGGTCGTCGACGCCGCCGGCGACCTGCTCGGCCTGATCACCGTCAAGGACATCCGCAACGCGCAGACGCACCCGCACGCCTGCAAGGACTCGTCCGGGCGGCTGCGCGTCGGCGCCGCGGTCGGCGTCGGGGTGGACACGTTGGCACGTGCCCAGGCGCTGGTCGACGCGGGCGTCGACGTCCTCGTCGTCGACACCGCGCACGGCCACTCGCGCGGCGTGCTCGAGACCGTCCGCGCGGTCCGCACCAGCTTCCCGCGCGTGCAATTGATCGCCGGCAACATCGCCACCCCCGCGGGCTACCGCGCGCTCGTCGAGGCCGGCGCCGACGCGGTCAAGGTCGGGATCGGCCCCGGCTCGATCTGCACCACCCGCGTGGTCGCCGGCGTCGGCGTCCCGCAGGTCTCCGCGATCATGGAGTGCGCCGCCGAGGCCAAGAAGCTCGGCGCGCCGATCGTCGCCGACGGCGGGATCAAGTACTCCGGCGACGTCGTCAAGGCGCTGGCCGCCGGCGCCGAGACGGTGATGATCGGCTCCTTGTTCGCCGGCACCGACGAGGCGCCTGGCGAGCTCGTGCTCTACCAGGGCCGCAGCTACAAGGTCTACCGCGGCATGGGCTCGCTCGGGGCGATGAAGGCCGGCAGCAAGGACCGCTACTTCCAGGGCGGCGTCAGCGAGGAGAAAAAGCTCGTCCCCGAGGGCATCGAGGGCCGGGTCCCGCACCGGGGCCCGCTCGCCGAGAGCCTCTACCAGATCGTCGGCGGCCTGCGCTCCGGCATGGGCTACTGCGGCGCGGCCGACCTCGACGCCCTGCGCGCCGGCGCGGTGTTCCGCAAGATCACCGCCCAGGGCCTGCGCGAGAGCCACGTCCACGACGTGATCATCACCAAGGAAGCCCCGAACTACCGCGTGGAGTAAGATGGCCCACCAGACCCTCGTCGTCCTCGACTTCGGCTCCCAGGTCACCCAGCTGATCGCCCGCCGCGTCCGCGAGCTCGGCGTCTACGCCGAGATCCTCCCGTACCATACTTCTGCCGAGAGGCTCGCCGCGCGCGACCCGAAGGCGCTCATCCTCAGCGGCGGCCCGTCGTCGCTCTATGACGAGGGCGCGCCGCAGCTCGACCCGAAGGTCCTGCAGCTCGGCGTCCCGGTGCTCGGGATCTGCTACGGCCTGTACCTGCTGGTCGCAGGGTGCGGAGGACAGGTCGCAAAGGCCAGCCACCGCGAGTACGGCGCGGCGATCCTGAACGTCGAGCGCCCCGAGGGCCCGCTCGCGGCCTTCCGCGCCGGCGAGCGCACGCGCGTGTGGATGAGCCACGGCGACCGCGTCGTCCACCTGCCGCCGGGCTTTGTCCGCCTCGGCGCGTCCGACAACTGCGAGTTCGCGGCCGTGTTCGAGCCGACGCGCCGGCTGTGGGGCGTGCAGTTCCACCCCGAGGTCACGCACACCGAGCGCGGCGGCGAGGTGCTGTCGGCCTTCCTCGACGCGGCCGGCTTCGACCGCGACTGGAGCCCCGCGCGCTTCGTCGACGAGGCGGTCGCGGCGGTCCGCGCCCGCGTCGGCGAGGCCGGCTCGGTGATCTGCGGCCTGTCCGGCGGCGTCGACTCGTCGGTCGCGGCGATGCTGGTCGAGAAGGCGATCGGCCGGCGCCTCCACTGCATCTTCGTCGACAACGGCCTCCTGCGCAAAGACGAGCGCGAGCAGGTGTCGCGGATGTTCCACGGCCGCCTGCACAACCCGCTGATCGTCGCCGACGCGAGCGAGCGCTTCCTCGGCGCCCTGCGCGGCGTCACCGACCCCGAGGTCAAGCGCAAGCGGATCGGCGCGACCTTCATCGACGTGTTCGAGGAGGAGGCCAAGAAGCTCGGCGGCGCCGACTTCCTGGTCCAGGGCACGCTCTACCCGGACGTGATCGAGAGCGTCAACCTGCGCGGCGCCTCGGTGACGATCAAGACCCACCACAACGTCGGCGGCCTGCCCGAGCGCATGCGCATGGGCGTCGTCGAGCCGCTGCGCGAGCTGTTCAAGGACGAGGTCCGCCGCCTCGGCCTGGTCCTCGGCCTCCCGGAGGAGATGATCTGGCGCCACCCGTTCCCCGGCCCGGGCCTCGCCGTCCGCGTGCTCGGCGAGGTCACCCGCGAGCGCTGCGACCTGCTGCGCGAGGCCGACGCGATCATCGTCGAGGAGATCCAGAAGGCCGGCCTCTACCGCGACCTGTGGCAGGTCTTCGGCGTGCTCCTGCCGGTCCAGAGCGTCGGCGTGATGGGCGACGGCCGCACCTACGAGAACGCGCTGGCGATCCGCGCGGTCACCAGCACCGACGCGATGACCGCCGACTGGGCCCGCCTGCCGTACGACGTCCTCGGCGCGATGAGCTCGCGGATCATCGGCGAGGTCCGCGGCATCAACCGCGTCTGCTACGACATCAGCTCGAAGCCGCCGGCGACGATCGAGTGGGAGTAGCCGCCCCGCTCGGGTAATGTGGTCGGGTCATGCGCGTGCCCCACGACGACGGTCCGCCGAAGCCCCCGCGCCCGCCGAAGGGCAAGCCGGTCACACGGCCTGTCGCCGGGGACAGGCGTGAGCCGCACGCCCGCGAGATCGTGTCCAGCGACGCCGCCAGCGGCGAGGCCGACGCGCCGACCCTGCGCCCGCAGACCTTCGCCGACTACGTCGGCCAGGCCGCGCTCAAGCGCAAGCTCGAGGTGTTCGTCCGCGCCGCCAAGGCCCGCCAGGAGCCGCTCGACCACACGCTCTTGCACGGCCCGCCCGGCCTCGGCAAGACGACGATGGCGCACATCCTCGCGCACGAGCTCGGCGTCCGGCTGCACCTGACCTCCGGGCCAGCCATCGAGCACAAGGGCGTGCTCGCCGGCCACCTGACGGCCCTCGGCCCGCGCGACGTCCTGTTCATCGACGAGATCCACCGCCTCGCCCCGACCGTCGAGGAGAGCCTCTATTCGGCGATGGAGGACGGCCGGATCGACCTGCCGGTCGGCGAGGGCAACCGCGCCCGCACGATCGGCTTCGAGCTCGCGCCGTTCACCCTGATCGGCGCGACCACCCGCACGGCGATGCTCAGCGGCCCGCTGCGCGACCGCTTCCAGATCGTCGAGGCGATCGAGTTCTACGGCGACGACGAGCTGGCGGCGATCGTCCGCCGCACGGCGTCGATCCTCGGGGTGACGATCAGCCCGCCCGCGGCGCTCGAGATCGGCCACCGCAGCCGCGGGACGCCGCGGATCGCCAACCGGCTGATCCGACGGATCCGCGACTTCGCGCAGGTCCGCGGGGCGGCGTCGATCGAGCTGCCCGACGCGACGACGGCCCTGCTCGAGCTCGGGATCGACGCGGAGGGGCTCGACGCGCTCGACCGCCGGCTGCTGACGATGATCCTGGAAAACTTCCGCGGCGGGCCGGTCGGCGTCGACGCGCTGGCGGCGAGCCTCGGCGAGCCGCGCGACACCCTCGAAGGCGTGGTCGAGCCCTTCCTGCTGCAGCGCGGGTTCCTTCTACGGACGCCGCGCGGCCGGGTGGCGACGATGCGCGCCGCGAGGCACCTCGGCATCGAGATGCCGCCGGGCTTCCAGGGGGCGCTCGACTTCTAGCGGCGAGGCCCTCTCGGGTCCTCGCGGGCTGCTTGCGCGCGACGAGGCCGCCGCGACGAGTCCTGACCTGTCCGAACAGCCAGCCGACGAGGACGACTGCTGCACAGAGCGAGCGCACGGAACGACCGGCGCGGTCCGACATCGAGGAGCCGGCTGGGCCTGCGAGGGGGTCGCGTGACGGGGGCGAGGCACGAGCCCGCGTCACGCGACGAGGGCCTTTGCATTCGCGCAGTCCGCGAACGGAGCGACGGACCGGCGACGACGCATCTCACGGAGTCGGCGTGCATCGGGCCTGGCATGCGGGTCCGTGCGTATCGGATGGTCGGATGGGGGCGACGAAGTCGACCGCATCCGGCCAACGACGCGCACGGACCCGCATGCCAGGCCCGCTGCGAGCTGCCTCCGGCAAGTTGCCCTGCGGGCGCTCAGCCCAGCTCGCCGTGGAACACCACGCGCGCCGGGCCGGTCATCCAGATCGGCGCTCCGGGCTCGTCCTGCCGCACGCGCAGCGTCCCCCCGGGCAGGCGGAGCGCGACCTCCCGCCCGAACGGCGTCAGCCCCGAATCGATCGCCGCCGCCAGCGTCGCGCAGGCCCCCGTGCCGCACGCGAACGTGATCCCGCAGCCTCGCTCCCACACCCACAGGGTCACGCCGCCGTCGGCCTCGACGCGGGCGAACTCGACGTTGGTGCGCTCGGGGAACAGCGGGTCGCGCTCGATCGCCGGCCCGAGCGCGCGCGCGAGCGCCTCCGGATCCTCGTCTGCGCCGACGAACGTGATCGCGTGCGGGTTGCCCATCGACACCGCGAGGAACCGCCGGCCAGGCGCGGCCGCCGGCGCGCGCAGGCCGAGCAGGCGAGGGGGGCCCATGTCGACGGCGACCTGACCCTCCGGGCAGGTCCCCGGCCGAACCGCGCGGACCCGGCACGGCTTCGGGCCGGCGTCGGTGTCGATCACGACGTCGCCCTCGCCCTCGGCGACGACGAGCGCGACGCACCGCAGGCCGTTGCCGCACATCTCCGGGCGCGAGCCGTCGTGGTTGATCACGATCATCGCCGCGGCCGCGCCGGGCGACGTCGCCGGGCCGACGATCAGCAGGCCGTCGCCGCCGACCCCGAACCGCCGATCGCACAGGGCAGGGGCCCGCCGCTGCAGCTCGGCGAGCTCGTCCCGCAGGCCGTCGACGGTCGCGGAGCGGCGGTCGAGCAGGAGGAAGTCGTTACCGAGCCCCTCGACCTTGCGAAACTGCATCGCGGTCAGGGCGCCTTCGCCTCGGTGGGCGTGTCGGCCGGCGCGTCCGCGGCCGGCTTCTTCGGCTTCGCCCTCGCGGGCTTGTCGGCGGCCTTGGTCTCGGTCGGCTTCGCCTCGGCCGGGGCCGCGTCGGTCGCCTTGGTGTCGGCCGGGGCAGCGTCGGCCGGCTTCGCGTCACCGGTCGGGGCCGCCGCTTCGGCCGGCTTCGCGTCGCCGGTCGGGGCGGCCGAGGGGTCGCCGGCCACGGCCGGGTTGCCGGAGTCGGCGGCCGCGTCGGCCGGGGGCGCGTCGGCCGGGGGCGTGTCGGTCGGTGTCGACTCGGCCGGAGGGACCTGGGCGAACTGCGACAGGTCGACCGGGTTGGGGCCGATCGCCTCCCAGTTGATCTCGCCCTCGTCCTGCTGCTCGAGCTTGCTCTCCTCGCTCTTCTCCTGCAGGCGGGACGAGCCGGAGTGCGAGCCGGCGTACGCGAGGAACATCGCGAACACCATGAAGCTCATCGCGCACCACTGCGTAACCTTTGCCAAAACGTCCGAGCTGCCGCCGCCGCCGAAGACGCTCTGACTCGCGCCGCCGCCGAGCGCGGTACCCATGCCACCGCGGCCCGCCTGCAGCAGGATCACGAGGATCATGAACAGGCAGACGACGACGTAGAAAATGGTGACGATCGTGACGAGGATGTCGAACATGGGTCAGGCGGCCTCGGCGACGAGGCGAACGATCTGGAGGAAACCTTCGGCTTCGAGCGAGGCCCCGCCGACGAGGAACCCGTCGACGTCACCGGCGGCCATCAGCGCGGCCGCGTTGCCGGGCTTGACACTACCACCGTACAGGATCGATCTGTCAGCGCCGGCGGCGCCGTGGTGTTCGTTGAGCCAGCCGCGGATCCGGCGGTGCATCGAACCAGCGTCGCGGGGGGTCGCCGTCTTGCCGGTGCCGATCGCCCAGACCGGCTCGTAGGCGAGGATCAGGCGCTCGGTCATCAGCTCGGGCGTCACGCGAGCGAGCGAGGCCGAAAGCTGCGAGATCACGAAGCTTTCGTGCTCGCCCCGCTCGCGGATCTCGAGTCCCTCGCCGACGCACAGCACGACCCGCAGGCCGGCGGTCAGGGCGGCCTCGACCTTGCGGGCGATCAGCTCGTCGGGCTCGCGGAAGTGGCTGCGGCGCTCCGAGTGGCCGAGGATCGCGCCGTGGGCGCCGACGTCCTCGAGCTGGCCCGGTCCGACTTCGCCGGTGAACGCGCCTTCCTCCTGCGCCGCACAGTTCTGGGCGAACAGGTACAGCGGCCCGGCCGGGCGGACCCACGGGCGCAGCGCGTCGAGCGCGACGAGGGTCGGTGCGATCCCGACCTTCGTGCGTACCGGCCCCTCGAGCAGGTCGGCCGGCAAGCCCTCGACGATCGAGGTCGCCAGCAGCTCGGAGGTCCCGCGGAACAGGTTTTGCTTCCAGTTGCCGATCGTCCAGCGAATTCGTGCCACTTTAGGCGCTCCGGGCCGCGGGGAGGAGGAGGATGTCGATGCCCGGCAGGCTGCCGGACTCGATCATCTCGAGCGACGCGCCGCCGCCGGTCGAGACGTGGCCGATCTTGTCGGCGAGGCCGCTCTCCTGCAGGGCCGCGACGCTGTCACCGCCGCCGACGACGGTAAAGCCGCCGCAATCGGCGACCGCCCGGGCGACGGCGAGGGTCCCCTCGGCGAACACCGGGTTCTCGAACAGGCCCATCGGGCCGTTCCACAGCACCATCTTGGCGCCGGCGACGGCCGCGCGGAACCGCGCCGCGGTCGCCGGGCCGATGTCGAGCGCCATCTCGCCCTCGGCGAGCGCGCCGTCGACGACCTGGATCACCCGGGCGCTCGTCGCCTTGGTCCCGGCGCCGACGCGCAGGTCGGTCGGCAGCAGCACGCGGACCTCGCGCGCCTCGGCGCGGGTCAGCAGGCTCTTGCAGTCGGCGAACCGGTCGGGCTCGTGCAACGAGGCGCCGACGTCCAGGCCCGCGGCCGCGAGGAAGGTGTTGGCCATCGCGCCACCGATCAGGATGCTGTCGCCCGGGCGCAGGCGGTCGAGGATCGCCAGCAGCACCGGCAGCTTGTCGCTGACCTTGGCACCGCCGATCACGGTCACGAACGGGTGCTCGGGGCGGTGGATCACCCGCCCGAGCGCCTCGGCCTCGGCCTGGAGCAGCAGGCCGGCGGCCTTGTCGGCGACGAGGTTCGGGATCCCGACGATCGAGGCGTGGGCCCGGTGCGACGCGCCGAACGCGTCGTTGACGTAGGCGTCGCACAGGCCGGCGAGCGCCTGGGCGAACGCGGGGTCGTTCTTGGTCTCGCCCGGGTGGAACCGCAGGTTCTCGAGCAGCACGATCTGCCCGGCCCGCGTGTCGTGGACGAGCTTGGTGACGCCGTCGCCGATCACCTCGTCGGGCAGGCGGATCTCGCAGCCGAGCAGCTCGGCGAGGCGGGCGCCGACCGGCTCCATCGAGTACTTCGGGTCGACCTCGCCGTCCGGCCGGCCGAGGTGCGAGGCGAGGATCAGCCGGGCCCCGCGCGACCGCAGGTTCTCGATCGTCGGCAGGGCGGCCCGGATCCGGGTGTCGTCGCGGACCTTGCCGTCCTTCAGCGGGACGTTGAAGTCGACGCGGACGAACACCCGGCGGTTGCTGACATCGAGCCGATCTAACGTGGATAGCGCGAGCGGTGCGTCTCCAGCGGTAGGCATGGCGGACTGATACCGGCCCTGTGCGCCGTAGTCCACGCCGAGACGCGTGAGTTATCGGTCAGGTCACTCCGCCGCCCAGCGCGCGTCGGTGGCGGCCCGGACCTGTCGCAGGTCGTGGCTGACGAGCTCGAGCAGCTCCGACGAGAGCCCGATGATCTGCTCGGGGGTGTAGCCCTGCTCTCGCATCTGCCGGAAGAGCGACCGGGCGAGGATGCTGAGGGCGCGTCGATTGTCGTCGCGGGATGCTTCGGCGGCTGGGATCATGGTCGACCTTCCGGCTCGGGCCTCTTGCAAGCAGCGGGCAGAGCACTCGGCACTTTGGCGCCACGCGGGCCAAAGAGTCAATAATGTTCCAAGGTTAGCGCGGTCACGGCCGCGGGTCCGGCGACACGGGCTGCGCAGCCGGCTGCGCGCCGAGGGGCGACCGATCCGCGGTGCTGCGCGCACGGTGATGCGCAGCGCTTCGAGGTTCGCGCCACGCCGCCGCGCCCGCACCACCAGCCCCGAGCACGAGGTCCCCGGACCCCACGCGCGCCGTGCCGCCGCGAGCGCGCCGCGACGGCCCACCGCGTACCTCCGCGAGCTGCAGCGCTCCGCGTGGCGCCCTCGGTCGAGCGCCCTCAATTGGGTGCGTGATTCGGCAGGCTGATCTGTCCGAACAGCACCTTCAGCAGCACGTCGAGGCGCTGCCAGACGTCGGGCGTCGGCGCCGAGAAGCCGACGCCGACCTGGTACTGGCCCTCGGTCGGCGTCAACCACATCACTTGACCGAAGACGGCGATCGGCTCGCTCATGCCCCACTCGAGCACGAGCCGCAGGTATACCGTCACGTTGACGCCGGCGGCCACCGGATCGGCGACCGTGCAGCACAGGCCGGCCTCGGTGATGTCCCGAACCCGGCCAGGGATCCGCCCCCGACCGGTGTCGAGCTCGACGTCGAGGTCGCAGACGAAGCGATCGTTGACAAACCGCTTGGCGGTCACGGTGGCCGAGAGTATCAGAAGCGAAGGCCGGTGAGGCCGGTCAGCACCGCCTCGATCTCGGCCGCCCGCACTCGCCGACCGATCGCCTCTTGTCCGTCGCGCGCGGGCAGCAGGGCGATCTCGAGCAAGAGCTGCTGCCGCTCGAAGAACAGCTGCGTCACCGCGACGAGCACCCGCTCGCGCTCGGCCGCCGCGTCGAGGGCCGCCCGGGCGGCGCGCAGCTCGTCGGGGTTGAAGATCAGCCGCCCGAGGTCCCAGCTCGCTCGCACCCGCGCGCCGCGGCCCGACCCGAGATCCTGCGACAGCTCGTCGGCGGTGCCCGCGGCCTGCTCGAGCTGCACGTCGCGGTCGAACCGCTGATCGACCTCGCCCTGGACCGCCGGCAGCAGCGCGGCGGCCCGCGCCCGCGCGATCCACCGCCGCGCCGCCCGCGGGCCGACCGCGAGCCGCCGCAGCGCCGCGTCCTGCACCTCGGCGATCGTCGGCCGCGCGGGCAGGGCCGCGAGCGCCTGCTCGATCGCCGCCGGATCGGGCGCGGGCGACGGCGGCAGCGCCGGCCCGCGCAGGGCCCACATGGCGAACAGGACAGCGATCATCGGACCTGTCCTCCGCACACCGCGGCGGCGAGGGCCTCGCGCTCGCGCGCAGCGAGCGGGCCGGTGCTGCGCAGCTCCGGCAGCGCGCGCGCCTGCGGGCGGCGGGCGGCCTGCAGCTCCTGCCAGGCGAGCCGCTGGCCGAACCACCCGGCGGGGTCGAAGGCGCCGCCGATCGCGGCGACGATCTCCGCCCCGGCGATCGTCCGCGCGCCGAGCTCGGCGACGCTGCGCTCGCCGGTCCGCGCCTCGACCGCGAGGAACAGCGCGAACCCGATCGGCCGGCGCAGCCGCGGCAGGGCCGGCGCGGCGACGCAGGTGCCGGCGCCCGCGGAGCACGGCGCGGCGCGCCAGGCCCACCGCCCCTGCATGACGATCGGGACATGTCCCGTGGGACCGCAGGCGAGCGGGGTCGGGCGCTCGCCCGGGAGCACGTCCTGCGCGGCGACGTCGGCCGGGTGCGCCGCCACGTCGCCGCGGGTGATCTGCAGCGTGCGCTCGTCCGCGTCACGGACGAGCGCCGTGCCGGCGTCGAGGAAGACCGCCCGCAGCTCGCGCGGATCGACGGCCGTCGGCAGCTCGACGCGCTGCCAGCAGTCCGGGTCGGGCGCGCCGCGGCGGGCGCCGTCGTCCCAGCAGAGCCACAGCGCGCCGCGGTCGACGGCCAGCCACGCGCGCGGGGCAGCGCGGCCGCCGTGCAGCACCGCCGGCGGCGGCTCGGGGGAAGGGAGCAGGAGGGTGACGAGGACCAGAAAGAAGGAGGCCACGCCTGGAGGTCGCTCGGACCCGCCCCGGTCTTGCACGCGGCGCCGAGAATTTTTTCGCGCGCCGCGAGTCCGAACAATTCTCTCTCTCGACCTGCAACGATCGCCCGGCTCGCGACGACCTCGAGGTGTGAACCTGCTCGCTCTCGCCCTCTCGCTGCTGCTCGCCCCCGCCCCGATCGCGCTCGGACCCGGCCGACCGCCGCCCGACGGCCCGGGGCTGCGCTTCATCGATGTCGGCCAGGGCTCGGCGCTGCTGGTCGTCGGCCCCGCGGGCGACGTCGTCGTGATCGACGCCGGGCCGCCGGGCGCGAGCGAGGCGCTGCTGCACGCGCTCGCCGAGCACGCGGCCGCGGAGATCGACCTGTGGATCTTCACCCACTTCGACAACGACCACGTCGGCGCCTTCGGGCGCGCGCTCGCGGGACCCGACAACCTCGCCGGCACCGACGACGATCTGCGGATCGTCGAGCGATGGGACCGCGGCCTCGAGGGCGCCCCGGACACGCCGGCCGTCGCCGCCTACACGGCCGCCGAGGCGCCGCGGCGGACCGCGCGGGCACCCGACCGCTGGCGGGCGCCCGGCCTCGACGTCGCGGTCGTGCCCGCGGGGACGGCGCCGGAACGCGCCGCAGAGAATGCACGCGGACTCGCCCTCTGCATCACCGTCGAGGGGCTGCGGGTGCTCGTCCCCGGCGATCTCCCGGCCGAGCAAGTCGCGGCCGCGGCGAGCTCGTGCGGCCCGGTCGACGTGCTGTGGGCCAGCCATCACGGCAGCCGCACCGGGATCTCGCACGACGTGCTGGCGCGCACCGATCCTGCCCTCGTCGTCGTCTCGGCCGGCGACGCCAACCAGTACTGCCACCCGCACGCCGAGGTGCTCGATTTGCTCCACTCGCGCACGGTGTGGGTCACCGGCCTCGCCGGCGCTTCGCCGCACGGCGCGTGCCCGGGGCTGGCCGCGCGCTGGGGGCCGCTGCACCGCCTCGCGGGCGGCGATGTCTGGGTCGGCGCGGGGGGAGGCGGGGGCAGCGCGGCGCGCTGAGCGAGCGCGATGGTGCAGGGTCCTCGTACGCTGTTACACTGGCGCGGCCCGTGCGGCCCTCCACCTCCTCTCGCGTCCACCTCGGCGTCGCCCTCCTCACCACGCTGGCCGCGGGCTGCGGCGGTTGGGTCGGTCACGGCGACACGTACTACAGCCGACGCGGCGACCCTACCGACGCGACCTACCGGTTCGGCCAGCCCGGCCCCGGGTGGGCGCCGCTCGACCAGAAGGGCGTCCAGGTCGCGTGGTACGACGAGTCGGCCGAGGCGGCGATCCTGCTCGACAGCCAGTGCGACGAGCACGGCGACAGCACCCTCGAGCAGTTCACCGACCACCTGCGAATCGATTTTCGGGAGTGGGAGATCGTGTCCCAGGAGCAGATCACGTTGATCGACCGCGCCGCGGTCCACACGGTCGTGATCGCCTCGATCGACGGGGTCATCAAGACCCAGCTCGAGCTCTACGTCGTCAAGAAGAACGGCTGCCTGTTCGACCTCGAGTACATCGCCCCGCCGCGCAACTTCGAGCAGGGGCGGGCGGCCTTCGCCCGCGTCGTCGGCGGCTTCTCCTACCCGATCCGAGGCGAGTAGAGCGTGCGCGCGGTCGAGTCCATCGGTAAACAGCTCCGTGAGGGCATCGACTGGGCCGGCGGGGTCTCGGTGATGCTCGGGCGCGCCTTCGCGATCGGCCTGCGGCGGCCGTGGGGCGTCTACGACATCTTCTATCAGATCGTCGCGCTCGGGGTCCGCAGCGTCCCGCTGTCGACGCTGATGGCGGTGTTCGTCGGCATGGCGCTGACCTGGCAGTTCGGCGAGGCGCTGATGGGCTTCGGCGCCAAGAACGCGGTCGGCTCGGCGGCCTCGCTCGCGCTCGTCCGCGAGCTCGTGCCCGCCCTGATGGCGCTGACCGTCGGCGCCAAGATCGCGACCGGCATCACCGCCGAGCTCGGCTCGATGAAGGTCTCCGAGCAGATCGACGCGATCGCCTCGCTCGGCGCCGACCCGCTCAAGAAGCTGGTGTGGCCGCGGCTGATCGCGTCGATGCTGACGCTGCCGCTGCTGAACGCCTACGGCAACGTGCTCGCGCTCGGCGGCGGGGCGTTCATCGCCGACCTCGTGTTCGACGTCCCGGCCGAGTACTTCTACGAGACCTACGTCGACGAGCTGTACCCGATGGACTACATCTCGGGCCTCGTCAAGTCGTTCACCTTCGGCCTCCTGGTCGGGCTGATCGGCTGCTACCAGGGCTTCCAGACCAAGTTCGGCACCGAGGCGGTCGGCATCTCGACGACCAACACGGTCGTCGCCACCAGCGTCGCGATCATCGTGTTCGACTTCATCCTGACGACGATCTTCCTCCCGGTCGGGTAGTCCATGGCGCCGATCATCGAGCTCAAGAACGTCTACAAGCGCTTCGGCGACAACATCATCTACGAGGACATGAGCTTCGCCGTCGAGGCCGGCGAGACGTTCACGATCATCGGCGGCTCGGGCATGGGCAAGAGCGTCTGTCTCAAGCTGATGATCGGGCTGTTGCCCTACGACAAGGGCAACATCCTGTACCGCGGCCGGGAGGTCGCCGACATGGACCGCGAGCACCTGCGCGAGCTGCGGCGCAACGTGGCGATGGTGTTCCAGGGCGGCGCCCTGTTCGACTCGATGAACGTGTTCGACAACGTCACCTACGCGCTGCGCGAGCACACCAAGATGTCCGACCAGGAGATGCTCGAGCGCGCGAAAGAGTGCCTCGACATGGTCGGCCTCGGCTACGACCCCGACATCCTCTATCGCATGCCCGCGAGCCTGTCCGGCGGCATGCGCAAGCGCGCGGCCCTGGCGCGTTCGATCGCCATCAAGCCCGAGGTTATCCTGTACGACGAGCCGACGACCGGCCTCGACCCCGCCAACATCAACCGGATCGGCAAGATGATCATGAAGCTGCAGAAGGAGCTCGGCGTGACCAGCATCGTCGTCACCCACGACATGCCGATCGCCAAGGAGTGCTCCGACCGGGTGGCGATGCTCCACCAGCGGCGGTTCCCGTACATCGGCACGCCGGACGAGCTGTGGAACCACCCGGCGGCGGAGGTCAGCGACTTCATCCAGGGCCGCTACTACGAGGACAAGGACTGATGGCCAGCCGCAAGAACGAAGCCCGCCTCAACCTGATCGTCGGCCTGTTCGTGATCGGCCTCGGCGCCGTCGGCGTGCTGTCGATCTTCGTCATCGGCCAGGGCAAGGGCACGTGGAAGGACAAGGCGCTGATCTACGCCGACTTCCGCCAGGTCTCCGGCCTCAAGAAGGGCAGCCCCGTGCAGCTCGAGGGCATCGAGATCGGGGTCGTGCAGGACCGCGAGTTCGTCGAGCTCGAGTACCCGTGCAACCCGCTGACCGAGGACCGCGGCCGCTTCGGCCAGGGCCGCACCGACGACTGCGACCGCACGATGTTCTGCGCGCCCGAGGGCAAGTGCGCCGAGCTCGAGCCGTACTCGTTCAACAAGGACCTCCACCCGCCGTGCGAGGAGGACTCGCAGTGCCGCGAGGACGAGGTCTGCATCACGACCGAGTTCCGCCGCCGCTACCGCCGCGTGTCGTGGACCGGCAACACCGGCGTGTGCGACGGCTTCACGACCGACCACAAGCGGATCCGCGTGACCTTGTCGGTGTTCGCCGACAGCCTCAAGCACATCCGCGAGGACTCGCGCGCGACGGTGTCGCAGAACGGCCTGCTCGGCGACCAGCTGGTCCAGATCTCGGTCGGCCGCGGCGCGCCGATCCCCGGCGGCGGCCGGATCCAGACGACGCCGTCGATCATCGAGGAGCTCGACAACGTCAAGGAGCGCGTCGACGGGGTGTTCGGCAAGGTCGAGGAGACGATCGGCGGGATCGCCGAGCTGGCCTCGGCGATGGGCGACGAGAAGACGATCCGCAACGTGCAGGGCCTGGTCGCCAACCTCAACGAGGTGTCCCGCCAGGTCGCCGAGGGCAAGGGCCTCGTCGGGGCGCTCCTCAACGACGACACCTACGTCAAGGACTTCGGCTCGACGCTCCGCTCGGTCCGCGACACGGCGTCCAACCTCAACGGCTTCGTCGCCAAGGCCCGCAGCAGCATGTCGAAGATCGACGACAACCTGCAGCCGCTGGTCGACGACGGCCGCAAGGTGATGGCCGACGTGTCCGGGGTGCTCAAGGACCTGAAGGACCCGCAGAACAAGAGCCTGCTGGCGAAGGTCGTGTACGACCCGAAGGGCGAGATCGTCAAGGACCTCGAGGAGACGCTCGACGGGATCAGCAAGGTGGTGTCGACGATCGAGAAGGGCAACGGGACGCTCGGGAAGCTGCTCAAGGACCCGAAGGCGTACGACGACCTGGTGAAGATCCTCGGCAACATCGAGCGCAACAACACGATCAAGCGGCTGGTCCGCTTCGTCGTCGAGAAGGACGAGGCGGCCAGCTCGGCGGCGCCGACCGGCAAGGTCAAGCCGTAGCCTGGGCTTCGGGTCGGGACGCCGGGCCCGGGAGGTCTGGGCCCCGCGCCCCCGCCGAGCTCGCGTCGCGGTCGAGCCGAGCCCACCCGGACCCTGGCTTGACGCCGGGTTTGGCTCGCGGCAGCCCAGGCGGTTCGCCGAGGATCACGCCTGGAGCGAAGGCGCGACGCTCTCGTCGATGAAGCGGGTCAGCTCGTCGGCGATCTCGAGCGGGTACTCGGCCGGCAGCGCGTGCGTCGCCTCGGGGTACACCTTCCACTCGGCGCGCGGGATCTGGAACGCCAGCGCGCGCATCGTCGCCAGCGGCACGAAGCTGTCGCGTGCGCCGGCGACGATCAGCGTCGGCGCCGTGATCGTCGGCAGCACGTCCGCCGCGCTGTGGCGCTGCGCCTCGTCGACGACCGCCAGGAACAGCTCGGGGTTCATCGCCGCGATCCCTCGCATGTAGAGCTCGAGGTCGGCGGCCTCGATCCGGTCGGCGTTGACCTGGCCGCTGCGCAGGCTGAGCTCGCGCGACAGCGGGGAGGGCAGCCACTTGCGCCAGGTCCGGGTCGTCACCTCGCGGGCGAGGCGGGTCGTCGCCAGCGCCAGGGGCAGCAGGCGACGGAACGCCTGGGTGCCCTGGAAGCTGTCGAGCACGCGGCCGCTGGGCCCGGCGAGGGACACCAGGCCGGCGACGCGCGCGCGGTGGCGCCGGTACAGCTCGAGGCAGACCGGGAAGCCCATGGAGAAGCCGACCGCGACGACGGACGACATGCCGAGGTGCTCGCAGGCGGCGGCGGCGTCGTCGGCGAGGGTGGGGATGCTGAGGCGCCAGGGCCGCGGGGGGTCGGGGGACTGGCCGTGGCCGCGGTAGTGCATCAGCACCACGCGGCGGCGCTCGCTGAGGAGCGGCACGATGCGCTCGAAGGCCCAGCCGGCGCAGCCGAGGCCGTCGAGGATGAAGACCGCGGGATCGGGGGCATCCCGCGGGCCGCTGACGAAGAGTCGGATCGACGCGCCGTCGTCGCGGCGGAGGCGCAGGGCGAGGGGACCGGCCGCCAGAGGGTCGGCGGTTCGGTTACTCGTTGCGCCCGCGCTCGTCATCCGGAGCGTCATCCGCGAGCTCGTTGACGCTGGGGTACTTCATGATGTCCTTGCGGGCGATCTTCCAGGCTTTTTGCACGATCCACGACAACGAACGGTCCTGCCGGTTGGCCTCCTCCTGGATCTCCTTCAGCATCTGTTCTGGAAAGTAGAGCGACTGCTTGCGCTTGTCCGAGCTAGCCATGCCGGTATGGTCTCCGCTGGTGAAATTCGCGGGTTTTAGGGTAGGCTTCGCAGCGTTTGGCTGTCAACCGCGAGCATGACGCCGTAATCCCGGAAGCCGGGGTGAAAGTCGGGACAGGTTCGGGCGATCCGGCACCGACGGACACGTCCGGCGCGCGCGCTTTTGTCCCCGGCGAGGAGCCCGACGCGCACGGCGCTGAGAGCGAGCAGGGCTCGGATGGCCGTTCTGTGCGTGCCCAGGCCCGGCGGGAGCAGCGGCGCAGTCTGATCCTCGCGGCCGCGACGCGCGTGTTCAAGGACAAGGGGTACCACGCGACCTCGGTCGGGGACATCATCGACGCGGCTCAGATCGCGCGCGGCACGTTCTACATTTACTTCACGAGCAAGCGAGAGATCTTCGCGGCGCTGTCTGCGGCATTTTTGGATCTCATCCGCGGCAGCGTCCGCAAGATCTCGCTCGACCCCGAGAGCGGCGAGCCGCTCGCCCAGATGCGGGCCAATTTCCGCCGGGTGATCCACACCGTGCTGCAGCACGAGGATCTGGCGACGATCGTGCTCCGCGACGACGCGCTCGACGCCGAGGCCAGGGCCCAGCTCGATCGCTTCTACGACCAGATCATCGCGCTGATCGGCCAGGCGGTGCGCGTCGGCCACCGCCTCGGGATCGCCCGCGAGTGCGACGAACACATCATCGCGGTCAGCGCCCTGGGGGCCCTGAAAGAGATCCTCACGCGGATGCTCGCGGCGCGGCGGACGGCCGAAACCGCCCAGGTCGCTCCGGCGGCCCAGGCGGCCAGGCACCTCGCCGCGGCCGGGTCGAGCGCCGCGGCCGAGGCCGGCCTGAACGTTGATCCGGGCGAGGGAGCGCGGGGAGAACAGGGTCAGGGGCAAGCACAGGGGCAAGGCCAGGTCGGTGCGCTCGGCGCCGAGGAGTACGGGTCGGGGCCGCCGCTGCTGCCGGATCCCGATCGCCTCGCCGACGAACTGCTCAGTTTCTTTGTGCGCGGGGTGTTTACCCAGGACGCACGCTAGGCTACCCTGCCGCCCCTTTCCTGGCCGGGCCCTGGACAGCGCGAGCGCCGACGGGCCAAACTGCCAGGTCAAAGTACGCCAGCGCACCGAACCCACAGACGACGGAGTCAGCACGATGGCCTTGACCAAGCAGCAGTTGGACAAATTTCGCCAGACTCTGAACGAGCGGCGCGAGTCGCTGATCGAGCAGGCGAGGAAGACCCTGCAGAGCGACATGGTGCTGTCCCCGGACGACCGCTTCGACGAGGTCGACCAGGCGTCGAGCGAGTACATGCAGGCCTTCAACTTCCGGCTGCGGGGGCGCGAGGCCTACCTGATGGAGAAGATCGACCTGGCGCTGAAGAAGATCGACGTCGGGACCTACGGGATCTGCGAGGAGTGCGAGGAGCCGATCTCGCTCAAGCGCCTGCAGGCCCGGCCGGAGACGCCGCTGTGCATCCAGTGTAAGGAGGCGCAGGAGAAGGAAGAGGCCGTCTACGCCGAGGAGTGAGCGGCGGCGATGATCCCCGAGCTGTTCACGCTGCCGGGCCTCGGGTGGACGGTCACCCCGTACGGCCTCGGCGTGGCGTTCGCGTTGCTCGCGTCGTGGCTGACCGCGCTGCTGCTGGCCCGCCGCGACCGCCTGCCGACCGAGGTGCTCGGGACAGTCTTCGTGCTGAGCGCGATCGCGGGGCTCCTCGCCGGGCGCGTGTCGTTCCTGCTGCAGGAGGGTCAGCCGCTCGAGCTGGCGACGCTGCGCTCGCTGCCGGCCGGCGGGATGGCGGTGTTCGGCGGGCTGATCGCGTCGCTCGCCGTCGGCGTGATCGGCTGCCGCCGCTGGAAGATCCCGGCGCTCGCCTGGCTCGACTGCTTCGCCCCCGCGGCCGCGCTCGGCGGGGTGTTCGAGCGCGTCGGCGCGTTCGTGGCCGGGGCCGACTTCGGCACGTACGTCGCGCCAGGTGACCTGGGACATGTCCTGAGCGTCACGTACCCGCCGGGCTCGCCGGCGTACCTGCTGCACGGCGCGACGCTGCAGGGCCTGCCGGGCGTGTCCGCGGCGAGCTCGGGGCCGGTCCACCCGGTCCAGCTCTACGTCGCGGCGACCTGCGCGCTCGCGCTCGTGGTCGGGCTGGTCGTCCGGCGCCGCCGCAGCGCGTCGGGGCAGGTGTTCCTCGCGGTCGCCGCGGTGTTCCTGCTCGGCCGCGCGGTGCTGTTCGAGCCGCTGCGCTTCGGGGCGTCGCCCGAGGTGCTCGGCGGGCTGCGCCTGCAGCAGCTGTCGGGGCTCGGGCTGCTGGTGGCGATCGTCGTGGCGGCGCGGATGCTGAAGGCGCAGGCGGCCGGGCGTCCGGGCGGGATGCGGCTGTGGGAGGGCGGGCCGTGGTCGCCGAAGGCATGATCCCGGTCGTCGTGATCCACGGGGCGCTGCGCTCGCGCGCGGGGCTGTGGCCGGTCGTCCGCTACCTGCGCGGCCGCGGCTTCGAGGCGGCCGCGTTCGGCTACGCGACCCGCCGCGAGAGCCTCGATCAGCACGCGGCGCGGCTCGAGGAGTTCATCGGGACATGGCTGAAAGGCCAGGCGGTTCCGACGCTCGGGATCCTGACCCACAGCATGGGCGGGCTGGTCGCGCGCGCCTACCTGGCGCGACCCGGCGCGGCCGGCCAGGCGGCCCGCCACCGGGTGGCGATGCTCGCCCCGCCGAACCAGGGGGCGGCGCTCGCGGAGAAGATGCAGCGCTTCAAGCCGTTCCGCTGGCTGTACGGGGCGGCCGCCGACGAGCTGCTGCCGACCCGCGCGGCGACGCTGCCGCCGCCGCCGCCGAGCGCCGAGGTGCTGATCCTGGCGGGCGGACGGCTCACCGGCGACCGCGGGTACCTGCGCTGGCTGCCCGGCAACAACGACGGGCTGGTCGGGGTCGCCGAGACGGCGCTGCCCGGGATCGAGCCGGAGCTGATCGGCGGGTCGCACAGCTTCCTGCAGTGGCGGCCGTCGGTGCTCGCGCGCGCGGCGGCGTTCCTGCAGGCGGGCCGCGGCGAGCGTTAGCGCGGCGCCGGCGGAGCGCGGGCCCGACCCGCGGCGCGGGCGAGCGACGGGCGGGGTGTCCTCGGGGGCATGGCCCCGGGGGCAGGACCCCGGGGGCAGGACCCCGGGGACAGGGCTCACTGCGGATCGGGCGGGGCGCAGGTCGAGACGCCGGCGCCGACGATCCGGATCGGGGCGGTGGCGAGGAGCGTCAGCTCCTGGCCGAGGCCGTCGGAGTCGTCGTAGTCGAGGTGCCAGACCTGGCTGGGGCCGGCGAGGTCGAGGCTGTCGTCGGTGAAGAGGTAGAAGTCGCCGCCCCACCACGAGAAGGCGAACGCGCTGTCGCTCTTGAGGCCGGGCAGCGGCAGGACGTCGAGGACGGCGCCGGTCGCCTTGTCGTACTCGGTCAGCAGCGCGGGCGCGGTGCCCTGGAACGCGAACAGGCGGCCGGTGCCGGTGCCGGTCAGCTCGCCCCAGGCGAAGTCGATCGGCGCGATCGTCGAGAGCTGCAGCGAGTACGGGTCGATCACGCCGAGCGCGCCGACGCCCTCGCCCTGCAGCTCGGGGTCGATGCCCGAGTGGGCGTAGAGCTTGTCGCAGGGGTCCTGCAGGCTGTTGGCGACGAAGGCCATGCCGAAGTTGGGGAACAGCGGGTGGCCGGGGACGAAGCCCGGGTCCTTGCACGCGACCGGGTCGCCCGGGTCGTTGAGGTCGACGGTGTAGAGGTCGCCGCTCATGTACTGGATCCACGCGCGACCCTTGCGGCTGACGCCCATCGAGTACGTGTCGGTCATGCCGCCGCAGTCGATGTCGGCGATGAAGTCGAAGGTGCCGGTCTTCGGGTCGAAGCTCCACAGCGAGCCGACGTCGGAGAGGACGTAGACCAGCTCGGTGCCCTGCGCGCACGGACAGCCGTCCAGCTCGGGGTCGTTGTCGGCGCCGGTCATCTCGATGCCGGTGGTCGTCGGCTGGCCGCCGCCGGACTGGCTGCCCCAGCCGCCGGTCGGGGCGCCGCCGTCGTCGCCGCCGGTGGTGTCCCAGCCGGGCGGGAGGCCGTCGGCGTCGGAGTCGTCGTCGGTGAGCAGGTCGATCAGGCCGCAGGCCGGCACGAGGGAGGCAGTCGCGAGCAGCGCGAGGAGGCGGACGCAGCGCATGCGGAACACGATAGCGAGAATTCCCGGAGAGGCCCGTTCAGGGCGGGGTCGGAGCCGTTCCATGCGCACTGCCGATCCCGGCCGCGGGGCCTGTCTCGCGCTCCGCGGGCGCTGCCGAGCCCGGCCCCGAGCGCGCGGACGGTCGCGCGCGCGGGGGCCCGCGCCGGGCGATGCGGCGCGCGCGGGCGCCGGCCTCGCCTGGTTGAAGGGCCAGGCGCGCTCACCCGGGGCCGGGCGCTCGCGTGACCCATGGCACCTGGCCTTCCCGTGCTGGCGCAAGGGGCATGCCCCAAAAGGAGGGGAAGCAGAGGACAGGTTGGCGGGGAGGTGATCACGGGGCTGCGAGCAGGCTCAAGGGCGCGGTCCTTGGGGACAGGTCCTTGCGAGCCTGTCGCTGGGGCCGGGCTCCCCCATGAGTTATCTTCATATGGTGACTGTTCTAAGCGCCAGGAATCATGTGTCATGGTCTGGCTGTTCAAACACCTCCGATGAGCGACGGGACCATGAACGAGAACGAAGTTGCACAAGAGATCGGCAAGCGAATCCGTCAGTGGCGCCTCAATACGCCGCCGCCGAAGACGCGGCGGAAGCGGCAGAACGAGACCGGCTGGCGCCCGCACATGACGATCGAGGAGCTCGCCAAGTCGACCGGGCTGACCGTGACGACCGTCAACAAGCTCGAGCTCGGCTACAAGGCCCCCCGTATCGAGTCGCTGCTGCTGCTCGCCCAGGCCTTCGGCTGCGACGCGAGCGAGCTGCTGCCGAAGACCAAGCACCGCAACAGCGGCAAGGCCGAGCTGCTGAACGAGCTCGCCGCGGCCGCGGGTGCGCTCGGCGCCAAGCAACTGCGCGAGCTGATCAAGCAGGCCCGCGGGATGGAGCCGGGCTGACCGGTCCGTCGCTCGCCCAGGTCGCGATCGAGCCAGTCACGGGCACCGTCGGCGTCGCCGCGGTGCCCGTCGCCGTTCGTCCGGCTGCACCAGCAGACAGGTCCGTGAGGACAGCCAGCGCGCCGGGCCTCGCGGACATGTCCGAGAAGCCTCGCGGCCGGGTCGGGGACGGCCCGGCCCGGACGTCGGGCGATCGGGCGGTCGAGGGCGCCGGCCGCAGGGCCGGGCGGCACGGGGATCGCGCCGGGCTCCGCCGAGGGACCTGCGCCGGCGGGCTCGTCAGGGCCCGCGAGGGGGCTTGCAACCGGACGCGAGGGGCGCTATAAGGCCCATCCACTCGCGCGGGCGCATAACTCAGCGGTAGAGTGCCACCTTCACACGGTGGAAGCCATAGGTTCGAATCCTATTGCGCCCACTTCCTCTTCATGAACGAAGAGACACGGAGAGCCGCCCTCGGGCGGCTCTCGGCGTTTTCAGACGCGTCCGCCGAGGGCGGCGGCGCGGGCCTCGATCGCGGCGACGGCGTCCTTGAGGTTGGTCCCGGTCTCCTCGCGGAAGCGCTTGATCGCCATGAGCTTCTGGCCCGAGCGCAGCAGCTGATCGAGCTCGGCCTCGAGGGCCGAGACCTTCGGCGCGATCTGCTGCGTCATCTCCCAGCGGAGCGACTCGATCGCGGCGCGCGCGGCCACGAGGTTGCTGCCGTAGCGCTCGCGGTGGCGGCGGATCGCCGCGATGGTCTGGCCCTTGCTGACGAGCTCGCGGATGTCGGGGTCGTTCACGGCCCGTCCACGTTACGACCGGGGGCGGCGGCGACGGAAGGCCCACAGACCGAGCGGCGCGGCGGCGAGGAGCAGCCAGGGCCAGCGCGGGGCGGGGGGCGGCGGGGCGGCCGCGGGGGCAGGAGCGGGAGCGAGCGCGGGCGCAGGGGCGGGTTCGGGCGCGGCGGTCGGGCGGCGGATCGTCAGCGCGGACCTGCGCCGGTGCGCCACGAAGTCGAGCGGCTGCGCGGAGGAGCCTGGCCCCTGGGACATGTCCGCGAAGACCGCCCGCCCGAGGACCCGGTGGCCGGCGGCGAGGCGGGCGATCAGCGGCAGGCGCAGGCTGACGGCGTCCGGCGGCCCCGCGCGCGGAGGGCAGGCGAAGCCGGCGGAGACCGCGAGGCCGTCCTCCTCGACGAAGGCGATCCGGTCGATCGCGCCGGGACAGGCGGCACCGTCGACCGCGAGCTCGATCCCGCCGAGCAGCGCGTCGCCGAGCGGGGCCTCGATCGCGAGCAGCTCGACCTCGTCGAGCTGGCCGCTGCGATCGGCGTCGGCGCCGGGGACGAGCGCGATGAGCTCGGGTCGGGCGAACACCAGCTCGGCGGTGATCCGCGGGGCGCCGACGCGGAGGTCGAGGCGCGAGAGGCCGGGCTGGTGCGCGCGCGCGGCCGGGACGACGAGGAGGACGGCGAGCGCGAGCCAGGCGGAGGTTCGGACGAGCGCGGGCACCCGCGGGAGTTTTCGCGCAGGCCGGCCCGCGAGCGCAAGCGCGTGTCTCGGTCGCCCGCGGGCTGTTAGCCTGTCTCGGTGTCCGAGCAGCCCGTGAGCTTCACCAAGTACGTCTCGGCGGTCGGCGGGGTGCTGCTGATCGCGTCGTTCTTCCTGCCGCTGGTCGACGTCAAGGCGGGCGGCGGCGCCGAGGCGATGTTCGGGATCAAGGCGATGCGGGCGGAGATCGAGCGCTCGCGCGAGTTCGCCGGGGCACAGGCGCTGATCGAGCCGGCGCTGAAGCAGGTCGAGGCGTTCGCCGAGGGGCCGAGCCTGCGCAACCTCGCGGGCGTGATCGGCGTGACGAAGGAGATCCTCGACACGGTCGCGGGCGCTGGGGCGCTGCCGCCGGACGCGAGGGAGGTGCCGAGGGTGCTCGGGCTGGCCCGCATGGCGCTGTGGCTGGTGCCGCTGGTCGGGGCGGTGCAGACGGCGCTGCCGATCCTGTCGCGGTTCCGCCGGTACGCGGGGTTCCTCGGGCTGGTCGGGCGCTTCGCCTTCGGGCTGCTGTTCGTGCTGCTCGCCCTGGTGCCGCTGCTCGGCGCGCCGGAGTCCCAGCTGCCGCTGATCGGGCCGGCGGTCTACACCGCGCTGATCGGCGGGGCGCTGATGATCGCCGGCGGGGTGTTCGGGGTGACGCGCGGCAACTTCCTGTTCGTGTACCTCGCGCAGGCCGGGATCGTCGCGGCGGTGGTGTACGCGATCACGACGCTCGCGGGGAGGTGAGCGGCGCGCGCCCGGCGAGGAAGTCGGCGAGCTCGTCGCGCCGCGCCATGGTGTCGCGGTAGCCGAGCTCGAGCAGGCGGCGGGTGTACTCTGGCTCGAAGGCCAGGTACGACAGGAGGTCCCAGCCGCGCTCGCCGGTCGCGCCGAGGCCCCGCAGCAGGTAGCGCAGCATCGCCGGGAACTCGTCGTACTGGTCGCTGGCGAGCCGGCCGAGGTCCTGCGAGGGCCGCAGCGCGAGCGCGGGGATCGGCCGCAGGCGCTCGGGCATGTCGGCGTGGCGGTCCTCGGGGACGAAGGCGAGCGTCTGGTTGATGCGCCCGAGCAGCTCGAGGTCGGCCTCGAGCGAGTCGAGGAAGACGGCGTTGAGCAGGACGCCGGCGATGTCGGCGACGGTCAGCCGGTCGGACCGCAGCTCGTCGTTGAGCAGCGTGGTCTGGTCGTCGCTGCGGAAGTAACGGATCCCGATCGCAAGGAGCCGGTCGGCGCCGAGGTGGATCGCGGGGCTGGTCGGCGCGGTCATGCGGACGCACCCGTCGCCGTAGAAGATGCCGTCCATCTCGACCGGGGCGAAGAAGACCGGGATCGCGGCGGAGGCGAGCACGTGATCGAGGCGCAGGTCGGCGCGCCGCCCGAGCCGCGTGCTGCGGACCCACGGCCGGACGTCGGGGTCCGCCTGATAAAAGCTGATCGCGGTGCCGGTGAGGTAGTTGGTCGCGGTGACGGCGAGGCCGCGCAGCCGGCCCGCGCGCAGGTGCTCGCCGAGCCGCGCGAGCGGCAGGCGCTCGCCGAGGTACCGGCGCAGCGGGGTGGTGTCGAGCAAGTAGTTGATCGGGCCGGTGCCGATCAGACCGCCGAGGCCGAGGTCGCGGATCCACGAGCTGCCGATCGCGGCGAGGCGCGCGGTGTCGGTCCGGTAGACGAGATCCGGACGTAGATCGTGCCACAGGTCCCACAGCATCCGCGCGGCGCCGGGGAAGTCGTCGGCGCGGGCGGCCAGGTGGGCGGCGTTGATCGCCCCGGCCGAGACGCCGGCGAGGACGCGGAAGGGCAGCTCGCGGGCGCCGGTGAGCTCGGCGATCGCCCTGATCGCGCCGGCCTGGTACGCCGCCCGGGCGCCGCCGCCGGTGAGGACGAGGCCGATGGTGGTCACGCGCCGAGGCTAGCACCGAGGGGCGCCCGCTCGCGCGCAAACCTGGCCGGCCCGCGGGACCCTGGGAAGGGCCCGAGCGACCGGGCATACTCGACCGGACGAGCTCGCGTTGTCCGCCTCGCACGTAACCACCGAAGCCAGTCTGCAGGCGCTGCGCGCCGCGTTCTCTCACCACGTCGCGACGGTGCGGGCCGCCGCCCGGCTGCTCGGGATTCCGCCGGCGCTGCTCGACGAGGTCGCGGTGCAGGCCTTCGTGATGGCGCACGGCCGCGGCGAGGATCTGTCGGCGCCCGAGCCGGCCCGCGCGCGCATGACGGCGCTGACCCGCCGCGTCGCCGAGTGGTACCGCGAGGAGCTGCCGCCCGGGGCGGGCGACGCCCCGCTCGGGATCACCGGCGGCAGCGCGCTGAGCACCTTCCTCGCGGGGCTGTCGGATCAGGCGCGCGAGATCTTCGTGCTCAGCGAGATCGGCGGGCTCAAGGTGCCCGAGATCTCGGCGGAGCTCGGGATCAGCTTCGACGCGGCGCGGGCCGCCGTGGTCGCGACGGTCCGCGACTTCGCGGCCGCGGCCGCGGCCGGCGGGGCCGAGGAGGTCCTCCACGATCTGATCGCGGCGATGCGGCCGGAGCCGGCGGAGCTCGAGCTGCAGACCGCGGCGCTGCTGACCCGCCTGAACCCGCAGGCGGCGCCGCCTCCACCGGCGCCGCCGCCCGAGCCGCCGCGCGCGCAGTGGGCGGTGCCGTCGATCCTCCGCGGGACGGGGCTCGTCGAGGAGCCCGAAGGGACAGGTCCCCCGGAGCAGGTGGCCCGGCCGACGGTGATCACGGGAGGGCCGGGCGGGCGACTGCCGCCGCCGCCGGTCGTGGGGCCGCCGGCGCAAGATCCGAAGGCGACGATCATTACCGGGGGGCCGGGTGGGCGGCTGCCGCCGCCGCCGGTCGCGGGGCCGCCGGCGCAAGATCCGAAGGCGACGGTGATCACCGGAGGGCCGGGTGGGCGGCTGCCGCCGCCGCCGGTCGCGGGGTCGCCGGTGCAAGATCCGAAGGCGACGGTGATCACCGGGGGGCCTGGGGGGCGGCTGCCGCCGCCGCCGGTCGCGGGGCCGCTGGCGCGTGGGACAGGTGCTCCGGGACAGGTCGGTGTCCCGCCGCTGGCGGGGGGCGGGGCGGTTGTGCCGCCTGGGCAGGTCGCGTCCGGGCCGTCGGTGGGCGCGCCCGGGTCGTTCGCCGCGCCGGGGCAGGTGGCTTCAGGGACAGGACCCCAGGGACAGGTCGCGCCGGGCGGCGTCCTGGCGCCCGGCGCGTTCCTGCCGCCGGGGCAGCGCATGCCGGGGGCGTTCGCGCCTCCGCCCGGTGCGCCAGGGTTCGCGGCGCCGGGGCAGGTGGCCGCCGGGGCAGGGCCCCAGGGGCAGGTCGGGCCCGCACCCGGGTTCGCGGCGCCGGGGCAGGTGGCCGCCGGGGCATGGCCCCAGGGACAGGTCGGTCCCGGCGGAGCGTTCGTGCCGCCGCAGGGGCCGTCCGCGGTGCCCGGGGCCGGAGTGCCGGGGCAGGCCGGGGGGTCGTTCGCGGCGGTCCCGGGTCAGGGGGCTCCGGGGACAGGTCCCTGGGGACAGGGCCCTCCCGTGCTGGCGCCGGACCCGGCGGTCGCGTCCGCGAGGCCCGAGGCGGCGCCCGGCGGAGTCGGCCCGGGGATGCCGCCGATCGGGGCCATGGCGCCCGAGACAGGTCCCTGGGGGCAGGCCGGAGCGGTCGCCGCAGGCGTGGGCCCGGCCGGCGCGTTCGGCGGGGCGCCCGTGGGGCAGGCGCTCCCGGCGGCTCCCGAGGCGCCTGTCGCCGGGTCGGTGACTCCGGGCGGGTTCGGGACAGGTCCCGGGGGACAGGTGCCGGCGGCACCGGTCGCGCCGGGCGGGTTCGGGGCGAGCCCCGCGGCGCCGGCGATGCAGGCGCTCCCGGGCGGGTTCGCGGCAGGTCCTGGGGGACAGGTGCATCCGGCACAGGTCGTGCCGGGCGGGTTCGGGGCAGGTCCTGAGGGACAGGTGCCTCCGGTGGCGGCTGCGCCCGCGGGCCCGTGGGGGCAGGCGGGCGGCGCGTTCGCGCCGGTGCAGATGCCTCCGGGGACAGGTCCGATGGGACAGGTCCAGGCCGGGCGGACCGGGCCGCGGTCGATCGTCGCCGAGCTCGACGTCCCCGACCGCGATCTCGACGAGCGGCCGCCGCGGCTGGTCAACCGGCCGACGGCGCTGATCGTCGTCGGCCTGCTCGTGCTCGGCGTCGCGGGCGGGGGCGGGTACTGGGCGTGGAAGAGCACGCAGGTCGAGCCCGAGCCGCCGCCGCCGGTCGAGGTGGCGCCGGAGGAGGAGCCGCCGCCGCCGCCTCCGCCGGAGGAGGAGCCGCCGCCGCTCGGGCCCGAGCTGCCGCCGACACCCGCGCCGACGGCCCCGACGGCGAAGAAGACCGACAAGCCGCCGCGCGGGGAGACGAGCAAGAGCGGCACGAAGGGCGACGACGGCGGCGGCAAGTCCGGCGGCGGCACCAGGCCGTCCGGGGGCGGCGGCGGCAGCAAGCCCGAGCCCGAGGATCCGTACGCGAAGCGGCGCGAGAAGGCGAACGAGGCCGATCCGGGGCGCGTGCTGGTCGAGCTCGAGTACCTGAGCGCGATCGACAAGGCGCTCAAGGCCGGCAACTGGGCGCAGGCGCTGGCCTACATCGATCAGCACGACAAGGAGCTGCCGGGCGGTCAGCTGGTCGACAAGTTCGACGAGCGGCGGATCCGGGCGCTGTGCGGGATGGGCCGCGCGGCGGAGGCGAAGACGAAGGTCGACCAGATCCTCGCCAAGCGGCCGACCTCGAAGGTCAAGCAGGCGCTCGCCGAGTCCTGCAAGTGAGCATCGGGCGGGCCCGTCCCGCGCGTGCCCGCCTGTTCGTGCGGACAGGTGAGGTGCCGCCGAGACGCGGACGCGCGCTGGACTCGAGGGCCGCGGCGCGCGTCGAGGGGTCGTTCGGGGTGTCCCGCGGGACAGGTCGTCAGACGCGCCGGCGCTGGGCCTGGCCGCGGTCTGGCGCGGCCGCGGGGGCCTGCTGGGCCTGCGCCTTCGCGGGGGCCTGCTTGCCCTCGGGGACCTTGTCCTTGAGGCCCTGCAGCAGGTCGCCGAGGCTGCCGAGGCTCTTGCCCGAGCCGCCGCGCCTGGCCTCCTGAGAGAACGACTTGTAGTTGCTGCGCTCCTCGGCGACCGCGACGCCCTGGATGCTGAAGCGGAGCTTGTCGCCGCCGCTGCGGCCGAGCACGACGACCTCGACCTCCTTGCCGACCGGGAAGGCGCGCTTGGGGTCGGCGTTCGGCGGGAGGCCGAGCTCGCTCATCGGCACCAGGCCGCGGCCCTTCTCGGTGTCGACGAACACGCCGAAGTTGGTCACCTGCGAGACCTTGCCGGCGAGCACCTCGTCGGTGGCCGGGGCGGCCTCGGCGGGCTGGTCGGCGGACTTCATCGACAGGCTGACCTTGAGGTCGGTCGGGCTGGTGCCCTTGGGCTCGACCGCGAGGACGCGGACCTTGACGGTCTCGCCGACCTTGACGACGTCGCCGACCTTGTCGACGCGGCCGTGGCCGAGCTCGGAGATGTGGACGAGGCCCTCGATGCCGCCGAGGTCGATGAACGCGCCGTAGGGCTGGAGCGTCTGGACGATGCCCTCGAGCTCGGCGCCGACGACCAGGCGCTCGCGCACGGCGCGGGCCTGGTTCTCGCGCTCGTCCTTGAGGACGGCCTTGCGCGAGACGATCACCGAGCGGCCGCCGTCGCGGACCTCGATCACCTTGAAGAAGTGGCGCGTGCCGACGAAGCGCTCGAGGTCCTGGGCGAAGCCGAGGTCGACCTGCGAGGCCGGGCAGAACGCCCGCACGCCGCCGATCTCGACCTCGAGGCCGGCCTTGACCGCCTTCGACACCGCGCCCTCGACCGGCACGCCGCTCTGCAGCGCGAGCTCGAGGCTCTGGGTGTCGATGCCGCCCTTGCCGATCGCGACGACGAGCTGGATCCCGTCGCCCGAGACCGACGACACGGTCGCGCGCAGGCGGTCGCCGACCTTGACCTTGAGCGCGCCCTCCTTGTCGAGCAGCTGGGCGCGGTCGATCCTGCCCTCGGTCTTGGCGCCGATGTCGACGAACACGTTCTCGCTGCCGACCTCGACGATGGTGCCCTCGACGAGCTGGCCGGGGCGGACCCGCTTGCTCAGGCGCGCCTTGGTCTGGGCGCCCTGGGCCTCGAACATCGCGGCGAAATTGTCCTCGTCTTGCTGAACCATGGGGACGGAGAGCTTGGCAAAGCCGCCCCGCCCGCACAAGCCCCGCGCGCGCCCGCGAGCCCGGCGGACTCGTTCGAAACCCCACGCGCCCGCCGCAATTGTCCGGGCGCCGGCCTCGGCCGCGGCGCTGGTGGCCCGGGCGCGTCGGCCCCGCGGCGCGCCGTCAGCGGCCCTTCTTCGTCTTGACCTCGAGCACCGGCGCGACCTGCTTGAGGTCCGGGAACGGCGGCAGCGGGTCGGTGACCGTCAGCGGGCGCCAGTTCTGCACGACGTCGATGTAGCCTTCCTTGGTCAGCCGGATCTCGTGGGCCCGGTTGTCGCCGACGGGGACCGTGATCTCGCAGGGGGTACGGCACTGGAACACGCCGTCGACCTGGACGTTCGCCGCGTCGACGTTGGCCTTGATCAGGGCGCGGTTCTTCGGCAGGCCCTCGGGGCTGACGGCCTCGGTCGGGGCCTTGGTGTCGATCGTGCCCTCGGGCGCGGGCTCGGGGTCGCCGCCGCGGACGAAGATCAGCACGAGCACGATCAGCAGCGCGACGGCGCCGACGCCGGCGGCGATGTAGAGGTTGCTGCTCGCCGGCGGGGCGGGCGGGACGCCGAGCGGGGCCGACGCCTGGCGGCCGGAGCTCTGCACGCTGGCGAACGGGCCGGTGTGCATCGAAGGGCCGGCGAGGTCGGGCACGTGGACGACGCGGCCCTCCTCGGCGGCCCGCACGGCGCCGATCGCCTGGCCGATCAGCTCGGCGAACCGGCCGGCGGTCTGGATCCGCTTGGTGCGATCCTTGCGCAGCGCGAACTGCAGCAGCTTGGCGGTCACCGGCGAGGCGTGGCGCGGGGTCGGGACCTTGGCCCGGACGTGCTTGAGCATCGTCGCCATCGGGCTCTCGGCCGAGAACGGCGGCTTGCCCTCGACCATCTCGTAGAGGATGCAGCCGAGCGAGTAGACGTCGGTGCGGTGGTCGAGGTCCTGCCCGTTGCACTGCTCGGGCGACATGTACTGCGGCGTGCCGAACACCTCGCCGGCGCGGGTCAGCTTGAGCGCGTCGACGCCGCCGGCGATGCCGAAGTCGAGCACCTTGACGACGGTGCTGACGCCGACGGTCTCGATGAAGATGTTGTCGGGCTTGAGGTCGCGGTGGAAGATCCCGTTCTCGTGGGCCTCGCTGAGGCTCTCGGCGATCTGCTTGGCGAACTGCAGCGCCTGGATCTCCGGGACCCGGCCCTGCTCGAGCCGCTCGGACAGGCTCTGGCCGGTCAGCAGCTCCATCACCATGTACGGCCGGCCGTCCTCGCACTCGCCGTGCTCGAACACGCGGATCGTCGACGGGTGGCGCAGCTGGGCGGTGACCTCGAGCTCGCGGCGGAAGCGGATGATGAACTTGCTGTCCTGCAGGCACTCGCGGCGGACCAGCTTGATCGCGACCTTGCGATCGACCTGGATGTCGTGGGCCTCGAAGACGACGCCCATGCCGCCCTCGCCGATCACGCCGAGGATCTCGTAGCGGCCGCTGATCACGCGGCCGACGTCCTCGTTGAACGTCACCTCGAGCGTCGACGACGAGGCGGCGCTGTTCGACAACTCGCTCTTGCTCAGCGACGCGTTCGCGGGGCGGCTCTTCGGCGGGCTCGGGGGCATTCTTCGTGTGGACGGGAGTGTATCGGTTTGTCCGCCGGGGCACCATGGCGCCGGCCGGGCTCGCTTTGGCCCCGGTCGCGGCCGCGCCGCTACAGGCCGTGGAAGCTGATGAAGGGGTCCACGGGGCTGGTCTGACCCGGTTTGAGGTCGAGGTGGAGGTGGTTGGCGTGCGCCCGGTCGTGGTCGGGGGTCAGGAGGGTGTGGACGAGCCCGCGCTCCGCCGCCAGGCACACGAGCGCGAGGTAGATGTCCGACATCGGCGCCCCGGCCGGGGGCGCGGCGCCCGGGCCGGCCTGTCCGGGCGCCGGACACCGCCGCAGCTCGCGCCGCGGGTAGTGGTCCTCGACCGTCGCCGCCGCGTCGCCGCCCTGCCGCAGCGCGTAGAGATCGAGCGCCAGGCCGGTGTTGTGCTGGCTGCGCGGCTTGTCGCGGACGATCTTGCCGCGCCGCAGCGCGGAGAAGTATTGCACCTCGGTAATGCCGCGGGCCGCCAGCCAGCGCGCGAACGGCACGAACGCGGCGACGAGCCGGCAGTCCCAGATCGCGTGGTGATCGCGCTCCGGATCGTTCGACCACGGGATCGTGAACGTGACGCCGGCGACCGGGCCCTTGAGGCGGACCGGGATCGCCACCTCCGGCGCCTCGCCGGCGGGCAGGGCCGCGAACGGGACCTCGTGCTCGCGCAGGTAGTCGTGGCAGCGCGCCGGGCCCATCGCCATCAGCGCGGTCGCGTCCGGCCAGCCGCCGGCGAGCGGCGGGGGCGGGCGCGCGGCCGGGCGCTCGCGCGGCGGCGGCGGCTCCTCGGGCACCAGCGGCGGGGGCCGCTCCGGCGCGGGCCGGCGCGGCGGCGGCTCCTCGCGCGGGGGCTCGCGGGCGGGCCGCGGCGGCTCGGGATCAGGCTGGCTCTTGGGACCTTGCCCGATGCACCTGGCCTTCGAGACCTGTACCAGACCACCCGCGTAGCCGCGCGGGCACTCGGGCGGGCGCTCCCGCGGCAGGCGCCAGCGCGGGGCGTTCGACCAGCCGACGTCCATGCGGCCGCCCGGGGCGGCGCCGCCGTGCGCGGGGACGAGCAGCACCAGGCCGAACACGGCGGCCCGTGCGCCGTGATGCAGGGTGCTGTGGGGGCGTGTCATACCCGCGGGCATTGTGAGGCATGCCGCAGCCCGTAGCAAAAAAAACCCGGGCTGGGCCTTCGGGACCGGCCCTATGCTCGGCTGCGAGGTCGCTCATCGCCATGGCCAGCGCCGATCTGAAGTCGTCCAGCCCTGTTCACCCGGTCGAGAGTGAGAAAAAGACGCGCTACACCGCGCGCCACAAGATCCGGGTGATCACCGCCGCCTCGCTGTTCGACGGCCACGACGCCGCGATCGGGGTGATGCGGCGCGTGCTCCAGTCCGCCGGCGCGGAGGTGATCCACCTCGGGCACAACCGCGGCGCGGAGGAGGTCGTCGACGCGGCGATCCAGGAGGACGCGCAGGCGATCGCCGTCAGCTCGTATCAGGGCGGGCACATCGAATACTTCAAGTACATGGTCGACCTCCTGAAGCAGAAGGGGGCCGGCCACATCACGCTGTGGGGCGGCGGCGGCGGCGTGATCGTGCCGCGCGAGATCGAGGAGCTGCACGCGTACGGCGTCAAGCGGATCTTCAGCCCCGAGGACGGCCGACGGATGGGCCTGCAGGGGATGATCGACATGATCCTCGCCGGCTCCGACTTCTCGACCGCGCCGACCGAGCCGCTGGCCGAGCTCGCGGCGCTGGCGGCCCCGGGCGCGCTGGCGGCCAGCGATCACAAGACCCGGCTCGCGCGGCTGATCACCGCGGTCGAGGCCGAGGCCGAGGCCGGCGGCCCGCTGACGACCGCTCTGCGCGCGCCGCTGGCGGGCCCGCGCGCGCCGGTCCTCGGGATCACCGGCACCGGCGGCGCCGGCAAGAGCTCGCTGACCGACGAGCTGCTGGCCCGGATCCTGCGCGATCACCCCGAGCGGCGGGTCGCGGTCGTGTCGATCGACCCGACGCGGCGGCGCACCGGCGGCGCGCTGCTCGGCGATCGGATCCGCATGAACGCGCTGCGCGACCCGCGGGTGATGATGCGCAGCCTGGCGACCCGCGCCGCCGGCGTCGAGCTGTCGCGCGCGACCGACGACGTCGTGCGGCTGCTGCAGCGCGTCGGCTACGACCTGGTGATCGTCGAGACCTCGGGGATCGGCCAGGGCGACGCCGAGATCACGCGCCTCGCCGACGTGTGCCTGTACGTGATGACCGCCGAGTACGGCGCGGCGAGCCAGCTCGAGAAGATCGAGATGCTCGACGTGGCCCACTTCATCGCCATCAACAAGTTCGAGCACAAGGGCAGCCGCGACGCGCTCCGCGACGTCCGCAAGCAGGTCCGGCGCAACCGCGAGATCCCGTGGTCGGTCCCCGACGAGGCGCTGCCGGTGTTCGGCACCGTCGCCAGCCGGTTCTTCGATCGCGGGGTCAACGGCCTGTACGCGGCGCTGTGCGCCGCGCTGACGCAGCACGCCGCGCACGCCCCGTGGACCTGCCGGATCCCGGACGAGCTGCGCGCGGTCGCCTCGGAGGTCAGCGACCTGATCCCGCCCGATCGCCAGCACTACCTCGCCGAGATCGTTCGCAGCGTCCGCGGCTACAAGGCCCGCGCGCGCCGGCAGGCCGAGCTCGCGCGGCAGATCGGCGCGCTCGAGACGGCGAAGACCTTGCTCGCGGGGCAGGTCGACGGCGCGGCGATCGACCGCAAGCTCGCCGAATTGCGCGACGGCCTCGAGCCCGACGCGCGGCGGGCACTGCAGGAGATCCCGCGGCTGCGGGCGGCGTACGCCGAGCCGGAGTTCGTGGTCAAGATCCGCAGCGCCGAGGTCCGCTACCCGACGCAGGTGACGACGCTGTCGGGCTCGGTGCAGCCGCGCGTCGCGGTGCCGCGGGACGACGAGCCGGGCGCGCTGGTCCGATTCGCGCTGCTCGAGAACCTGCCCGGCTACTTCCCGTTCACCGCCGGCGTGTTCCCGTTCAAGCGCGAGGGCGAGGACCCGAAGCGGATGTTCGCCGGCGAGGGCGGCCCGGGGCGGACCAACGAGCGGTTCCACTACCTCTCGCACGGCGAGCCGGCGAAGCGGCTGTCGACCGCGTTCGACTCGGTGACGCTGTACGGCTGGGACCCGGACGAGCGGCCCGACGTGTTCGGCAAGATCGGCGAGAGCGGCGTCAGCGTGTGCACGCTCGACGACGCCAAGCTGCTCTACAAGGGCTTCGACCTGTGCGACCCGGCGACGTCGGTCAGCATGACGATCAACGGCCCGGCGCCGATCCTGCTGGCGTTCTTCATGAACACCGCGATCGACCAGCAGGTCGAGCGCGAGGAGGCCCGGCTCGGCCGCCCGGTGACCGAGGGCGAGCGCCAGGCGATCGCCGACCGCACGCTGCAGGTCGTCCGCGGGACGGTGCAGGCCGACATCCTGAAGGAGGATCAGGCGCAGAACACCTGCATCTTCTCGATCGAATTCGCGCTGCGCATGATGGGCGACATCCAGGAGTTCTTCATCGCCAAGAAGGTGCGGAACTACTATTCGGTGTCGATCAGCGGCTATCACATCGCCGAGGCCGGCGCGAATCCGATCACCCAGCTCGCGTTCACGCTCGCCAACGGGTTCACGTTCGTCGAGTACTACCGGGCGCGCGGGCTCAAGGTCGACGACTTCGCGCCGAACTTCAGCTTCTTCTTCTCGAACGGGCTCGACAGCGAGTACACGGTGATCGGCCGCGTCGCGCGCCGGATCTGGGCGGTCGCGCTGCGCGACCTCTACGGCGCCGAGGAGCGCAGCCAGAAGCTCAAGTACCACATCCAGACGTCCGGCCGCTCGCTGCACGCGATGGAGATCGACTTCAACGACATCCGCACGACGCTGCAGGCGCTGTTCGCGTATTACGATCACTGCAATAGCCTGCACACCAACGCCTACGACGAGGCGATCACGACGCCGACCGCGGCGAGCGTGCGGCGGGCGATGGCGATCCAGCTGATCATCGCCCGCGAGCAGGGCCTGGCGAAGACCGAGAACGTGCTGCAGGGCAGCTACATCGTCGAGGAGCTGACCGAGCTCGTCGAGGAGGCGGTGCTCGCCGAGTTCCTGCGGCTCGACGAGCGCGGCGGCGTGCTCGGGGCGATGGAGCGGCAGTACCAGCGCGGCAAGATCCAGGACGAGAGCCTGCTCTACGAGCAGCGCAAGCACTCGGGCGAGCTGCCGATCATCGGCGTCAACACGTTCATCAACCCCGAGCGCTCGGCCGACGAGGAGGCCGCGAGCCTCAACCTGACGCGCGCCAGCCACGCCGAGAAGTCGGCGCAGATCGAGCGCCTGCGGGCGTTCCAGGCCCGCCACGCGGCCGAGGCCCCCGCCGCGCTCGAACGGCTGAAGCAGGTCGCGCTGGCGGGCGGCAACACCTTCGCGGCGCTGATGGACGCGGCGCGCGTCTGCAGTTTGGGACAGATCTCGCGCGCCCTGTTCGAGGTCGGCGGCGAGTACCGCCGATCGATGTAATGATACAGTAAGCCGATAAAGTCGTACCAAAGACGGGATACTGTGTTAGCCTGACGTCCATGTCCAAGTACGACAACTCCTTTGTGTCTGCGGTTGAAGGCCGGAAGCGGCAGATCTGCATCGAGCTGCTGCGCCAGAACCTCGACCTGACCCTCGCCGAGATCCATCAATTGGCGAAGGGCGACCTCGGGAAGCTGCTGAGCACGATCACCGTCAGTGATCTCTTGACCACCGAGCAGCCGCGGCGTGATGTCGCTCCCAAGGCGGCGCCCGCCAAGCGCGAGGCGCCGAGGAAGGTCGCGAAATCGCCCGTCGAGGCGAAGGAGTCGAAGCCGCCGAAGGAGCGGCCGGCGGCGGAGGCGAAGCCCGCGAAGCCGGCGAAGGCCGCGCCGGCCGAGGCCGCCGCGCCCGCCGCCGAGGTCAACACGCGCACGCCCGCGGGCCGCGATGCGTTCGACAAGGCCGTCTTCGAGGCGATCAAGGCGATCGGCGCCCCCGCCGGCGCCGGTGAGCTCCAGAAGCGCGTCGGCGGAACCAACATGCAGGTCCGTTCCGCCTGCAATCGACTGATCGAGGCCGGCCAGGTCACGTGGACCGGCAAGGCCCGCGGCACCCGCTACAGCGTCGCCTAGCGGCGACGGCGGCCGCAGCCCGCGAGTTGTCGCCGAACTTGTCTCGGCGGTGGCGCCCTGCGACCATGGACCGGCCATGAAGCACGTCCGCCGCACCGTGTTCGCCGCCGTCGCCTGGACGGCGGCCGTTCCTTTTGGTTGCAACAGCGAGCGGCAAGACACCACCGAGGCGCCGTCGACCACCAATCCTTCGGGCTCGACGACCGCCGAGCCGGTGACCGGCGGCGCGACATCGACCGGCACCGGGGTCGACGGCACCACCGGCGTCCCGACCACCACGGTCGACGACAGCACCGGCGGCGCGGGCGGGCAGTGCAACCTGTTCATTCAGGACTGCCCGGAGGGGCAGAAGTGCAGCGCCTTCAGCGAGGACGGCGGCATCTTCCCCAACGGCACCCGCTGCGTGCCCGTCGGACCCAATCCGGTCGGACCGGGCGACGACTGCGTGGTCGAGGGCAAGTTCGGCGACGGCATCGACAACTGCGAGAAGGGCTCGCTCTGCCTCGACATCGAGAACGACGGCATGGCGACCTGCGTCGCCTATTGCACCGGCTCGATGGACGACCCCGAGTGTCCCAACCAGGACTCCGACCGCTGCTCGTTCCTGTTCGAGCCGACGGTCCCGCTGTGCTTCCCGAGCTGCGACCCGCTGATCCAGAACTGCGGGCCGGGCGAGGCCTGCGTGCCCAACGAGGCGGCCCTGAGCGCCCCGTTCTTCGTCTGCATGCCGCGGGTCTTCCCGCAGGCGCCCGGCAGCTACGGCGACGCGTGCATCGCCCTGTCCGGCTGCGACCCCGGCAACCTCTGCATCTTCGGCGAGAACCTGCCGAGCTGTGCCGGCGTCTACTGCTGCTCGGTGTGGTGCGACCTGACGGCGAACGAGCCGTGCGCGCAATTCGACCCGACCCTCAAGTGCGTCCCCTGGTTCGAGCCCGGCCAGGAGACGCCCGGCTACGAGAACGTCGGCATCTGCGGCATCATGCAGTAGGGCCCGTCACGGGCCGGCGAGCGCCGCCGGATCCTCGATCGCCGCCGGCGTGCACCCGGGCGGGGCGCTGCGCGGGTTGCAGCGCGACGGCGTGCCGCCCGGGATCTCGACTACGAAGTCGTACTTCTCGCCCTTCGGCGGCGGATAGTCGGTGCTGATGAAGTGCGCCCCGCTCGCCAGCGCCGCCGTCGCCCGGGTCGTGTCGCCCGCGGCCGGCTCGACGTTGTCGGCGTCGGAGCGGGTGCGGACGAGGTGGCCGGCGTCGACCGCCGCGTGAATTTGCGCGACGTCGCCGATCGGGTCGTTGATCGAGTGGACCGCGGCGAACGGCAAGTCGATCGCCCCGAACGCGTCGGGGAACAAGAGCCGCCCCGCCGTCGACGTCCCGCCCTCGGTGTACGTCTCGCGCCACTTCCCGTCGTCGTGGAGCACGAACAGCGCCCGCCCGCGGACCGCGTCGAGCTCCGGCCACCCGGACGCGGCCAGCCCTTCGCGCAGGTTCGCGGCCTCGCCCTGGACATCGTCGGGCACGATCAGCCGCTCGCGCGGCCACACCGACGCCAGCTGGTCCTCGAGCGTCTGCAGCAGCCCGCCCGCGTCCTGCGCCACGAACGCCGTCTTGAGCTCGATCATCACGTACAGCGGGTGATGCCCAGGGTGCGCGTCGGACCACCCCTTGATCGTCTGCAGGCATTCGACGAACGTCGGGCACGTGCTGCCGGTGTCGAGCGTCTCGATGTGATACACGTCGATCGGCTCGCCGGCGCCGCGGAAGAACAGATCGAGCTCGAACTTGCGGACCCCCTGGCTCTCGAGCTGCTCGTCGAGCGGCCGGTGGGTGTAATCCCACTGCGTCACCAGCGAGCCCGGCGACACGTGATAGCTGTTGTGCGTCCCGAGCGCCTGCAGGTGATTGAGGCGCGGATTCGCTCCGAGATCGCCCGTCGAAGCATTCGCCTCGCTCGTCGTCGGCGCCCCGGACTCGCTGGAGCCGCCGCTCGTCCCGGTCGTCGCGCTCAGATCCGTCTGCGACGATTCGGGGCTCGCGCAGGCGACCGCGAGCGACGCGAAGCAGCCGAGGGCAGGGGAGCGCAGCATCCGGCGATGGTATGCGCAGCGGCGCGCGCGGCGCAAGACCGTCGGCCGCCTAGATCCAGCCCCTGCGCTGTGTAAGCATCGCCGGAGACGCGGCGTTCGCCTCGCGTTTTTCGCCCCCCTTCCGACCTCGGAGCGCTCCATGCGTGACCCTGCCTCGAAGCGAGAGTCGTCCTCTCGCCGCGTCCCGGCCGGCTTCTTCGCCGCCATGTTCTTCCTCCCGGCCTGCACCGCGTCGAACCCGACGCCTGCGGCCGCGGACAAGCCGGCCGCGGAGCCCGGCCCGCAGAAGCTGGATCTCTGGGCGGGCGTCCCGCCGATCGAGCCCGAGGCGAGCGACATCGCCACCGAGCTGACCCCGGTGCCGGGGCCCCAGCCGCCGCCGACGGTCAGCGAGACGATCGAGCTGCCGTTCCCGCCGCCCGAGCCGCCGAGCAAGCAGACCCAGGATCTCGCGGCCGAGGGTCCGCTCAAGGTCCTGCGGACCAGCCCGACGCAGAAGGAGCCGGGCATCGTCGGCGCGGTGACCGCGGTGTTCAACCACCCGATGGTCCCGCTCGCCTCGATCGACGACCTCAAGCTCGAGCGCTCGCCCTTGTCGATCGAGCCGCAGCCGAAGGGCAAGTTCCGCTGGCTCGGCACCCAGATGGTCGCCTTCGAGCCCGAGGGCCGGCTGCCGTTTTCGACCACCTTCACCGCCCGCGTCCAGGCCGGCGAGACCTCCGAGCTCGGCGCCAAGCTGGCCAAGGAGGTCAAGTGGCAGTTCACCACCCCGAGCCTCGCGGTCGAGACGCACAGCCCCGGTGAGTGGGAGTCCGCGACGCTCGACACGCTGATGGTCGTCCGGTTCAACCAGACGATCGACCGCGCCAAGATCGCCGCGGCGCTGAGGCTCAGGGGCGGCGGCAAGACCGTCGCCGTCGAGTCGGTCGCGCCCGACCAGTGGGAGGCGCTCGCCGAGCCGTGGCGCTCGCAGGCGACCGCAGGGATCGCCGAGCGCACCCTCGTGCTCAGGCCGACAGCCGCGCTCGAGCCCGACACCGCCTACACGATCGACATCCCGGCCGGCGTGTACGGCGAGGGCCCGAACCCGAGCAAGCCGATCGCGCTCAAGCTGCGCACCTACCCGCCGCTGACCCTGAGCGGCCCGAATTGCACCACCAATTACCCGTGGGACTGCCGGCCCGAGTCGGGGATCACGATCGCCGCCTCGAACCCGATCGTCAGCGATCCCGCGTTCGACAAGAAGGTCCGGATCACCCCCGAGGTCCCTGACCTCAAGGTCACGGTCGCCGGCGGGATCCACCTCGAGGGCAAGTTCCGCGGCCTCGGCACCTACACGATCGAGGTCGACGCCGGCCTGCGCGACATCCACGGCCAGGAGCTCAAGAACCCTTACAAGCGCACCGTCACCCTGCCGGCGCTCGAGGCCTCGCTGCAGTGGAGCGACCGCCCGGTCGACCCCGCCGTGCTCGAGCCGGGGCACAGCGGCGTGCTCGAGGCGCGCGCGACCGGCCTCACCAGCGTCGAGGTCCGCGCGCGCCCGTTCGCGCCGGCCTCGCTGCGGGAGATCCTGGGCGATCGTCACCTCAGCTACGACGGCAATTGGCCGGGCTCGCTCCGCCAGCCCGGCTGGGACAAGACCTTCGACGTCCGCGACTCGAAGGTCGAGGCCGCGCGGCTCTCGCTCGACGCGCGGGCGATGGGCGCCGGCAACGGCAACCTGCTGCTGCTCGGCGCGCGCTCGAACCAGCTCGGCAACCCCGGCTGGAGCTACCGCGCCTCGCTGTCGCAGATCGTCCAGATCACGCGGCTCGGCGTCACCGCGGCGCTCGACAGCGTCGGCGGCGTCGTCTACGTCACCGACATCGAGACCGGCGAGCCGCTGTCCGGCGTCGAGCTCGCGCTGCACAACACCAACGTCGACGTCCCGCTGTGGACCGGCAAGACCGGGGCCGACGGCGTCGCGGTCGACGTCAAGCACGGCGAGTTCTACGGCACGCCGTACCTGCTCGCCCGCTGGCAGAGCGACGTCGCCTACGTCCCGCTGCAGCAGACCGCGAACGACCAGTGGGGCTCGTGGATGTACAACCGCGGCGAGGACGAGCCGCGGATCTTCTTCTACACCGAGCGCCAGCCGTACAAGCCGGGCGAGACCGTCCACCTGCAGGGCATCGTCCGCGAGGAGACGCGCGGCCCGGCCGGCAAGGTCCAGCTGTGGCGCGCCGGCACGACCGCGAACTACACCGTCACCGGCCCGCGCGGCCACGAGGTCGCCAAGGGCGAGCTCAAGATCAGCCCGTTCGGCACCTTCAGCGTCGACGTCCCGATCCCCGCCGACGCCGACACCGGCACCTACGCGGTCAACGTCGTCTCGCCGGGCGGCCTGTTCTCGAGCGAGCGCGGCTTCTACCACCAGTTCGAGGTCCAGGAGTACCGCGCCCCCGAGTTCGAGGTGAAGGTCGAGCGCCCGGCCGCGGCCCCGCTGATGTACGGCGACACGCTCGCCGCCGAGGTCAAGGCCAACTACCTCCACGGCGCGCCGATGGTCGGCGCCGCCGTCAACTACACCCTGCGGCGCGAGGACAGCCCGTACCGCCCGCCGGGCAGCGAGAACGAGGGCTTCACCTTCGGCCAGGGCTCGATGTTCTGGTGGGGCTGGGACTGGGGCCGCGGCGGCCCCCAGCACGGCGGCCGCGGCCTCCTGGTCCGGCAAGGCAACGGCAAGACCGACGACCGCGGCGTGCTCCCGGTCAGCCACGTGCTCGCCGCGGTCGAGCAGGCGTGGGGCAAGAAGCCGAAGAACCCCGACGCGCCGAGGTCCGACGATCCCCCGGGCGCCTCGACGTACACGCTCGAGGCCAACGTCGTCGACGAGAACCGCCAGGCGATCGCCGGCCGCTCGACCTACGTCGTCCACCCCGCGAGCGAGTACGCCGGCGTCCGCAGCGATCGCACCGTCTACAAGGCGGGCGAGCGGGCCAAGCTCGAGGCGGTCGTCGTCGACGTCGACGGCAAGCGGATCGAGGGCCGCGAGATCGCGCTCCGGCTCGTGCGCAAGGAGACCTCGCGCCAGGCGATCGAGCAGGGCGGCGCGTGGACGTACAAGTACGAGACCGTCGACGTCGAGGTCGGCACCTGCGCGCTCGTCTCGCAGACCGCGCCGGTCGGCTGCGAGCTCGTCGTCGACAAGGCCGGCAGCTACGACGTCCGGGCCCTGATCGCCGACCCGAAGGGCCGCAAGGCGCTGTCGAAGCACCCGCTGTTCGTCTACGGCGACGACGCCGTCGTCTGGGATCAGGACCAGCGGCGCGTCGACCTCGTCCCCGACAAGCGCAGCTACGAGCCCGGCCAGACCGCGACCTTGCTGCTGCGCTCGCCGTTCGACCGGGCCAAGGGCCTGGTCGTGATCTCGCGCGACGGCATCGTCTCGCACCGCACGATCACCGTCGAGGGCGGCGCCGCGGCGATCGACGTCCCGATCGACGAGGCCCAGATCCCCGGCGTCCACGTCAGCGTGATCCTCGTCCGCGGCCGCGTCGACGTCCCGGGCGCCCCGCCGGGGCAGGACCTCGGCCGCCCGGCCTACGCGATCGGCGACATCGACCTCAAGATCGCGCCGACGCGCAAGAAGATCGCCCTCGAGGTCGCGCCCGAGACCACCGAGGTCGCCCCGAAGGACACCCTGCGCCTGACCCTGCGCGCCAGGGACTTCGCCGGCGCGCCGCAGAAGGCCGCCGTCGCGGTGATGGTCGTCGACGAGGGCGTGCTCAGCCTGATGGGCTTCACCACGCCCGACCCGCTGAGCTTCTTCCACCACGACCGCGGCTCCGGCGTCAGCCTCTACGACCTGCGCCAGTACCTGCTCGCGCGCAAGGACGCCGAGGTCAAGCGAGCGAGCCCCGATGAGCCCGCGCAGCAGCCGGTCGACGGCAACGACGACGCTGACGTCTGGGGCGGGCTGACGGTCGAGGAGGCCGCCAGTGTCGGCGGCCTCGGCCTCGTCGGCACCGGCCGCGGCGGCGGCGGGACGGGGGAGGGCACGATCGGCCTCGGCAACACCGGCCTGATCGGCAAGGGCGGCGGCGGCTCCGGCTACGGCAGCGGCGCGCCGACGACGCCCGAGGCCGAGGCCGCGCCCGCGCCCGCGGCGCCGGTGGCCGACATGGCCACGTCCCGCGCCGAGATGAAGAAGGAGGCCCCGGGCCGGGCGATGAAGCGCGCGCGCAGCATCGACGCCGCCGCGGCGATGAGCCAGCCGATCTCGCTGCGCTCGCTGTTCGCGACGACCGCCTACTTCAACGCCGAGGTCCAGATCGACGCCAGCGGCGAGGCCAGGCTCGAGATCCCGATGCCGGAGAACCTGACGAGCTTCCGGATCATGGCCGTCGCCGTCGACCCCGATCGGCCCGACCGGTTCGGCTCGGGCGAGGCCGCGGTCAAGGTGCGCAAGCCGATCATGCTGCGCCCGAGCCTGCCGCGGTTTACCAACTTCGGCGACCGCTTCGAGGCCTCGGTGATGGTCGACAACCAGACCAGCGAGCCGCAGGCGATCCTCGTCGGCACGCGCGGCACCAACGTCGTGCTCTCGGGCGAGACCACCGTCGGCGTCGAGATCCCCGCCGGCCAGTCGAAGGAGGTCCGCTTCCCGATGGCCGTCGACCGGGTCGGCACCATGCGCCTGCAGTTCGCCGCGCTGTCGAACGGCGGCCGCGACGCGACCGAGGTCTCGCTGCCGGTCCACTACCCGGCGACCCGCCAGGCCTTCGCCGACTACGGCGTCACCGCGGCGAGCGTGCTGCGCACCCTCAAGGTCCCCGAGGACGCGCTCGCGGCGTTCGGCGGCCTCGAGCTGAGCATGAGCTCGACCGCGCTGACCGGCCTCGAGGACGCCGTCGACTTCCTCGTCGGCTACAAGTACGAGTGCACCGAGCAGCTCGCCAGCCGCCTGCTGCCGATCTTCGTGCTCGGCCCGGTGCTCGAGCAGTTCCCGATCGCCGACCTGCGCGACCTGGCGAGGCGGCAGGCGCTCGGCCTCGAGGGGCTCGCGCGGATCCGTTCGCGCCAGAACTACGACGGCGGCTTCCGCTACTGGGACGAGGCCGCGCGCAGCTCGCCGTACCTGTCCGCGTGGGTCACCTTCGCCTGGCTCGAGGGCAAAAAGGCCGGCTTCAAGGTCGACCAGGACGCCCTCGACCGCGCGCTGAACTACCTCGAGAACTTCGTCCGCTACGGCGAGGCGACCCCGTGGGGCCGCTTCTACGACCACACCAGCCGCGCCTTCGCGCTGTGGCTGCTCAGCCGCGAGGGCCGCGGCGCCGACCTGTTCGAGGTCGTCCACGCCAAGCGCAAGGATATGCCGCTGTACGCCCACGCGCAGCTGCTCTCGGCCGCGCACCGCTACGGCCTGGTCGCCCGCCGCGACGCCCTGCTCAAGGAGTTCCGCGCCAGGGTCGTCGAGGCCGCCAAGGCGGCGCACTTCGTCGAGCGCGTCAGCGAGGGCGACGCCGACGGCCTGCAGGTCCTGATGCACTCGAGCGTGCAGACCGACGCGATCGCCCTGATGGCGCTGCTCGAGGTCGTCCCGGACGACCCGCTGCTGCCGAAGGTGATGGCCGGGATCATGGACTCGCGCGACCCGGAGAAGGGCGGCCAGTGGGGCACGACGCACGCGAACGCGTGGGCGCTGCTCGCCGCGAGCCGCTACTTCACCGCGGTCGAGAAGGACGTCCCCGACTACGTCGCGCGGATCTGGCTCGACACCACCTTCGCCGGCGAGCGCGCGTTCAAGGGCCGCAGCATGGCGGTCGTCGAGCAGCAGATCCCGATGAAGAAGCTGCTCGAGCGGATGCCGAAGGAGATCCTGCTCGGCAAGGACGGCCCGGGCCTGCTCTACTACCGCCTCGGCCTGCGCTACGCGCCGAAGGACCTGACGATGAAGGCCGAGTCGCAGGGCTTCACCGTGCACCGCAGCTACGAGCCGCTCGCCCAGGGCGGCGAGGCCCCGGACCCGAGCTCGGTCAAGAAGCTCCCCGACGGCACCTGGGAGATCAAGGCCGGCGCGCTCGTGCGCGTCAACCTCACCCTCGTGGCGAAGGACCGCGCCAACTTCGTCGTCGTCGACGATCCGCTGCCCGCCGGCCTCGAGGGCCAGAACGCCAAGTTCGCGACCACGCTCCAGGACGTCGACGGCGGCGTCGAGCGCCAGTCGGCCGACCTCGCCGGCCCGTTCGGCCGGTTCGGCTTCGAGGGCGGCTGGTGGTGGTGGCGCCCGTGGTGGCGCTTCGACCACACCGAGCTCAAGGACGACCGCATGCTGCTGTTCGCCGACCACCTGCCGGCCGGCATCTACACCTACAGCTACACCGCGCGCGCGACGACCGTCGGCGAGTTCACGCTCCCGCCGGTCCGCGCCGAGGCGATGTACATGCCCGAGCTGTTCGGCCACGGCGCGTCGAGCAAGGTCCGCGTCGTCGAGTGACCCCGCGGAGCTGGCCCCGGGGCTCTACCCCCGGGGACCGGTGCTCCTCTACATAAAACAAAGGCCATGGCCGTGAGGCCATGGCCTTTCGTTCATGCGCGCGGGCCCGCGCGCGTCAGCACTTGCCGGTCTTGGCGATCGTCGCGCCGGCCTTCGCGGCCTTGCAGGCGTTGCCGTAGGTGACCCCGTTGCAGCCGCACACCGGGTTCCAGACGTTCGAGCAGACCGCCGGCTGGCCCGTGCAGGCGCCGTAGCCGGCGCAGTCGCCGGTCGCCTTGGCGCAGTACTGGCCGGCGCCGCACTCGGCGCTGCTGAAGCACGGCGGCGGCGGGCACTCGTCCTGGAAGTCGACGCTCTCGCCGTTGACGGCGGCATCGCAGGCGCCGCCCTGGTACGTCACCCCGTCGCAGCCGCACACCGGCCGGTCGCGCCCGCACTCGAGCGGCCGCAGCTGACACTCGCCGGTGCGCCCGCACTCGCCCTCGGGCACGAAGCAGTACTCGTCCTCGGCGCACTCCTTCGAGGTCAAGCACGCCTCGCCGACCCGCGACTGCTGCGCCGCGTCGGCGAGCGCGGCCTGCCCCTCGGTCTCGCCCCCGTAGCAGGCCCCGGCGAGCAGCGCCGCGAGCCCCCACGCACCTCCTGTCATCCATCGTCCGATCATCCCCACCTCCCTCTTCCCCCGCACCGTGCAAGGTAACCCAGGACCGACGCGGCGCGAGCGACCCGCGGGTGCGGGCGCCTCGGCGGCAGCGCACGGCCCGTCGTCCGGCGATGTCTGCGTCGGCGAGCGCGGCGGCCGCTGCCTGCCACCCGGTGCGACATGTCTGAAGGGACATGTCGCTCGGAACCGCCCGCGGCCCCGCGGCCGCGCGCCTCGCCGCGGCCGTCGCGGCCGCCTCCAGCGCGCCGCCGCTCCGGCGAGGCGGGCGCCGCGAAGGTCTTGCCGCTGCACGCCGCCCGGACCCGCGGTATTTTGAGGACGATGCGGAGGGGGTGGGGAGCGCTTGGGTTGCTCGTGGCCGGGTGCGTGCGCCTGAACCCCGCGTTCATCGTCGGGATCGAGGCGCAGTCGTCCGGCGACGTCGACGGCGACACGACCGACGGGCCGGGCCTGTCCTCCGGGACAGACAGCACCGGCGCTGCCGCGAGCACGACCGGCGACACGACCGAGTCGGCCCAGACGACCGCCCAGCCGGACACCACCGCCGGCCCCGGGACGACCGGCGAGCCGGAGACGACCGGCGAGCCGGAGACGACCGGCGAGCCCGACACCTCGTCGACCAGCGACACCGGCGACACCGGCGACCTCGACGAGCAAGCGCTCTGCGACGCCGCGTTCGCCGACCCGAACTTGATCCTCGATCCGCCGCTCCTGTCGCTGCTGGACGACCCCTGCCTGCCGATGCGGTGGAAGGGCTTCGACGAGGCGGACCCTCTGAACACCGGGCCGGCGAACTGCCTGTTCCCGTCGATGGACGGCTGGGCCTTCGCCGTGCCCGGGCTGTTCGTCAACCACCTCCAGCAAAAGACCGAGTTCGAGGCCTCCCTGAGGACGGGGACCCGAAAATCCTTGGCTCTGCAGGGGACCATCCAGGGCACGTTCTCCGGCGTCAAGCTCGACGGCGCCCACCCGTGCTTCTTCGCCCGCGTCGGCTGCCCGGACGGCGGCGCGAAGTGTGAGGTCGAGATCCAGATCTTCATCAAACCGGACGGCGTCATGTCCGATGAGCCGTTCTATCCGTCGCCGCCAGAGATCGTGGTCGTCAACCGCCAGAGCCCCGTGCGCACGATCTCGCTCTCGCTGGCCGCCTTCAAGGGGCAGGTCGTCGACATCGTGCTCGTCGCCACCAATAACAGCCTCGGAGACCTTCAGGAGGAGCTCGCCTGGGAGCTGCCGCGGATCGTCGACGTGGTGCCGCCGTGACTTCCGTGCGAAGCTGACGGCGTCGTCATGCCCGGCCGGCTCTCGCTCGTCCTCTCGCTCGCGCTCGTCGGCTGCGCCCGCCGCGGCGAGCCTGGGCCCGTCCGGCCGCCCGAGCCCGGCCCCGCGGCCGACAAGCTGTTCGACGACCGGCGTGTCCACAGCCCGGTCGGCGGCGCGGCGGGCACCGCCGAGGCGCCGATCCCCCGCTGCGGCGCGCGCGACTCCTATCGCTACGTCGCCGACGAGTTCCGCTGCCCCGGCGGCGGCAACCCGTTCGCGGGCGACCCCGGCGCCGCCGCCCGCGCCCGCGCCGGCAGCCTCGGCCCGCGGCCCGACGGCCACATGATCGACGTCTACGAGGTCCCCTGTCCTTCGGGCAAGGTCGACGTCTTCATCGACATGTACGGCTGCCCCGAGATGCAGGCCGAGCTCGTCCGTGACGTCGAGCTCAAGGACCCGCTGGAGCTCGACGTCCACTTCGCCGCCGGCCGCTACGACGAGGTGCGCGCCCGCTGCGCCGCGCTCGACGAGGCCGGCGCCGCGCTGAGCGTCTACCACTGCGGGATCTTCATGCCCGCGCTGCTCCTGCGCGCCGGCGAGCCCGAGCGAGCGGTCGCCGCCGCCGGCAGCGTCTGTCAGGGCTACCCGCCGTCCGGCCCGCGGAGCACGATCCGCGTCGAGGCCCTCGTCGCGATCGTCCACGCGATCGCGCGCATGTGGGCGGCCGACAAGGTCCCGCACCAGGAGGGCAGCCGGCGCCTCGCCGACCTCGTCCCGCGCCTGCTCGGCGCCTGCGGCGTCGACGCCGAGACCTTCCTGAGCGCCTTCGAGGCCGCGACCGGCGGCTGACCCGCGACTTCACGCCGCGCCGAGCTCGACCTGCAGCGCGCGCGCCAGCGCCTCGTAGTCGGCGAGCTCGTTGTACAGCTGCGCCGAGATCCGCAGCAGCCGCCGCGGCGGCGCCGGCCACGGCGGCACCGGTACCTCGATCCGGTGGCGCAGCAGCAGCGCGTCCTGCAGCGGGTCGCAGTACAGCGGCGTCGTCGGCGGCGCCGCCGAGCCGGGCGGCAGCGCCACGCTGGCGAGGCTGCCGAGCATGTCCTCCGGGGCAGGCAGCGCCGCGCCGATCGCCGCCGCCACGATCCGCCGCCCCGCGCGCACCAGCGCGTGGTTGCGCGCGCGGACCTCGGGCCAGCCGCCGGGGACCAGCGCGCCGACCGTGCGGATCGCCGCCGGCACGCACAGCCACGGCGTCGGATCGGCCGTGCCGGTCCAGTCGAACTCGACGTGGAATTGCGACGTCGGCCGCGGCGCGTTGTAGCCGTGGCTGATCACCGCCGGGTGCAGCCCGCGCTGGCGGTCACGGCGGACGTGCAGCATCGCCGCGCCCTTCGGCGCGCACACCCACTTGTGGAAGTTGCCGGTGTAGTACGCCGCCCCGATCGCCGACACGTCGAGCGGCAGCATCCCCGGCGCGTGCGCCCCGTCGATCAGGCAGTCGACCCCGCGCTCGCCGAGCGCCGCCACGATCGCCGCGACCGGCAGCACCAGCCCGGTCGGGCTCGTCACGTGGTCGACCAGCGCCAGCCGGGTCCGCGGCGTCACCGCGGCCAGCACCGCCGCCACCACCTCGTCCGGCCCGGCGACGGGGAAGGGGACCTCGGCGACCTGCACCTTCGCACCTGTCTTGAGGGCCACGTGTCGCGCCGCGTTGTTGCACGCGTTGTAGCCGTGGCTGGTGATCAGCAGCTCGTCGCCCGGCGCGAGCGCGAGCGACCCGAGCACCGCCGCGACCCCCTCGGTCGCGTTGCGCACGAACACCAGGTCCTGCGGGTCGGCGCCGACGAACCCCGCCACCTCCGCGCGGGCGGCGTCGAGCAGCCCCGGCAGCTCGCGCACGAAGAAGCGCACCGGCTGCCGCTCCATCCGCGCGCGCAGCTCGGACTGCACGGCCAGCACCGCGCGAGGGCACGCGCCGAAGCTGCCATGATTGAGGAACACGACCTCCGGATCGAGGTCCCAGTGCTGCCGGAGCTCCTGCGCCGTGGGCTGCATCGCCCGACCCTAACCCGGATCCGCCGCCCCGCGCACCGGGCCTGCGCCGCGCACCGTGCCTGCGCCGCGCACTCGTCCCCGCGGGCCCGCGCCGCGCACTCGTCCCCGCGGGCCCGCGCCGCGCACCCGCCCCGACGGGCCTGCGCCGCGCCGCCGAGGCCGCCCCGATCGGCACCTCGCGCGTGCGCGGTCCGTCGCCCGCGTCCGCGAGGCTCGCGGTCCGCGAGCCGCGCGTCGGCTGCTCCGCCGCCGACCACCGCCCTCCGGGCCGCGCCGGTATACTGCCCCGCGTGCTGCGTCGGATCGTCGAGCAGGTGTTCGGGCTCGCCCTGCGGGTCTTCTTCCGCCGGATCGAGCTCGAGGGCCTGGACCGCGTCCCGGCGGCCGGCCCGGTGATGTTCGTCCTCAACCACCCGAACGCGCTGATCGACCCGGCCTTCCTCCTGTGCCTCGCCCCGCGGCCGGTCGCCTTCCTCGCCAAGGCCCCGCTGTTCCGCACCCCGGTGCTCGGCCTGATCGTCCGCGCCTTCGACTCGATCCCCGTCCACCGCAAGCAGGACGAGGGCGGCGCGGTCGACAACCGCGACACCTTCCGCAAGGCCCGCGAACTGCTCCTGCGCGGCCGCGCCGTGGCGATCTTCCCCGAGGGCACCTCGCACAGCGACCCGCAGCTCAAGCCGCTCAAGACCGGCGCCGCGCGGATCGCCCTCGGCACCGGCCTCGCCGATCTCACGATCGTCCCCGCCGGCCTCTACTACTCCGCCAAGGCCTCGTTCCGCAGCGACGCGCTCGTCTACTTCGGCGACCCCCTGCGCGTCGCCCCTGTCGGGTCCGTCGGCGACGAGCCGCCGCCCGACGCCGTCGCCGCGCTGACCCGCGAGATCGACGCCGCCCTGCGCGCCGTCACCTTGCAGGCCGAGGACATCGAGCTGCTCCGGCTCGTCGAGCGCGTCGGCCGGATCTTCACCGCCGCCAGCGACGAGGCCTGGACGGTCGCCGAGGCCTTCGACCTGCGTCGCCGCCTCGCCGCCGGCCACGCCGCCCTGCGCGCCCGCGACCCCGCCCGCCTCGACGCGCTGCTCGCTCGCGTCCGCCGCTACGAGCGCGACCTCGCCGAGCTCGGCCTCGGCCCCGAGCACCTCGCCCCGCGCCACATCACCTTCGCCGGCAGCCTCCGTTACGCCCTGCGCAGCGCCTTCACCCTCGGCCTCGTCCTCCCGCTCGCGCTCGCCGGCACCCTCCTGCATTACCCGAGCTACCGCGCCAGCGGCATGCTCGCCGCCCGCGTCGCCGGCGAGTACGAGGACATGGTCGCGACCGTCAAGGTCCTCGCCGCCACGCTCTTCTTCCCGCTGACCTGGCTGCTCGCTGGCCTCGCCGCCGGCCACGTCTTCTCCGCGTCCGCCGGCCTGCTCGTCGGCCTGCTCGTCGCCCCCGCCTCCGGCTACGCCGCCTTGCACTTCTGGGAGCGCTTCGCCTCCGTCGCCGCCGCCGCCCGCGGGCTGCTCCTCTTCCTCACGCGCAAGCGCCTGCTCGCGCGCCTCGCCGACGAGCGCCAGGCGATCCGCGCCGAGATCCTCGCGCTCGCCGACCTCGTGTCCTGAACCTCGCGCGGAGGGCCCCCTCGGACCGCGTCCATGCGTTGCAAACGCGATGGCCTCCTCGGACCGCATCGGCCGCGAGTCGGCGCGTTGCAAACAGCCGAGTGCGCCTCGCGAGCGGTCGGGGATGAGGGTCGGCGCGCGTCGTTGGCCGGTCGCACCCTCCTTCGTCGGGCGCGACCGACCATCCGATACGCGCCGACACTCATCCCCGACCGCAAGCACGGCAAACTCGTAGGAAGCGGCTCGCCGGTCGCCGGCTCCGTTGCTGTCCTTTGAGACATCCAAGGCCCTCGCCGCGGCGCGGACGCTCGTCCCTCGCGCCCGTCCCACGGCCCTCTCCAGGCCCACCCGGCTCCCATCGGACCGCGACGCTCCTCCCCCGCGGTGCCCGCTCTCGGATCGGCGGAGCTCGCAGCGACACCGCGAGCGGCGGTGTCCGTTCTCCGATCGGTCAAGCTCGCAGCGACACCGCGAGCGGCGGTGTCCGTTCTCCGATCGGTCAAGCTCGC